>MDTD01173903.1_pt1 | contig 62111 bp, 52 predicted proteins | sample 811221 | NCBI WGS metagenome assembly MDTD01 (sample SAMN05326646, study PRJNA326480) | marine metagenome | isolation source: seawater | place: Pacific Ocean: South West | collected 2011
GGCGGCTTCACCGGGCACGGCATGTCGATGGCATACCGGACCGCGACCGCCACTGTGCGCGCCATGACGGGAAAGGAACCGCTCCCGGAGTGGCTGCTGCTCGAACGATTCGCCGATCGGCTCGCCTGAGGCGGGCGATCCGGATCCGCTACCGTGTTTGTGCGCATGGATCCCCCGGCTCGACCAATCCGACGACTTCCGCTGCACGGCTTGCCCTCCAGGATCGGGCTCGTGGTGCTCATTTTGATGGCGGTCGCGTGCCTGGGCAGTCTTCCTTGGACGCTCGGCGCGGTCGATGAGGGCGGCGCTTCGATCCCGCGCTACAACGCGGGCGATCCAGCGCAGGCGCGCGTGCCACCGGTCTGGGCACCGGGGCACAGTCCTGAAGAGCCGTCTTTTCTGCTCGGTTCGGATCTGCTGGGGCGGAGCGTTCTAGTACGCGCACTGACCGGCGGCGGGATTTCGCTCGGGATCGGATTAGCCGCCGCGATCGTCGCGGTCACGATCGGGACCTTCTACGGCGCGATCGCGGGGTACGCGGGCGGGGTTACCGAGGCGGTGATGATGCGGATCGTTGATGTCCTCTACGGCTTGCCCTACATCCTGCTCGTCGTTCTGCTGGCCGTCGCGAGCGATGCCGTGATCGATGAGCACATCACCCGATCCAAAGAACGAGCGGGGTGGATGGTCGAACGGGTCGGCGAGCTCAGCGGGCGTCCGATCGAGGGGATCGCCTCGGCGGAGGCCTGGCTCAGCGCCCGTCCCGAAGTGCGGGAGCGACTCCGGACCGAGGCGTTGTCGGAGATCCCGCCGCGTCAGATCTCGCCCGCGGCTCGTGCGGGTCTCGATGTCGCGACGCTGCTGATCGCGATCGGTGGCGTGAGCTGGCTGACACTGGCGCGGGTGGTCCGTGGACAGGTGCTCAGCCTCAAGAACCAGCCGTTTTTCGAGGCGGCCCGCGCGGCGGGGGCGGGGCCGCGCAGGCTCTTTCTGCGGCATCTCCTGCCGAACTTGGTCGGACCGATTGTCGTGTATGTCACGCTGACGGTGCCTCAGGCGATCCTGCAGGAGAGCTTCCTCAGCTTCCTCGGGATCGGCGTGAAGCCCCCCCTCCCCAGTTGGGGGAACCTCGCGGCGGAGGGTCTCAGCGAAGTCAATCCCTACAAGAGCAACTGGTGGCTCCTCGCGGTCCCGTCGGTGCTGCTCGCGGTGACACTCCTCGCGCTGAATTTCGTGGGAGAGGGGCTGCGAGAAGCGCTCGATCCGAAGCGGGCGAAGAACCGGGAGGCCTCGTGAGTCAGCCCGTGCTCTCGATTCGTCAACTGTGTGTCAGCTTCTCCGGTCAGGCGGGTGCTCGTGTCGGTGCAGTCGAAGACCTTTCGCTTGATCTCGCGCCGGGCGAGCTGACGGCGTTGGTTGGCGAATCCGGATCGGGCAAGTCGGTCTCCGCGTTGAGTGTGCTGGGCCTGCTCCCGATGCCTCCGGCGCGGATCGACGCGGGGTCGATCCGATACACCGACGCGAATGGGGCGGATCACGAGCTTGTCGGCGCATCGGCGAAGCGGATGCGAGCCGTGCGAGGCGGAGAGATCGCGATGATCTTCCAGGAGCCCATGACCAGCCTGAACCCGGTTCTATCGATCGGTTCTCAGATCGTCGAGGCGGTTCGCCTGCACAGGCGAGTCTCGGTGAAAGCGGCTCGAGCCATTGCGGTGGAAGCGATGGACCGGGTCGGGATTCCCGATCCTTCTCAACGGCTCCGCCAGTTCCCGCACGAGTTTTCAGGCGGGATGCGCCAGCGGGTGATGATCGCGATCGCGCTGGCGTGCCAGCCCCGGGTGTTGATCGCCGATGAGCCGACCACGGCTCTCGATGTGACGATCCAGAAGACGATCCTGGACCTGATCCGGGGGTTGGTGGAGCGCGAGGGGCTGAGCGTCCTGCTGATCACCCACGATCTGGCGCTGGTGAGCGAATACGCGGATCGGATCGCGGTCATGTACCGGTCACGCCTGCTCGAATCTGGAGCGGCTCGCGCCGTGCTTCGCACGCCCGCCCATCCGTACACCAAGGGACTGCTGGAGACCGTTCCTGAACTCGGGGCTGGGCGGCATCGGCTTGCCACGCTCGATTCGTACATGGAGAACGCGAGCGGGCAGACGATCCGGATCGGGGGCACGGATGCGGTCCCCTGGACGCCGGGGGGACCCGAGTCGGATCGCACGCCGCACACGATGGCATTGGTCGGCCCCGAGCACGCTGTCCGCGTGGTGGCAACCTGATACCGTAGAGCGACGACGGAGGGCCTCGTGCGGGTACTGTTTCTTTCCGATCCGCTGTTCACGCGACATGAGCGCGAGATGATCGCCCGGCTCGCGGTCGGGCTCGCGGATGAGGGGTTCCGCGTTGCCTGGGGGGTACCCGAGCGGATCGCGCAGACGCTCAATGAACAGGTGCTGACGCCTGTTGTGCCCTACATCGAGCGGCGGTTGGGTCTGAGTCCTGCGCGACGGGCTGGTGTGCTGCGGGACGCGGCGTCGGCGGTGCTCGGGGGTGATCCGGACATCGTTCATTTCTTCGGCGGCGGTGTGAGCCGGCTCGGTGCGGAAACCGCTCGGTTGGCGGGGGCTCTCCCCGCGATCGAGGTGTGGAGACCCGGGTTGGAGGGGACCATCCGGCTCGTCATCAACCGTGTCTACGGGGGAGCTGTCGGCTCGGAACGCGGCGCGCGCGCACTGCTCGTCGTGCCGACAGATGGCCTGCGCGACAAGCTGAACGCCGCGTTCCCGGAGGCGGTCGCGCGGACGATTCCTTGGGGGGTGTATCCCTCGGATCGTCAGCAGGAGGACGATGACGGGACCCTGTGCATGGTCTTGCTCGGCCCCGGCCGGGACGGTCGATCGTGGCAGGCTGCGTTCCGAGCCGCGGTCCGTTCACTTCGGGCAAGCGATCGCCTGCACCTGTTTGCGGACGCTGAAACGACGCGACGGCTTCGGCTGTGGTCGGTCGCTCGGCAGGCTGGGGTTCTCGGGCAACTCTCGCTGCTCGACGAGGCGGCGACGACCCGAGAACTGATGCTCCGCGCGGACCTCGTGCTGCAGCCTGACGCGCGGGGCGAGACCCGCACGATTCTGCTGGATGCGATGGCAGCGGGGGCCGCGGTCCTCGCCGCCGCGGATCCCCGGTCCGACCTTCTTGTGGATGGCAGCACGGCGCGGCTCGTGGTGGATCAGACCGAGCAGCAGTGGCACGAATCGATCGAGATGCTCGTTCACGACAGTGGGCTTCGTCGGCGGATGACCGAATCGGCGCGCGGCCTGGTCCGCGAGCAACACCGGGCGTCGCGGCAGATCCTGTCGCTGGTGGACGCGTATGAGTGGATCGGCGGCGATGCCGAGCGGATCGAGGCGCCGTCGGTTCTCGGACCGGACGGGCCGTGATCGGACCCTTTCTGCGTATTCTGAGGGCGGCTTGGGGGCGGGGCGGGTCCGATTTCTAGTTTCCTCTTCAGCACGCGGGTGTCTCCTGTACGCTCCGATCAGCCGGCTTCAGATCAGGCTGACGGGAGGCGAGAGACGATGCGGCGAGCGCTGGGCGTGATGGTGGTGTCGGTTTGTTCGTTTTCTGCGCTCGCACAGAGCCCCTTGGAGTGGTACCGCTCGTCTCGGTTCGTGCGCATTGATCGGTCCGAGGACCGGTTGCTGGCAACCCCCCCTCCGGCGCGGATCGACTGGCATCACACGAGGGCGGCGCCGGGGATCGGGAACGGACGCCTGTGGTCGGTCGATCCGATCCGTCGGCTGCCTGCTGCGTGTTCCAGCCGAGCTGGTCGCGGACCCGGTGATTTCGGGGTGAGGCAGGACGGGCTCCGGCTGGCGTTCGCGACGATCGGTACGGAGGTGATCGCGTTTGAGCCATGGGAGCGTTTCGGGCGCTCGGGATTCGAGCGGCTCGACCGTGCACGCGCGGTCTGGCTGCGGGAGCGGGGGCTGACCGGTGGCGTTCGGACTTTCGTCAATCCGGTTTCGGGGACGGCGTCGAGCAACGATGGACGCGAGGCGACGCCCAGTCCTTCGGGGTGGTTCCGCAGGCCGAGCGTTCTCCCTCGCACGAAACCGGTCGAATCCGTGCGATTTTCGGTTCCGCCGGGAATGGACCCTCGGCTCGCGGCGGCACTCATCGACGGCGATCGGGGGGTCGCCGAGCGGCATCGCTGAGGAGAACGGTCGAATCAGGCCTGTGCGTACGAGTTCAGGATTGCGTTGAGAAAGCTCACGATCCGCTCGCACTGGGATTCGCCGTCTTCGAGATGGGTGAGGTCGGCGATCGAGAGACGCGCGCACGGTGCGCCGTCAGCGGATTCATGCCAGCGACCCGTCGGTAGCTCTCCTGGTTGGATGCCCTCAGGAACTCGGGCGAACCAGGAGCCGAGCGGCTCGGCGTCATCGGGTGCGGTGAGTCCGATCGTCATTGGAGCCCGGTCTTCTCGGACCGTGAGGGTGATCTGTGCGTTGAGGGTGCTGGCGAAGAGCTGGGGAGGCGGCGGTTCGGTGTTTCCGGCGCTGAAGGTGTTGGCGAGCGCGGAAAGCAGGAGGCCCGCGCCCTCGTAAAGGGCTTCCAGATCCGCGCGCGCATCGGGGTCGTCGAGTGTGAAAGCGCGAAGCGCTGCCTTGGTCGGTGGGGTTGGTGCGCCGTCGGTGTGGTGCCCGCTGAGACGGGTCGCGGCGCCGCGTATCCATTCTTGGATTTCCGCGGGTGGTCGGCCTTCGAGTTCGATCCAGCAACCTTCCTGCGGCTCACGGCGCTCGATCCAGACCGACGCGGCGCCGAGATCGAGCCAGCCGATAACGGTGCCGCTCGGCCCGGCGCCGTTGGCGAGCCAACCCGAGTCCTGCTCGCTCCAGATCAGGGCGTGCGGTGGAGCGCCCCAGCCGCGACTCAGTTCGGCGAGCGCATCGGCCGCGACACGGTATTCGTGCCAGGCTCGGACGCGTGCCTCATCGGTTGCGAACCCGACGCGCGGAAAGAAGTCGATCGCGAGATCGCTGGTGTTGCTCGGCATGCGGTGCGTCTTCAGACGGGATCGACGGCGCGGTACGCGTCGATCAGGGCCTGCTCGCCTTCTGCACCCGAGCGGCTGAGTCCGTGCTCCATGCCCAGGATGCCCGTGAAGCCTTTCTCCTTGATGTGCCGGAAGACATTGAGGTAGTTGATCTCTCCGGTCGTTGGCTCCTTGCGCCCCGGGTTGTCACCGATCTGGAAATAGCCGATCTCATCCCAGGCGCGGTCGATGTTGGGGATGAGGTTGCCCTCGGTGATCTGCTGGTGATAGAGGTCGCAGAGAATCTTGCAGGAGGGACTGTCCACGGCTCGGCAGATCTCGTATGCGTGCCCCATCTCTGCGAGGAGCATGTTGGGATGGTCACGAGGGTTCAGGGGCTCGAGGACCATCACGAGGCCGTGCGGTTCGAGAATCTCGGCGCCCCGCTTGAGTTGTTCCACGGCGTACGCGGTCTGGTAGGACAGGTCGATGCGTGGATGCCTCGTCCCCAGCACAACGGTGGTCCATTTTGCGTTCACGCGCTTGGCGATCTCGACCGCTTCGCGGCATTCGCCGAGAAACGCGTCCCGGTCGTCGCTGTTGTTGCGGCTGAAGGTGGGCTTCCACGCGGTTCCCCGGTTCAGAACGAAGACGCCCATGGTCATTCCGAGGCGTTCCATCGCACCGGCGAGGCGTGACTGTTCTTCCGGGGAGCGCCCGCCCATCCCGTTGTCCTCCCACGCGGTGAACCCCTGGTCTGCCGCGTATTCGAGTTGGGCGATCGGGTCGTCACCGGCGAGGTGGCGGAACATCCCGAAGTGGGGGGCGAATTTCACCGAGAACGGGCCCGCGGCGGATGCTTTCAGCTGGCCGGCGAGCGCTTTGCTGGCGAACGCGCCGGCGCCGACAGCAGCGGAAGCGGCGAAGAAGTCGCGTCGATCCATGGTGTGTGCTCCGCGAAGGGCGAGTGCCCGTGGTCGAGAGGATCAGATCAGTGGTGTGCGGCCGGGGACGGGGACGGGATCGGTCTCGAGGCTTGTGAACGCGTATTCACTCGGGCTGAGATTGAGTTTGGAGTTCATCGCGTCCTCCCAGGTCAGCGCCTTGCCGGTGTAGGCGCTCATCCGACCCATGATGGCGGTGAGCGTGCTTTCCGCGACGCGCTTGCCCTCGTTGAGGCGTGGAGCACGACCGCGGATGGAGGCGATGAGATCGATGTGCTCGGTGACATAGGGGTTCTGCTGTCCCCGGATGCGCCATGCGTTCTCGCCCTTGATTGCAGAGAGGCCCGGTCGCGCCATGGCGGTGCCCTTGGTCCCGATGATGTCCTCCTGGACTTTGCCGGCGCAGCCGTCGATCTGCCGGCACATGCTCAGGAGGGTCGACCCGTCGGGGTACTCATAATCGATCGCGAAATGATCGAAGATGTTCCCGTACTTGTCATCGGTGCGGACCTGTCGACCGCCCATGCCGGTCGCCTTTTGGGGCGGCCCCCCCTTGGCCCAGTTGATGACATCGATGTTGTGGATGTGCTGCTCGCAGATGTGGTCGCCCGAGAGCCAGGCGAAGTAGAGCCAGTTGCGGCACTGCCATTCCATATCGGTGTACTCGGGCTTGCGTTCGTGGACCCAGAGCCCGCCCTGGTTCCAGTAACAGCGGGCGGAGACGACCTCTCCGATCGCGCCGTCCTCGATGCGTTGCATGAGTTCGAGGTAGTTGTCCTGGTGGCGCCGCTGCGTGCCGCTGACGACGGAGAGGTTCTTCTCGTCGGCGATGCGTGCCGAGTCGATCACCATGCGGACGCCAGCAGGATCGACGGCGACGGGTTTCTCCATGAAGACATGCTTGCCCGCGTTGATCGCGGCCTGGAAGTGGAGCGGGCGGAACCCCGGGGGGGTGGCGAGGATCACCATGTCGACGCCGTCAATCGAAAGCAGTCTTTGGTAGGCGTCGAAACCGGTCAAGCGCCGGTCTTCGGGGACATCGACGCGGCCTTGGAATCTCTCGTCGGCTTGCTGCTCGAGGCGGGCGAGGCTCCCCGAGAGGCGATCCGGGAAGAGATCCGCGAGGGCAACGATGCGTGTGCCCTCGTCGGCCTCGAGGGCGTTCACCGCGGCGCCCGTGCCACGGCCGCCGCAGCCGATGACGCCGACGCGGATGATGTCATCGGCGCGTCTGGTGGTGCGGGCCGCGAAGGCGGGGGCGATCAACGCGCCCGCGCCGAGCGCGGCGCCCGCTTTGACGACATCGCGTCGGGAGATCTGCTCGTTCATCGTGCGTTTCCCTTTCAGCGGGGAGCGAAGCCCCCGCGGTCAGTTGTCGAGGCCCAGTACACGGTCCATGCGTGCTGCGATGTCGGTGAGGCGGGTGCGATCGCCGCCGCGGACCTCCGCGGCGGCCCACCCTGACCAATTGGTGCTCCGGATCCAGTCTCGGACGGACTCCCACGGGACATCACCCTCGCCGATCTCGACGCCGAATCCGGCCCACTTGCCTTCCTTGTCGGCCTTCGCCCGGCTGTAGCCCTTGATGTCGAGGCGGAGGACCGCCTGCGGGCCCAGGACTTCGAGCCAGTGGGCGGGCCAGCCGTAGGCCCAGATGTTGCCGACATCGAAGTACCAGCCGAGCCTTTGGGCGAAGGTCCCGTTGGCGGTCTGGAAGATGTGGTTGACTTTCGGACTGAGGACATCGTCGATATAGCGGGATGCCTCGATCGGGCTGAGCAGGAAGTTGTTCCAGACATTCTCGAGCGCGATCGAGATCGCTGATTCCGCGGCGACCGTATTGACGACCCGCTGGAGTTCGATTCGGGAACGCTCGTAGGCCTCGGCGTAAGAGACCTCGTTGTTCACGACGGCAGGGACGAGGAGGACCTGGCTGCCCCCGAGGTCGCGGCAGGTCAGGATCGCCTTTTCCAGGCCGTGCCGGCCCTCGAGGCGGACACGCTCGTCGGGGTGGCTCAGGGGCTTTGACCAGTGGGTCGAGCAGACGACGCCCGGGATCTCGATGCCGGCTTTTTCCTTCGCCTCGAGGATCTCATCGGTGCTGAGGTCGCTCGGGGCGTCGAATTCGACACCCTCGAACCCCGCGTCACGGGCGATCTTGAGCTTGTCGCCGATCGACTCACCCTCCTGGATCATGCCGAACTTCAGTGCCTTGCGCACGACGGGTTCGCGGTTTGGGCTCCCGAAGGCACCCGCGGGCCCTCCCCTCGGCTGACGGCGCAGGAGCGTGGACTGACTGGCGGGCGGGCTCGATGCTCCGGAAACCGTCGCGGCGGCGGCGAGGCCGGTCGCGGCGAGGAATGTCCGGCGATTGATGGAGTTCTTGTCGTTGCTCATCACACGAACCTCGTGACGCCCGGGACGGGGATGGGCGGCGTGGCGCGTTCGCTCCAGGCCCAGGGCTCAGGGTTGAGATCCTCGGTGCTTTCGAGGATCTGGTTCCAAGTGATCGCTTGTCCGGTGTAGGCCGCCTGGCGTGCCATGATGCCCAGGAGTGTTGAGTGAGCCATCGACTCCCCGTCGTTGACGGGCTCACCGGAGCGGATCGCGGCGAAGAGCAGATCGTGCTCGCGCTGGTACATGTCGTTCTTGGGGGCGATGCCTTTCCAGATGCCTCCGTCGTGACGGTTGATGACATGCCGCCCGCGCCACGGCATGACGCGGCAGTCGCCCTCGGTTCCCACGATGTAGGCGGTATTGTCGGCGGGGGTGTTGGGCCAGTGCCGGCACTGGTGGTACGCGCGGGCACCGTTCTCGAACTCGAAGGTGACGCCGAAGTTATCCCAGATGTTGCCGGTCTCGGGGAGGTCGGGGCGCGTGGAGCGCCCGCCCACTGCGACGCAGCGGGTGGGCATGGTGCCGTCGAACGCCCAGTTGATCCAGTCGATGGCGTGGACGGCCTGCTCGACGATGTGATCGCCCGAGATGGGGGTGAAGTAGTGCCAGTTGCGGAGTTGGAACTCGGCATCGCTCCAGCTTGATTCGCGCGGTCGCGGTGCGGGGAAGCCGGTGGTGTTGTAGGTGCACTGGACGACGCGAACCTGTCCGATGCCGCCTTTGTGGAGTTCGCCGAACACTTCGCGCATCTGGTCGTGGTAACGCCAGCAGAAGCCCGACATCAGGCTGAGGTTCGTTTCGCGGGCTCGCTTTGCGCTCTCGAGCACGCTGCGGACCCCCGGTGCGTCGACCGCGACGGGCTTCTCGCAGAAAACATGCTTGCGTTTCTCGACGGCGTAGCGGAGCTGCTCGGGGCGGAAGCCCGGGGGCGTGCAGAGCAGAACGACATCAACGCCGCTGTCGATGACCTCGCGGTAGGCGTCGAAGCCCGTGAACTTCCTGGCTTCGGGGAGCTCGATTTTGTGGGCGTGCCCCTCCATCGCGTTGGTGGTGTTCTGGAGGCATGCGTCGAGCTTCTCGCGGAAGGCATCACCCATCGCCCAGAGCACAGTCCCCTCGTCGGCGCGCAGTGCCTGGACGAGTGCGCCGGTGCCTCGCCCGCCACACCCGACGAGGCCGACCTTGAGTGTGCTGCTGCCCGTCCGGCCGATCGCGCTCGCGACGCCTGATGCCATCGCGAGGGCGCTGACCGCACCTCCCGCCCGGAGGACATCGCGGCGGGTGGGAGCCGGGGAATAGGTCTCGGAAGCGTCTTGAGAGGTCATTCGTCGCCTTTCTGCTGTGAGGGCACTTCTCGCACGATGCGAAAGCCCACAAAGTCGCAGTCCGCGAGCCACCACATGCTCTTGGGGATCTGTGGATCGCTGATATTCCACGAGGCATCTCGTGTCTGCTCAGCGGTCGGGGTGCAGCGGGCGGGCATATCTAGGAAACTGCCGCCCATCGCGGTCGCGTTGTCCTGGGGGCGTTCGCCTTCCTGGGGGCTGATCCACTCCGCGACATTTCCCAACATGTCGTGCAGCCCGAAGGCGTTGGGGGCCTGCTTCGCGACGGGATGCGTGGTGTAATCCGCGTTGTCCTCGTGCCATGCGCCGCCGGTCTCGCCGCCGCCCGCCGAGGCGAGGTGGATCCACTCAGCCTTGGTGGGCAGGCGATAGGTTGCCCCGGTCTTCTGGCTCAGCCAGCGGCAGAACTCCATCGCGGCGTGCCGGGTCATGCCCATCGCGGGGTATCCCGCGTGGCCGTAGCCTCGATCGGGCGGCACATAGGGTTTGGAGGGGCGGGTGATACCGTCGATCGTCTTGTCTTCTTCCGGGATGTCGAGGCCGTAGAGGAAGATGTCGTAGAGCTCCCAGGTGACCTCGGTGATTCCGACCATGAGCGGGGCGATCGTCGTGGTCTGCCCGTCCAGTTCGATTTCACCTCCGGGGGTCGGCACGAGATCGAATGTCACCGTGGTGCCTTCGATGCGGACGGTCTCCGGGGCGCTCTCAGCGCGGGTGCCCATCGTGAGCAGCAGGGCGGCGGCAATGAAGCGGGTGTATGGTCGTGTCATGCAGGGCTGGTCTCGCACGATCTCGATCTCGCTGCTTGTCCTGGTCATCGCGTGCTGCGAACGGGGGTGCGCTCCCGTTCCGCGAGCGGAGGCGACGGAACGCGATCAGCGTACCGACTTTCGATTCGAGTTTGCAAGCGTCGCGATGGGCTCGCGGGCCCGGGTTGTGCTGTATGCCGAGAGCGAGGTCGAGGCCGCCTCGGCTGCCGATAGGGCCTTTGCGGAGATCGAGCGCCTCGAGCAGATGCTCAGCGACTACCGACCGCGGAGCGAGATCAGGCGCGTCCAAGAGCGGGCGATTCCGGGGGAGTGGGTTCCCGTTTCCGAGGAGATGTGCGAGTTTCTCGTCCGCTGCTCGGAGTTGTCGGAACAAACGGGCGGCGCGTTCGCGGTCACGGTGGGCCCCGCGGTCGGGCTGTGGCGAGAGGCCTTCAGGAACGGACAACTGCCACCCGCGGAGGCGATCGCGGAGGCCGCTAGACGCTCTAGGCCGGCCCTGCTCTCGATTGACAGGGCTGGGCGGTCGGTCAGGCTCGGGACGGCGGGCATGATGATCGATTTCGGGGGGGTCGGTAAGGGACTGGCCGCGGATGCGGCGGTCCGCGTACTCGCCGGCCTGGGCTTTGAATCCTGCCTTGTTGACCTTGGCGGGGATCTCGCGCTAGGCGAACCGCCCCCGGGCGAAGACGGGTGGATAGTCCGGATCGAGACCGGGCTCGGGCGGCATCGGACGGTGATGCTTCGGAACACCTGCATCGCGACCTCGGGCGATGCGGAGCGGTTCGTCGAGATCGACGGGGCCCGATTCTCTCACATCGTTGATCCGAGAACGGGATGGGCTCTCTCAGCGCGTCGCGCCGCGACGGTGGTGCACCCCGATGGGGCGACCGCGGACGCGCTCGCGAGCGCCGCCTGCGTTCTCGGGTCCGAGGGGATCGCCGGACTGGAGGAGCGATTCCCAGCGGCGTCGTTCACCCTGATCGAGGCCGGCGTGGAACGGTGAGTCCCGCGGCTCCGTATCTTCGGGCCATCCTTGCGGCGGAAAGGGTCGTTGGCGGTTACCATCGCGGGCCCGGCATCGGATTTTGATCACCCGCAGGACCCGTGAGAAGACAGGACTCGATGATACTGACACTCGCTCAGACCGAAGAGGCCGCGGAAAGCGCGGCGCCGCTCATCTCCACCGATCTTGGTGTGCTCGCGGTGCTTCTCGCGGTGCTCGCGTCGCTGTTCTGGTTCAACTCCACGAAAGCGGGCAACAAGTTCTTCTCGATCGTTCCGATGCTCGTGTTCTGCTACTTCGTTCCCACGACGCTGACGACGCTGGGGCTGCTTCCCGATGACTCTCCGGTCTATGCGTGGATCAAGACCTATCTGCTTCCCGCGTCGCTGGTGCTGCTGATCCTCGCGCTGGACCTGCCCGGTATTGTCCGGCTTGGTCCCAAGGCGGTGATCATGCTTCTCGCTGGGACAGCGGGGGTTGTGATCGGCGGGCCGATCGCGTTCTTCATCATGGGCGCGGTGCTCCCCGAATCCGCGGCTCTCCCCGATGACACCTGGCAGGGGCTCACGGCGCTTTCGGGGTCGTGGATCGGTGGGGGCGCGAACTTCGTTGCTCTCGGACAGATCGCGGGCGCGACCGACAACATGATCGGGCTCATGGTGATCGTCGATGTCGCGGTCGCGAACATCTGGATGGGGGTGCTGCTGTTCCTCGCGGGCAAGGACAAGCAGATCGATCGGATCACGGGCGCAAACGCGGATGCGATCGAGGAGCTGAAGCAGAGAGTCTCGGCGTTCCAGGAAAAAGCGGCGCGGATCCCGACGCTCGCGGACTATCTCGTGATGCTGGCGATCGCCTTTGCCGGCACCTGGTTCGCGGTCGAATTGGGCGGATGGCTCGCACCGCGCGTCTCGTTTGCTACGAATGAAGCGGGCGAACCCGTCCCGTTCTTCAGCGCGACGGTGTGGAAGTTCATCCTGGTCACCTCTCTCGGGCTGGTGCTCTCGCTGACGAAAGCGAGGCGATACGACGGGGCGGGCGCATCGAAGATCGGATCCGTGTTCCTGTACCTGCTCGTCGCGTCCATCGGCGCACACGCGAACTTCGCCACGATGTTCGCCAACCCGGCGGCTGCGGGGCTGCTCGGTGTCGGCGCGATCTGGATGCTCGTGCATATCGCGGTCTTGCTGACGGTTGCGATCATCATCAAGGCACCGATCTTCTTTGTCGCGGTCGGGAGCCAGGCGAACATCGGCGGTGCGGCCTCTGCGCCGATCGTGGCGTCCGCGTTCCATCCTTCTCTGGCGCCGGTCGGGGTCCTGCTCGCGGTTGCGGGCTATGTGCTGGGCACCTACGCAGGCCTGGCCTGCATGTGGGGTCTCAAACTCGTCGCGGGCGTGTGAGCTCGCATGGCACTGAATGCGCTGAGAACCCGTGACCGCCGGCCCGAGTTGATGGACGACCCGGGGCTGGATCCCGAGATTCACCGGCAGGCTCTCGCCGGTCTTGCGAGATTGAACCGAGCATCTCGGGTGATTCAGTCGGTTGAGCGGGCGTTGCTGAAACGCTTCGGCGATCGGGATATTTCAATTCTCGATATCGCTGCGGGGTCCGGCGACCTCGTGTGCGGCCTTGCGGAGCGTGCCGCTCTTGCTGGTCGGCGTTGGTCGTTCGAAGCGTGCGACATCAGCGATACCGCTTGCGACCAGATCGGAGCGAAAGCCGACTCGGTCGGGGATCGGGTGCGGGCGACGCGGCTGAATGTGCTCGAGGACCCGCTGCCCGCGGGGCACGATGTGGTGATGTGCCACCTGTTCCTCCATCACCTCAACGAGAGCGAGATCGTTGCGATTCTGGCACGCATGCGTACGGTTGCCCGGGACGGCGTCCTCGTGACCGACCTCGTTCGGAATCGCCTGGGCTATACGCTTGCCTGGCTCGCGTCCCGGGTTCTCACGCGATCCCCGATCGTCCACACGGATGCGCTCTTGTCGGTCCGCGGAGCGCTCACGGTGGATGAACTCGCATCGCTCGCGTCGGACGCGGGAATGGTGGATGCTCGCATCCGCAAGATCTGGCCTGAGCGAATGATGTTGTGGTGCCAGTCATGACCAGCCAGCCAGGTGACCGATGGGACGCGGTCGTGATCGGGGCAGGCCCGGCGGGTTCGATCGCCGCGGCGGGTCTCGCGCGGCGCGGTGTGCGCACGCTGCTGGTCGATCGCGCGGTGTTCCCTCGTCCCAAACTCTGCGGTGGCTGTCTTGCGCCCGCGGGTCTCGGGGCGATCCAGAGAGCCGGCTTTGGATCGATCGAGTCCGTCCGTGATTCTCTCGCGGTGTCCCGGCTTGATCTTCACAGCGGGAAGTACATGGCAAGCGTGGGGATTCCCGCGTACCGCGTGGTCGATCGCTCGTCGTTCGATTCGGACCTGGCGGACGGTGCCGTCCGCTCCGGCGCGGTGTTCCGGGATGGGATCCGGGCAATGGTCCATCCGGACTGCACGGTTTCACTCGAGTACCGCAGGGGACGCAACCCAAGTGTGGAACGAGTCCGTCCCGGGATCGTGATCGTGGCGGACGGTCTGAAGGGCGGTTCGCTTGCGGAGTTCGATTTGTTTGCATGGTCTGTCCGCAACGCAAGCCTGGTCGGGATCGGGGGCGTTGGCGAGCGGTACCCCGGTGAACTGGCCCCGGACGCGATCTCGATGTTCCATTCGGACGAGGGCTATCTGGGTGTGGCCCGGCTCCCGAGCGGGCGTGCGGACCTTGCCGCGGCGGTGCGTCCATCGTGGATTCGGCGCCAGAAGGGCTCCGGACCACTCGAGGGTTTCGTCCGTTCCGTCGGGTTGGACCCGGCTTCTTTCGGCGAACTGCGATCGGTCCCAGGTGTCCCGTCGCTCACGAGGAAGCGCCGGACCATCGAAGCGAGCGGCCGAGTATTTGTCATCGGTGATGCCATGGGATATGTCGAGCCCTTCACGGGAGAGGGCATGTCGTGGGCGGTCGAGTCTGGGGCGCAGGTGCTTCCGTTCGCCAGCGATTCGCTTGAGGGCCGGTATCAAGAAGGGGCGTGGGCAGGAGTTGTTCGACGAGAGCGCGCTCGGCGAACTTTGCCGTGCCGACTGGTGACAGGGGCACTGCGTGTCCCGGGGGCCGTGAGAGCGATCACGATCGGGGGTGCGTGCGTCCCGCTCGTCGATCGATGGCTCTCTCACTTTGCACGCGTCGCGTTCGGCGCCACGAGCGTGGAGCCTGTGAAGTGAGCGGTGAGGCGTTCCTGACTTCCCTTGGGCTCGCAACGCCTGAAGCGTCGCTGACGCAGCAGAACGCGTCGGCGCACGCTGAGGCGATCATGGCGGCGGCAGACCTGGATCGAGGCAGGGCGATCCGGGCGCTTTACAGACGGTCGGGGGTTGAACGCCGGGGCTCCGTGCTTCTGACGAACGGAGATTCGCTCGAGAGTTATTTTCCGGCGGAGCGGGGTGGTGGTCCGACCACCGGCGATCGCATCACCCGATATCGAGCCCATGCGGGCAGGCTCGCAGAGCGAGCGGCGACCGCTGCCATCTCGGGAGCGGCGATCGATCCGGGCTCGATTACGCACATTGTCACCGCTTCCTGCACCGGCTTCGACGCGCCGGGCGTGGACCACCATGTGATCGCATCGCTCGGCCTGAGCGCGGATGTGCGCCGTACCCACATCGGGTTCATGGGGTGCCATGCCGCGATTAATGCCCTCGCCGTGGCGTCGGCCTTCGCTCGGGAGAACGAGCATCACCGCGTCCTGGTCTGCTGCGTCGAGCTCTGCAGCCTTCACTTCTCTTACGACAGCGATCCGGAGGCGTCGGTCGCGAACGCACTCTTCGCAGACGGAGCGGCCGCAGCGGTCGTTGCATCCCAACGGGTTGCCCCCATGAACCCTCGAATCGCGGGGTTCTCCTCGACGGTCCTCCCGGATTCTGCGGATCTGATGAAATGGTCGATCGGTGACCACGGCTTTGTGATGAGGCTTTCGCCGAGCGTTCCCGATCGACTCGCGGAGCGGGTGCCACACTGGGTCGATCGCTTCCTTTCCGGGCATGACCTGGACGCTGGCGAGGTTCGATCCTGGGCAGTGCACCCCGGCGGGCCGCGAGTGCTGACGGCGGTCAGCGATGCGATGGGGCTCTCCTCGGATGCCTCGCAGGCCTCTCGCGAGGTGCTTGCCCGCCACGGGAACATGTCGAGCGCAACGGTCCTGTTCATCATCGAGAAAATGCTTCGAACAAGGACAGACCAGAGGTTGCCTCTCGTCGCGATGGCGTTCGGACCGGGCCTGTCGGGAGAGGCGATGCTGCTGACTTGAGACGCTCAGTCCGCCGGCTGGTCTTCAAGTTGCCACGGGGGGACCGCGTCCGGGTCCGCGTCCATGGCATCGAGCATCGGCCCCGGCGAGATCGTGCCGATGATTCCGCGGGACGCGTTGTCGTTGATTTCGACTCCGGATTCCTCGATCACCCGCGTGATGATCTCAGCGCCCTTACCCGGTGCGAACAGACGGGCTCGTTCGACGCCCTCTTTGCGGAGAAACTCGGAGAGATGCTCCCGCACCGCAGCTTCGCCCGAGAAGCGATCCCACTGGGCCTCGCTCATCGTTCTCGTCGGTTGTGATTCGATGGTCCGCTCCAGTTCGGCGAGGCCCTTCTCGAACCCGGCAAGGGCGTTCTCCCGGCGTGCGATAGTCCGGTACCGCTGGATCATCGAACTGATGAGGCTCTCACGCAGGTGTGTGGGGCTGTAGCGGTGGATTGTCCATCCGTTGTTCCGAACCAGGCGTCCGAGGATGAGATCCATCGATCTGCCCGAGGTTACCTTGCGGTGCAGGAACCGGACCCCGCGAGAGTGGGTGATCCGCATGTTACTGAGAATGAACCTCGCGCAGAGATCGTATTCTTCCGCGTAATAACCGAAATCCGGGTCGTAGCCGCCCGCTTCGAGAAACGCTTGGCGGCGGATCAGGCAGCCGCACCCGATGATGACCTCCGGGACGCCTCCGGCCTCTCTGCTGCCGTCGGGGAGCAGGATCTCTCCGCCGACGGCGGCGACATCATCGGGCTGCCGGGCCGCGAGTTCCGCGAGATCGCCCGCGATGGGCACCGAATCGTCGTCCAGCATCACGATCCACTCGCCGCGGGCCCGTTCGACGCCCCGATTGCGGGCCGCGGCTCCCTCGTTTATTGGTATACGATCTGAGTAGACCGGCGTTCCGTTCGGCAATTCGCGGGGTATCTCAAGCGGAGGATCGGACGCGTTGTCGAGGACAATCACCTCTTCACGCCTGTCGGCGTTGACTCGGCGCGAGCCGAGAAGACGGAGCGTCTCGTCGAGTTCGTGTGGGCGATTCCGGGCGGGGATCACGAAACTGAGCACAGGCCATCACCCCGCGGCATGGACGGGCGGGCCGATCCGCAGCACGCGGAGCCTCGCCTGTTCGATGTGTCGCAGCTGATCGAGAATCTCACCGGAGGAGACCGGGATGTTGCCGATCATCGAAGCCTCGCACGCCGCGGAGACCGATCCGAGGTACGCGGCTTCGACCGGCGTCGCACCGCTGGCGAGCGCGAGGGAAGCGGTGGCGAGAAGGGCGTCGCCGCACCCCAGCGGGTCGACAGCCTGCGGGGTGAGCGCCGGCACATGCTCGCTGCTGAGCCGATCGGGCAGCAATCCCGGCTGGTGATGCGTTCCGGGTTGGTAGACCACGAGCCCCTCGTCGCCGAGCGTCGCGGCGACGGTTCTGGATCGGGTGCGTTCTCGGAGCGCCCACGCGACGGCAGAGAGCGAAGACTCGCGGTCGCCCAGAGTGAGCCGCATCTCGGATTCCGAGGGACTCAGCCAGTCGGCATCATGCATCGCGAGCAGCGTCTCGCGCGGGCCCGACACATCCCCAGCGAGAATGCCGACCCTCGGGCGGAGCGCTTCGAAGAGATCACGGGTGAAGCGGGGGGTGAGCAGACCAAGACCGAAGTCGACCACCACCGCGCCGTCCGCGTCTTTCGCCGCATCGAGGGCCATCCCGATCGCGTTCCGGCGCGCCGCGACATCGATCGGCAAGGGCCCCGTCCGGTCGAGTTTCACCATTTTCTCCCGCCCGACGAGGAGCCTTTCTTTCTCGGGGAGCGTCCCGCTCGTCGGGATGGGGGCGACCTCGATCCCGCTCGATTCAAGGCGTCGCCGGAGGTTGTCGGCGGCGATCCCCCTCGGGAGGGGCGTGACCAGGTTGACCTTGGCGCCGAGCTTGGCGAGGTGCAGTGCGACGATCGCGGCGCCGCCGTCGTAGGAGTTGCTCTCGAGCGGGCGTAGGGAGAGCATGGGCGATTCACCCGCTACTTCGGGCCACGCGCATTGGGTATAGGTGTCGCGCATCACCTCGCCCACGACGACCATGCGCTTGCCGCTCATCGAGCGGAGCACGCTCCCGGTGCGGGCCGCGTTCAGGTCGTGGCGATCCTGGAGTTGACGGAGCCTGGCGGAGCCCGGGGTTTCGAACTGCCCTGCGCTCGAGCCGGGCTCGCGGACCATTGATTCGATCAGCGCGGTCGATGAGAAGACAACATCGCCCGACGAGAACACGACGCGACCGCCGTTGCGTTCGACCGCGTCTCGCTCCGCCGCGAATCGCGGATCATCCATCTCCTCGTACTCGCGTCCCTTGACGAAGATATCGGGACGGATGCTGTCGAGGAGATCCTCCGCGGTCTCCGTGGGACAGACATGCACCCAGTCCACGAAACTCAGTGCGGCGAGATTCTCGGCGCGAAGGGTCTCATCGAAGAACGGGCGGCCGTCGCCTTTCCGGATGAACTCATCCGCCGTGATCGACACGAGGAGGCGTTCTCCCAACCGAGCGGCGTCGCGGAGGTGCCGGATGTGCCCTGGGTGAACGATGTCGAAGCAGCCGTGGCAGTGCACGACGCGTGCCCCGATCACGCGAGCCTCCTCTCGCTTGCGGCGCAGCGCGTCGAGCGGCAGAACTTTGGAGGCGATCGGGTCGGAACGGTCCATGTCCTGTTATCTGCCATCGGAGCATTGCGGCTTGAGAATTCGGGGTCGCGAGTGGGAGCATGCACCGCTTGTGGGGCCGAAGTGGCCAAAACGCCGATTCTGGACCAGCATGACGGTCGCGACCAGCTATCCCGATCGGCTCGGACACGAATGCGAGGTCGTTCCGGGGTTCGCGGAGACGGTGTTCTCCGGGAGTGCTTCGGGTGCCGGGTCGGGCTACCGGCAGACGGCGGCGAGTTTGACCAGCGTTGAAGCGACTGCGGCCCACTTGCTGGCTGTCCGGAGCCGGGTTGCTCTCGGCGTCCGATTGATGAACACGCTGGCCCCTGAATCGGAGGGTCACGCGACGCTGGTGATCGGTGCGGGTGCGGGCGAGGAATGCTTCTGGCTCGCGGACCAGTCCCGAGGGCGGGCGGAGGTGGTGGGGGTCAACCTGAAGGCGGAGATTCCGTTTCACGACTCCTGCCCCGGCGCGGCGGCCCGTGCCGCCGGGGAGGAGGCGGCGGACCGCGCGATCGCGCGTATGCATCTGCGGGTCGATGACATCTGTGACTCCGGTCTCGGCGCGGCTCAGTTCGATCGCATCTTCAGTTGGCAGACCTTTGAACATGTCATGGATCTTGAGCGTGCGTTCGGGCATGTGGCGCGGGTGCTCCGTCCCGGTGGCGCGGCGTTCATCGAATACAACCCTTTCTTCTCCATCGATGGCGCCCACTGGCCCGCGACGATCGATATCCCGTGGGCTCACGCGCGGATGACACCCGAGGTGTTCGCGGAGGCCGTCGCCGCGTTGCACCCGTCACCGCGACCGGACGCGGCGTCGTTCGTGGAGCGGGCGATCAACCGAGCGACGCAATCCGAGATCCTCGCGATCGTTGCCCGATCGGGGCTCAGAGTCGCGGCCCATCTGCCCCGTGTGCGAACCGAAGACACGCTTGTGTTGGACCGGCGGATCTTCGAAGCGGTCCGCGCCGGTTTTCCTTCCGTGACCGCCCTTGATCTGACGAGCCGGATCGTCCGCCTCGTGCTCACGAAGCCCGGGGAGGCATCCTGATGCCGGGGGAAGTGGACGCGTTCGCGCGAGAACTCGAGCAGCTGCGTGCCGTGACTTATGAGCACCACTGGCGCCTGCAGATGCTCGAGGCCCAGATGCGCAAGAGAGTCCTGGTTTCCGAAGCCCGCGCGGCACTGCTGGAGGCGAACCGCACGGCGCGGGAACCCGGCTGTGTGAGCCGATCGCAGTACGGTGAGGATGCCGTGATCTGGGAACTGCTCGGCCGACCGATCTCCGGGCGCTTCCTTGAGGCGGGCGCGATCGACGGGCTCACCCTTTCGGTCACCGCGATCCTCGAGTCACTGGGATGGTCTGGGATTCTTATCGAACCTGTTCCCGAGCAAGCGTCCGCGTGCAGACGGCATCGCCCCGCCAGTACCGTTTTCGAGACAGCTCTGGGGCCGCCGGATGCGCCGCCGACCGTATCGTTTCTGTCCATCGAAGGGGCTCCGGAGTTCTCCGGGCTCGACCCGGACCGGGAGCATCGGGGTCTTGCCGCTGATCAGGGCGGTCGCGAACGCCGGATCGAAGTCCCGATCACCACGATTGACCGTGTGCTCGAGGGATCAGGGACAGGCGAGACGCTGCCGCTCGACGCGGTTGTTCTGGATCTTGAAGGCGGAGAAGCCGAAGCGCTCCGGGGGTTCGATCTTGGGCGTTGGCGCCCGCGGCTCGTGATGATCGAGGACCACGATCGCACCGACGGTTCGCCCGTCGCCCGGGCGATGAAAGAGAGCGGGTATCACCTCGCCGGGATCACGCGGATCAACCGGGTATACCTGCACCCCGACGAGCACGCCGCGATGGAGCGAGCCGCGTCGATGATCTGGATGTGACGGTTGATTCACGCGAGCAGGGCACAAGAGCCGCACGCGGGGACCCGGTCGCGCGAGACGACATTCTCGCGGAGACGCCGACGCTCCGGATGGTTGTAGATCTCCAGGATGTGCATGTCGTTGAAGTCGCCGAAGCCCGCATCGCCGGTGGAGTCAACACCGCAGAACGCGGCCTTGCCGGATGCGAGGATCTGCATCTTGAAGAACTGCCCGCATGTCGCTTTGGGCGGGCGCGAAGTCCAGTCGAGATTCACCTGGCCCATCCAGTTGACCCTCGGTGAGACCCGCGCAAGAAAGCGGGGCCAGCGGTCCCGGCACCAGTCGAGGAAGGCCTGATCCGCCTCGCTCCCGTCCCCGATGCGGTTCACGGCGATCCCGGGGGGCGTGACAACTCCTGCTTCGAAGGCCTCGTGTAATGCGTCCAGATTGCGGACGGTACGCTCGTACGGGATCTGCATCGTCTCCTCGTAGGCATCCTTGCGATGGTCGTTGAAGCTGACATTGAACAGGATGATCTGCTTGAGCGTCCCGAGCTGCTCGATCAACTTCTCGGTGAAGGTCGAGCCGTTGGAGAAGATCGCGATCCTCGCGTTGCTGTGACGGCGTTCGACTTCCTGTAGAAACGGGAGCACGCGTTTGTCGAGGAAAGGCTCGTTGACGCGAGAGGGGTTCACCGAGACGGGGACATCGTCGGGGATATCGCCGAGCTCATCGAGGAACTTCTCGATGAGGCGGTCCTCCATCCGATCGCCTTTTCGCTCGAGGTGCGGGTAAGGGCAGAAGTCGCAGGCCGCGTTGCAACGGACCAGGGTTTCGAGCCCGATCCCCTTGGGGTAATCCATGTAAGGCGTGTCGACCAGCGCGCGCACGCTCCGGTCATATTCCGCCTGCTCGGGGGTCAGAACCGGATCGTGGGTCAGACGGAGCGAAGGTGTATCCGAAGCGCCGTCGAGTACGGTCAAGGGCAGTCGCATGGGCCAACTCTCCTGGGGTCCACCGATAGGCTTGTATCGGCGTCTTGCCCACCCGTCCGTGAGGAGCCCGCGGCCAAATCCACACCCAAACCGGGTGCGGCGCGATCGATGGAGATCTGAACGGCGTTGCCGAGTTCCGTCGGCGGAGGGTTCGAGATGAAGACGAGCGGGCGGGTGGGCGTTCGCCCGGAAGCCGCCGCGGCGATCGCCCGGGCGACGGTCTCGGGTGAAATGGCCGCGACACAGTGTGCCCGCTCGTGTGCGCAGCGCCAATCGCAGCCGTAGCAGTCGAGAGGCAGCATCGCGACGCGCGTGAGCGGGGAGTAGGGCAGGAACCGACCGGGATGCCCACCGCCCAGCAGGACCGCGTTCGGGACCCCCTGTGCGCACGCCGCGTGGATCGCGAAGGTGTCGGTCCCCGCACAGACCCGGCACAATCCGACCAACGCGATCGCGTGACGGATCGTGGTTCTTCCGGAGAGATCCAGAAGGGGAATCGTCGAAGGGACCGCGGCGCGTATCGCCTCCGCGTCCAATCTCGCATCGGGCCCACCGATCACGACAATCGAACGGACCTCTGCGCCGAGATCGATCGCCAGTGCAATCGCTCGGTCCCACGCTGGATACATCTTGTAGCTCCACCGCCCGCGGGGCGCCAAGACGAGTGTTTGCTCCGGCTCAAGACCGCCCGTCGACAGCATGGCTCCTGCCTCGATGCGATCGGATTCCGAGCACCAGACGGTGGGTTGCGGGATTTCTACGCGATGATCGCCCAGGCCCGCGAGAAATGCTCGGTGCTGGAGCAGTTCGGAAACGGCGCCGTCAACCGACCGGGCTGCTGGGATCAATTCGGCATTCCGGTGGGCGTCGATCGCCTCGGCGCTCCCGAGATTGGCATCATCGGGTTCGAGCACAAGGGACCTTGGAGCATCGATGCCGCGGATGATGCCGATCGCGTTCCGGGCTTTCGATCGGATGGGGTCGAGAAGCAGATCGGGCTGCCAAGCGTTTGCGGCGCGGACTGCCTCGGCCCGATCATCATCGCTGAAGACGGCATCGTCGTACCGAATCGGGATAATGTCATCCACGAACGGACAGTGTTCGTAGAGCGGCGCGACAGCCTCCCGGCACAGAACGGCGTGGCGAGCATCGGGGAAGCGGGTTCGCACGCGTTCGAGGGCGCCTCCCCACAGGATCGCGTCGCCGATCGCGTCTGTCCGGATCGTGAGCACCCGCCGAGCCATCAGCTCGCCATCAGACCTTCTGCTTGCTGGGAGCGAACGCCTAGATCGATCAAGGGCCGGACACCGGCGGCCTCCGCGAGATCGACCGTAGCGGCGTCCTTCACCCAGTCCAGGTAGTCACCGAGGCGGACCGGGAACGCGTGGGCGGCCTGGAGTACGCGCCATTGGCGAACGGCATCGGCGTACCCGTAGTAGGTTTCTTTGAATCGCGCTTGTTCTTCGGTGGCATACGCGAAGTGCTGGAAAACGGCGCCGATTTCCTCCGTCGTGTCATGGTCGATCGGGTCGATCGAGGCAACATCGACGGACTCAGCATCTCCGGTCCGTCGAACGAGCCTCGGCGGCTCATGCGCCGCCCAGAGATCCCCGGGTTCGTAGCGCCACACGCGGAGCCATTCATAGTCTGAGTGGTTGCCGTAGGTGTCGCGAGAAGTGATGACGCGATCGGGCCCGACGAAATAGTGGCATCGGAAGTAAGCGGCGGTCGCGCCGGGACGGGCATCGAACAGCGAGCGCACGGCCTCGATCTGGTCGGCTGTCCAGAGCTCGTCGGCATCGACCTGCCAGAGCAGCGAAGGCGTGGCGATCTCCGTGAGAGGAGCATTGACCATCTCGCGTTTTCCGGCCCAGAACATACCGGGCGGCTTGCGGTAGACGCTCACGCATTCGCGGTGGGCTGATGCGATGCGATCGAGGTAGGCGCTGGTCCCGTCAATGCTCCGCCCCCGATGGTGGAGGTCCTCTGGTACGGCCCCCCCGTTCCGGATGGACCACGCGGTGTCGGCGACGAGATCGCCGACGCCTTCGACGATGTGCCAGTGCCAAGGCCCGCGGAGCGTTTCAAAGACAGGGAGATGGTGCTCCATAAAGGGCATCCCGTTCAGCACAATCGTGAAGAAGTGGATCGGGGTCGGACCGGGAGAAACCCGGACTGACTCCGGATCGGGCGTGAAATCGATCATCCGATCGAATCGTTCGATGCCGTGGGTTGACTCCAGGAACGCCGATCCCCGAGCAGTTGGGTAGGTAATGATCTGATCGAGAGCTTCGGTCCTCGCGAGTCCTTGCACTCTTGCTCGCTCTCGCGAGTCCTCGCAGGCGACGAACACCCGCCCTTCCGTCCCGACCTGCGCCGATTCTTCCCGGATCTGCTCGAGCGTGCAATTCGGTCCGACATGAATCGTTGCTCCGGTTTGGCTCTCGTTGTGGCTTCGAAGATCCGAGCCCGGCACGAGAGCTCGGACGAGGCGGTCAAAGGGCGGACGGAAGGCGATCCCGGTGCCGTTGCGGCGGGGGTCTTCGATGAAGAGCCAATCGGGGTACTCGGCGCGGAAACGGTCCCATACCGCTCGCAATTCCGGGTGGCTCGGGTGCATCAGATCATCGAAGACGAGCGCACCCCCAGGAGCAAGATGGACAAACGCGTGCGAGAGATCGCGGGCGGCTCCCGTTTCGGAGTGGTCCCCGTCGATGTGGATCAGGTCGATTTCGACTGGGAATTCCGGGGATTCGAAGAACTCGGGAAGCGTTCTTCTGGAGTCTCCAGCGATCAACGCGTGCGGCGGCGCGGCGCCGACCGACTCCAGTTGAGCGGTCACAAACTCGGGGCCGGGGTTCTCGACCACGATGCCCTGGTCGGGGATCGAGCCGTAGTCCGGGATCCAGAGATCCAGGCCGAACGCGGCGGTCTGGGGCGACTCGAACAGAACCTGGGCCAGCGACCTCCCGCGACGGACCCCGACCTCAAGATAGGTACGCGGTCGCAACGCCCTCGCGAGCCAGTTGAGCGCGGTGACCGCGTCGAACCAGTTCTCGCCTCGATTCGCGGAGTCGCGCATCGCATCGCGATTGATGTTCAACCAGTGGTCCGCTTCGAGTTCAGAAATGATCGAGAGCACGCGGTGCTTGACCGCTCGGGTGCCCAACGCACGCTTCGTCATGCTCGCGAGTCTGTCGCGTAAATCGTCGGGGCGCAAGAGCTCACGGACCGTTTCTCCGATGACGGATTCGTACCGCTGCATGAGCGCCGACTTCTCCTGTTGCAGCGAAGCGGCCGCTTGTCCGAGATCGGTCGCCAGCACACGCTCCACACCGTTCGAGACCGAATCGGGCGTGCTCGCCCACACGGCGTGGGAGAACCCATCGAGAGCGTGGGTGTGGCGATCGGTGTCATTCACGATCAGCGCAGGAAGCCCGTGCGCGTTCGCATACAGCCCTGCGTGCAGACGGGTGGTGATCATCGCGTCAAGCCCGCGATAGGTCCGCGCGAGATCGTGGGCGAATGTCTGGAAGACGACCTTGATCCCCGTCCCCGCGAAGGCCTTCGCGTGGGCCGCGTACTCGGTCTTGTGGTGAGCGATCAGCGTGATGTCGTATCCCCTGGCATGAAGATCCAGCATCGCGTCTGTTGCCAGGCGAACCGCGCTCTCACCGGTGGCCTGATTGATGATCCCCGCGCGGACGGGGAGTTGAATCGAGAACCCGATTCGCTGAGCGCGCCGGCCCATCGGGACCGCTTTCACCCGATCCACGCTCAACGGTGACGGGCAGGGGAGGTGGGCATACGGAGTTCCGAGCGAGCGGAGAAAGTCCGGGGTTTTCTCGGTACGCCCCACGATCAGGCGAGCGTTCCGGAAGACGGTCGCTTCGGGCTCGGCCGAGCAGTGGCGGGCGACATACTCGTTCTCGTAACCGGCACCGATCATGATCACGCGGTCTGTCAGATCAGCGTCGATGATCCAGCGATAGAGGTCCTTGATTTCTTCTCCGGCGCTCAGGCCCGCGATGACGACGGCATCGATCGTCTCGCGGAGATCGTTCAGATCACCCTCCGCGCAGTCGTTACCGACGATTCCTGTGTGGCCGTGGGGCGCTTGGACATTGGCACTGAAGTTGTAGAAAAGACAGTTAATCGGCCTCGGCGCGATGGCGTTGCGAACAGCGGCAAGGACACCCGCCCTCACGAAGTCATCGCCCGGGTTCCACATCGTCGTCCCGGAGATGACGATGTTCGCGGGCGCCGTGTCTGTTTCCGGATCGCAGATCAAAGCTTGCGAAAGATGATCCAGGTGTGCCACGGGAAGTTCTCCTCGTTCGGTTCGCCGATCGCGCGGTGAAATCGCCTTCCGCCCAGATCGCCGTGCCCGTCGTCAAAGCCGAAGTTGTACGCCAGCGCCTGTCGGTTACCCCATCCCGCTTTCACGAGGATCTCCGCGCCGTCGAAGAGTGCACCGAGCCCATCGGGCAGAAAGCGGTAATAATCGTGGAACGCGGGGGGGCCGTGCCGCGGATTGCTCGCACAAGTCGTGTGGATACCGAGCCCTCCCGGTTTCGTGACGCGCAGCAGTTCGGCAGCGGCGACCCAGGGCTTCCGCAGGTGTTCGAGCACTTGGTGGGAGTATGTCAGATCGAACGAATCGTCCGGGAATCCCGAGAGATCGTGCACATCGGTCTCCGGGAAGACCGCCTCCGTGACTTGCAGCTGCGGCCAGCGTCGCCTCAGAATCTCGGTGATCGTCGGATTGCGATCGATGCTCAACGCGCTGGAGAGATCGTCGCGATCGGCCCCGAGCACCCAGTCTCGCAGCGATCGCAGCATCGCAGTCTGCGGTGTCCAGAACTCGCCGTCCAAGAAATCGCGATCGCCGTCGAGCCCTGAGTTGGTAGTCTCGCGCGACTGTGTCATGCGGCGTTCTCCCTGGCGGTTTGTTCGGAACCGGCACGAGCGCACCCGAGGACGGTCTCGAAGAAGCGATCGGGATCATGCGCGTTGCGCCACGCGGGCGCTGCCAGGGCTGCCTTTGCGAGGAGAGCGTCTCGATGTTGGATTGCGTGTCGCACAGCGTCCACGACCGAACTCGCGTTGAATGACTCGAACTCGACCGCCCCGAGGCTGAATTCGCGGGCTTGATCAGCCATCCAGGTGCCCCGGGGGAGCACAATGATGCGCCCGAGTGCGGCGGCTTCGACGAAGACGCCCGAACCCCTGCGGCGGTATGCCTCGGGCTTGTAGGGCAGCAGCACAATCTCGGCAGAAGAGAGTCGTTGACAGTACGCGTCAGGCGCGAGGGGGCCTCGATGCACTTCGACCGACTCCATTCGCGTGAGTCGGGCATCCGCTTCCTCGAGCCCGGTTGGATCCCAATAGTTGCTCTGGATGAAGAAGCGAGCGTTCGGCTCGAACCTGTGGACCTGTTTGATGCACGCCGGGAGGAGGGCGAAGCCTCGTTCGACCTTCGAATAGCCGAGATAAGCGATGCGGGGCTCGGGAGCAGGCTGGCTCCGGGCGGGGCCGAGTTCCGGGAGCGTCACCGGCCATTGGAGAGGACGGATTTCCGGTGCGCCAAGCTCTCTGAAGACCTCGGCGATCTGCGGCGTCTCCGCGAAGAGTCTGGCGCGGGAACGGGGCACCTTGGACAGAAGTTCAAACGCTTCCGCGTAGAGCGCGCGTTCCGCGTCGCGGAGAGAAGGGGGGCCCGCGAAGCCGGGCGGGAACATCAGCAACAAGGAAACGGAAAGCGAGTGGGAGGGTTGCTGCACGATCCACTGAGCCGCGCCGAGAACAAGGCGTGATGTCACGGTGGGGAACAGGACATGGGCACAACGGAGGTGCTCATTCAGCGTGCGGAGATCCGTGAGCATGGCGCGGTTCAACACGCGCAATTCGTTGAGTGGGTCGGCTGATCGGAGCACGGCGTACGCGGAGTTCCGGAAATGACGCCGGATCGGGAGGCCCTGGGGGGGGTGATCGATCCGGTGAAGACCGACCAATTCACAGGGGACCCCGCGGCTCCGAGACACCCCGAAGATCGTGCGGGAGAACGACGCGTGATGGCCGCCTTCAAAGAAGAGGCCCGGGTCGAGCACCCAGAGCGGATGTTCAGCGGCGCTATTCACGCGGCCTCCTCGGAACGCGAATCGCTCGCACGCCGCAACAGCCTGCATCCGATCTCTTGCATCACGCGGCGGAGTGCGCCCGGATAGGAATAGTGCTCGCGAACGAATGCCCCTTGCACCTCGCTGATGGACTCGAAATGTTTCGGGTCCTTCTTCAGCCGATCGGTGAGAGCCCTCAGGCCGGCCTTGTCAGAGAACACGGTCTCGAAATAACGAGGCGGGATCGGAGAGTGCTTGTAATCCTCAAGAAGCCCGTGCTTGACTCGGTACTGGTATCGCTCCAGGACTGCTTCGAGGTTGGCAAGGCCGAAAGCGTCCCGAAGCGATTCGGCGTGTTCAAGGAAGGCGCTACGCACGCTCGGAGGCACGCGTTCGAAAGCCTCATCAGTCGCGTACTCGGTTCCCGCGAGATGCTCGAGGAAGCAGGAAACGAAGGCGTTTTCTGACTCATGCCACGAGCCGTAGGAGCGGCTGAGAACACGCCCGCCCGACGCGAGCGCGTCGAGCAATCGCTGGTGACTGGTGGGGGGGTAGGGCTCGAGGCGCAGCGTCGCGCCGGCGGATGCGTGCAACTCCGCGAGCTCGTCGCCGTAACGAACCGGCCCCCTGGCATACTCCGCGAACCGGGGGTGCTGCTCCCAGCCCGGACCAAAGACCGCGAGCGTCAGACCGGATTCCTTCGCGATCTCCGCGGCCCACTCAAGACCCTGCTGACGGTACAGCGTGTTGTTGAGCCGGTGTTGAACCATCTCAGCCAGATCCGCAAGCCGAGAATCCCCCGGAACATCTATCGAGCGTGATTCGCACGCGCGGGTGAGCATCCCGGCGATCTCGCGAGGGAGGGTCACCGAGTCGCCTCTTTCATAGATCCCGAGCAATTCATCGCATACCCGTTCAATCGCGGGGAACTCGGGTGAGCGACTCACGGATTCAAGCAGCTCCTCGCGGGCGCTGCCGGGCGTCCGCGAGTAGCCGGAGATGTAGCACAGGTCGATTCCATTGAAACGGGGACTCGACGACCGAGGCGGGCGTGCGTCCGTCAATCTCGGCATGCTGACGCAGGCGCTCGCCGGATACCCCCATTGCTGGATGTACCGATGCACCCATGAGCCGATCGCAAAGTCCGTGTCACCGAGCGCCCGCGCCGCCGCCGGACTTGTGAGTGCTTCCAGATCATCTTGAATCCAGCACACGAACGGGATCGACGCGGGCAATGCGGGGAAGGAAGACCGGTGATGATCGATCGCGAACACCAAGTCCGGGCGGAAACGGTCCAGCAAACGCAACGCGGCGCGGAGCGTGACCCGCTCGTGATCGCGCGGCTCGCAGAGCACCTCGACCTTCCAGCCGAGTTGCTCGAATGCCCGCGCCGCTGCGTCCGCGCTGTGTTTGAGCACCGTCGTGAAACGCGAGGTCATGATGAGGACGCGAGCCGCTCGGTCCCTCTCGCCCCGTATCGCCCGGAAAGACTCGATCGTGTCCCGTGCTTCCGCCCATGCGAAAGCCGCCCCGGCGAGCGATCGCTGCTCCGCTTCGAATCTCGCATTGACCCGAGACCAGATCTGATCGGGGATCTTGGCAGATGGATCGGGACGGAGGATCGCCCTTGGAAGCGGGAGCATGGGTCGGCTCTCGAACCGTTCCAGAATTTGTGCTTCCCAGTTCTCTCCGACATACCACTCGACATCTCCGCCCCGTATCGGACCATCAGGATCACTCAGGTCGATCATCGCGAGCGCAGCGAGAAGCCGTTCGGCATCGGGCTCGACGATGTGCACGGCCGTCCGCCGCCCATTCATGTGAGTCGGTCGATCTTGGAGCGTGCGGAGCAGAGCGCCGTCTCCGATCCCGTGCACTGCAACGACCGTTTCTGCATCGAGTGATCCGCGGAGATTGTCAAGAACGGTTCCATTGGTGCGAGACGAAGGAGTCCGGATCGGTCGGGACCGGAGTCGCTCACGCAGAGCGTCGCTGATCTCGGGAAGGACTTCGTCAAGAGCTGCAAGATTGCGGTCCAATGTCCCGGTCGGCAACCGGCCGGTGTCCGTCCCACCGATCTTTGCGTGCTGCCCGAGCCGGGCATGGACAAATCCCGAAAGGCGACGCCAGAAGCCGTCGAAGGTGTTCTCGCGTCGCGTCACGCTCCGGTGGTCGTCGATCACACGCGATCGCCAGTCGCGATCGTTGATCGCCTTCCTGATCATGCCCTCAAGTTGCTCGGGGGACCAGAACAGCGTTTCTCCCGAAGTTGCGAAGGACCAGTCGGGATACAACTCAAGCGGTTGCTGGGGCACCCAGAGTGGACGCAACGCCGCGAACGCTGCGGGGATCTTGAGCCGGCGCGCCCCCGACGGGGTCGGGATGACCTGCACTTCATGCCCGACACTCGCTTGCAGGCGGTCGCTCAATCGCGCACCCGACCGCCCGGGTCCGTTCTCCGGGGGTTCTTCGATGATGACGCTCCCATCCGGAAGCGTTACGCGACAGGGCTCGAGATCCAATTGACGCGCCACTTCGGTCTGGAATACGGACCGATCCGCGGTCGGCCCGCGACGCAGCATGACGCCCCCCGCCAGGGCGCACTCGAAGACACGCTGGTGAGCGTTGGTCTGCAGAGACGCGTGAAGATGGCATCCCGCGTGCGCGTACGCATCGCGCAGTTGTGGGCCGTGCGGGATGCCCGGCGCCGCGCACGCCGCGAACTCGGGGTGGCGATCCCAGCCGTTCCCGAAGATCCGCATCGACCATCCGTTCCGAGAACACGCGTGAGCCGCCCAGCGGAGCGTTTCGTGTCGAAACGCACGCTCGGCGAGCGGCAGAACAAAGTGCAGATATAGACGATTCGTCGCGGCCTGCTCGGGAAGAGTCCCCAGCGCTTCCTTCGCGGTCTCACAGGTCAGCGTCCAGAGGTCCGGGGTGACCGAGAGCGATTCCCGAGAGACCGCTTCGATCACTCGCGGCGCGAGCAGCTTCAGCAGCCGGACCGTTCCGGGGGCGGAAGCCGAGCCCTGAACCGCTCGGTCCACGAACGCATCGACGGTCTCGCTCTGGTGGGAGATATACGCGACATCGACCCCGAAGCGTCCGCAGTCATCGGCGGGCCTGGTGCCAAAGAGCCGTTCGCACGCCGGGACCGGGGCGAACAGGCGATTAGTGACCGGGTACGCGTAGTCCCTCGAGAGCGAACCGTGGACCTGCCCCGCAATGAAGTCGAGCGGCCCCATCGCCTCGCCGACCGAGCGATCAAACAGGTGGGGCATCGCGTCCTGAATCCAGCACACGCTCGGCACGCCGCCAGGCCAGGACGACGCGAGCGAGGGCCGAGGCCAGTTGATCGATACCACAAGATCCGGGTCGTATTCAGCGTGCAGCCGGACCCCGGCGAGAGCCGAGAACCGCACGCTGGGATCCGGCTCGATAAGCAGGCGCGCGGTGTGTCCGGCTCGTTCGACAGCCTCGGCGAATCGGGACGCCGCGTGCCGGACGAAGGTCGAATACCTCGATGAGATCACCGCGACGCGGAGGGGCGTTCCGCCCGAAAATGCTTCGTCATAGCGCGACGCCCACCACGCGGGGGTTCGTCCTGAGCGATTCCGCTCGACAGCGTTCCGCAGCCGGTCGAGTTCGACCGCCTGCTCCGACCAGATCGCCCGCAGGTCGTTCTGCAGGGCAACGGTGAAGGAACCCTCAGGCTGGAGCGAGAGGATCGTCTTCGGAAGCGCCTCGTCGAAGCGACTCCGGAGCACCGAGACGAACCGCTCCTGCGCCTGTTCACCTGCATAGATCTCGACCGAGGCATGCGCCGGGATCTCGATGCAGGAGAGGGCCGTCCCGCACCGCGTGCCGTCGGGTTCAACGACCAGAACGCGTGGGACATATCCGTCCGAGCAAACGCCGCACGCCTTGATGGCCCGGTCGAGCAACCATGGATGCGGAAGCCCCGCGAGAACAACCGGAGCGGGCGCCGTGGGCGCGATCGTCGTCGAATCAACAGGGTCGAATCCAAGCGGAATCCGCTCGGCGATCGCTCGGTCGCGTTCAGCGTTGGCAAGCAGCTCTTGCTGCACACAGAGATCGACCCGGAGCGAATCTTCTCCGCAGACAACCCTCGACCCGAGGGCCTCGCGGAGTTCCACCGTGTCCGAGATCGTGTGTGCTCGACGGCCGCTTGTCATGCCGCGGTCTCCGTCCGAAGCCGAAAACGATCACAAAACCCGTCCATCGCTTCCTCGCAGAGGGAACCCTTCGCGGCTCGCACGAATCCCCAGGTCCGCGCCGTTGTTCGCCACGACTCGATCGACGCGACGATGGATCCGACTTGGTCGGGAGTGAATCGCTGGGCGGGCTTCGACGCCGTTTCGCAGAACACTCGAAACGCCTCGATTGCAGGGCTAAGGTCGGCCCCGAGCTCGGCGCAACGGTCAGCAAGGAGGTCGGGGACGAAGCGTCCGCCAAACATCGACGCCGCGAGCGCGTGATTGATATCCGCGAGCCTCCACGCCTGGTGACCGAGCATGACCTCGCGACGCGCCAATTCAATTGGGCGATACCAGTGATGGTGCGTGACCACCGCCTCGGGGCGGTAGAGGACCGGCGCGCCGTAGCGCCCCGTGACGCGCGTTGCCCATTCGATATCGTCGAACATCGGATAGGCGAGCCGCTCACTGAATGGTTCGCAGATCGAACGGGGGAGGCTCAGATTGAGGGTCCAGGCGTGTCGCGGGCCCCAGTCGTGGTCTCGTGGGGCGTTGCTCATCCGGTCGTAGAAAAAGACCAGCGAAGATTCTCGAAGAACCCGGTCAATCAGCAGGTCGGGTTGGCGAACCGCCCATCGGGCGAGCCCAAGGACCATCGCCGGGCGGTCCCGCGCCTCGCGGGCCGCGACGATGTGCCGCTCGATCAGGTCCGGTTCGGGCACGACATCGTCGTTGAGGAACAGGAGCAGATCTCCGGTTGCGGCCGCGATCGCCCGGTTGCGCGTCCCGCCCGGCCCGACCTTCCGGCCGCGGATCACCAAGGCCGGAAACAGAGCATCTGCATCAAGCGGTCGCTGGTCCCCATCGACGGAAACGATGATCTGGTGAGGCGGGCAGGTCTGTGACGCGAGCGAGCGCACCAACGCAGCGAGACCCACGGGATCCGATCCGTCTCGACATGGAACGGCGACAGACACGCGCACAGAAAGCCCCTTGTTCTGTTCAAGGGGGGTATCGGCCTGTCAGGTCCGCGGTCGTTATTTTCGGGGGACGCTGTCTGGGAGGAGGCCGACGCAGTCCATGCGCTCTGGGCAGAGATGGGGCAGGAAAATCACGCGGGACCCAAACAATACGCGACCGAAACAGAAGGCCGGCTCGCACACGCGGCAGGAAAATCCGATCAGAAACCTTTTCCGGGTTGCATCAAGCAAATTGGGGGATTATTCTGAGATCCGGAAGGCGGCATCGGTGCCGTCCAAACGAAGCGGCCGCGTGCCGCAGACAAGACAGGACCCTGAGGGAGTAAGACAGATGAACAAGAAGACCATGACCGCCGCGCTGATCGCCGCGACCGTTGCGGGCACCGCTCACGCCCAGTCGCTCGAGGACCTGCTGGTGATCGACCTTTCCGTGACCAACCAGGTCACCATCAGCTCGACGGGCGGCCTGTCGGCCGTCTCCGCGTCGGGCAGCGACACCACCGGCGTTTATTTCGACAACTTCTACGGCGGCTCGGGCGATTCGCTCAGCGCGAGCTTCGTCTCCGGTGACATCACCAACGCCGAGAACCCCTCGGATGGCAGCCCCTCGCTCTTCCGCGGCGGCGCCGGCTCGGACTCGGGCCTGAACATGTGGAGCTGGTCGTCGGACTTCACCGTGACCTTCACCGCCGGCTCGCAGGCCTTCATCGGCTCGGCGACCTGGGACCTCGACGCCAACGAGTATGCCGACATGCTCGCCGGCAACAGCAGCGGCGTGATCTACTTCCCCGCTGACACCGCGGACGACGTCGCGGGCGCGGTCGCACTCGGCACCTACAGCGTGATCGTCCCCGCCCCCGCGGGCTTCGCGGTCATGGGCCTCGGCGGCCTGGTTGCGGCGCGTCGCCGTCGCTGATTCAGAGTCGGCACCAGCCGAACTCAATGACACACAAGCCGGCCCTTCCTCATCGGAGGGGCCGGTTTATTTTTGGGGCTCTCCAAGGGGATACGCAACAGGGCGCAGCCATCGGGCCCGCCGATGGGAGAACGCCTTCGGAATCGGAACTCGCACAAGGCCGCCCGCGATCGCAATGCCGGAGGGGGGACTCGAACCCCCACTCTGTTTCCAGAAGCGGATTTTGAATCCGCCGCGTCTGCCAATTCCGCCACTCCGGCTCGCCTTGGAGTCTACGCACGACGCCGCAGAGTCGTCGCGCGACGGCGAAACCCCGAACTGCCAGTGAGGGCGCTCGTGAGAGCGAGACGGCCGGCGTCCCGTCGCAAGGACACCGCGTCGTTGCAGCCTCTACACCGTCGGCTCCCAGCCCGGCTCGTACGCACGGCCCCACAGATTCTCCGCCGCATCCTGGCCCGGCAGGATCCGGCCCGTTGCCGGGTCCAGTTTCACCGCGCCGCTGGTGCGTTGCGCAACATTGCCCATGTGGCACAGCAGCACGCTTTTGTGCCCCTCGTCGATCGGGCTCGTGTGCGCTTCTGTTCCCCTGATGGCATTCAGGAAATTCTCGATGTGCGCCCGCGTGAGGTTGCTCGTCGGACTGCGCGTGTCGGTCGTATCACCGATCCGCTCGGCGCCGTATCGCTTGACGACGCTGTCGTCATGATCTCGGACTTCAAAAGAATTCTCCATGATGTGCACCGAGCCGGCGTCACCGAAGACGATCGTTCCACGCCCCCGCCCGAACTGGTTCACCTGGTCGACGCTGTGCCCTTCCCAGAAGATCGTCTTGCGGTCTGGAAACTCCATGCCGACCTGCTGGATATCCCACGCTTCCCAGTCATCGTTATAGCGGTGCCTCGCCGCGGCCGAGGTCACACGGGACGGAAACCCGCATCCCAACGCCCAGCGTGCGACATCGACCTCGTGCGTCGCGTTGTTGCAGGTCTCGCCGGTTCCCCAGTTCCAGAACCAGTGCCAGTTGTAGTGAATGATATTGTCCCGGAACGGCACCCGCGGCGCGGGCCCCTGCCAGAGCTCGTAGTCCAGATGCGCGGGGACCGGTGCGGGTTTCCCGGCCCCGATCGGTCCCCGTTTCCGGCAGTACCAGGTCTTCGCGTGATAGGCCCGTCCGATGACGCCTTCGTGCAAAGCCGCAACCGCCTCCCGGACCGCGAGCGACGATCGCCGCTGGTTGCCCATCTGAACAACGAGGTCCGGGTGCTCCGACTGCGCCCGAACCAGCATCTCGCCCTCCGCGCTGTTGTGCCCGCACGGCTTTTCGAGGTACACATGCTTGCCAGCGGCGAGGGCGAGCAGCGCTGCGGGCGCATGCCAATGATCCGGTGTCGCGACGACGACCGCATGGACGGATGCATCGTCGAGCGCGCGGCGGAAATCCCGGACGACCTTCGGCTCGACCGCCTGGTGCTCGAGGGTTGAGCGAACACCCTTCGCCGCCGCGAGGTCATCGGGATCACAGATGTAGGCAACTTCCGACCCCGCGATCGACGCGAATTGCGACGCGAGATAGCCGCCCCGGCTGTTGGTCCCGAGGACGGCGCATCGGATGGTTTCGGGTTTTCTCGCCCTTGTCTTTGCGAAGGCGGACGCTGGTGCGTACATCGCCATTGCTGCGGCGGCGCTCGCGGCGGTCGCATTCCGCAGGAACGCTCTCCGTCGGATCAGAGCGGGGGGGTGGTCGGTCATGCGGGTCTCCCGTCCAGAATGCTGTCAGTCCAGTTCGCGGATCTTGATGCTTCGGAATCGCACATCATCGCCGTGATCCTGCAGCAGAATGTGTCCCCGCTCAGCGAGGCCGAAATTCTCCCAGTCACGGTATTTGCTGCGTGCGACGAGCGCGCGGTAGGTGCCAGAACCGCGAACATACGCGAGGACCTTGTACTGGTTCAGCCAGTGCTCGACGCGGCCATCGGGGTGCACGATCAAACGGGCGTGGTTCCAACCGTCGATGTTGTGCGGAACCCGGCGCCCACCCACCAGCGTGTCGGCAGGAATGAGGTCGTAGAGGCTCGCGAGCGTCCGGTTTCCGGCGGCGCCGAGTTTCGCATCCGGGTGACGCTGATTGTCGAGGATCTGGTACTCCAACCCGATCGCCGACGCCTTCTGCTTGGGTTCGAGGTAGTCCTCGGTGACGAAGTACTTGATGCCGCTGTTGGCCCCCTTCGTCGGGTAGAACTCGAGTTGGAGTTCGAATGCCCCGAACTCCGCTTCGGTTACGATGTCACCCCCGTTGAGGCTCTCTCCGCCTCCCGACGGAAGCACGCGCAGCGTTCCGTCTTCGATCGCCCAGCCGTCTTCCGGGAACCGTTCTTTGTGCGCACCCCGCCAACCGTCGGGGCTCGCACCATCAAACAGCAAACGCCAGCCCTGCATCGCTTCGGACACCGAAAGATCGTTGGGGTTCCGGTTGATGATCGGCGTGTCGTCAGGCGGCGTCGGGGAAACAAGCCCGGTCCAGACACGGATATTGCGCCAGCGGATCGTGCGACCAACCCCCGGGTCGTTCTCTCCGATCGCGTGCACCTGCAGAGCGATGAAGCCGGGTTCGGCGCGGTCGTCGATCAGGTGCGCGACAGGCTCTCCGTTGAGCCAAGTCCGAACGGACTTCCCGGCGCACTCGATTCGCGCCGTGTTCCAGGCATTGCGCTTCAGCAGGCTGCGCGCATCGGGGTTGACGCTGACTTGATACAGCCAGCCCCGACGCGCTTCGTCGTAGACGCCTCCGGACCAGGCCCGATCGGATGGGTCGATCTCATACTGCGGCCCGTGGACACGACCGCTCTGGTACTCATCCAGGCTCCGGCTGCGGAACTGAACACCGGAATTGATCGCATCATCGGGCTTGAACTCGAACTCGAGCACGAAGTCCCGGAACTGCCGCTCGGTCGCAAGAAACGAGTTGGGAGACCCCGTGACAGAAGTACCAACGATCGCACCATCTTCAACGGTGAATGGCGCCTCTCCATTCACCCGGCGCCAGCCCTCGAGATCCCGGCCATTGAACAGGTCGACCCATTGCGCCCGCCCGAGGCCCGCAAAGCTGCACAGAACAAGAGCAATCAAACAGGAGCGGGTCATCGCAGGGCCTCCGGATTCGCGTGTGCGCGTTCAACATACCGCCGATAGACGACGGGAGGCAAGCAAGGTCGATTGAGGGGAACGGTCCGGCCGGAGGAAAGGGTTGAAAGCGATGGGGCGAGGACGACCGTTGATGCCATGACCGGGAGAACGCGACACGACTCCATTTTCGATCTGCAGATCAGCTGAACAACCGCGCGACGCTAGACCCGATTCGGACCCTTGCCCTTGTGAGCATCGCGGCCTTCAGCGCCCGTATCACGCGTCTGATTCCCGGCGACCGCGGATGCATCGCTCGATGCCTTCAGATAGGCCTCCGCAATCTCGCCGATCTCGCCGAAGCCGCGCACGCGACCCTGGTCGAGCCAGAGCCCATGGGTGCAGAACTCCCGCAGGAGATTCATCGCGTGGGAAACGACAACCACCGCGCCGCTCCGCGCGACCATGTCCCGGATTCGGGATTCACAGCGCACGCGGAACGCCTCGTCTCCCACTCGGATGACCTCGTCGAGCACCAGGACATCGGGGTTGATCGCCGTCGCGACACCGAACCCGAGCCGGGCTTTCATCCCGGCTGAGTAGCTCCGGATAGGCTGGTCGAAGAAGCGTCCGATCTGCGCAAAGTCACGGACCTGCTCGATCAGTTCCGGGAGATCCCGCCGCGGAACACCCAGGAACACGCTCATGAGTTCGACATTCTGCCGCCCGGTCAGGTCCGCCTTCATCCCTCCGCCGAGCGACATCACCGCGGACACGCGTCCGCTGCTCTCGATCCGCCCCTCGTCCGGATCCGCGATCCCGCCCAGCAAGCGGCACAGCGAGCTCTTGCCCGAGCCGTTATGCCCCATGACGCCCACGATCTGCCCGGGCTCGATCGACAGCGAGACTTCGCGCAAGGCCCAGAATCGCTCGGGCCGGAGCCGCCACGAGCGGCGAACCAGTTGTTTGATGCCCGGTGCGGGGGCAATCAACCGGTACTGGATCCCGACATCCTCCAGGCGAACCAGGCTGCGCCGAATCGGGTCCCCGTTGCCGGCGGCGGCTTGCGTCGGTGGCATGCTGATACCCGCTGTCATTCAGATCACCTTGATGATCCAGCGCTCGACACGCCAGAACAACACGGCCCCGAGGCTGAGCGCCGCGACCGCTTCACCCGCGAGCGCGAACCACATCCAGCCCGGAACCCACACGCCCTCATAGAGACCCCCGCGCACCATCTGGGTCGCGATATTCAGCGGGTTCGCTGAGTACACGACATACACAAAATCCGCAAGCCCGGGGTTCTCCACGACATTCCCGATCAGACCCTCGACGCGGCTCAGCGGGTACACGATCGGGCTCGCGTAGAGCAGGAGACGGAATGCGTACCCCACAACATTCGAAAGATCCCGCACAATCAGCGTCCCCGCCGATGCGATGAGGGCGAGACCGCACAACAGAACCCCGAACAGGGGAAGCATCAGCACCGCCTGGATCGCCGCGGGGGTGATCGGCCGCCCAACAATCGCCGCGATCACCCCGACGAGAAGCACCCCGAACGCCGCGTACACGCCGTGCGTGAGCACACCCGCGAGCGGAAGAACGGCCTTCGGAATCGCGATCGTCTGGATCAGAGATCGCTCGCGAAAGAGGGATCCCGCCGCCGCTCCGACCGATGAAGCCGCCCACTTCCAAGGTGTGAGACCGCAGAGCACAAAGACCGGGAAGGCCTCGACGGTCGCGCCTTGGCCGATCGCCAGCACGAGAAACCAGTAGATCCCCATGAGGATCAGCGGATCGAGAAGCCACCAGCCCCAGCCGAGCCAGAGCCCGACCGTCGACTGCCGCAGGTCTCGCCGCACCAACCCGAACATCAGTTCGCGGCGTTCCCACAGATCCTTGGGCCTCGATCGCATCGTTCCGCCTGCTCCGATCGACTCACCGCTGCGCCGTCCCGACGCCCGCGGGAGCGAACGCAACACTAGACGACCATCGGCCCGGAAATATCCGCAGCCCGTCAACTCTGGGCAGCATCCCGTCCGGACGCGACCCGAACACCAGCACGGGGGCGCCCGCTGCCCGACAGTTTTCTCCGCGGCCCGCGGCCGATCGCCTTCCCAAACCCTACCATCGCTGCTCGCCACGCCGGGACGGAGACGCGCGCACCAGGCGGCGTGGGTAGTTCGCAAACAGCGCGGAGATTCTCATCATGGCAACCGCCACCGAATCGAAGAACAAGGTCACCATCACCGACGACGGCCCGAGCCGCAAGAAGATCGAGATCGAAGTGCCCGCGGAGGCCGTCGATGAGAAGATCACCGGGGCGCTCGATACGCTCGCCGCGGAAGCCGAACTGCCGGGTTTCCGGAAGGGGCGCGCTCCGAAGCGCCTGCTCGAGAAGAAGTTCGCCGACCTGATCAACCGCGAAGCCAAGAGCGAACTGATCACCAGCGCCTACTCCCAGGCGGTCGAGGAGAACGAACTCAAGGTCATCGGTGATCCGATGCCCGATGACGAGGTCGCCGACCTCGAGGTCGAGGCGGGCAAGCCCCTCAAGTTCACCTTCGCGGTCGAGGTGATGCCCGAGTTCGAACTGCCCGATCTCGAGGGCATCGAGGTCGCCAAGCCCCTGCTCGAAGTCACCGATGAGCAGGTGGATGCGGAGATCGAGAAACTCCAGATCAACGAGGGCGATCTCGAGCAGCGCGACGAGCCCGAGCCGGGCGACTACCTGACCGGTCACGGCATCATGACTGACGGAGGCGATGAAGAGTTCTACAACATCGAGGGCGCCGTAGTCCGCGTCCCGACCAAGGACGACGAAGGCCGGGGCATGATTCTGGGCGTCGTCGTCGAGGACTTCGAGAAGCAGCTGGGTCTGCCCAAGCCTGGCGAGACCGCGACCGTCAAGGTCAAGGGCCCACAGAACCACGAGCGCGAGGATATCCGGGGCAAAGACCTCGTCATCACCTTCAAGGTCGACCGCGTGGACCGAATCGTCCCCGCACCGATGGCGGATGTCGTCGCGAAGCTGGGCTTCGAGTCCGAGGACGAGGTCAAGGAGATGTTCAAGACCCGCCTGGGTCAGCGCGTGATCATCAACCAGCAGGCCGCGATGCGTCAGCAGGTCGCCGATCACCTGCTCGAGAAGGTCACCATGGACCTGCCCGAGCGACTCACCGCGAGCCAGGCGGAGCGCCTCATGCACCGCCAGCGCGTCGAGATGATGTACCGGGGCATGGACGAGATGGTCATCGAGCAACAGATCGCCGAGATGCGCGACGCTTCGAGCGAGCAGGCCGCCCGGGAACTCAAGCTCTCCTTCATCCTCAACAAGGCCGCCGAGGACCTCGAGGTCCGCGTCGAGGAGGCCGAGGTCAACGGGCGCATCGCCCAGATGGCAATGGAGCGGGGATACCGCCCCGACCAGCTCCGCCAGCAGCTGATCCAGTCCGGGCAGATCGGCGCCGTGGTCCAGCAGATCCGCGAGCACAAGACCATCGACGCGATCATCGGCAAGGCGAAGGTCGAGGAGATGTCCGCCGACGACTTCAAGAAGAAGTTCGCCAAGGACGACTGATCCGTTACTATCTATTCCGAACGACCCCGTACACCCCGGCACACGCCGGGGTTTTTTATGCGTCCGCGGCGACGGACAAGCCAGCCGAAAGCTCCGCGAGGAACCGCTCGGTTTCCCCAGCCGCATCCTGCGCACCGCCGACGCGACGCACCAACGCACTCCCCACAATCGCCGCGTCCGCGTGCGCCACGACGGCCCGCACATGCTCCGGCGTCGAGATCCCGAACCCGCACGCGATCGGTGTTTCCGTCACCTCCCGCAACGCCGCGACGCGCCCCTCGATCTCCGGCGCGTCCTGCTGCTCCCCGGTAATCCCGGCCCGCGCGATCAGGTAGACGAACCCCGTGCACCGCTTCGCGATCTCGATCGCTCGTTCTTTCGGGGTCGTCGGGGCAATCAGCAGGCTCAGCGTCAGCCCGTTCGCCTCGCACGCGTCGTGGATTGCCTTCGATTCTTCCCAGGGGGAATCGGGCACGATCAGCCCGTCGAAGCCGGCAGTTTTCGCCCGCTCGCAGAACCGCTCGGGACCACCCACGCCGTTCACAATCGAGACGCTCACCATCGCGACCAGCCCCAGCGAGACCCGCTCCCGCACCGCGCGCACCTGCTCAAAGACCTGCTCGACCGTAACCCCGGCTGTCAACGCCTGGTGCATTGCCGACGCGATCACCGGGCCGTCCGCGATCGGATCGGAATACGGGATCCCGACCTCGACAATGCTCGCGCCGGCGCGCTGCGCCGCCTCGATCATCGGGCCGGTCGCGTTGATCGACGGGTGCCCGCCGCACACAAAGGGCATCAGCGCCTTCCGCCCGCTCCGCCGCAACTCCGCGAAGATCGCGTCGATCCGGTTGCCGGGTGCGCTCCCGTTGACCGTCCCGCTTTCGTTCGCAGCCTCGGTGCCGTGCTCGCCCATCGGATCCGTGCCTCACATACGCCGCGGTGTGGGAGCGTTCATCGCTCGATCACATCCGGCAGATCATCCAGCCCCTCGGTCATCACCCGAGGCCCGTCCTCGGTGATCAGCACATCGTGCTCGTGATGCGAAGACAGCGAGCCGTCAGCCGAGAAGATCGGCCAGCTCCCCGCATCCTGGCTCGTCCTCCAGGTCCCGATCGCGATCATCGGCTCCACCGCGATCAGCACGCCCGGCTCGCAGGGACGATCGGAATCGGGCCACTCGCCCGGATAGGTCGGCACAACATTGCTCACGAAAGGCGGGGTATGCAGCTTGCGACCGTACCCGTGCCCCCCGAGACCCCGGACAAGGTGAAGGTTCTGCTCTCCCTCCACATATCCTTGAACCGCCTTCGCCCAGTCCTTGTAGGTGTTCCCGGGCCGCAGCTGCTCAATCCCCAGCCGCAGCGATTCCTTCCCCGCGTCCAGCAGTTTCCGTACCTCGGGTGCCGGTTCTCCGAAGACATAGGTCCACGCCGCGTCCCCGATCCACCCCCGGTACGAAACCCCGATGTCGATCTTGAGCACATCCCCCGGCTCCATCGGCGCCTCGTAGTACCCCGCGGTTCCGTGCACCACGCACGCATTCACGCTCAGGCAGGCGTTCGAAGGAAAAGGCGGCAACCCGCCGGGGCGATACCCCTTGAAGCACGATTTACACTTCAGGTCCGCGAGCTGCTCGCCCACGAACCGATCGATCTGACCGAGCGTCTGCCCGACCGAGAGGAACCCGACGAGCCGGCGATGCACCTCCACGACTTTCTGGGCCGCGTCGTACGCCTGCTCGGCTTCTTCAGCGCTGATCCGGGGCGGTTTCCGCATAGGGCCGATCCTATGCGGAGAACCCCGCCAGCGGCGCTAAACTGACGCCTCATGACCGTCGTCCTTGTTGGAAACGCAAAGTCGGGTCGGGGCCTCGCCGCCCGCCTCACCAGCCGCTTCCGAGAGCGTCTCGCGCAGCACGGCATCCGCTGCCTGGAACTCACGCTCAACGGGGACGAAGCAAACCCTGTTCCACGCTTCGATCCACAACGATTCCGCGGGGCCCGTGCAATCCTCGCGTGCGGCGGGGACGGGACCGTCAACGCCGTCGCGGAAGCCGCGATCCGCACCCAAAGCCCGGTGTATCACATCCCCGCTGGGAACGAGAATCTCGTCGCGAGGCGGTACAGGATGGACAGGGACCCCAGCACCTTCCTCAGGGCCCTCGCCGAACACCGCGTCATCCAGTCCGATCTCGGATCCGCCCAGGGCCGCCGTTTTCTCATCATGGCCACCGTCGGACCCGACGCCCGCGTGATCGAACGCCTGCATTTCGGACGCACCCGCGCCCTGGGCCACCTCGCCTACCTCGAGCCCGTCCTCAAGGAAGCGGTCTCGCCCTATCTCCCCCACATGACCATCACCGTCGACGGAAAGAACATCGTCGATGATCGTCCGGGATGGCTCATCATCGCGAACGACCGCGAGTACGCGTCGCGACTGAACTTCGCCTCAGGCGCCGCACCCACCTCGCGCAGCCTGACCGCGGTGTTCCTGCCCGGCTCCAATCTCCGAGACTGCGTCAACTGGGTCCTCCGAGCGTGGACGCGCCGGCACACCCGCGATCCGCGACTGGTCTCCGCCGAGGGCACCCACATCCGAGTCGAGTGCCCCGCGGGGTCCTCAGACCCGCGCCTCATCTTCCAACTCGACGGCGAGCACGACCCCGTCATTGCCGAGCGGCTCAGCAACGGGCACACCGGACGCGCCGCGATCGAGGTAACCCTGGATCGCGAAACCCTGCCCGTGCTCCTGCCGCCCGCCGCCAGAGTTTGACCTATCCGCGACGCCTGCCTCCATTCATGCCAGGATCGGAAGGCGTCCTCACCCTCCGGGATACAGCCTCCCCTTGACAAGAACCCCGCCCGCGATGACCGCCTCGACCGGGTCCCCGCCGAAGGTGTGACCGAGTTCCCGCTCGTCGCGCCACCGAAGCATGATCAGGTCCGCCCGCTTGCCGATCCCGATACTGCCCCGGTCATCCAGCCCGAGCAGCGCCGCCGCGTTCGCGGTGCACGCGCAGATCGCCTCCGCCGCGGTGATCCCGAGGAACCGGACCGCAAGGGCGATCGCCATCGGCATCGACGAACAGGGGTCCGACCCCGGGTTCACATTTGTCCCAATGACGAGTTTTCCCCCCGCACCGATAAACCGTCGGCCGTCCCCGTACCGCCCGTCGGTATGAAATCCCGAGCACGGCAACATCACGCCGAATGTGTCGCTCTGGGCCAGATGCTCGAGGTCCTCCGGCGTGCTTGCTTCCAGGTGATCAACGCTCACCGCACCGAGCCGCACCGCCTCACGAACCATCCCAAGGCTGTTGAACTGGTCCGCGTGGATCCGCAGCGGGTGCCCGAGTACCTTCGCCGCTTCGAAAAGCCGAACCGTCTGATCGACGCTCCACGCGCCGTCCTCGCAATAGCCATCGATCGCGATGCCGGGAAATTCCGCATGGACAGCCGGAAGCGTCTCGTTGATTGTTCGCTCGACGAAGCCGTCCTGCGCCTTGTCGATCGCATGCCCGATGCAGGCGGTGGGGGAGACAAACCCCTCCCAGGCGACCTTCGCCCGCGCGATCGCCCGCAGCATCTTGAGTTCGTCAGCTGTGGTCAGCCCGTACCCGCTCTTGACCTCGACCACCGTCGTCCCGCCCCGCAGCATCCAGCCGAGGCGTGCCATCAGCCCGTCAAAGAGCTCATCTGCTGTTGCCTCCCGTACCGCCCGGACGGTCGACATGATCCCGCCCCCCGCCCGAAGAAGCTCGAGGTATGTCGCCCCCTTGAGCTTCAACTCCCATTCATCCAGCCGTTCCCCCGCCCAGCACGCGTGCGTGTGCGCATCAACGAACGCAGGCATCAGCACCCGGCCGTGCGCCTCGAACACCTCCACGCCGCCCGCATTGAGCCCCTCGCCGATCTCAGCGACCCGGCCGTCGCGCACGAGAACATCCACCGCGTCGATCGCGCCGAGATCCGCCATCGCCGCGCCTCGCCGCGGACCATCACCCGCGAGCGTGAGAACACGAGCGTTCCGAATCAGCAGCGGTGGGGGCGTTGTCGTCATGCGGACACGGTACCCGGCCGGAGCCCGTGCGTGCCGCTGTCCCTCGGATCAACCCGGCCGCTCCGTAAACCCGGAGAGGAACTCAAGGAACAACCGTGCCGCCAGCCTGGCCGTCCGCCCACCATCGCCCGGCGGAGAATCATGAGGCGGGCTGAGTTCCATGATGTCGAAGCATCGCACCCGCTCGCAGCGTCCCGCCGCCCGAGCCCACGCGCACGCGGTCGAGGAATCCCAGCCGCAGGGATTCATCGCGCTCACCCCCGGCGCAAACGCCTGATCGATCACATCGAGATCGAAGCTGACGAACAAGTCCCCAGCGGGCCAGGGGTCATCGGGCCCGAACACCTCTCCTCCAGCCCCGCGCCCGCCGTGCCCCTCGAACCACCGAACATGCTCCGCGCTGTTCGCAAACGGGTCCAACCCGTGGACATACAGCGCCTCCACACCGCACCAGTCGATGAGCGACCGAAAGGGCATCCCGCTCCCGGGTTTCGCCCGGACATCGAGATGCGCGTCAAAGTAGACCCCGGTCAGAGGCTCATCGCTGCGGTTCGCCAGCGCGCGCACGAACGGGTAGGTCAGGTCGTGCCCGCCCCCGATCATCACAGGGAGCAGGCCCGCATCGAGCAGTTCCCCGGTCGCCGCGGTCAAGCGCTGATGAGTCTCTTTCAGCGTGTCACCGATTTCGAGATCACCCGCGTCGAACACGACAGGCCAGCGCCGACCGGACGGCTCCGATGTGCCGTATCTCGCCAGGGCGGCTCGGAACGCGCCCGGCCCCTCAGCGGCGCCGAGCCTCCCGCTGTTCAGTTCCACGCCCGTATCGTCCGGAACCCCGAGCAGCGCGACCGCACAGCCGTCCGGAGAATCCGTACGAATCCGCGCCGCCATCCGTGACGGGGCGGCCCGTCCCCAATCAACCGCGTTCGTGTGTTCGACGCGCACCGGTGCCCTCCACCTTCAGCGCGAGACTCAGGCGTCACGCATGGGGATCGGAACACGCTGCGTCTGCGCGCACGCCTCCGCCTCCTCATACCCCGCATCCACATGCCGGATCACGCCCATCATCGGGTCATTCGTGAGCACATTCTTCAGCCGTTTCGCCGCCGCTTCGGTGCCGTCCGCGACGATCACCTGTCCCGCGTGCTGGCTGAACCCGATGCCGACGCCGCCGCCGTGGTGGAAACTGACCCAGCTCGCCCCGCCCGCGACATTGACCATCGCGTTCAGGAAGGCCCAGTCGCTCACGGCGTCCGATCCGTCCTTCATCGCCTCCGTCTCGCGGTTGGGGCTCGCGACCGACCCGCAGTCGAGGTGGTCACGCCCGATGACCATCGGCGCGCGCACACGCCCGTCCGCCACCATCTCGTTGAACAGCAGCCCCGCCTTGTCGCGCTCGCCCAGACCGAACCAGCAGATCCGGCTCGGCAGTCCCTGGAACCCGAAACGGGGCTCGCAATTCTCGAAGTCGCCCGCCCGCAACGCCTCGGGGTTCGCGTGACACGACAGGATCCACCGGTTCATCCGCTCGTCATCGGGGAACAGGTCCAGCAACGCCTTGTCGGTCGCGTAGATGTCGCGGGGGTCACCCGAGAGCGCGACCCAGCGGAACGGGCCCCGTCCCTCGCAGAACTGCGGGCGGATATACGCCGGCACGAATCCCGGGAACGCGAACGCGTCGCCGAACCCGTGGTCGAAGGCCCGCTGGCGGATGTTGTTGCCATAGTCGAAAGTGATCGCGCCGCAGTTCTGGAGTTCAACCATCGCGCGCACATGACGCTCCATCGACGCGGTGCTCAGCTCCTGGTACCGCTCAGGGTCACTCGAGCGGAGCGCCGACGCCTCGCGGATACACAGGTCCACCGGGACATACCCCTCCAGCGGATCGTGCGCGCTCGTCTGGTCGGTCAACACATCGGGGATGATCCCGCGTGTGTGCAAACGCTCGAGGAGCTCGACCGCGTTGCAATGCACCCCCACGCTGACAGCGTCCGCCCGCGCCGCGCGCTCGACCGCGAGGTCGATCGCCTCGTCGAGATCGAACACGACATGATCGAGGTAGCGATCGCGGTGCCGGCGTTCCAGCCTCGTGTGGTCAACATCCGCGATCAGGCAGGTTCCGCCGTTGAGCGTCGCGGCGAGCGGCTGGGCGCCGCCCATCCCGCCGCACCCCGCGGTGACGACGAGCTTGCCCGCGAGCGAGCCCCCGAAGTGCCGGTTCGCGCATTCTGCGAAGGTCTCGTAAGTGCCCTGCAGAATCCCCTGCGTGCCGATATAGATCCACGAACCCGCGGTCATCTGCCCGTACATCATCAGGCCCTTCGCGGCGAGTTCGTCGAAGTGCTGCTGGGTCGCCCAGTGGGGGACGAGATTCGAATTCGCGATCAGGACGCGCGGGGCGTCCTCGTGCGTGCGCACGACGCCGACCGGCTTGCCCGATTGGACGAGCAGCGTCTCGTCGGATTCGAGCGAACGCAGGCTCGCGACGATCGCGTCGAAGGCGGGCCACGACCGCGCCGCCTGCCCGCGTCCGCCGTACACGATCAGCCGGGAAGGGTCTTCGGCGACCTCCGGATCAAGGTTGTTCATGAGCATGCGGAGCGCGGCCTCGGCCTGCCAGGTCTTGCATGATCGATCCGTGCCACGCGGTGCGCGCACCGTTCGGGTCTCCGCCTCGGGCACCACGCGTTCCGCTTGCTTGGTCATCGTCGCCATGCATTACCCCTTACCGCGGATCCGCTCACGCACAACCCGCTCCGCCTCCATTGTGCGCCGTCTCGACGCGCCGCACAAGGGCGTCCACAACGGAACCCTTCGACGGGAACACCCCATGGGGATCACATCGGCTCAGAGAAGCCCCCCTCAGAAATCAAAAGGGAGATCGATTCGATGTCGGGAGAAGGGGGGCGATCGGAGTGAAGCGGGGCGACCACGCTCCGGACCAACGCGTGCGCTCGCTCGACGCCCTCGCCCGACCGTAGAGGGCGGTGGGCCTCGATGCCCTGAGCGGCGCACAGCAACTCGATCGCGACGACCCGGGTGACGAGATCCATGGCGCGGTCCGCTTTCGCCGCGGCTCGCGGGCCGAACGAGTTGTAGTCCTCGATCCCCGCGCTCGTCGGGATATTGACGACGCTCGACGGTGCCGCGAGACCCGCGAGCTCGTTGCAGAGCGCCGCGGCGGTGTACTGAACGATCATGTACCCGGAGTGGAGCCCCGGTTTCGGGCTCAGGAAAGGCCGGAGCCGGGTCTCCGGGTCGTGGGCGCTGAGGATCTGATCGACGCGTCGCTCCGCGATCCCGGCGATATGGGCGAGCCCGATCGCGAGCGTGTCGAGAGGGATTGCGACCGGCATGCCATGGAAATTTCCCGCCGACACGATGTCGACACCATCGTCCCCTTCGCGGGGGAGCACGAGCGGGTTGTCGGTCACGGCACCGAGTTCCCTGTCGAGTTGGATCCAGACCGATCGAGCCGAGTCAAAGACAGCGCCAAGCACATAGGGCGCACATCGGATGGAGTACGGATCCTGCACGCGCGGGTCGTCCTCGTTGTCATGGCTCGGAATGATCTCGCTGCCCGTGAGCAGGTGGCGCATCGATTCGGCGACCATCCGCGGACCGTGCTGGTTGCGTGCCTCATATACGCGCGGATCCAGGAAAGCGTCGGTCGCTCGGCAAGCGTCGAGGGTCATCGCGGCTGCAACGACAGCAGCCGGGAACAGGTTGAGGAACCGAGATCGGAGCAGCGCGAGGCGTGCGCACATCAGGTGCGTTCCGTTGATCAGGGCGAGGCCCTCTTTAGACTCGAGCGTGATCGGCTCGATTCCTGCCGATCGGAGCGTGTCGGCCGCCTCGGCGCGCTCTCCCGTCCGATCGAAGACCTCGCCCTCTCCGATCAACGCGAGGGCGGCATGGGCGAGCGGCGCGAGATCGCCCGAGGCACCGACCGACCCTGACTCGGGGACGACGGGGGTGATTCCGGCGTTCAGCGTGCGCACGATGACATCGATGAGTTCGGGGCGGACGCCGGACCGGGCGCGGCAGAGTGACGCGGCGAGAACGAGCATCATGGCGCGCACAATGGGGACCGGGAGAGGCTCCCCGACCCCCGCGGCGTGCGAGCGGATCAGGTTTGCCTGGAGGGCTTGCAGTTCGGTTTTCTCGATGCGTTGGCGGCTGAATTTTCCAAAGCCCGTGTTGATGCCATAGTGGGTCGCGCCGCTCTGGGCGGCTTCCTCGAGGGCGGTCCGAGTCTCCCTGACGCGGCGGTGGGTCAGCGGGTCGATCTCAACTTCGCGAGCGAGAGACGCGACCTGGGCGATCTCCTCGTGCGTGAGCGGGGCGCCTGTCAGGACAAGGGGCGTGTCTTTGGTCATCCGCGTGTTCCGTGCCGCGGAAGCGGGGCACGCGTGAGAAGTTCCCGCGGGTCTCGCTTCAACTGGTGTCTCCCGGTACGCTATCCCGCGGTTCCGCGGCGTGCGCGGTGGGCAGAGGAGGTTCTGAGCATGGGCAACCCCGTTGTTTCGAACGGCATGGCGACCTGCACGATGGGCACCGCCCCGTGCACGCTGGCTTTCACGCCGAAGAACATGGTGACGATCGAGAACCAGCCCGCGGCGAACATCATGGACTATGTCCCGATGATGAACATCTCGGGATTCGGCATGTGCAATTCGCCTTCAAATCCGCAGGTCGCGGCGGCGACGGCGGCGGCGGCGGGCGTGCTGACGCCTCAGCCCTGCATCCCGGCGATCCCGGCCCCTTGGACCCCGGGATCGGCGAAAGTGCAGATCGGGTTCATGCCCGCGCTGAACAACTCCAGCAAATGCATGTGCATGTGGGGCGGGTCGGTCTCGGTGACCAACGCGGGAGCGGTGAAGACGACGATCCCTTGAGTCCGGGGCGGCGTGCGCGTCCGGCTCGGCTCAGGGCACGCCCAGTGCCTTAATGAGCTTGTCGGCCTGCCGCGCGGCATAAGTCGAGAGGGCGTTGTCCACCATATTCAGGGCGGACTCAACGCTCCAGAGTTGCTTCTTGTTGAAGCCCATCACGGTCTTCTCGTTCTTGTCGAGCGACCAGTAAACGATCGCGGCACCGACCACGACGAGTAGCGCCGCGGCCCAACCCCAGGTCCCGCCTCTCGTGAGGATCGTGATGACGCCGGCGACGCCGGAGAGGATGTCCCCGAACACCGCGACATTGTTCCCATCGCTCAGGTGGTCCGCCGCCTCGCAAAGCGCCACGGTGATCGCCGCCGCCCCGGCGACGCGCGTCAGCATCCTCTCGGTGACCCCGAACGACTTCTTGAGAAAGTCCTTGGTCTTCTCGAACGAACTCATCACCTGAGTGGTGTCGCCCGCGAGCTTGACGGAATTCTTGAAGCCCCCCGAGTTCATCGTGTCCCTGAGCGTGAAGATAAAGTTCGCGCAGTTCAGCAGCCCCCCGGCCCTCGCGATGAAACCGGGGCCTCCGGTCTTCTTCGCCAGCGGCTCGGCCTCGATCGTCGCCTTGGGCATCGTCGTGACCTTGACCTTCCCGCTCGCGGGGGCGATGTCGGCGTCCATCTTCTTTCCCTCGGCGGCGTAGACGAGCTTCATCAGCCCCCGCAGGGCGTTGACCGCGTCGGACTTCTTCTGCTTGACGATCGCCGGCACGAGGGCCTCGATGAACTTCGTCGACCGCTCGACGAACCCGGCGACCGCCTTCTTCAGGCTGTCGGGGGCCTTCTCGATCGAGCCGTGGATCTTGCCGGCCCAGTCGACGGTGGTGTTGATCATCTTGACCCAGTTCTCCTCGGGCAGCAGCTTCACCTCCTGCCCCCGGAGTGCCCGCTCGATGCGGCCGAAGAACCCGGAGTCTTTGAGCAATGCGGATTGGAGATGCGAGATCCGGTAGACCCACATCGCCTCGACGAGTTCCGCGATGAAACCGAGCGCCTTCTCGGGGTCCTGGTGCCACCGCGCCTGGGCGCACGCGAGTTCGAAGAGCCGCTCGAGCCGCTTGCCGTGTTCCTCGACATTGTCGCGGCATCGTTTCGGCACGCGCACGAGTCGTTTCTTGAGACTGTCGTACTTCGAACGGTCCTTGCGGGCGTCGTCGATGATGGTGTTGAAGTATCGCTTCTCCTTATCCGTGTCGATGATCTGGAGTACACGCTCGACCGCGGCGAGATAGCCGAAGACATTCCTGTCCTTCACCTGCCTCGCAGCCTTCCGGATCCCGGCGGCGAGCCCCAACGCCGCGGCGAGCGCGGAGTCCTCCGTGAATGTCGCGGTCGCGGGCACGGCGATCGCGACATTGCTGCGTTTGGCCTGGTCCACGAACATCGTCCAGGCGGTGTCGTCGTCGCCCCCGCCCCAGTAGTGCCACTGCCCGATCAGATAGGCGTCCATCGCCGCGGCGCTGAGGGCGTTGTCCTTGATCGTGAGAGGAGTGCCGAAGTACAGCGTCGTCCGGTCGTATTTCGATCGCTGCCTCGTGATCTTCGATGCTGCTTTCTCCGCGCGGTCGCGCGCCGCCTGAGCGTGCTGCTGCCACCTCGATGGGCCGTCACCGCCCGGCTGCTCGCGTTTCGCGTGGTAGTGGCTGTTCGCGTACACGCCCTGGAAGAACCGGATCCCCGCATCCTTCTCCTCCCAGTCGATCATCGTCGATGCGGCGATGACCTGAAACTCCTTCTGGACCTCCCCGTTCGCCCCGAGCACCGATTCGAACAGGGCCCGGTCGCGGCACCACCAAAGATTGAACTCCATCCCGATCGGGAACCGCATGGGGACGATCTTCTCGGCGAGCGTGCTGCTCGACCAGAACAGCTGTTCGCGGCGTGCGATCGGGTGCAGGATGCCGTGCCGATCGGAGCGGAGCGCCATACGCCAGGTGATCTCGCTGCTGATCTTCTTGTTCTTGACCCACGACTGGGACCGCGATGTGACGAACTGCTCTTCGTCTTTGTTATCCGCCGAGGCGTTCTCCAGGTCGATGAGAAAGTACGCATCGCGCACGGGCCTGAGCTTCCAGTTCCCCTTCGGCTTGTCGGGATGGAGCACACGCAGCGGTGTGGCGGCCATCGCGTTCATGAACCGCCTCCCGAATCATCGTCGCTTGTCCACTCGGGTAGCGCCCCGGCGAACAGCAGATAGCCCTCCGCGTCTTCGTACCCCGAGGCCGGATCGGGCTCGAAGGTCATTTTGTACTTCTTCCCCTCGTGGGGCGGCGGGAACCAGAGCACGAGCGTGCCACCCTCACCCTTCTCGCCCTCGCCTGCCGTGACCGTCTCTTTGTACGACCCGTCCTCGGACTCGAGTGTGTACCGGTCGTCATCGCTGCAGACCATCACCCCCGGATCGATCAGCACATAGGGGTACCCCTTCGGCTTCGAGTTCAGGGCGTTGTGCCGGTCCGAATCCGCGAACTGGCGGGACACGACCCGACGGATCGGCTTCCGCTTCGGGGGAGGAGGCAGCGGGACATCCTCGTCCTCCGGCGGCTCGCCCTCGAGGAGGTCGGCGGGGGTCTCAAAATCGTCTTCGTCCCAGAGAGCGGAGCGTGGCACGCCGGGTGGCGGCTCGTCGTATACCGGATCATCGGTCATCGCGTCGGTCCTTAGCTGCCGTGGAGGTCCTCGAGTTTTAATCTGACAGCATCGTCCAATCCTGGCTTGTCTTCGAGGTCGTTGTCTCGGCGGAACGCCTTCAGCGCATCGCGCGTTTCGTCGTCGATCCGTCCCGTCGGTTCGCACTCGTAGCCCAGGTTCTTGAGCCTCTGCTGCACACCGCGTGGATCATCGATCGGATCGAGCCCCCCCAGGTCGAGCTCGTAGGTCGGATCCGGGTCTCCGTCCAGATAGATCAGCCCCCGCTGCGCATCCGGTGGGATCGACAACTCGATCCACCCCTCCCCGTCCGTCCGCCCTTCTCGATCGACACCGTCCAGATTGAACACATACTCGGTGTCGGCGCGGGGTGTGTCGGCTTCGAGGACCTGCAGGCGGATCTTCGCGGGGACCCCCTTCACACGGAACCGGTGCTTCTGCTCCGTCGCTGCGGAGCGGTACTCGACCCTTCGCTCAGGGATTGCGATTCGGTCGCCGGGACGGAGCACATTGGGGTTCTTCCGAACGCGACGCAGCTCGGCGTTGTCTGGGTGCTGCCAGACGGTCTCCCAGAAGAAACCGTTTCGGTGGGCGATCGACCCGATGTCCTGACCGGCGCGGACGATGTGCCTGCCAGACCCGACCGGGGCGGCCCCTCCTCCATTCTCCGCGCCGCTCATTCGCGCTCTCCGGCACTGTCACCCTGTGCGGGCCGGCCCCCGAGCGCCTCGAGGCGCGCCTCGACGACCGCGCGGGTCATCTCATCCAGTTCGACATGCTCGATCGCGTGTTCTCCGATTCGGATCATGACTGCCTTCGCGTCCGCGCGGAACAGGGCCCACTCCGGCGGTTCGGGCGGATCGCACGCGAGGTACCAGGTCTCTCGGTAGTCGAACAACGCCGCGATCAGGGGCGCGCGGAGGTGGGGGGGGAGCCCCTCTTTCACGAGGCGTTCGCTCGCCTCGAGGATGACGGTGTTCTCGCGATTCCGAAGGATCGCGTCCCGCATCCATGCGACGCGATCTTGTTCATCCTGCGCGTTGTTCTTCAGTTCCGCTTCGAGGAGTTCGACCGCGGGCTTGGTCCCGTTGTCCGCGACGCAGTCACTCGCGACATGCTTGTAGGGCTGGTCGGGCGCCAGGTGCTTCTTCCAGAACGAGAGAATCGCTGGCGTGGGTGGACGAACGGGGACACACAGGCGGATGAGGAGTTCCTGCCGAAGCTCGACTGAGGTGAACATCGGATCCGCACAGAGAACGCTCAGGGTCTCGTCGGCCGCCTTGCAGCGGTTCTCCGAGAGCGCGACGAGGACGCGCGCCAAAAGGAGCTGCCGAGCGGTTCCGCGGTAATCCTCCTCGGAGTCCAGACGCGTCAGGAAGCCATCGTTGAGCAAGTGGCGACGCAGAACGGCGTGCTCTTCCGGCGACTCACTGCGAGCCGCGCGTTCGGCTGCTTCCATCAACTCCATCGGCTCTCGGCTCGTCTTCGCGACCTGCGCGAGGTCCTGATCCATGTGCTGGCTCCTCCGCGTGTGTGCTCACGACTCCGCGAGTGTCTGCATCGTGCGCGGGCCGGCGATTCCATCCGTCGTCAGGTCGTCGCGATTATCCTGCCACCGGCGGATGGCGCCGACGGTGACCGACCCCGCGATGCCATCGACGGTACCGCTCTCCATGCCCTGCGCATTGAGCTGCGTCTGGACCCACTCCACGACTGCGCCCCGCGCCCCATTCCGGACCATCTTGCTGGACGCCGCCTGCTCGGTCGCGTCGTCCCATTCTCCTGATTCGGGAACGCCCAGCCGCTTCTGGAGATCCTTGAGCTTCTCGTTCGCTGGTTTGGGCTTCGGCTTGGGTTTGGGTTTGGGTTTGGGAATCTCATCGATGACCGACGGGTGCTTCCGGATGACGCGGGTCTGGAGCAGGTCAAAATCCTGGCTCTGCGTGTAGCCGTACGACATGACATTCTCGAGCCAGGGGTGACCCTTGCCCCCGTTCCCGTTGACTTCGTCGTTGGAACCGACCTTGCCGTTCGCGGGGTCGGTCTGTGGATTCCCACGGTGCCTCAGGCCCAGCACATGCCCGACTTCGTGGGCGAGGGTCTGGGGCCAGTCCTCGTCGTTGGGGGGCGTGTAGTCGGGCATGATGCACCCATACAGTGACTGGAACGCGTCGTCCGGGAACCCGGGGTCGAGTTTCTTCCTTGCTTTGAGGTAGTCCTGGTCCTTCTTCGAGGTCCGCGGATCGGACGCGGGCATGGTCTTCATGGTGACCTTCTTCGAGGCCTTGTCGGGCGCAACGCCTGTCGGGGGGACCCACGAGGTGCTCGGTGTGCCCTCGATCGACTCGTACGCCCCGAGCAACTTCGGGCGATCCACCGCGACCCCCGCAGCGCCGGCGGAACTGAGCGACTTGATATAGACCAGGTGCATCGCGCCGGGCCGAAAATTCAAACGCATCGGGTGGGGCGGGATGTTGTCGTTCACGCCGATGGTCAGGGTGTTGTCGTTGGTCTTGATCGTGTAGACGCCCGGGTTGCCGACGCTCGCCTTGGCGCCGTCCCAGGTCTCGGTCTCGTGATCGGGCACGAGCAGCAGCCCGGACTGGTACATCAGGATGTTCGCGAGCTGGATATGCCGGTGGATATCCGCGGGCGTGCATCTCGGCGTCGCGCCGATCGTGCTCCCGACCACGAGCGTGGCACGGGTGGGGATGTACTTGACCTTGCCGACCCACGCCCTGAATTTACAGAGCAGCGGGCCCTCGGGGTCCCCCCAGCGCAGCTCGATCTCCGCGGGTTCGTCGGACTCCGCGGTTCCGTAGGCGAGGACCTCCTCGCGGCCCTTGGTTTCGCCGTGGAACTGGACCGGCCCTTTCTTGACGACCCAACGCAATTGCGAGGTGTCCGCGTTGTGGGGACGGATGTGCGTCACCGAGAGGCGGGCGCACCGTTTCTTGAAGTCGTTCTCGGTCGGCTTGATGACGGGGATCAGGGCGGGGTTGGGCAACGCGTTGAGATCCAGCGAGCCCGCGAGCTTGATGGGCTTCGCGGCCTTCGTGTCCTTCCCGTGGGGAACGATCGCGTCGAAATCGGGGCGTGGGGGGACCTGATCGCCCTGGAGCACGGGCACGACCGGGCTGATCTCGACACGGGGGACAAGGCCCGTGCCCGCGACGGTGGTCACGGTATCCCCGGCGCCCTTCTTGCCGGTGGGCACCCCCGACATGTCGGGCGCGGTGTCGTCCGCGTCGGTGATCTCCATCCTGACCGAGAGCATGAAGTTCTGCGTCTTGCTGATGATGCCGCCCGGTGAACCGAAGAACACATGCTCGAGTTCGCGCTGAAATGGATAATGGAACTTCAGACGGACCGTGCCCTGGTCGGGTTTGAAGAGGACGCCGTGCTCCTCGGCGCGGAACACGACCTCGACGAACTCGCCGCCCTTCTTGCCCGAGACATCGACCTCGTGCGACCATCCGAGGGAGACCAGCGTGCCCGGTTTGACGGTGAAGCGCTTTTTCGCGTCGCCGATCTTCTGCCCATCCACGGTCGCGCTGAACGACCACTTCGCGGCCCCGAAGACAGTCGAGTCCCGCAGGCAACGGAGCTGTTCGAAGCTGATCTTGATCTTCTTGGTCGCCACCGGCGTGTGCCCCTTCCCGCGCCCGCCGGCTCAGCTGCCGTGCGCCTGGACCAGGGCGTCCCTGGTCTTGTCGTCAAGATCGCCGGTCTCGTCGAGTTCCTGGTCGGTCTGGAACGCGCGGATCGCCGCTCGGAGCCCGGAAGTCAATTCGGTGTCCGGGCGGCACCTGTAGCCGAGGTTCATGAGGCGCTTCGCGGCACCGATCGGCTCATCGACAGGGTCCATGTCGCCCAGATTCAGATTGAGCACGCGCTCATCATCCGCCCCCTTTCGGAGCGTGAGGCGACCCCGGCGCGCAGTGGGGGGGATGCGGGCTTTCAGCACCCCGTCGGCGTCTGTAGAACCGGTGAAACTCTTGCGGTCAACGACGAGTTCGTACGCCTCGTTCGCCTCGGGCTCGGGGTCGGGCTCCTCCTCGATGACCTTTGGTTGATCGTCGTAGTTCCCCGGGTCGTTGTCGTCGGGGTCGAGCGCGATGACCCGGTGTTCAGCCGGGTCCTTGAGAATCCTCAGCACCAGTTCGATCGGCACCCCTTTGCGTCGGAAGCGGTGCTTCTGCTCGGTCGCGCGGCTCTCGTGTTTCTCCCGCAGGGCGGGGATGACGACCACATCCCCCGGCAGCAGGTGATCGGGGTTCTCTCGCTCGCGTTTCAGATCGCTGTTCGGGCCGTGATTCCAGACGGTTTCCCAGAAGAAGCCGTAGCGGGCGGCGATGCTGTTGATGCACTCGCCCCGCCTCACCGTGTGCTCGATCTCCTGGCTCATCAAGCGGGCTCCCACGCTTCCTTGTCGAGTTCCGGGAAGGTGACCTTGCAATTGCCCGGCTCCAGCCCCTCGACTCTCGCAAACCCCTTGTTGTCCAGGGTTCCCCGGATGACGCGACCGTCGGCGACCTCGATCTGATAACGCTCGCCCGGGACGGGCTCGTCGTCTTCGTCGATGAGTTCGATCTCGATCCAGGTCCGCTCCTGCGCTTCGGCTTCTTCCTCCGCGGGGGGCTTGTAGGGCGTGGTCTTCGCGGCGCCGTACTTGCCCGTCTTGGTTTCTTTCTGCTTGGCTTTGACCTCCGCGACCTCGCCCGGGTCGGCATCGTCCGCGTTCTCAGCCGCGGTTGCGGCGGTCGGCGTCACCACGGACCCGGGCTGAGCAGGCGAGGCGGATGAGCCCGGCCCGGACGCGAGTTTGACCTGCTGGCCGTCAGCAACGACCTGCGATCCCTTCAGGCTGACGCCGCTGGAATCCCAGACCCCCTCTGAGGAACCGGACTTCAGGGATATCCCCTGGCTTCCCTCGAGCACGATCTTGGAGGCCTTGATGTGCAACTCACCGGTGGCTTCGATCTTGTGGTCGCCGCCGGTCGAAAGGATCGAGTCGCCCCCGACATCGAGCGAGAACACATCACCGATTTTCACCGCCTGCTGTCCGGCGACATCAACATGCCGGTCTTTCGAGAAGGTCTCGAAATCGTCCGCATCGACGATGACATGCCGCTCGTTCTGGACATGCTCGAATCGGTCCGTTTCAACGACGAGGTGCATGCTGCCGACGACGGTCTCGAATCGATCGCCCAGCACGCGGATATCCAGATTCTTCTGGGCGTGCAGGAAAACCTGCTCCTCGTCCTTCTTGTCCTCGAAGCGGAGTTCGTTGAAACCGCCGCCCCCCTTTGATGAATTGGTTTTCCAGGTTGTGACCGTTCCGAAGGTCTTCGGGGCGTACGGGGGCTTGTTGTCGCCGTTGTACACCCGTCCGGTGATCAGCGGGCGGTCGGGATCCCCTTCGAGAAAGGAGACGATGACTTCGTGCCCGACACGGGGGATCTGCATCGAACCCCAGGATTTGCCCGCGAACTCCTGCGAAACGCGGATCCAGCACGAGCTGGTCTCGTCCGCTTGCGATTCGCGATCCCAATGGAACATCACCTTGACGCGACCGTGCTCGTCGGTGTGGATCTCCTCACCGCTGGGCCCAACGACGATCGCGGTCTGCGGGCCTCGGACGAACGGCAGGGGGGTAACCCGGGCGGGGCGGAACTGCTGCTCCGCCGGGATGCACGCGAACTCCACGGTCATCCCTTCCGATGCGCCGCCGCTTTGGTCCGCGACAGCCCCGAACGCATCGGACTCAGCAGTGATGATAGCTTCGGTAATCATGTAGTCGGCGTTCTGAGCCTCGATCGGATGATCCACGAGCCCGAAGACGCGGCCGACCTTGATTCCCCGTGTATCGCCCTTCCCCCTCGCGATCGCGTGGCGGCTCTGGTGCTCGTCGAGCCGGACAGCCGTGTACCGATCGCCCTCGCCCGCCTCGGCGTACTCGCCCGGGAAATCGAAGAGCTCGAACTCCGCCATCTCGTGCTCTCGGCTGGCGGCGGATTTCGTAAGCAGATCCTTGGTTGGGGCCGTGAAGTCGAAGTCCGTCTGCGCGAACGCGCCCGGCTGGACCGATCGCGTGAACGAGAATTCGTGGATCAGCTCCGAATCGCGCAGAACGGCGTCGAAGGGCCGGAACCCGATGCTCTGGTAGTCGGGATCTTTCTCGTGCGACGCGGCGTCGTCGATAAGCACGATCGTGTGCTTCCCGTCCTCGTGCTCGGTGTAGTAGTAGATCCCTTCCTGCTCCATGATCCGGCTGACGAACGCGAACGCTGTTTCCCGGTACTGGACGCAATACTCCCAAGTCCTATAGCTCGCTGAAAGAGACTCGCGGAAATCGGTGAAGCCCAGATCTCTGAAGACCTGCTTGATGATGTCGACCGCCGTCATTTCTTGGAAGATTCGGCAATCGCTGGACTTGGAGAGGAACCAGATCCACGGAACAACCCGCAGGCGATAGGAAGCGAGCCCCGATTCCATCCCACCTTGACTGACGGACGACACGACCCCGTTGAAATACCGGGTCTTGTTCTCAAGGTTCGGCAGTTCGCACCGCACGGTGATGTTCTCGCCGAGCAACGCGTTCGCATCGACCGCGGTATCCTCGCTGAGCACCTCGATGTCCATCTCGAAGGGCCGCCCGAGTGTCTCTCGGTATGCCATCCGCCGGAAGAGAAGCTTGTCGTCCGGGAGCGAGGTCGCGATCGCAAACTGCCGGTTCTGCTGTGTTCGTGGACCGCTCGGCATGGCTTCCTTCCCTCGCACCCCGACCGCATCCCGGGATCGCGTTCGCGCGATGCCAGCGTAACGCCGGGAGACGGCGTACGCACCGGTCCAGAACAGGCCGGTAGACGGAACTCAAGCGACAATCGAATCCGGGAACTCACGGCGAGGCAGGCCCGATTCGCGGACACATTCTCTCGATCGGTGAGCTTTCGCGAGTCGATACGCGATTCGGGTCGCCTCGACGAACCAGGCCCCGACCAGTACCCGCTAGGTCCGAGAATATATGTTCCGTAAAACACAAGGGCGCCGGAAAGACCGGCGAGGTCGCAAACCAGCTTGCAAGCTTCATTGCGATTCCACACGGGAGGAAGGCAGCATGGCAAAGGTCACCGGGATCGGCGGCGTGTTCTTCAAGGCAAAAGGTGATCCCGCGGCGCTCAGCGCGTGGTACCGCGACTGCCTTGGAATGCCGCTCCAGGACTTCGGGGGCGGAGTCCTTGAGTGGAAGAACGACCAAGCGGAGGACGGCGGAATCACCGTCTGGCACGCCGCGAAAGCGGACACCGCGTGGTTCGAGCCCAGTTCCGCATCGTTCATGATCAACTACCGGGTTGACGAGATTGAGCCGCTGCTTGCGCATCTTGCCGAGAAAGGCGTGAAACCGATCAAAGGACCCGAGACCCACGAGAACGGTGTTTTTGCTTGGATCCTCGACCCCGACGGCAACAAGGTCGAACTCTGGGAGCCCAAGATCTGGGATGCCAAGAACAGGGGGGGGGACGGATGAGTGATCGTGGCAACCCGGATCACGCCGCACACGGGTCCTCTTCGCCCGATAGCCTCGTGTCATGATTCTGACACTGCTGATCGTCTCCGGGGGCACCGCGACCGCCCTTCTGCTCGCTGCGGGCCTGCTCCACATACTGGGCGTGATCGGTCTGAGGAATCTCGCGGACTGGTTCACCCGCGCGCCGGGGCTCGATGTCTGGATCTTCTATTTCACCGTCGCCCCCCTGCTCGCCGGACCGATCGTGACGGCCCAGGCCACCGACGCCAATCCCTGGCTCGCATCGCTGCTGGGCCTCGCGGCCGCGATCGTCGGGCAGTCGGTCGCCCTGATCGTCTGGACCAAGCTCCACGAGTTCGCGAACCGCAAGCACCTTCAAGGCCCGCGCTTGGTGAGCCAGATCAATACCGCGGTCGGGCCCTTCCGGAACCATCTGGCGGTCTGGTGGACGGCGTGGGCCGTGCCCATCTTCGCGATGGCGCGGCTCGGGCAGTACTTCGTCTACCCCCCGCTCACCTGGTGGGTGCGGCTGCCCAAATACCGCACGGCCGAGTGGGTGAATGTGAGCCGTCACAAGTTCGAGGGCCTCGTCGGGCATGACCTGATCTGGTGTCTGTACTGCGACTGGATGACAGGCGTGTGGTCGCTGGGCACCGAGATGCTGCGGAATGTCGAGAGTTTCTGGTGCCCGATCCGGTTCCGCTCGGACAAGAAGTGCGAGAACTGCGCCATCGACTTCCCGGATGTCAACGGCGGATGGGCGCCCGAAGACGGCACGATGGCGGATGTCGTGAAGGCCCACGCGGACCATTACCCTGGGCCGAACGGGGAGAATTCGTGGTTTGGGCATCCGGTGCGGTTGACGGTGAACGATAACGAAATTGATGGATAAAAAGGAGAGAGCAGTGCTTACCCCTTTCATCATTCTACTGCTGTCGATTGCATCATCTCCGGCAACACGATTTATCTCGGTCTGGGGCATTGAGAGAGGGACATCAATCGAGCTTCAGGTCGAGCGTACGCTCAAACAGGACGACCTTCCGGCGCTGGTCTCTCAATCCCGGATCCGGGTCACATTCCCAGTCAGACAGCCGACTCGCGGCCAACTCCTCAAAGCTCGCATGATAGAGGCAGCCGGAACCGAAGCTCGTGATATCGCATCGATTGGCCTGACGGAGTCGGACTTGGTATTTCGCGTTGATCTACTGCTCGATGAGCACACCAAGATCACGCAGGTACCGAATTGGCGTCAGTTACGCAATCAGATCGCCGCAATATCGAATTCCGTGATCAATCAGGATGTGGAGCAAGGGAGAATCACTGACGGCGAAGCGATGCGAGCCAGGTTCGCAAATGCAACTCGTAATGAGCAATTCATTCGAGAGATATTCGCGAGGAAGATCCAGCCATACCTGGACGGGTATGGTTGGGCATTCTCCGCTGGCGAGACCGTCGAATTCGACACTGAGTACCCAATTTCAGATGAAATCGGCTCTGTCTCCGCGCGGTTTCAAGCGGAGATCCTAGACGATCCTCAGAAGGAAAGAGTTATTCAGATTCGCAAAAGGATCTGGGTAACCGATAAAGCAAAGGAAGAACTGATCAAGAAGCTTACGGCAATCGAACAAGCCGATTCGTCTCGCGGAGTAAAGTCCATCGCCCCGCATGATCTCGATCTTCGGGATGAATATTTGTGGGAGTATGACCGCGACCTGCTTCAGATCAACTCTGCCGAGTACCTTAGAGTCCGTGTTATTCCGGGCATATCCGACGCGGAAGTACGAACGACATGGACTGTGGTACCCGAGAAAGACATCGCGAGTGATGATCCTGCAGATACAAGCCCGCAGTCAATTGCCCCACGCGATCCATGAACAATGTAGGCATCAGCTCGATCAGGAATCAGTAAGCTTCGCCACAATCTTCTGTGAGACAGCCGAAACATCAATGGTCTCGCCGAACCCGTCCTCCCGTCGGCCCTTGACCTCCGCCCCGCCCTTCTCGAGGGTCTTGGGTCCGATCGTCACCCGCACCGGGATCCCGATCAGATCCGCGTCCTTGAACTTCACGCCGGGCCGTTCCTTGCGGTCGTCGACCAGCACATCCACGCCGCGATCGGCGAGCTCGCGGGCGATCGTCTCGCACGCCTCCCGGCTCGCCTCGTCCTCGGGCTTCACCAGGCTAACCAGCGTGTGGTAGTGCGCGACGGGGGCGGCTAGACGATGCCGTTCTCGTCGTGGCTCATCTCGACGCAGACCGCCATGGTTCGGCTCACGCCGATGCCATAGCAGACCATGATGACCGACTGCTTCTTCAGGTATCGGTCGAGCACGCGTATAAGGAAGTTCTCATACAAGTTTACTCATCGGCTACACAGATTTCCCGATCACGAGCATCACGCCCATCATCGCCTGGACCAGCGAGAACGCCGACTGGGATCCAAGAACCACCAGCACTCGTCCGAGCCTCGGTGTTCGCCGCAACCAGATGAACGGCGGCGCGATCCACGCGGCGACCCAGACGATCACCATGATCGCAACATAAACGCTGTCAGGTGCGCCGAAGACCGCGACGATCATCGCCGGGA
>MDTD01173837.1_pt1 | contig 62076 bp, 57 predicted proteins | sample 811221 | NCBI WGS metagenome assembly MDTD01 (sample SAMN05326646, study PRJNA326480) | marine metagenome | isolation source: seawater | place: Pacific Ocean: South West | collected 2011
ATGCATGCACATATGTTTAAAGTAATGGTCAGTGAAACCGTAGCAATGGCGTTTCAAACAGCCAATATTTATGGATACAACACCATGATTTTTGAAGATAGAGTCAATATGAGATATAGAAGCAACTATATGCCGGATGGGGTTACGCTAAAGATATAGTATGTTTTACGAATACAATGACACCCGTGCACAAGCTTTTATTTCCGTATCGGTACTGATTTCAATGGACTTCGACAATGATTTTTTTGATTTATAGCGTGAAACACCAATTATAATAATGTGTAAAATAGATGCATATAAAAGACCCTCTATAATATTTTCTTCTAAATTTATCGGTTCATTTAATAGTTGTTCAAAACCGAGTGATAGCGGGAATATGTAGGGTGTACCCTATTGACACTTCTTACACTCATTTTTGCACCACTACCCTTGATCTTCACTTTGCCATCTTTAGACAATTTTTAGACAATATAAAACTATTGTATTTTAAGATAGGAGGACATTCATAAGTGCATCACACTAAACAAAGACAAATTATTTAAAATCATATAAATAATCACGTACCCATTGTCCAAGTCTTAATTAGCACTGGGGCGAATGTTACGGCAGAGAATATAACTACAGCTAAATATTTTCGTCATTCAAAGATTGAACAAATTTTAATTCAGGCTAGGGAAAGTAAGAGAAAAAAAACTCACTGACAAACAAAAGATCGGCTTATTGATGCAACATTTTTCAGGTGGAAAGTATTCAGAAATGCCTGCTTGGTTGACATCATCTACCGTATGACCCGGTCGAATTAAACGTTCTGATCCTACTTTAGACAGAGCATGGTTTTCCGACATGCTTTTAAAATCTGAACCAATTAAATTGCGTTCGTTTGCATTGCTTGCCTCATGATTATCCACCAAATACCCAATTGAACTCTATCTGCCATTTCAGATAAAATAAAACCATCACACTTTAGGAGGAAGACATGTCAAATCAAGCCACCGCTATCTGGAACGGCACATTAAAAGAAGGGGCGGGTGAGCTAACATTACCCAAAGCAAATGTTCAAACCGCGTATGATTTTCAATCACGTTTTGAAACAGGCAACACCACCAACCCCGAAGAATTACTCGCAGGCGCTATTTCTAGCTGCTTTTCAATGTATTTAAGTGCCCTATTTACCAACGAAGGCCTTGAAAACACGCAAGTAAAAACCGTGGCTAAGGTCACCTTGGATGCGGGTCAAAAACCACCTAAAATTACCCATATTGATTTAACCGTTGAGGCACAAGCCCCATCATTATCAACCGATCGCTTTAACGAACTGGTTCAACAAACCGAAGCCGAATGCCCCGTTGCCAATTTATTTACGGGTGCAACCGTTACCACCTCATCCGCCATATTAGCCACCAATTAAACTTTCGGGGCGATGCACAACATCGCCCCATCATTCCCCCTCAAAAAAATAATTAATAACGATCCAGCGATGCATCGATCTTGTCGATCCATGCCAAAATACCGCCAGCCAAATTGCTGACGTTGGTAAACCCTGCGTCTTGCATTTCTGCAACCGCCCTTGCTGAGCGCCCGCCCATCTTGCAATGCACCACATACTCTTTTGATTTATCTAAATCCCCCAAGAATGCGTCCAATTGATTGAGTGGCATCAATTGACCATTAATATTGCAAATATCAAATTCTGTTTCTTCACGCACATCGATCAAGGTAAAATCTTCGTTGGCGTCTAACTTTTCTTTTAATCGCTCGACTGAAATTTCTGGGATCACTTTTTCCTCCTGTTGTTGTGGAATGCCACAAAACTGATCATAATCAATCAGCTCGTTAATTTCGTAATCATCTTTTTTGGTAATCTTTAGTTCTTTAAATGACATTTTCAAGGCGTTATAGACCAATAATTTGCCACTGGACACATTGCCCAACCCCAATAACACTTTAATGACTTCGGTGGCCTGCAAGGTGGCCACCACGCCAGGCAATACGCCCAATACCCCACCCTCGGCACATGATGGCACCAACCCGGGAGGTGGTGGCTCGCTATACAAACAACGGTAATTTGGGCCGCCCTCATAATTAAATACCGATACCATGCCTTCAAAACGAAAAATGGACCCATACACATTGGGCTTACCCGCCAATACGCAGGCATCGTTGACCAAATAACGAGTGGCAAAGTTATCCGTGCCATCCGCCACAACATCATACTGTTTAAAAAGCTCAAGGGCATTATCGGATGTTAACCGAGTTTCGTGAACCTCAACCGTAATATGGGGATTTAAATCCAATAAACGCTCTTTGGCCACTTGTGCTTTTGATTTACCGACACTGGACACGCCATACAATACCTGACGCTGCAAGTTGGATTCATCCACCACATCAAAATCAACAATGCCAATGCGACCCACACCGGCGGCGGCCAAATACAACAACAGTGGGCAACCCAATCCCCCAGCACCAATGCAAAGCACGGAACTGGCTTTTAATTGCTCCTGCCCTTTGGGGCCGACCTCGGGCAAAATTAAATGCCGGGAGTAGCGATTAATTTCATCTTGGTTTAAAGTGGTCATGCCATCCCCCCAGCAATAGCCGGGACCAAGGAGACCTCATCACTGTCAGATAAATTGGTGTTCACACCATCTTGATCACGAATGTCGGAATCATTCACGTAAATATTAATAAACTTTCTCAAATTTCCATTGCCATCATATAAGTGCTGCTCTAATTTTGGGAAATTTAGCACCAAGTCCTTAAGCGCGTCATTGACATTACTGGCCTGGGTTTCCACCACTTCTTGCTGATTAACAAATGGGCGAAGTGGGGTTGGAATAAGAATTTTTTTTGACATATTGGTTACCTCAGATTTTAGAATAATTTTTATTATAACGTTGATGCTTATCATCTTCAAACCAACACCGATTCTGGCTACCTAAGAAAATGGATGAAATTTACGCATTGATTCAAACGATAATTATTAGATGATGGTGCATGATGGGAACTTAAATAAGAATAATATCCGCGAGATGTGGTACGCATCCTCATTCTTGTACAAAATCAAATAACGGCCATAACCAATTGGCTCAAGAAAGCATATCCCCAAGCTTGGTTATTGATATAGATCCATTCTCTACCACTAGCTCCGTCACTAAACCAATCCCAATCCCAGAAAAATTCACCGAAAAAATAAATGCACCAATTCCACGGGAAAAAATGGCGTTCTTTTTCGACCTTGCACACGATAAGATTTTTAATGACCGAACAATACCGAATGGTCAAAAAATTCAATTCGCCAGTCTGTTTCGACCTGCTTGGCATGCCTACACGGAGGAAATGATTGACGGTTTTATCGAAGGACGAATCAGCGTCAAGGCGTTCATTGCCATGTTACCCCCATTAAAACCTTGTTTCTTTGATGTTCACGCCCCCCCAAGGAATGTTCAATTCATTAATGAATTACCTGAACTTGAAAATAATAAATGCAATGGGAATGACGGTATTCATAAATCAGAAAATTCAACGTTGGGGACCTGTGGAGTACAAAAGTGAATAAACTTCAATTAACTGAATATTACAGATATAAAATTGGTCGCTCTTCTTTCCCTCCTGGAGCATCCCATACGAAGAGGCCGCGTCCAAATGCTTCAAAGAAACCATCATTAAAATGGAGGGATAGATTTGTTAAGCTTTTCGCATTGCTAGATGGCCGACTTTATACCAGGCAAACTTTGCTCCAAGAAACAAAGGCTCCAACTCAAAACAACCATCGTTCGCACTCACCATCAAATGTCATGGCGCCCCTGCCCTTCTTCCTAAGAGACCTTTCACAAAAATGCATCCACCCCGTGGGAATTCCTTTGCCCATTGAACTAGACCAGGCGCTCACCAGTCTTAGTGTGAACGACTTACTAAATGGGCCTCGTTCAGTATCGATTCGAGGTAATAAGATAAGCGAGGCCAATCTCTCAGAGAAATTAAAACACGTTCTGGTCCATTTACTAACCATCGGGGCACAACAGCTTCAGTTGACACCGAAAGACTTCAATATAAATATCGCCATTGATGACCACGGCACTGGCAATTCAATATCTCAAGCGCGATATGATGTTCATTGGGATTTTTTTAAGGATGTATTTGAAATGCATCACCGTGGAGAACCTGTCCCTGATTTTAAACGATTCTTTGATTACTCGGGGTAACCATTTAAACCCACTGAATATTTAGGCCTCACATTGAATGATTTGGCAGCGATAGGTTTGCATCCGAAACATTTCAACACATTTTCTGAATTTAAATCGGCAGTCAATAATATTCCCGACACTAAATTTAAGTCCTGCCCACACGGGTTCCAATGCCTATCCAGCCTTAATCTTCATAGAGCCCCTCAAAGAAACCCTGATCAGCTGTTTATTGGAATTCAACAAATTGCCGAAAAGAATTTCTATACCAACCGTGACGGATGATCCTATCCATGTAGACCCCATTCACGTTAATGATGCAACGCTTCTTCAATCAATTTAGCCCCGATCAATTCATAGGAGCGAATGTTATCAAAAACGCCCTTCTTAATGCTTAGAATGGGATATGAAAAAAATGGCCATGCAAATGTTACATCCGTCTCACTAGGAATGGGGGGATGATCAGGATGAGAATGATAAAATCCCAGTAACATGAGGCCATCATTTTTTGCCATATCCTCCAACATCTTATAATCTTCGGACGTGACCCTGAACCGACGGGTTTTATCTTCCCCAGGAATGTCCTCCCAGTGGTTCTGCAAGGGGACTGTTTTGGTCACCACTTTATTTTCCCCGTCAAATGTACCCAATAGCCCACCACAACATTCGTGTGGGTAATCCGCCTCCGCATGGGCACGCATGTTAGCCAAATGGGTTGTCGATATTGAAATCATCGTCACTCCAAAATGATTCTTTTAAATACTTCATGGCATTGTCCGGAAATACCGTTACAATCACCCCGTGAGTTAATTCGTCGGCCAATCGCAAGGCAGCATCCAGGTTAGCTGCGGCACTTGGACTTAAAAATAATCCCAAGTACTTGGTGGCCGCTTTGGCCATTTCATAACTGCGAATGGTATCCGCGGCCATGGTGTCATTGGCCACCGTGTCATCATAAATTTTGGGAACAATGGCGGTATCCATATGCTTCCACCCTTCCAAGCCATGCATGGGATTATTGGGCTCAACTGAAACACAATGAACTCCCTTGGTTTGTAAAAATCGGCTCGTACCAATAAAGGTTCCAGTGGTGCCCAAGCCGGCCACAAAATGAGTGATCATTTCATTGGTTTGAGACCAAATTTCTGGACCGGTGCTCTTTACATGCGCCTGCCAATTGGCATCATTGGCATATTGGTTGGGATAAAAGTAACGATCCGCATGGTCATTAACATATGATTCGACAAAACGTTGTGCCCCATCCGTTCCCTCCATGGCACTGGTCAAATGCAATGTTACACCATAATTTTTTAAAATTAACTGCCGTTCTTCGGATGCATTTTCAGGCAATGCCAATTCGACGGGCACCCCCAAACTGGCGCCATACAAGGCATAGGCAATGCCCGTATTGCCACTGGTGGCATCAATCAATGTTTTCCCCATGGCCAGACCCGATTCCAATCCGGTCGTAATCATATTGGCGGCGGCGCGATCCTTTACAGACCCTGAAGGATTGAACCATTCACATTTCGCATAAATATGAACATTTTTATTTTTTTCGTATGGAATCTGTATGAGCGGTGTATTACCAACAGAATCAATGATATGAGACATACCGATAGTATACGCCCTGATCCAACAATTTCCAACATGAACGTTAACCACCTCTTTTATTTAAGGATTCTGGTTATTTTGAGCTTCTGTAACGGTTTGTATATCTCCATCATCGTCAATGTGAAAACCTTTGGGTGTTGCATTATTACGCACACAACGTTTCCAAATAATCGTATTTTTAATTTCTGAGTTTTGAATCCCCAAAGGGTAGCGCCCAGAATTTTCAATTTTCATTTGACATCTCCATTCTAAGTAGAAGTTAATTAATTCTATTAAATATTTTGTTTTTTATATTGTCAAATGATTGTTATTTATCTTATTTCCCTTCGCTTTAAGTTTACTGCGTCTGGCCGATGGAATTCGAATGCGATATAATGCTAAAATGAATAAAAAACGTGTGATTGTTGGCATGAGTGGTGGTGTCGATTCTTCCGTGACAGCCGCCATATTAAAGGAACGTGGTTATGAAGTGATTGGGATTACGATGCAACTGCTTCCTTTTGAGGAACAAAAGCAATCCGCTTGTTGCAACTTAGGCGCGGTATCGGATGCTAGGCGCGTTTGCCAAACACTGGACATTCGTCATTACGTCATCAATTCGAGGGATATTTTCAAAGAAAAAGTCATTGATCCATTTGTTCAAACGTATAAAATTGGGCAAACCCCAAACCCATGCGTTGAGTGCAATCGATTTATAAAATTTGATGAACTATTAAAGCGCGCCGATGTGCTTGATGCTCACTACATTGCGACGGGCCATTATTGCAAAATTACCAAAGCCAAAAACAGCGATGAATGCTATATCAAAGCGGCCAATGATCAAGGAAAAGATCAGTCTTATTTTCTATACATGATTAATCAAAGCACATTAAAACGGTTGCTATTTCCACTGGGCCGGTATACCAAAGATCAAATTCGAGCCAAAGCCAATGAGCTTGGCCTTCTCAATGCCAATCGCCCGGATAGTCAAGAGATTTGTTTTGTGTCTCAAAAAAGTTACCGATCTTTTGTTGAAGATCGATTAACAACACAAGATATTCGACCGGGGGATATTAAACACTTGGATGGCACCATTTTAGGTCATCACAATGGCATTCACAACTATACCATTGGGCAACGCAAAGGGTTGAATATTTCGCATCCCACACCACTCTATGTGCATCGAATTGACGAAGCCAGCAATACGGTATTTGTTGGAAAAAAAGATGATCTTAACCAACATGACATTACGCTATCAACATTCACCACTGTTAGCGGCAATTTATTACCGTCTCAAACTGTGGATATAAAATTACGTTATTTAATGCAGCCCATCAAAGCATCGGTGAGCCAAACACACCCTGGTCAAGCGACCATTAAACTCAACAGCCCCCATGCATTTATTACGCCTGGTCAATCCTGTGTATTGTACAAAGGGGACCGTATTTTGGGTGGCGGAATTATTGACCCAATCACCCACGATTTGGTAAAAGAATAGCCCTACCCCAAATCTTTATAGCCCAGTTTTTTGTTCAACACAGAATTTAACCACTCATAAAACTCACGAGGGCCATCCATATTGCCGTATAATTTATCCTTATTTTTTTGAATCATCGCCTTATAACGTGATTTAACCGTTGCATCATTCGCCACCCTAATGGCCAATTGAATGTACTCATCAACAGTGTTGACGGAATACTCTGTTTCACCCAAATAATCATAATAACCGGCACCAAAGGCCCCTTTTAATTGATTTGCCCTCAATGAAATTACCGGCGTTCCTGCCGCCATCGCATGCAACACAGTGTTCCCTCCCCCAAATGGAAATGTTTCAAGAACAACATTTGAATGCTTGATGAGTGCATAGTAGTCTCGTCGTTTAAAGGGCAGGCAAAATATCAGCTGTTTCAGTTCATTTTTTGTTAACTTTTTTTTCAAACGATCAAAAATAAACTTTTCAATACGATTGTAACAAATGAGCACGACTCGATGCTGTTGACTTTCCTGAATTATCTTTATTATTACTTCATCAAATTCGGGTTGAATTTTAAATAACATCATTGGAACGGTAAATAAAACCTGATGGTTGTTTGGAAGGCCCAATGATTTTCTTGTCTTTTTAATCCCATCCATTTCTAAGGGGTAATCATAACAAATGGGCAATTTTTCAAGCTGTACAACGGTTTCAGTAAATTGCTTTTTTGGTTGGTCATAATGAAAGTTTTTCCAACTCACAAAATAGTCCATGGATTTGCTCCCAGATGTTTCAGGATGCCCCATCAATCCCACTTGGATGGGGGCTAAACGAAGCATACTCAAATAATAAATGGCACTGGACATGCCAACCTCAGGGTAAACGATCATGTCAAATTGACCTTCAACGATGAGGGGGATGAGCTCCTCATGCTGATCCGATGGCATTAAGACCGTATTGGCTCGTTCAAATAGGGCTTTGGTGATATCATCAATGTGAATGGGGTCAATATAAATTAAGGTAACATCAAATGCTTCGGGCAAATTTACAATGGTGTGAAAATAAAAGTCCATGACCGAATGCTTATAAAAATTTTGTGAAATAATGGCTATCTTTGGTTTTTTTCGTTGGGTTATTTTCTTTAACTTGGGTGGCTTGATGAGCCCTTGTCTGAAGACGTTTGACATTTTCTCAAACAGATCTCGATTTAATTCATCATGGTATACCATATAAAACGGGGTTGAAGAAAAGGTTTTGTCCGGCCGGTTTGGAAATACGCCCCGAGCAATCACATCATCCAATCGTTGATTCATTAGATCACGAAATTCAATTCGCGCCTCTTTTGAATCAAATACGGCAGGAATTGCGAATATCTCTCTAAATACATGTTCTGCAATATCATCACTTTCGCTAATTTTACGTAGCATTTGCTTCATTTCTTTGTAGCGTCCCTGACCACCATAGCGCATGACTAAGGCCCATAAATAAGGGATGTGGTTGGGGGAATATCTTAAATACCCCAACATGAGTTTCTCACATTTTTCTCCGGCTTTGATTTTCATGTAAATTTTTACCAACTGATCCACCACCAATACTTGATCGGGGTGAGTTTCCAGTAATTTTAATAATATGTCTTCAGCTGATTTTAAATCCCGTCGAAACAATCTCAACAATGCCTCATTAATGCCCAATGATAGCGATGAGAGTGCCATAGCCTTGGCACGATTGATCAGTCGACCGGCCCGTTTAAACATGCCCAACTTCATTGAAATCTCAACATTGGTTTCAAAATAGAGCAATGATTGCCCACGCTCTAAATCAATGGTTTTTTTTGCACATTCTAGTTGGCCTGTTTTCACATACGTCAACGCCAAATATGTTGAATAATCCGGCAACTGCATTCGCTGTTTCTTAAGATCAATGAATATCGTTTTCGCCGATTGATAATTCGCTAAAAACAAATACGATACTGCCACAAAATAGCGAGACACATGTCCCATTGGCCCATGATTTTCTTCATGCAATATTGTTACCCCGTCATATTTTCCCTGTTGAAACAGTGCGGCGATTTGTCCGTCCATAATCCAATAGTAATCCAATCAGCATGAAATAATCAAAAACCACCGATGCTTACCAACTGAAATGCGTCTCAACTTATCCATCACTCAGGAGGGGGCTCCATCTGTCATGTCTCACCTCCCTCAACCACTCCTCCCCTTCGGGCGTGCTTTCGGTAAAATATCCCCTCCTCTCCTCACGTGATTTCCATCACTCAGGCGGGGGGTATTTTATGTTTAAGCCCCTTAAAAATAGGGAATAAACTAAGGTAATCAAAGTCACGTTAATTATTTGACTCATTTAGGAAACCGTATGTTAAAGAGATTGTTTATCTATGTATTCATTTTAGTATTCTTAACATCAGCACACAATCATGCTGAGACCAGCACCCCTACTACCCTGCTGGTGCAAGCCAGTGTGGCCATTGGCGGCACCTCGAAATTCAATGGAAAAATTAGAATGGATATCGGGGTCTATAAGTTTGATATTGATGACCCACCCATTTGGGTCGAAACATTCCCAGATCTTCTCATTAATAATGGCTCTTTCATTGCTATTTTAGGCAAAACAGAAACGTTAAATGCTGAAATTTTTAATGATGACAATCTTCGGATTGGATTCACACCCTACATTAATGGTGATCCACAACAAACTGACTTTATTATGTTAAAATCTGTGCCATATTCATTTCACAGTGATATTTCGACCAAAGCCGAAAAAATCAACAATGAAAACCTGATGAAACTTGATTTCGTCAATATGCGTGTCGGAATCAATAACACAAGCCCCGCATACACCCTCGATGTCGGCGGAACAGTCAATGCCACCACTTTTGTTGGGGATGGGTCACAATTAACCAATATTCAAGTTTCTGATGACCGGCTCATTTGGCTAAAAACCCCAACCAATCCAAACAATGTGTACTATTCATCAGGAAATGTTGGCATTAACACCATGGTTCCAGGATCAATCCTAGACGTCAGTGGAAACGTCATTGTTAGCGGCAACTTGATGGTTGGTGGACTCATTAAAGCCAATGCACTCAAAGGCGATGGATCTCAAATCACCAATATTAATGCATCTCAAATTAACCAAGGAACCCTTCATCATAATTTACTAACCGGTGATTACCCTCAAATTTCTGGTGTTGGAACCATTACATCCGGTACTTGGCAAGGCACAGAAATTGAAGATCAGTACATTGTGGATCAACTCACCATTAATGGTGGCGCCATCGAGGGATCCAACACAATTTCTGGAAATTTAACGTTGGTTGGAGCAACCACCATCACTGGAAACAATGACCTGAGCCTATCTTCCCCTCAGTGGAAAATAACCAATACTGGGGACTTATCACTACGATCCGTCAGCCTAAATAATACCATACTCATTTCCGGAAATGTCATTGAAACAAAGGCAAGCAATGGCCTTGAAATTCGTCCCAGTTCATCCCTAGGACTGTTCATTTCACCCACTGGATCCATCGGAATCAACACAACGACCCCGGCCACAAACTTTGATGTGAACGGAGGCATTAAATTGGGCTCATCTCTGGTTGCCGCTGATGGGGTCATTCGATTTCATGACAATAAATTTGAAGGCTACCGACAAGGTGAGTGGGTTCAGTTGGACTACAATGCTCAATTTGATTCTCATGCATTGCATGCTGAAGGGGATCAGATTAAAAATTTAATTTATATCACCGATCAAGCCAAAGTTGGCATTGGAGGAATTCCTAGCCCGAATATTACCGATCATCTGGTGGTCAGTGGCAATGTTGTGTTTAATGGAAAATCTATTGGGAGCAACTTGCCCAATTTAACAACCGCAGGCACCGGAACCCGAATGATGTGGTACCCAAAAAAAACAGCGTTTCGATCAGGTTATGTTGATACCACACAGTGGGATGACGCCAATATTGGTCAAAATAGTGTTGTCTTTGGGCACTCAGGATTGGCCAGTGAGCAACATACTGTCATCATCGGTGGAATGTCCAATATTAACCGTGGAGAAAGCAGTGTTATTATTGGAGGGTATAACAATGAAATTAAATTAAACTCTCACTACAGTGTCATTGTTGGTGGGGGCACGGCTTCTGGTGGCGGAAATACAATTGACGGGGGGCAATACAGCACGATTATTGGAGGACAAACCAATAAAGTTACTGGAAAATATTCCAGTATTATTGGAGGATCTGGAAATACCATTAATGGGGATTATAGTGTGGCCATGGGGAAAAATATCACCATTGATCATGATGGAACGTTTATCTTTTCTGATGGAGAAACTCCACGTCAATCTTCTGGAGATGGGCAGTTTCTTATTTATGCATCAGGAAATGTTGGGATTGGAGTTACACCTCAATCTGATACAGCATTAAATGTTGGGGGAACCATTAAAGCGCTTTCTTTTTCAGGTGATGGAAGTCAATTAAGCAATATTTCTGCAAATAAATTGGGGGGGTATGCCCCGGAAACCGTTGCATCACCCAATAGCATCTATGTGAGTGATGCCAATGGTTTTTTACCAGAAAACACAGTCTCTGGAACATCCATTATGGATGGAACCATTACGTCTGAAGATATACGAGACAACACTATTTCAGGCGATAAAATTGCGCAATTGGCCATTAGCAGTGACAAAATTAAGTCTGGGGCCATCACCAATGAAAAAATTGCTGATGGGGCCATTACAAGCGACAAAATACAAAATAATGCCATTACATCTCAAAATATTGCCGATGGCAGTATCGTCTCAAAAAATATTGCCCCAAATTCCATTAAAACAAACCATATCGCAGCAAACCAAGTTACCAATGAAAAAATTGCACTCGATACCATTGACTCATCTCGTATTGTTGATCAGAGCATCACGTCACAAGACATTGGGCTTGGGGCCATTGCATCCATTAATATTAGAGCCGATGCCATTCAGGCGCACCATATTGCCAAGGCCACAATCATTTCTGACAATATCGCAGCAAATACGATTCAAGCACAGCATATTGGGAATGATGTTGTATCCAGTCGAAATATTGGATCTAACCAAATTTATTCACGCCATATTGTTAATTACAATGTTCTCAACAGTCATATTACAACCAATGCCATACAATCCTATCATATTGCCGATAATGTAATTACAAATAGTCGCATATACGATAATACCATTACCGCTGAAAAGATTGGCTATGATGCCATTGATGCCCAGCACCTTCCGAATAATATTATACTTGAACGACACATCGCCGATAATGCTATTCATGAAGAACACATTAATGTTGCTCAAATCAGCGGTGAAAAGTTAGCCGATGGCGCCATCATTTCAACAAACATAGCCATCGGTGCCATTACCGGTCAAATTATTTCGGATAATGCGGTTCAAACAAATCACATCTTGGATGGCACCATTACCAGCCAAGATATTGCTTTGGCCTCCATCCCTGGGGATATGTTGGCCGAGGACTCAATTACATCGCTAAATATTGCGGTTGGAGGCATTGCATCGTTTAACCTTCAAGACAACTCCATTACATCCCTAAATATTGTTGATTTTTCAATTGTATCCGCAGATATTATGGATGGTGCGATTGAAGCACCTGACTTGAGTGCTGGATCCATTACTTCCGATAAAATATCGGATGGTGCAATTCAAGATCAACATATTGCCGATAATGCCGTTACATCTCGAAATATTGCGGATGCATCAATCCCATGGAATAAAATTACTACCGACCCTATTCCTGCCAATTACATTGCGGACAATTCCATTCCTGGAGCCAAACTAATGGACAGCAGTATTCCCGGAAGTAAAATTCAAGATGGCACCATCACCTCAGATAAGTTGGCCGACAACTCAATTTCAGCCAATGCATTGATCGGAGTGTTGCAACCGGATAAAGGGGGCACAGGTTTAACGGACCTTTCGGCGTTGGCTGATGGGATTGTCCTTGGCGTTGATGATGGGGCGGGCAATGTCAGCTTGGGTGGTGATAAAACTCAATTGTCTTGGGATCATGCCAATGAACGATTAGGGATCAATACCGATACCCCACTCGCCGCACTCCATGTCAGAGGTGACATTTTAACGGAAGGTGGGGGTGTCTTTTTTGGATCCATGAATGACTCCATTAGCTTTGGCCAAGATGGGGGGGAGGGGTTTATCATCATTGGCCCCGACCTTTCTGGTGGTGGTGCCATTGATGGAACAACGGTTCCTTTAGGAACACTGAAAACAAACAAATTATATGTTAGCGAGAAAGTTGGCATTGGGGTTACGAACCCAACCAACGCATTGGATATTGCCGGCAGTATGGCCATTGGCGCAGCCTTTGCTGGCACCACCACCGCCCCAAATAATGGGCTTATCATTGAAGGCAATGTTGGGATTGGTACCGATGCCCCAGCTCATGCACTGGATGTCAATGGATCCATTCGGGCCAAAGGCATCTGGGGAAAAAGCTCGGATACAAATTCTGGGATTGGAATTAAAGGCATTGGCGGCAACATCGGAATATTGTCCAATGGATCAGAAACTGGGATTGATGTCATTGCTACTCAAATTGGTGTAAAAGCAACATCCACTGGAGCAAAAGGAGTCAGCGTGGTCATCACTAATGCGCAAGACAATCAATCCATTGGGGTACTCGCAGAATTAAAAAACCCATCAGGAACACTGGTTTCCTCTGGCCTTGGAAAACTCACATCAGATTATTCAGCCGCAGTTTTTGGCACCATTGAAGATTCGGCGGCCGCACCAACCAATTGGGCCGCTTATTTTGATGGCCCAGTAAAAATTACCGGGAATATCGGTATAGGGCTATCGCCAGCCGAAAGCCCTCAAGAAAACCTACACATCAAAGAGAATGCCCTATTTGAAAAAACCGTGTATAAGAAAATTCATTCCTCCGCAACCCCAACCATTGATTGGACAGTAGGCAACAAAATGACACACAATTGCTCAGGAGCAATAACCTATGCATTTAACTCACCACCCAATGATGGCAGTTATCTTTTAACATTGATGGTGTCGGCATCCGGTTCATGCACACCAACATTTCCTGATGGAATTAAATGGGAAAAAGGAACCGTTCCGGAAGGTGCTTTAACGGATGAAATACATATGTTCTCATTTCTTCTTCAAGTGAATAGCGGAATACCTACCTATTACGGGCTTCAACCGGTGGAGTTTAAGTAATGCGCTTTGCTCGTTCACCCACGGTGTTTTTTTGGGGTGGTTTAATCGCTTGCTTACTGTTCTTTTCTAATTTATTAATGGCCGCCCCATCAACGTTTGCCCTTGAAACATTTATTTCCATCACTGGTAGCGATAATCAACGATTGCCACTCAGTGGGATTTATGACATTCAATTTGAATTAATCAAGCCAGACGACACTGTTGTATTCACTAAAAATTATACCTCAGTGATTGCATTGGGAATACTTAGTGTCTCCATTGAAGAGGAAGATAACTTGGATTCAACATTATTTAAAGACCATCTATTGTCCGCAAAAATCACCATTTCAGGGTCGGGTATCAGTACACAATCCAACTTAAATCTGGGAATTGCGTCATTTACAAATACAGAAGTCATCACACTGCCTATTCATTCGGTTGCCCGTACCATTCAAAGTGATACCGCCACAGCCACTCGCTCTTTTTTAAATGAAAATTTGATTAAATTCGAAGAACCAAGCCTCAACGTATCCATTGCAACAACCAATATCAAATCTCGACTTCATGTGGGGGGCACATTGAAGGCCACGTCATTTATAGGGGATGCCTCCAACTTACTTGATATGGATTATATTCGATGGACCCGTGTCACAAATCCAGAGCGAATATTTTATGACACCGGCTTTGTTGGCATAGGCACCATGGACCCAAAAACAGACTTGCATGTTAGTGGCAATTTGCAAGTCACTCAAAATCAACAATCTCAAAGCATTGGGGTTAATCCATTGCTCACCATTAGAGATACTTTAGAGGCCACATTTCGAGGCGAAGCACCCTTGGTAAGCAATCTAAATGCCACCAATATCTCTCATGGAACGGTTCAATCAGAGCGCTTGTTTGGCGCTTACCCTAATATCACAGGCATTGGAACCATTTCTTCAGGGATCTGGAATTCAACCAGTGCACTGCTTCAAGACGATGCTATTTCTAATCAACTCAGCATCGTTAATTCGTCCTTTGAAAATAGTTCTCTTAGTGGCGATTTGACAAGAACAAATGCATTGACCGTTGTGTCAAATTCAGTAAGTTACCCACTGATTATCAATCCCAATGGCTGGATCCTTAGTGAGGATGCTGGGGTTCAATCAATATCCACATCAGAATTAGTGTTGAATGGGTCTACGTTTGAATACCCATCCACGCTCAATATTATCACCACCAATGATCAAGTTTTCAAACTTTCACCGACTGGACAATTTACGTTTCCAGACACCCCCATTGTTACTGAGTTTAATCCATCCCAAAGCATTCGGGTTGGAACCACCGCTGATGCAAGCCCAGGCACCATTCGATTAAATACTTATTTTGAAGGACACACGCCTTCCGGATGGCATCGTCTTGATAAAAGTGGAATATTTACTGGGCACTCATTGTATCCTGAAAATAATTTAACCACCCCTCTATTAAATATCAAATCAAACGGCAATATTGGCATTGGTATTCAAAATCCATTGGATAGTTTTGTAACATCCGGAAATGTTGTTTTTTTGGGAAACCCATCTGCTGACGATATTGCCTATATTGGTGATGGTGACTATTTATTATGGGTGTCCAATCGAGGTGCGCTTGTTATTGGAAATGGAGAAATGTCCACCAATATGTTTCTAAAAGAAAATATTGGCACGTCATCTGTGACCATTGGAAACAATGCCATATCAAGTGGATTTGGCGCGGTCAATATTTCATCCCCCACAGTCAACTCAGTCACCAAAGCGAGTGCAGATTACAGTGTATTGATTGGCTCCACGGATTCCGATTTAACCGGCATTAACCTTATAGCACTTGCTTCAACCCAAATTAATGGGTTTAGTTCGCCCGGGGTTGTAATGAGTGCTAAAGGAATGGAAAACGCCATCACTGGGGATCAAAATATTGTATTTAATGGCATTAACCCTTCCTCCACATATGCCAATGGATTTATTGGTGGACAGAATCTATCAAGCCCACTTGGAAACAATTCATTTATGTGGGACCTTTATGGACGTGGTCGACACTTAGGATCAAATATACACAATTCATTTGTCACTGGCCCTCAAATTAAAGTTGGGATTAACTCCAATTCATTTTCTACAGATCCTACAGAAATTTTGGTTGTTGGTGGGCATGTCAGTGCCAATGCATTGAAAGGGTCTGGTCATTTATTAACTGGCGATATTCGAACTGAATATTTAAATGTATTGATTGCTGGTGTTACTGAAAATATTGCCCCAACGTTAAATAAAGATGCACAATATATTTATGTATCAGATCTGATGAATTCAATTCCTGAAAACACAGTACTTACTCAAACCATTAGTGACGGGTCAATTGAAGGGAGTAACTTTAATTCTTACTCGCTGGATTCTCATAAAATTGTTGACAACTCAGTGGATACAGAGAATTTTCAAAATGGGGCGATTCAAACCAACCACTTAAACATAGACGATTTGCCTGGCCGAGTATTTTCAAATATTGACGGCGACAATATTGAAGACAATGCGATAAGTGATGTAAAACTTGCCACCGATAGTATTTATACTCTTCATTTTGTTGATGAAGCGGTGACCATGCATCATATTTCAGAAAACATGGTCAATTCGACAAATATAGCCGTTAATAACATTGCACTTCATGCGATTGCGGATGTTGATATCCTTCCGGAACAACTCCCATCAAACTACTTTGCCACTGAATCCGCCACCGGCATTAATATTGCCCATGAAGTTTTGTCCACCACCATGTCTGGGGACACTATTGATGAATCATACTTTGTATATGAAATCCCTGCGGGGACTCCCTCCCCACAAATTCAAGAACAACACATTAACTCTGACGCTGTTAAAAGTTACCATATCCCAACAAATTCCATTTATAGTCGACACCTTGGTTATGGCGAAATTTCTACGGTTGATTTCACGTCTGATCAAACCCCAGGAATTCAAGTGGCGGATGAAAGAACCGTAAATGATGTGGTATTTCAAGGCCGTCATTTTGTTAATAATTCCGTTACAAATTCGAAATTCTTTGATGATTGCCCATCACCAACATGTGCCACTCCCACTGAAAATTTTCAACTGACGTCTGAGCAAATTGGACCCGATGCTCTTGCTTATGATGGGGAACTATATGATGAAATTACGGATGGGGCGGTTGTATTGCGTCATATCTCGCCCAAAGCCATCGTTGGTCGACACATCAAAAACCGATCTATTCAGACCATTAAATTTCAAGACAATTCTGTCGAAAGCCAACACATTGCTGAAGATTCGGTCTCATCACTGGATATTTTAGATCATACCCTCACCCAAGCTGATTTCTCCTTACGATCAATTGAAGGTGTTCATATTGTTGCTCGCTCCATTACTTCGAGAGAATTGGCCGACGACGCCATTTCTTCTCAAAATATTGGAGAAAGCATCATTGATTCGTCTCATATTATTGATAAAACGCTTGGAAAAAACGACTTTGCGCCTGGAGCATTTACTCCTGACAAGATAAGAAACGGGACCATTGTATCTGATAACATTGCAGCCAATGCGATTTTAGAAAATCATTTGGGGGATTTTGAGTTAAGCCCTGAAAAATTTAAAGATCATGGTGTTCATTGGAATAATTTTATCCCACCCCCAGAGGGTGGATTTCCGATGGATCGATTTGGGGATAACACCCTAGATTTCAGTGCAAAGTTTTTGTCTACTGATGATATTCACGGTAGCAAAATTACAACCGCATCGATTACGGCTGAACAAGTAAATATTCCAACGTTTAATGTGAGTAAATTGGTGGTACCGCTGGATGTTAGTAAAGGAGGAACTGGACTCACCTCATTTATTCCGGATGCCATTTTATATGCATACACCGATTCAATTGTTAAGATGGGCCAAACCACCCAGTTTCTATGGAATAGCTCCAATGCAAGATTAACCATTGGGACCCCAACCAGCATTCCCGCTGGTTTCACATCGGGAATCATTACAACGGGAAATGTATTAATCTCCGATGGAGCCCTGCTGTTAAATCAACACTCCACAACACATTACACCTTTGTTAAATACAACCCCACAGACTCAGCCATCCAATTATCGTATAATAGTCCACTGTCTTCGAATCAATCGAATATGGGCGTTAAAACCAAAAAACTGATGGGGCAAACATCACTGGTGATTGGCAACTCAGCGCAAACCAATGAGGTTGATTTAAGTTCAGGCCTTCGCTTGGGGAGCACGTATGTAAGCAATGACACATCCCCCCCAACCAATGGATTGATTGTCGAGGGGCCCATTCAAATCAATGATGTGTCAGGGAATATAAAACAAGCGAGTGAACTTAATGGGTACGGCTTAATTGTTGATAGAGAGACCACTGATGGCGTGATTCATGCAACATCGGCCAATATTGGGATTCTTTCTGACATTACCGGCGGACAAGGCCATTTAAGTTCTAGTACATCAGAAAAACTTGATGAAACCCCCATCTGGACATCAGGACGATCCATAAATGCCGAGGGCGTTATTGGCATTGAAACCGCAAGCCCCATTCCAATGAGGGTGACGATGAGTGCCACCATTGGCGAAGTCACTGGTATTCAGGCCATTATGGTCACCGAAAATCCCACCACCTCAGCGGCTGCATTTCATACGGAATTAACTGGCACGGGGATTACAGAGATGACCGATGCCATTGGTTATGCCTCCCCTACATTTACCGCGGGGATATATGGACAATCATCCAATACAACACGTGCTGATAACTATGCCGGGGTTTTTGACGGAAATTTTTTGGCAAAATCCATGACGAACAGTGATACCACACCCGATCAAGCGCTTGAGATCAGCACCATGTTCATCGAAGGGCTAAATTATCACAAAACACAAACCAGCATTATCAACACCATTGATTGGCGACATGGATCGATTGTTAATATTAACGTGGATAATAACCCCAGAAACATTGTGTTTTCACATAAACCGGATGAATCAGCAAAGCTCTTGGTTGTGGTTGAACATAGCGGGACTGGAGAACTCACATTTTCAGATGGCAGCATTCTGTGGCACTCCGGGTATGCACCTGAATTGACGGCAGTCACCGATACTGTAGATATTGTTGTGTTCTACTATGACAAAAACCTGGATAAATATTTTGGTTCGGCCGCCTATAATTTTAGAACCCCATAATGAATCTTACTTTTCATAACCCTTTCTCTGAGCTACAATTTAACCATGATAAAACGTTATTCTCGACCAGAAATGGCTCAAGTTTGGGAGCCTGAAAACAAGTTTCAAAAGTGGATGGATGTTGAATTGGCCGCATGCAAAGCCCATGTGACTCTTGGCAACATTCCAAATGAAGCTTACCAAGTCATTAAAGATAAAGCAGATTTTAATGTTGAACGCATTGATGAAATCGAATCCGAAATTCATCATGATGTGATTGCATTTTTAACCTGTGTTGCCGAATATGTCGGGGAAAACTCTCGATTTGTTCATCTTGGACTGACCAGTTCAGATGTTGTTGACACAGCGTTCAGCTTACTCATACAAGACGCTGGAAAGATTTTACTTAGAGACATCGATGTACTGCTCACTTCTCTAAAAGAAAAAGCCAATCAGTACAAATACACATTGACCATGGGACGCACCCATGGGGTCCATGCCGAGCCCACAACATTGGGACTTAAACTGACCATTTGGTATGAAGAAATGAAGCGAAATAAGGCACGATTAATAAAGGCCCTTGACACCACGAATGTTGGTAAAATTTCAGGTGCCGTTGGAAATTATGCCCATATGCCGCCCAAACTTGAGGCATTGGTTTGTGATGAATTGCAGTTAAACATTGCCCCTGTTTCCACTCAAGTATTGCAACGGGATCGCCATGCCGAGTTTATTACGACATTATCCATCATCGGTGGGACACTTGAAAAAATGGCGGTGGAAATTCGCGGTTTGCAAAAAACAGAGTTCAATGAAATCTTAGAACCATTTTCTAAAAAACAAAAAGGATCATCGGCCATGCCCCATAAAAAGAATCCCATTATTTGTGAGCGAGTTACGGGGTTAGCGCGTGTGCTTCGTGGGTATGCCGTGACGGCCATGGAGAATCAAGCGTTATGGCATGAACGTGACATTTCGCACTCATCAACCGAACGCATTATTTTTCCAGATGCAACGGTATCCTTGGATTATATGTTCGGACTGATGACCAAAGTGATTGATGGCATGACGGTGAATGAAGAGCAAATGAAACAAAATATTGCCAAATCCTACAATGTGTTTTTCTCTCAACAACTATTGCTACAGATGGTTCAAAAAGGCATGTTGCGAGAAGATGCATATCGCATTGTTCAACGCAATGCACATGCCGCATTTGACGAACAAATCTTATTTGATGACAAAATAAAGAATGAACCACAAATCAAAGATTTATTTACAGATCAGGAATTATCCGAGTTATTTAGTTTTTCTCCATATACAAAACATGCCGATGAAATTTTTGATCGTGTGTATGGGCATTAAATGATTTATTTAACCCTTGCCATTTTTTTTGCCATTGCCTTATTTCATGTTTACATGGGATTGGGCGGCAAATTAAATCAGCATTATGTGCTTCCGACAATCAATGGAAAACCGTTGCCGTTTCATTCATTAGCTGCGCTCCCAGTGGCCATTTTACTAGGTTTAAGCACGGTTGCCTTTGCGCATGAAGCTCACGTAACGGGCCCCTTAATGTATTCCATTTTATGGGAGCGATATTTGTGGCTCACAGGCATGGCGCTTTTGCTCAGAGGTATGGGTGGCCTTATTGTATTTCACGGACTCAATCGAATCATTGATCCAGGGCTGTTTAAAACTTGGGATTTGCGACTCTATAGCCCACTGTGTATCTATCTAGGGACCCATTGCCTGATTGTTTTAAGTTAACCCCTGTTATAAAAAATAAAAAACTATGGGTAATTCTCCCAGGTCTTCTGGGAGATGCCTCATTGCTTAGCACCATTATCCCTGAAAAAGACTCTACCCTTCTGGTTCATTATATTGATGGGGACACGTTACAGTACATGGATTATCAACAGGCATTGGTAAGACTAATTCAAAATTACGCATCGGAATTTCAGGTTTCATTGATTGGTTATTCCATGGGAGGGCGATTATTATTTAGCACCATGCCTCACATTCATGAATTGATTGCATCCGCCACATTCATATCATCGGGACTCCCTTTATTTCACTCAACGGATCAATTGCAAAAGCACACCTTTGATGAACGGGTTTGTGATCAGTGCAACAGACTCAATGCACACGATTTTGTCCATTGGTGGTATCAACTGGGCATTTACAAGGGGTTGAATCAGCACCCCGAATTCACAACCTATTGTGAACGGGTGTCAAAAACCATTGATCCTCAAAGAATCGTCCGCTTAATTCATTCCCTTAGCAGCACAAAAATGCCGTTGGATAATTATCAATTGCCAATAAACGTCAATTACATCTATGGTGAATTGGATCAAAAATACAAAGGTATTGCAACACAATACCCATTATTTTTTGAGAAAGTAACGCCACATGCCATCCCCAATGCATCTCATTTATGCTGGTTTGAAGCTCCACATCTTTTGAAAAAAATCATGCAAGCACTGATCTAACTCTTGATTTATTTGTAGCCAACTTCACGAAATATTGATATTCTTTGAAATATTCACCTCATGAATGACGATATTAAACAATCAAGATTGGAGCAATATGATATGAGTCCAAAAAATACAAAAACAACATCAAAAAAACCAATTTTAAAAGCAGACCCACAACATAACTCATTTGTCTATGCCAATGATCGTGTATTGGAAGAAGATAAAAAACGTCGCCCAATTGGATTCCGGCAAATACCAAAGGCTTTAAAAAAACCAGCCTTTCTTGTTTTTTCTGTGTTTGTTTTATTAGCTCTTTATATTGGTGCAACAATGGCACCAAAATACTCCATTCAAAAAATATCCATTGATTTGCAAACAAATGCCAATGGGCAATCTTACTACATGTACAAAGGAAAGCCAGTCATTGTTGATACCATTACCCCCATTGAATCAGCAACTTTAACCAAATCCGCCATTGAACTTTCTCAAAAAAATGGAACGCAACTTCCAAAAACAGAGTTCGTCTCAGAAATTAAAACGTTTGATGGTGACCAAAAAGAGCTGACTTATCAATTAAAATTGTCTCGGCATTTTGGTGTATGGTCATTGCTTCCTGCCATTGTGGCCATTGCTCTATGCTGGCTCACGCGAGAACCGGTTACGTCACTATTTTCAGGCATTTTGGTTGGCGCCCTATTGTTGCAGCAATACGATGTCGTTGATGCGGTTTTACTTCAGTCAATGGCCACTAAAAGTGCCGCGGGCATCATGCTGTTGTACCTTTGGTTACTTGGTGGCCTCATGGGTATTTGGGCACGCACCGGTGCGGCGAAAGCGTTTGCTGAATTAATGACCAAGCATATTGTAAAAGGACCACGTTCTGCAAAGTTTGTGGCTTGGGTATTGGGAGTTATCTTTTTTCAAGGAGGGACCATGAGTACTGTATTGGTAGGTTCAACCGTAAAGCCCATTGCCGATAAAGAAAAAATTAGTCATGAAGAATTATCGTATGTTGTTGATTCAACAGCATCCCCAATCGCTTGCTTATTGGCATTCAATGCATGGCCAGGGTATGTGCAAGCATTTATGCTGGTATCTGGCGTCGGTTTTTTAGCCACTGAAACCGATCGAATTCAGTTCTTTTTTGCCAGTATCCCATTCAGTTTCTATGCTATCTTTGCGGTGATCGGCACGTTATTACTATCGTTTGATAAGGCCCCATTTTTAGGGAAGCAAATGAAAGAAGCCATCAAACGGTCCCGTGAAACGGGTCAACTTGATGCTGATGGTGCAAAACCCTTATCAGCCAAAGAGTTGGAAGCCAGTGATGTGCCACCGCATTATAAACCCCACGTCATTGATTTCTTTTTGCCACTCGCCCTATTAATTGGTGTGACCATTGGCACGTTTATACTCATGGGGTCACCAAAAGTTCGATGGGGATTTGGCCTGGCATTTATGAGTGCCGCGGTATTGGCGCTAGTTCGTGGCATGCGCCTTACTGAAGTCATTGAGGGCATTGGTGAAGGATTAAAAGGTGTTGTACTTGGATCGGTAATTTTAATCTTGGCCATCACCATTGGCGGTATTGCGAAGCAAGCTGGCGGGGGTGTTTATCTGGTGGATATGCTGGGCTCATCCATTCCTTTCTTTTTATTACCCACCATCCTAATGGCATTAACCGTGATCGTTGCATTCTCAACCGGCACCAGCTGGGGAACGTATGCGGTGGCATTTCCTTTGGCGCTACCTCTAGCGTGGAGTGTTGCCATCAATGCGGGCTATGCCAACCCTGAAATTTATTTAATGATTTGTTTCGCAACCGTTTTAAATGGAAGTGTTATGGGCGATCAGTGCTCTCCGATTTCTGACACCACCATTTTAAGTTCAATGTGCACGGGCTGTGACTTAATGGATCATGTGAAAACTCAAATTATTCCCGCCATGTATGCGGCAGGACTTGCCCTCATCTGCTGGACAATTTCAACCTTTATTTTTGCTTAATCTTTTTTTTTGGGGGGGCAATGCGAATTAAATTGGGTTGCAACCATCGGCTCCACTCGGCTCTATTCTGAGTGGGCATATTTTCCAATAACTCAAAACGGTCAATTAAATCTATTTTCTGATTGGTGGTTAAATACGGGAATAAATCCAAATATTGTTGATGATGCTCGATCTTAATAAACGGTAAAATACTGGTCATTATTTGCCGTTGATTTTTAAACGGTACTCGTTTGAAATCATTATAAAATCGAGAAATGAAGGCAATGTCTTTTTTATTTATATCGCCTGTAAACGTCTGATTTGTTGGATCATTTAAAAAATATTGATCCACACGATCCTTCCCTTTATTCACCTCATTTGAAATGGGTGCAATCACAGGCAAGTAACGAATGTAATCAAAGGGTAAATCCCTAAGATAATGGTATGAATTGTCCAAATACTTTTCACAATCAAATTGGTTGTCATATGCAACCTGCCACACCCATTGACGAAAACTTGGGTGATCCAATTGAAAATAAAATGAATGAAACAACCGTTTAATGTCTGATATTGAAAATTGAATGGGAAGGGTCATCAGATAATTCTGTTGACGAGAGTCAAACAATTCAAAATACCTGAGGGTATTAAAAAAAATACTTTTGTCACTTTTCTGCATTAATTCGCTCGCAGAATCAAACAAATTCAATTTAATGTAATAATACAACTGAAGCGATTTATTTGCGCCTGAAATGGGAGCTTCTATTACATCTCGGTTTAATAAGTTCGACAATAATTTGAATGAAGGGTCTTGTTTTTCCACATCATCGTAATAGTAACTGACCAATTTTTCACGCCAAAAAACCGACAACTTTTCAAACTGATAGGGATATAGTTCTCTCAAATGATTAATAAATACCATTTGATCAAATAGTGGCCAAAACTCATAAATATAGTTATTGCGTTTATTTAAAAATTTCACCTCTTTCGCATTGGAAGGAATGATTTGCTGAGATACGGCTATTTTTTCAGGTGCCGTAAAAAAATTAAACATTTCTTTTAATTCCACATTAAAGTAGTGAGGCAAATCCTTATAAAACAAATGATTAATGGCTTTAATCTGATTGTTTATATTATACGTACGCATTGAATCCAATGTTAATAATAACAAGTCCCATCGCTCATTTTGAACCATATAGTCAAGCAAACGAGGGTGCGTTAGTTGTTGGTCCATGGCAATATAAAATAATCCAAGCAATGCATCCGATTCCGACAAAAAATAATCATTTAGCGGCAAGCCATTAATTTCTAAAATATTGCAATCACTTAATTTGGTGTTATAAACCCCAATTCCTGATGGGGCAATGGCTTTAAATATCTCGGTCTCTGTTTGAATAAAATCACAATCAACAGCACTGGCTGAATGGATCATAATATTAAGCATCAACAGCAATGCTATGCCATAAAACCTCATCGAACCAACGGAAACTGCCACCCTTTTCCAAATGATTTGGAAGATAACTTTAGAATGGGTGGGGATTGAAACCGTTTAAATTCGTTCATTTTTAATCGCTTTAATACAAATTCCACATCTTTTTTATCGTTCATTTCCAATAACTGGTTTAATGAAAATCCTTTATTTATTCGTTCCATCAGAATCTGATCCAATCGATTATACGGCGGCAATGTATCTTCATCCTTCTGATTTGGGGCCAGTTCTGCCGATGGCGGCCGCTCAATAATCCCCTTTGGTATCCAACCGTATAGCGCATTGATTCGTTTGGCCAATTTGACAACATCCGTCTTAAAACAATCCCCTAAAATATTCAACCCTCCGCACATGTCACCGTACAAGGTGGCGTAGCCCATTGCCAATTCACTTTTATTTCCCGTGGTTAATAATAAGGCACCCGTTTGATTGGACAATGTCATTAAAATAAGGCCCCTTAATCTGGCTTGAATGTTTTGTTTTGCAATATCATTTAACGCATCCCCCACCCCATGAGAAATGTCTAATTCTATCATGGATCGAATCGCCTCAATTGGCAACTGAATCAACTCACAACCACAGCGATGCGCCATGTCAATGGCGTCCTGTTTCGTTTCACTGGAATTAAACTGGGTTGGCAATGTCATCAACTTTACATTCTCGGCACCGATGGCATGAACGGCCAATGCCGCAACCACCGCTGAATCGATCCCGCCCGACAACCCCACCAACACCGAAGAAAAGCCCGTGTTGGTCATGTACTCTTTCAGGCCAAACGATATGGCATCCATGATTTGATCCTCAATAGGTTTGGCGATTGGAAACGTGCTTGCAACCGCGCCTATTTTCTTACACATTGGTTCAAATGCCGGGTATTGATCGATCAACTCACCATTGTTATTGAATGCCAGGCTTTGCCCATCAAATAATAATTCTGAATACCCACCCACTTGATTGACACTAACAACGGATGCCCCCGTCAATTCGGTCACTCTTTTCAGCTGAACTAGGCGCTGATCTAGTTTTCCCACGTCAAATGGTGAGGCCGTTAAATGAATCATGGTCGCCACACCTTTTTCGGCCAATTCAATCACTGGATCAAACGCATATTGGGTGGGATGGACGTCCGCCCAAATATCCTCACAGATGACCAATGCCATGACCTTCTTGTTCCATTCAAACGGTTGCACCGTTTCTCCTGGCACAAAATATCGGGCATCATTAAAGACATCGTAGTTGGGTAGACACACTTTGTAGTGGTGATGAATAATCTCCCCTTTTGCAATGGCCAAGGCCGCATTTCGCCAATGGGTACCATCATAAAACGGTGATCCGATAACGATTAATCCGTCAATGGTCATACTTTTTTGAATTAATGCATCAATGGCATGGGAAATTTCGAGTCTTAATTCAGTAAAAAATAAATCATCCGTTGGCGGGTAGCCTGTTAAAAATAATTCAGGAAATACAACAATGGTATCGGCATATTTTTCAATCTCAGCCAACGCCATGGCCAAATTATGAGCGACATCGCCGAGTCGTGGCCGTAATTGACACAATGTTACGTTCATGGTTCAAGTATAGGCAGGGTTCAGCAGATTGTCTAATTCCTAGCGAAACAATGATTTCCTCTTGTAGGACACCATCAAACCCATTATTATGGTATCTTTAAGGCGGCATGGCCAAGTGGTAAGGCAGGGGTCTGCAAAACCCTTATCCCCAGTTCGAATCTGGGTGCCGCCTCCAATAATAAAGATGGGCGCCCATGCGACACTTTCCCTATTGAAATACTATTTTCATAGCGATTACAATCGCGACAAATATCACCGGCTTCACCCATCATTATTCCTCGCAAAACAACATAGTAAACCTTACTAAATAATATCTCGTAAAAATTTCTCGCCATAAAAAAAATCGTCAAAAAGAATCCATCAATCTTTGTGTGAGCGCACTTAAGCGAATCATTTTAGTTCTAAATAAAATAAAATTGAGTGCAGTGTAATAAAACATGGTATTTTCCCTCTCAAAATTACCCAATGATTTGGTATAATTATCTTATGTTGCCAATTTTAATCATCTCATTGATTTTTTTCATCTTGAATATCGGCTACATTATATTTAATGCCCCCAATTTTTTATACCCGATGACAACCTTTATTTTCTTCATTATTTTTGTCTACAAATACATTGTATCCATTCAAAATCAAGAAGAACGAATGACGGAAGAAATCAACCATAATTTTGTTCAAAACTTGCCCAAACAACGGTTGTTAAATGAACTTAAAATGGCCAAACGTGTTCAACAAGCCCTGTTGTTGGTTGAGAGTCCCAATATTAATGGCATTAACATTGCAAAAAAATGCATCCCTGCGGATAACATTGGTGGCGACTTCTATTCATTTATTTGCAAGGACTTTGACCAGATGTCAGCGCAACATCGCTCCCCCGGCATCGTCAAATATATTCAGAGTGAAAATAAATACTTGGGGGTTGTGATTGGTGACGTTGCAGGGCATGGGGTATCCTCAGCACTTATTATGGCATTGAGTGCTGGATTATTTTCAGAAATCGGAAAGCGGCACTATTCCCCAAAGAAAGTCCTTGAAGCGGCCAATCGAGATCTTATGCGATACATTGAAAATTCACAGGTTACTCATGTCACCGCATTTTATGGGGTATTAAATGTCAACACAAATGAATTTCACTATTCTCGTGCGGGGCATCCCAACACATTGTTGCAAAAAAACACCAATGACATTATTGAATTAGAATCCAATGGCACATTTCTTGGCATGTTTGATAACATCCAATTTGAAGAAAACTCAATCCAGCTCAACAAAGGGGATCGCCTGTATTTTTATACCGATGGCATCACCGAGGCAAAAGGCCCCAATGGTGATCTTTTTGGCGATGAGCGACTCAAGGATTCCATACAAAAGCTAAAACATGAACCGATTGGGACTGTGCTTCATCAACTATTTGAAGAAGTTGACCTGTATACCCAATATCAAAAAGCCACCGATGACCGCTCAGTGGTTATTCTTGAATTAGGATAATGTTTACCGAACACATTAAAATGAATCAGCTGGACGTTGCGTCTCAAAAAGTATCATCCAACAATGACATTTGTTTGCTTGAGAAAATTCATACCATTCAATTTGATGAACACCAGTGGTCCATTCCGGCCACCGCACAACTGAGTGAGTACCTCATTCAAGGGCTCTTATATAATGAGCTGAATATTGCATCTCCAGTTAATATCCGGCTTGATCAAAATCAAGTGTATCAAGTAACACAGCCCCATGAGATCCCCCATCAATCATTGACCCCATCCCCAATGATCCCCCTTCAGCATCAACACATTATTGATTGGGTAAAGGCATTTAAATCACAGCAAACACTTTACCATCAAACAGGGGCAACTCACTCCGCAGGCTTCATTAGCAATGATGCTCAAGTCCTGACCGTTGAGTGTCTAACCCTAAAAACATGCATGCATAAATTGCTTGGCTCAATCATTAAGAAACACACGGAGTATGTCCCAATTTTGCTGATTTCTCACCGAATTCTGTCTGAGGATGTGTCACTTCTATTAAAATTCCAGCCACAAGTTTTGATCTGCCAGTCGGCCATTAGTGCCAATGCGATAAACATCTTAAAAACTCATCGCATTACCACATTTGGATTTTGTCGAAAAAATAAATTCAATCGGTACTCAAATTTTCACTTGTAATTGTTAAAAATCAAATCCAACCGATGCAAAGTTATTGGCATCATATTCAAAATGATCGCTCTTTTCATAGGCATAATCCAACGATAGTCCCCAAAGGTTTAATCCCACACCCAGAGTGATGGTATTTGAAATATTATCAAGCACTGAAAACTCTTTATATCCCGCGGATAATGTTAACATATTGAATAAAAAGCTGGGCGTATAATCCAAGCCACCCGACATTAATGAATTCACCCCATCAAACTTTAACTGGCCCAGTATGTCCAAATCGCCAAACGGATACGCGGCACTAAAAATAACCTGAAGTGGAAGCGATTCCTCCCCTTTATAGGAATCATCTTCCGAGTCGCTGTATTCTATTTTTGTAGGAATGAGATTTCTTGCAAATAATGACACATCCAATTCAGAAAAGGAATACATGGCCCCAACATCTAAATTATACCCACTGCCTTTATAGGTATGAATTTCATTCATATACCCCACGGCATTCACACCAATATGAAGGGTCTCAGTGATTGAATTCTGATACCCCACCTTAATGACTCTATTTTTGTAAGAGAACACACCATCAGCGATGACGATGGCATTTTCACCGGTGCCGCTGAGTTTTGTCTTGATAATGTCATCAACTCCCGCATCCATGTACCCAAATCCAAACACACCAATATCTGAATTAAACGCCAGGGATACGTTTCTGTAGCTCACTTCATTCATTATCTGAGATGAAAAAACAGATGTAGAGAGTAGATTTACTTTATGCAGGGATGCTGGGTTTTCAAATATGGCATTGGACCCAACACTAAATCCTTCAATATTACCTCGTCGAATCATCTCTGCCGATGAGCCTAAATCGGTGATCATTAAATACGATGCGGCATGAATACTTATGCTTGATAAACAAACGACAAATAACCCCACCATCCATTGTTGAATATGTTTAATGCATTGACTCTTTAATTTCATAAAACCTCACAGCCCCTTTTTAGGTGTCTGTTAAGGTTATGCCCACTTTTAAATGAGTTTAAACATCAAATTTAAGATTGAATAAAATCAGGAAATTGAGCCATAATTTTTTTGGAAATATCAATGTAACGATCCATTGGCTCAAATGGAACATTATCATCGTCCTTATCATAGATGTAAAATAAGGATTTGGTAACCACCGCATCGGCCAATGCTCGATGCGCATTCTCATGACCGATGTGATACTTCTTACTCAAAGCGCCCAAGGATCGCTTTCCTTCCTCCTTTGTTTTTGCCCACTTTAAGGTGCACAGCACTTGACTAAAGGGCACATCAAACTGGTGACGCATTAAACTGGTCACCAACCAAGGCACATCAAATTGGGCATTATGAGCGATGATTTGAGCACTTCCACAAAATTCCATAAATGCCTGCAACACCTCTTTTAATGAAGGGGCATTCTTCACCATCTCATTATCAATCCCCGTAATCTGTGTAATTAGTGGTTTAATATCGGTTACCGGCTTTACGAGCTCTTGAAAAAAATATTCCTGCCCATTTCTATCAACTTTGCACGCGCCAACCTCAATAATGGACTCATTTCCAATCTCTAAACCCGTGGTTTCAAAGTCTAAGAATACCAAGTCATGTGACGGAACCTCAACTTCAAATAATTGGGTTTGGTTACCGCATGTTGGAAAATTAAAACATCGTGGCTGAATATTGGCCTCAATTTTTGAAAGCGTTGGGCGATTGCAATATTGACACAAATGATCCGTGTCTACCTTCAAACGATTTTGTATAATATATTTTAATTGCTCTTCAGTTTGCTCCATTTGACAATGTGCACACACCATTTTGTCCCCATCAACGGATAATTTACCAACCCCACAATAAGCACATAGTATATCGAGAGAGAATTCACAATTGGTGCAATTTAACTGATGATTCGAAATCTGAATGGACCGAAATGATTTACATTGTGGACAATTCGCAATTTTCACCATTATTTTTGGCTTAATTCATAATCGTTTCGAATAAAACTTCCAACGGATTGAGATTGCTTGTAATACTTTCCTCGATACGGCCGCTCGGATGTTTTATCCATTAAACAAAAAACCAGCTGACAAATTCGCCGACCAGAACTTAACACAATGGGCAATGAGTTGGCATTAAATAACTCCAACGTAATACGCCCTTCGAACCCGGCATCCACCCAACCCGCATTTTGAATAAATAATCCCATGCGACCAATGGAGCTTCGCCCCTCGACAAACGCGGTAATATGATTGGGCAACTTGATGTATTCATTGGTGGTTGCCAATAAAAATGATTGAGGTGCAATCACAATTCGCTCAGATTCAATGTCCGTGTATTTTATTTCACCATCAAAATCCAAATGGGTTCTTTCGGAATCATCCACCTTTAAAAAATGCGTCCCCAAGGTACAGTCCACGGATGCTGGCTGAATTTGCGCATCCGTTACCGGTGAAATCTCAAGCTCATTTTTACTCATTAATTCACGTATCGTTCCATCCGATAATATCATTCATCATCCTCCATCATTTTCATATAAGTTGCATCCGTAATTAAATGTTCTTTTAAATTTTCAATTCGATCAATAAATACCGTTCCAATTAAATGGTCAAATTCATGCAAGAAAATTCGAGCCGTAAAATCCTTGTAACGTTCTGATCGAACTTCGCCATGCATGTTGGTGTATTCAATGGTAATGTCACAATGCCTTGGCACCAACCCTCGAATCCCAGGAATGCTCAAACACCCCTCCCATTCATGGGTCACCGGCACTTTATGTTGTATGATTTTTGGATTCATCACCACCACGCCTGTTTTAATGGTATCGTAAGGTGGGCGAAGCTCTTGATTGGGTGCCACAATAAATATTTGCTTTGGAACACCAATTTGGGGCGCGGCGATTCCAATACCTCGCTGTTCTTCCAATGTTTGCATCATGCGCTCAATAATCGCACTTGTTTCGGGAGAAAAAATATCCTCCACCGGATTGGCCACTTGCCTCAACACTGGATCACCCAATTCAACCATAAACGACATGCCATTCATAATACGGTGGTTTGATTTTTTTGAAAAGCGCTCACCAAAAAAAACGCCAGGGCAACCGGCCCTGGCGAATTTCCCCGATCTATGTTTTAGACGGAATGAACTTATTTCGGACCTCTTAAGATCTCATCCACCACCAATGAAAATGTATTTTTCTCAGATACTAATTGAGAATGAATGCTTTTAAATGCCTGTTGCATGCTGGTATGGTGCTCCTCATCCGTTAACAAGGCATGCATCTCCTTCGTTGCATTTCTGACTGTGGCACGCGCTTGCAATAGCTCCGGGCAAATTTCTTTTTTTGCTAAAATATTTGGAAGCGCCATAAACCCATGGCAATTTTCCTGAAGCTTTTTTAACACCAACCAACGGGCCAACCAATAAGAGGCCTGTGAAAACTTATACACCACCACACATGGTGTTCCCACCAGAGCATGCTCCAAAGATACCGTCCCTGATGCAACCAGCGATGCATGAGCCTCCGCAATAACCTGTCGAGAATCCTCGCAAAGCTCAATTTCAAAAGGATACCCCTTCATTTCATGCTGAATCATCTCACCCATTTTCTTGGATGCCACGGCCAATTTAAATGTTAGATTTGGGTTCTTCGTTCGCAATTCCTCGGCCACCTCAAGCATGAGTGGCAAGCAATATCGGAGCTCCTGCTGCCTGGACCCTGGAAATAATCCCACAATCACATCTTTGACGGTCTTTTTTACCGGCAACAATGACAGCAATGGGTGCCCCACAAACGATACTTTTGTTGGAGCAATGCCTTGATAATACTCGTATTCTTTTTTAAAAATGCAGGCAATGTGATCGCAATAGGAGCAAAACTTAATCGCTTTATCTTTCTTCCCCCATACCCAAAACTGTGGGGAAATAAAACTGATGACACGGATATTTTTTGATTTGCACCACTTGGCCAGTGGAATGTTAAACCCCTGATGATCAATGATCACCACGGCTTGAATATCATTGGTTAAAATACATTGTTTGGTTTTCCTAAGGACATTTAAGAAGAAAGGAATCTTTATCAACGGTTCAATAAAGCCAATGGTGCTGTGACTCACAACGTTCACCAATAGATCACAGCCCTCCGCTTCCATTTTCTCACCACCATTGCCAAATGTTTTAACACTGGATGGCAATGCCTTAATAATGTTTGAGGCATACATGTCCCCCGATGTTTCACCACATGAAAAAAATAAGCGCATTAAAGTCGTAATGCCGATCCAATCTGGATCATGGTTCCGGTCATATCTACCATGGGATCAGAGGACTCTTTGCCAAGTGCCGTTGATAATGTTTCATTCATGCTGAATTGGTACAATGCCTCCAAAAAGATATTCCATTCCGGGTTTAATTCAAATCCAAAGACCGCCCCCAGATCTGCCAGCACACCTGAAAATAAACGTTCTTTGTATTCGGTTAACCCGTTGCTTTCAGACAATGTCTCAACTTTATACACCCCAGAAAATTGGCCCAAAGATGAAAATAGTGCCATTTTCCCTGTCCCATCATTCACTATTTCAACGTGCCATCGCAACTTAATCGCATCCAGATTAAGTGTTGTTCGTTTCATGTCATTCCCACTGGCAGCCACAACTGAACTGCCCAATAACTGATAATGGATCCCAATCCCGTCAAATGGATTCCCCCATTTAAGTCCAATGCCAAGAACCTCTTGCATGGTTTTAGTGCCCCCACCAATGCTCGATAGGTCCAAGTCTTTAAATTGAAATACCCCATAACTGGGGGACACCCATATGGTATTTGTGAATGATTTTGGTAACGGAAAAAAATTAATGGCATGCACAATGGTAATCGATGAGAGTAAAATTAAGCATATTCTTAGGATCATATCCATAAGTGTACCATTGAAGCGATTATGCTTCTAATGTAAACTAAATTCATGAATTACTTAGTCTTAAAATCCATTCATTTAATTGCTGCATTGGCCTGGTCTGCCGGTCTATTTTATATTGGTAGAATTTTTGTATACTATGCTGAAGCATCCAATCAAGCGGTCAAAGAAACATTAGGTGTCATGGCCATCCGTTTAAGTCGATTTATTATGCTACCTGCATCAATTATCACGTTACTGATTGGGTTGCACATGGCCGGGATTGCTGGATCATTTGCACAAGGCTGGTTTCATTTAAAATTAACGATCTTAATTCTGCTTTTTGGATATCAACACTTTGCATCAAAATTAGCCAAACAACTTAAAAATGGTTCATTTAGCAGGTCATCCAAGTGGTGCCGTGTTTTTAATGAAGTTCCCATTGTACTGTTAACAGGGATTGTGTTTGCTGTAATCACAAAGAATATTGCAACAGCACTCATCGCAAGTGGGGCCATCTTGTCCTTTCTTGTTGTTTTTTTCATTTCTAAAAAACAAGCTTAACTCATGCGTAAACCAAGCATTGTAGCTCCTGGTGGCAGCCTAGAAAAAGCGCTCATCGCGTTTGATTACGGTGCCGATGCCGTTTATGTTGGGGCCAGTGAATTTAGCTTAAGAAAATCAGCCAATAATTTACAATTAAGTGAACTTTCACATCTATGCGCCATTGCCACTGAACGAAACAAGCGAGTGTACCTGGCCATGAACATATACCCCCACCAATCCGATATAAAAGGAATCACGTCATTTCTCAAAACAATTTCCAATATTGGCTTAGATGCGCTCATTATTTCAGATATTGGCTTGTGCACACTAGCCAAAGAACACACCAACATTCCCATTCACGCATCGACGCAGGCCAGCATCTTAAACACATCATCTGCAAAATTATGGCAATCATTGGGTGCCAAACGAATTGTTTTGGCACGAGAAGCCAGCCTTAAGGACAGTGATCATATCAAAACACTCACAGGCCTAGAAACGGAAGTATTTATTCATGGTGCGATGTGCAGTAGCTTTTCAGGCAAATGCACCATTTCAAACGTTGCTTCTGGACGGGATTCCAACCGAGGCGGATGCATCCAATCCTGCCGACATCCCTATGAACTTTCAAATGGCGAGACTCATCATATTATGAACTCAAAAGATTTGCTGGGACTGCGTGCGATACCGGATTACTTCAAGTACAATGTCGATGCCGTAAAAATTGAAGGTCGAATGAAATCCGCCCTCTATGTCGCCAATGCCTGTCAACAGTACCGACAAGCCATTGATGCTTATGCTGAATCTAAAGAACAGTTTGAATTTCTTTTTCCAATATTGCATGCCAACCTTTCCCGGGTCTCAAACCGTGGATTTACGGATGCTAGCCTAATAAAACCGGCCAGTAAATCATCCATTTCCTATGATTGGAATGGGTATAGCAATTCCGTGCAATTTATGGGGATCGTTCATCATTCATCTCAGAATGAATCCCTCATTTCGGTCAAGCAACCCTTAACATCAGGCGATGATATCATGCACATCACCCCCGTTGATTCATCCCCAAAAAAATTCAAGATTTCCATGACGTCATTGCATGGCACAGGCATTGATCACGCAAAACCCAATCAGCGGGTTTGGATAAAAGGGGTCTACCCACAACATAGTCTACTGATCAAATGACACCCCTTTCTACCTATTTGGAGCACCCATCCAAGATTCACTTATACAAGAACAATCACTTTGATACCGTTATTTTAGATCTCCCTTTTTGTTCCATTCGGGCACATCACCCCTACGATTGGAGCAATGAAGAAATCGATGAGCTCTCAACATCACTATCCGTTGACCACTTGGCATTTAATCTGGATGGCATTTATACCGACCAAGAACTGTCCATTATTCATTCAACCCTATCCAACCGTCAATTGGATCGTTTATTTAGCGCCTGTCGAATTCAAGACCCTGGCTTAATCCTTTGGTTGAACCAGCATTTTCCAACCCTTGCCATTCAATGCAACCCAGAAACAGGCATGCAAAATATTCCAGCCATAAAAACCCTCCATGAGAACGGCATAAAACGTTTCATTCTCAACCATGAAACACCTGTTGGGGTGATTCAAAATATCGCTAAAGAATGCCCGTCTCTTGAACTGGAAATATTGGTGCAGGGCCCCATTTTAATTCAGTACTCAAAACGACAATTCATGTCAAATTTATATGAAACATCCCCCGATACGCCAATTCGAATAAACGCTGAAGACAGTGATTTGCCACAACGAATGTTCACCTTCTTGAACACCCCGTTTGGTCATTTCATGTTTGCTCAATTTCATCGATCATTGGCCAAGTATTCAGAAAAATTAATCCCATTGGATTGTCACTGGCTCATTGATGCCCGAGGGGAATCGGAGCATTACTTGACCACAGTTTTTGATTTGTATGCCAATTTAAGCGCTTTGACAAATGATGAGATTTCAAAAAAAGTTCATGCGTTATTCAATGAATCAAAAAAACCTCAAAAACCAGGCTTTTTTCTGTCCAACAATACCGATTACGATTGGCGAGATGAAACAAAAACAAAGGACCGCCCCGTGGGTCATGTCATTTCAAAAATCAAAGGGGATGAGCCACTCATTGAATTTTATGAATCCATACCCATTAATGCTCAGATTCTCTGCATCAACCCTGACCAAACTGAAACCGTGATCGAATCATTACACATGACTGACTTAACCCATCAACCCAGCCATACCATTGAAGCATTTACCCCATATTTATTGGCAAATTATCAAAAAGGCATTCAATTCAAAGCCCTATTGTATTTGAAAAATACGTAATTTTGCGGTCCGTTCCCTCGGATTTTTTTTGCATTCTTGGTACGACGATTGGAGGGGCTTTTTTGTAATTCGTATCAATCCATGATCTTTGATAAATGCCTTCAAGTATTTATCTTCATTGGGTTGAAAGGTTATGATCGCAACGGTAACGCCTGAATATTTCAACACGTGATCCAAAAACTCTTTCAGCTCGTTCATTTCACCATTGACCTCAATACGAATGGCCTGAAATACCTTGGTACACATGCTGATAAACTGGCGACGAGATCGAACAAAAAAACCATGTTTCACACAATCAACCAAATCAAATGTTGTTTTTAACTTATTTTGTTGTCTTTTTGAAATGATCTCCTCCACTAATTTTTGAGGTCCACGAATATCCCCTTGGGTTTCAAATAATTCCACCAGAGCATCATGGCTATAGTCATGCAAAACTTGATTAGCGGTTAAATTTGCATTCGTATCCATTCGCATATCCAACGGCTCATTCTTTTGAAATGTAAACCCTCGGTTGGACTGGTCAATCTGAAATGAAGAAACCCCCAAGTCCAACAATATGTGCGTTGGAAGAACCGGGACATTATTGACGTGCTGAAACATTGAAGAAAATGGGGCATTAATTACCTGAACCTTTGAAAATTGAGCACACCGTTGTTTCGCGATGGGTATGGCCGCCAAATCCTTATCAAAACCAACATAGGTAATCGATGGATACGCAGATAAAATGGCCTCGGCGTGCCCAGCAAATCCCATGGTGCCATCAAATACAATGGAATCGTTGGCCAAATTAAAGTGATTTAGTAATGACTGAACCAAAACAGGTTGATGATATTGCTTGAAATCCATGATTAATTTATTGTATCATCAAGTTAACTCCCAAATAAATATAATCATTGAGGGTAAAAATGCGTAAATTCACTTTATATCAGGCATCTCGTTTCACAAAAATTTCTCGTTACAAGTTAGAACAAGCCATTGAAGATGGCTTGCTAAAATGCACTGAGGGAAAAGGCAATGTGAAGTGTTTTATTCAAGAAGAGGATTTAAATGCATTTCTTGAAAACCATGGTGAGGAATATCGTCGTTTCACATATCCTGAAGAAACCAAATCCACGTTTATTTCTGATGAAATCAATCAATTTATCTCAAAAGAAATTCATGATCAAATCATTAGTGAAAAAGATCGTGTTATCTCGTTGCTTGAATTTCAAAATCAACAACTCATGCCATTATCTGATCAGAAATCAAAAGAGCAAATGATTAAATTAAATGAATTAAAGTCTATTGCACAAGCGGCCATTGACGGGATTCCAAGTGATAAATTGCAGTTAATCAATCAATTAAACGATCAACTTAAAAATATTTAATTATTGGACTTCAATCATTCGAATTGAGTTGGTACCACCCGGTCGTCCCAATGGATATCCGGCTGTGATGATTGCAAGATCACCAGTGCTTACATACCCTAGTGATTTAGCATCATCCAATGACATTTGAATCATTACGCCCCATGATGAAATATCTGTAAACTTTTTTGGCATTAATATTGGGATGACGCCCCTGTATAATGCCATTTTGCGCACAATATGAATATTATCCGCTGGGGCAATAATTGGAATGCTGGGATTTAATTTTGATGAAATAAGTGCCGTTGTACCCGAACTGGTAAAAGCAATCATAACATCGGCATTAATTTCCTCACTGATCTGATCGGCGGCTTTGCAAAATGTTGTGGCCGCAGATTTAATTTGAAACACACGCTTTACTTGGCTATATTTTGATTTTTTCAATTCGGCCAAATGTTTATCTGAGGCTTCACAAATACGACGCATGGTCTGAACCACGTCAACTGGAAAATCCCCAACAGCAGTTTCTGCTGACAACATCACACTATCACAGCGATCATAAATGGCATTTGCAATATCTGAGACTTCTGCTCTCGTCGCCGTGGGCTTTGTTACCATACTCTCTAACATTTGAGTTGCGACAATCACCGGCGTACTTAATCGATTGCATTCTCGAATGGTTCTTTTTTGAATTTCCGGGACCTTTTCCAAGCCCACCTCAACACCAAGATCACCTCTTGCCACCATTACAACATCCGAAACTTCGGCAATTTCAATGACATTTTCAACAGCTGATCGGCGTTCAATTTTTGAAATAATCCCAATATGAGGGGCCTTTGATGCATGAATGATCTCTCGTAATTCTTTTACATCCTCCGCCACTGAAACAAATGATAATGCAATATAATCAACCCCATACTCAATGGCGGTCTGAACGTCTTCCTTGTCTTTTTCAGTAATCGCAGAAACAGATATGTTGGATAACGGCAAATTTACGCCTTTGTGATTGCTAATTTTACCCCCTTGGGTCACACGACAATGAAGATCACCATCCTGTATGGACTCAATAAACAGCCGGACATTTCCATCATCAATAAACACAGGTTCCCCTTCATTTAAATCATGAATAATCTCAGGTGTTGTTAAGCCACAATGGTCCACCGTACCCATTACATCTTTATCGGATTTAATAATGAATGATTGCTCTGTTTCTAAAATAACACCATCTTTTTCAAACTTGCCAATTCGAATTTTTGGTCCCTGCAAATCGAAAAAAATGGCCGTGTGCTTATTAAGTTCTTTGGCCGTTTCACGAATCAATTCAACATCTTCCTTTATGTTATCTTTCGAGCGGTAATGGGAGCCATTCAGTCGAATGACATCAACACCCTCTTGAAGGATTTTTTTTAAGACATCTTTATTATTGGTGGCTGGACCTAGTGTTGCAATTATTTTTGTACGTTTCATGTTGTGTATGTTTTTATTATGTATTCAAACTCGCTTGTTTCAACCGGCTGAATGGATAAACGGGACCCTTTCTTTGTCACCATCATATCAGTTAAATTTCGATCATTTTTTAATTGTTCTAAAGAAATCATTGTTTTAAATTTTTTCTCAAACGTCACATCAACCATATACCAACGAGGATTCTCTTGGGTTGATTTGGGATCAAAATACTTGGATGTATCATCCCAGGCAAAGTGATCCGGGTATGGTTCAGAAGATACCGTGGCCAAGCCAACAATGCCCGGCGGGGTTGCATTCGAATGATAAATGAATACTTGATCTCCGATGCGCATATCCTTCATCATGAAATTTCTTGCCTGATAATTACGAATACCCTCCCATTGGGTTTTCCTTTCACGTTTTAGATCATCAATGGAGTAAACATTAGGCTCGGTTTTCATTAACCATTTTCTGGATTTCATACATTCATATGGTATCATAATATTTAGAAATCATCACACAAAATATGAGGGAAGAACCATGAAAAACTTAACCATTGATGAGGCAACTCATTATTTTAAAGATCTTATAACGGATCAAATGACACGGGTATCACGATTATCTAACCAATCGGAGTGGGTTGATTACTCAAAAAAAGACCGATTAACCATTGGCATTTGTTGGGGAGACGGCATTGGGGAATCGATTTCTAACCAAGCCGAACGCGTGCTTCGACATGTGTTATCTGAGGATATTGCCTCTGGACGAATTATTATTAATCACATCAAAGGGCTGACCATTGAAAATAGGGCCAAGCATCTTGCGGCAATTCCTGAAGATGTTCTGGCTGAGTTAAAAGCATGCGATGTTATATTAAAGGGGCCCACCACAACTCCTCAAAAAGGAGATGGATGGCCAAATATTGAATCAGCCAATGTGGCGATGCGCCGTGAACTTGATTTATTTGCCTGTGTACGGCCAGTTAAGGTCCCTGAAAAGAATATTGATTGGGTATTTTTTAGAGAAAATACGGAAGGGGCCTATATGCTGGGCTCGAAAGGCATTGATATGGATGGGATGAGTGTGGATTTTAAAGTCATTTCTGATCCGGGTGCTGAGCGCATTATTCGCTTGGCATTTGAATACGCCAAAAATAACGGAAAGAAAAAAGTCACCGTTGTCACAAAAAGCAACGTTGTAAAATCAACGGATGGTCGATTTTCTGAGGTTGCCATGAAAATTTCCGAAGAATACAAGGACGATGGCATTGCATGCGATGAGTGGTACATTGATATTATGAGCGCCAAACTCATTGATGAAAAACGACAAAGTGAGTTTGAGGTATTTGTTTTGCCGAATTTATACGGGGACATATTAACCGATGAAGCCAGCCAAATTCAGGGCGGCGTTGGCACCGCTGGAAGTGCCAATATTGGTAAACAATATGCCATGTTTGAGGCTGTTCATGGCTCTGCTCCCCGCATGGTAAATGAAGGACGACAACAATACGCTGACCCATCATCAATGATCAAGGCGGCATCCATGCTCTTGCGTCATATCGGTCGCGTGAAACACGCCGATCAAATTGACAAGGCGCTTGACGCCATTGCAAAACAACCCGAGTTTAAAATGACGGGGCATTCCGATGGCGCAACATCCGAGATGTTAACGAATGCCATCATTGACACGTTGAATTAATATTCTGATATTGACATTTAAGTAAAATTTAACTAATTTGCTTTGTGTGTGATATTTATAAAAAGTTACCAGACATAGCCTCACAATCTGTCGCGCTAAAGCGAGGCGGGGATGAAAGTACGTACCTATATGGAAATGGATCTCCTAAGCGAGCTAGATCGTCTACAGATCGCGAACCCTTATCACCCAGAGCACCCGTAACAACCCCATTGCCCAGCCCTCACGTTTCAGGATTACCAAGCTCAAGATTAATCGCCCACCCATTGCCTAGCTCAACATTATCAAATTCAGCGCCATTAAGCACCCCTCACAAAATCCCATTCCCCCCCATTGATACCGCCCCGAATTGTCCCGAAACCCAATCAGAGATAGCCCGTCCAGTACCCTTTGAAATCTTACTGGGAGATTTAGCAAATTACGCATCACCACCTGATTTATCCATCATTAATACTCGAAGAAACGTTGATTAAATAAAGTTATTTGTTCAACGTTTTCCCGAGTCTTTTCAAGATGCCTTTGCATCACTTATACCCGCCATGGAAAACGGGGAGGATATCACCCTATCCCATGACGATGCTAAAAAAGTCTTGGCTGATTTATGTTCAGACACATCTCAACTACCTGTATCACTTATCACAATATGCTCAGATTCCTCGTCAATATCTACGTGATAAACCACAGATAGCCATTACAATTGACCACGCTCCACGGCAACCTTTTCAGACCACATCTTTAAATGAAGTGGCCCAGGCATGTTGGGATGAGGACTGGAATGGGTTCAATCAAACACTAGATAGCCTTGAATCCGAACTCATGTCTATCTTAGTGCATACTCGGTTTCATGAAACGTCTTTATCTAATGAGATTCCTGAAACTTTTCCAACGAATGTGAGTATTGAATTTAAGTCGACCGATGATCGCGATCCTCGTTATTTGTATTTTAGCTTCACCAGTGAGCCAATGAATCCATCCACCATGGCATGGAGTGACACCACGAAGGGGACGCTTGGAATGCCCAAAGAAACGCAACTTTCCACATTTCGGCTCATGGATCAGTCTGGGGCATGCCTCATGTCGGGGCAATTAACTCCCACGGGCGTATTTTTGCTTCATATCATTGATACAAAAGACACCCTCTTCAGATCTGGTGAGGTTATTGATTTGACGTTATCAATTGCAAAGGGGTTAACGGCTAAATCAATCATTCTGTATGACGCTGCAAAAATTTATTATCCTGGTAAAGATCGATATTATTTTTATTCAAAAGCCATGATCCCTCAAATACTCGCCGGTACAAAACAGGCATTTTATGAGTCCCCTGATCGGGGCGGCTTCACATATTTTGAAGATAGCACTGCGGTTCTTGATGTGGGAACCGTTCTAACTTTTGAAGGCATTAAGGCCACGGATAAAAAAGCCACATTAGCTCAAGCTTTCGGCAAAGCCACCATGGGCAAATTTAAAGGGTTAATTAATAAGGCAATGCCTTATAAAGACATTCCTGACGATACCCCCTTACTCACTCATTGGACCACCCTTTTATCTACCTACATTAGTGAAGGTAGAACCTGGCGTGATTTTTCTCAACTCGTCACATTTTTAAATGATCTGACTAGCATTAAAGATATCCCTGAATCTCACCCATTATTTGATGAGGCACTTCAAGAAGCCATAACGCTCTGGGCCAGGCCTGAATTTTATCATCTCAAATTACGGGACGACTAATTTGTCATCGCGGGCAATGGTGGTTCAGAAACTTTGGGAAGTGATATGTTCTGTTCTTTGGCCAATTGTTCAGCGGTGACCCGACGAACTCGCTTGATCATCACCGGATCATTCGGAACGTTTTGGTACTGATCAAAATTACTCACCGGTACAGCTTTTATTTTTTGAACCACACCAATTCCTTCAATTACACGGCCAAACACACAATATCCGGGTTGTTGTTCTGATTGATAGTTTAAAAATGTATTATTGGCCACATTGATGTAAAACTGGCTGGTGGCACTGTGTGGATCACTGGTCCGTGCCATGGCAATGGTTCCCACCACATTACTTAATCCATTATTGGATTCATTCATGATGGGCTTTTTGGTTTCTCTCTTATTCATATCTTCATCAAATCCCCCACCTTGAATCATAAAGCCATTAATGACTCGATGAAAAATGGTGCCATCATAATACCCCTCATCAACATAATTTAAAAAGTTCTTTACGGTGTTGGGTGCGGCCGTTGGATTAAGCTCAATAATAATCGAGCCATAATTGGTTGATAACTCCACCAAATCTGACGGTTTGGCCGTTGTTTCACACGACAACATCATCATACAAGTTAATAAGATCGTTAATATTTTCATGATTTTTTCCTTTCTAACGCTGCAGAGATCTTTAATATGTCTGAAAATTCATCTGATTTCAGACTTGCCCCACCAATAAGCGCCCCATCAATATTGGGCATGGATAATAAGCCTTTGATATTGCTGGCATTGACGGATCCTCCATAAAGAATGGGGACGCCATCGCCCACCACAGAACGTATGTGAGCATGCACCTCTTCAGCCAACTCAGGGGTTGCTGTTTCACCGGTTCCGATGGCCCAAACGGGCTCGTAGGCCACAAAATAAACCTGCGCACTGTTTTTTAATACATCCAACTGGTCATTAATCACAGTTTTCAATTGACCTGAATTTCTTTGCTCCAATGTTTCTCCAACACAAAGAATCGGGATCAACCCATTGTCATTGCATAGCACCAACTTTTTTTGAATCATTTCGTTGGTTTCATGAAATACATGACGTCTCTCGGAATGCCCAAGAAGTGCATATTTTGCGCCACAACTCTTGGCCATTTGAGCGGAAATCTCACCGGTGTATGCCCCACCTGAAAATTCCGCAATGTTTTGAGCCGCGATCACTCCACGCTTTAGATGCGTTGCCGCCAAATCCAAATAGCAATGGGACGGCCCAAGAATTAATTCAATATTGGCAATGTCATTCATGGCATGATTAATATGCCCAATTAAATTAGAGGCATCTGATTTTGTTAGATTCATTTTCCAGTTGGCTGCAATGATTGGCTTCATAAAATCTCCTAGCTTAATGCGATTAGTAATGCCATAATACCAACAAATTTCATAATTATCACGCCCGTTGGTGCCAGTACCCATTGAAAATAATGCGCATACAAAAATGCTTGATATAAATGTTGAAACACGGTTGTGTGGTTCCCCCCATACAATCCTGAACGAATTAAATGGTAGGCTGCCGCCACTGAATCCCCAAAAATCGACCAAAAAAAGCTATGAATAAATACCGTTAAAAACATGCCAATTAATGCACCATAAAATCCTTGAATGGAAATAAACAAATAAATTAATCCCAAGCTAATGATCACCCAGGTGCCTGGCAGAGTCACCGCTTTTAATCCATTTAATGAGTGCTGGGCCGACAACAAGGACATATTTGGATGGGACTTATTTTCCTCATTGATGTGAGGTATTTCAGCCATTTGTCGGTCAATTTCTTTACTTGAACTCACCAAGGCTTGATACGTACCGCTGATGGATACGCCGTAAAATATGGACATTGTCACCACGCCCAACCCCGCACCAAATATCGCATCGGTTGTAAATAATTTTAAAATATCCATTTTAAGGTAGAGTGCTGGAATTAATAATGCAATGCTTGATAATAATCCTGATGCGGACGAGAATGAGTTTCCAATTGCCACCAATGTGTAAGAAATCTTTTTTAATTTTGACGCATTGGGTAATTGCAATGGGTCATTTTCATATTCAATAATCTGTATGATTTGATTTGATAAAACTGAAAATATTTTAATACTGCACGCAACAACGGCAATGGACAACGCATAAATAATAATCATAATGATCCCCAGTATTCCAATGACATTAAATAAGTGAATTAAAATCACCAGAATCAATAATGTAAATATAGCATTTCCAATCAAACCATTAAAAAAAGATGATATTAATACATTTGCGCCACCATATTGTGCTTGTCGACAAATTAATTTTAAGGGGGCATGATTGGCCGACGTTAAGTAATTGGTAAAAAAAGCAATCCCCATCATACCCATCAGTGCCACAATAATCCCAAAATAGAAAACCTGTTTATCAAAGATATTGATCTGACTAGTAAAATAGAACAGCTGAAAGAATGTGGCCCCAACGATAAAATAACCAATATCTAAGAAAATGTTGGTTTGGTTTTTTCTCAAGAAGGATAATGGAAACGCAACACATATTGAAATTCCCGTAAAGCATAAAACACCCAAAACCCATTGAATTTCTGGCACGAGGAGAATGCCCAACAATGAATCCGTCTCAATTTGATGTGCAATAAAAATTATGCACGTTGCAATGGCGATCAACCATGACCCAAAAATGTCCATGTAATACCCCCCGATGCTTGAAATGATATTCCCCGTTTTGATCAATAGCTCCGAGGGATGAGTCAATATGCGTTTTTCGCTATCTTGTCCCCCTTGATTATTTTCCGCCGCGGCTTTGTACGCCCCACCCGCAGAGCGATAGTAAAATGAAACAATCAAAACACCTGAGGAAAGGGCCAATAACGACTGAACATTAAAAAAAGAAAAATAAATAAATAATGTTAATAAAAAAACACCAAAAAATGACAATGTTTGAAAAAAACCAGCGAGTATAATTCGATGAATCAGAACTTGAGAATCGTTTCTTTCCCCACCTAAAATCCCTGATAACGAATGTGGAATGAACGTTAACATGAGGTAAACAATCCCAGAAAAAATTAAAATTGAAAGATCAAATGCAATCAGTTGGGAAACGGATAACGTGCGTCCTTCGACCCACATGAGGCCACAAAAAATCATGTTTGAAATAATGGCAAATTGGATAAAAATGAAAAATATTCTGCGATTAAATTCATTGATTGCCTGAGATAATAATTGGATGAATGACTCAATGAGAGGAGCGCCGAGCGATTTGTTTATAATTTGCTTAAAACAAACCGCGGCCATGAATACCATGAGTAAACCGATTCCCCCAAGGATTGATAATAATGTCATAAAATGTCCTTTAAATGAATGTTTGTATACGATTCTATCATTTTTATGATGTCATATTCATTCAATTTCATTGAATTTGTCATTAATCCTTCGATTTGTAACACGTGTTTGTAAAATTCTAATTTAAATCCGTTCAGGTTCTCATCAGAGTTGTGATTCAAAACCGTCAAATATTGCACCAATGCATGAAACAGTTCCTTATTTTCCTGGTTTAATTGAGTCACGGCCCGAATAACATGCAGAAATTGATAAGCAACATTCATTTTATTGTATGTTTTTTTTAATTCGGAAAAATGATTGGACACCTTTGTCTGTCCCAAATAAACGGCCGTTCCTTTTTTTATTAGCATGGTTTGAATCAAATTCAATGTGGTTAACTGACCCCCAAAGCGAGGCTTTTTTGACTGAGCATATTTTGCAAATACCTTGATCCGGCCAAATTCACTGGTAAATAATTCAATCAACAAATCTTTTTCAAATAGCGGACGCACATGAAATACAATCGCATCGGTGGTATTCATAACATGGCATTAAACATGGCAATGGCAATGGTGAAGTAAATAATTTGACCAATGATATCCAACGTTGTTGAAATAAACGGCGCCGAGGCAATGGCAGGGTCAATATTAAATGTTTTAAAAATAATGGGCAGTGATGCCCCAATGAGTGATGCAACACTCATATTAATGGCAATGGTTGCGCCGATGCATATGGCCATGATTTGATTATCAGAGGTTAGGTAGACATACCCACTAACGATTAATCCAATAATGGTTCCAATGATGAGCCCAACACAACATTCTCGGATAATGGTGAGTATTTTTTTTGATTCACCAATCTGGTTAATGGCCAAGGCTCGAACAAGAATGGTCGCTGACTGATTGCCAATATTTCCGCCAAGTCCCATAAGCATTGGGACAAAACTTAAAATAAATGCCAATGAAATGACAGATTGACTCAACACTTTTGAATAGTAAATCATGATGATTGATGCAATAATTCCACCAACAATGGTTACAAATAACCATGGCAAGCGATGAATGAGGGCATACCATATGCTTCCCTGAATGAGTCGTTCTCCTTGAATATCATCCCCCGAAGTTCCCGATAACTTTAATATATCCTCACTGGCTTCTTCAACAACAACATCCACAACATCATCAATGGTGATTACCCCAAGCACGATATCCAAATCATCCACCACCGGCAAAACTATGGATCGGTACTTTTGGAACATTGATGCAACATCTTCTTGGTCCGAATCCACATGAACCTTGATGGGGTAACTATTTCGAACATCTTTGACCAACGTATTGGGTTGCGCCAATAATAATTTACGAATACTAATGACCCCTTGAATTTGTCCATACTCATTTACAATAAATAAATAAAATGCTGAATCATTTTCTTTTGGTGATTTTAGTTTATATAAATCCAACGCTTCTTTGACGGTTAGTTTTTCAGGAATAGATATAAAATCCGTGGTCATCAACGTTCCGGCAGAATCCTCCTTGTAGGTCAACAATCGATTCAATTGAATTTGATCTTCCACATCCATTTTATTTAAAATTTGCTGAGCCTTTTGCTCATCTTCATCCAGTAATGCCTCAAGCAAATCCACCCCATCATCTTTGTCCATCTTTTCAATTAATTCGGCCGCATTTTCAACTTTAAAATGTTGGATGATTTCAATTTGAGACTCCATATCCATCTCTTCAAAAACATCCACCGTTTCATTGGTTAAAATTCTAGAAAAAAACAACGCTTTTTTATCGGTTGGTAACAGTTCTAAAGCTTCGGCAATATCGGCTTCATGATATTTATGAAACAACAAATTAAACTGGTGCTGGGTTCCACGACCAATCAAACGAACCAACAAATCCAATAATCGTTCTTTGGGTGTCATAAATTAATACTATCTGAGGTTATTTTTAACCGTCAATGACTTTAATTGATTATGGAACAATCGCAAACTTAGTTTTTCCTATCATCTTATTTTCATCATCAAAAATATACAGAAAATACACCCCTGCAGATACATTGTAATAATTGAATACCGCCGCATCCAAAATCAATGTATTTAATTTATACCGGGCCCCCTTCATACCCTTTATAAAAGACCGTTTGAATATTTGATGACCAAACATATCATAGATAAAAATATGGATATTCGCGGGTTCATTTAACCAATATTGCAATCGCGCTCCTGTTTGAAGCCGAAATGGGTTTGGGTAAAATAAAATATCCCCTGAAATCGCTGTTTCCAATTCGTCGACCATGGTGAATCGATTATCCAGAGTGAGTGACGAGGAGGAGTTAATATTTGGATTGGAATACTGACGAAATCCAACACGAATCACAGAAATGCCTGACACACTTGAATCCTGGACCCCCAAATGACCAGGTGAGCGATCAATTCCCATAGGATTTGAATAGGTGCTAATTGAAAAGCGTTGCAACTTCATTTCCCCCATGAGCGGCACCCCCAAAAGGGTAACAAATAATAAACATCCTAAAATTTTTGATTTCATCATTTAAGTTATTCCCTTTTTTTTTAATCAATAAACAAAATCAATGTTTCCAATTATTGATATTTTGTGTAAAATTTTTTCATATGGTGAACGTAGCTCAGTTGGTAGAGCCCCGGATTGTGGTTCCGGTTGTCGTGGGTTCGAGCCCCATCGTTCACCCCATCGTATTATGATATTTGTAATTTCAGGCCCATCGGGTGTGGGCAAAGGCACTCTTATTCAAGCAATACTTCATCAACATCCATTCTTATGCATGGCTGTATCTGCCACAACTCGACAACCTAGAACTGGCGAAAAAGATGGCATTGAATACTACTTTTTAAGCCAAGACAAATTTAATGAATACGTCCAAAATGACCAGTTCTTGGAGTGGTGCAATGTCCATGGCAATTGCTACGGTACCTTAAAGCCAGAAGTTACAAAAAAACTATCGACGCATCGGGCCATTATTATTGAAATTGATGTTCAGGGGGCTGAAAAAATTCGAACGAATAATGATTTTCCACAATTTCACATATTTATTGCCCCTCCCTCTGAACAAATTTTAGAAGCTCGTTTAAAATCTAGAAATACAGAAAATGAGGAAGTGATTCAACAACGGCTTCTTGAAGCTAAGAGAGAATTATTAAAAAAAGATCATTATGACAAAATAATTGTAAATAATGAGTTGACACAATCTATTAATGAGTTGAATAATGTTATATTAAGTATTTTGACTAAGGAGTCATTCACATGAGCAAAGCTTTAAGAGAAGAAATTAATTTAGCACTTTTATATGAAAAGGTTCCCAACCGTTTTTTATTAACCGTCGCCGCGTCTAAACGTGCCAGACAATTGGATGATGGGGCTCGACCACTCATTGATGCATCAATTGCTAACAATCGTTCTCTCGATATTGCTTTAATGGAAATACAAACGGGCAAAATTATTGTATCCGTTGAAGATCTGAGTGAAGAAGATTCCATTCTTGATGAAATTTCAGATTACCTTGATTCTGACATTGTAAATGACGCTGATACAGTAGAGCCACAAAAAGACACAAAGAAAAAACGCAAACAAGCCGTTTAACAATGAAAAAAAACACCTCTTTCGAGGTTGCATTTGGCATTTCGGGAAGCATTAGTGCCTATAAATCCCTGGATGTTATCCGACAACTAAGGAAGAAAAACATTAAAGTTACCCCAATACTATCCGGTAGTGCGCATCAGTTTGTTACGCCTTGGAGCGTTGAAACCTTGGCTGAATCCCCCTTAATTCAAGCCGATGTTCATTCGGGTCAAATAACGCATCTTGATTTGATTAAATCCGCGAATCTCTTTGTTATTTGCCCAGCATCGGCCAATATGATTGCAAAGCTTTCAACGGGGCATTGCAACGACCTTTTGAGTGCATCATTTTTAAGCTTTACGGGTAAACGAATGCTCTTTCCAGCCATGCATACTGAGATGTATGAAAATTCAATCACTCAAGCCAATCTTGAACGACTGAAAGGGCAAGGGGTTATTGTTATTCCCCCAGATGACGGAGCCCTGGCATGTGGGGATACAGGACGCGGCCGATTGCCGGAACCAACCATTATTTCACAATTGGTTCATGCTCATTTATTCAACTCATTGCCCTTGCAAGGCATGGCCATCACCATTACCTGTGGCGGAACCAGTGAACCGATTGATCCGGTGCGTCATATTGGCAACTTAGGGTCAGGGGTATCTGGGCATGTTCTTGCCAATATTGCGGCAAGCTATGGGGCCAAAGTCACACTCATTCGATCAAAAGCACACCCAATACTATCATCCATTCATTGCATCGATGTGTCCACAGCCTCTGAAATGAGTGCCGCCGTATTGGCGCAAGCGTGCGATGCACTGATCATGAATGCCGCGGTCTCCGATTTTACAGTGACCGCTCAAGAAAAAAAACAGTCCCGTGGGTCCAGCCTGAACCTAGAGTTAACGCCAACGGAAGACATATTAAAAACATTTAATCAAAGAAAACCATCCCATTGCAAAAGTATTGGATTTTGCCTCAGTGATGAAGATAACTTAATCGACATTGCGCAAAATAAGCGGACGGATAAAGGATGCGATGTTATGATTGCAAATACCTCAAATAATTTTGGGCGTGACCATCGTTCATTTCATGTAATCACTCCCAAACACACCGCATCGTTTCAAGATCTCACATTAGAAGAAACCGCGATTGAAATACTAAGCACGCTTCTAAATACCTAAATATTGAATATTTTGAGCTCACATATTAGTATAAAGAATCCATTGCAGTGATTTGCAATGGATGAAAACAAGAATTTTGGAGTTGAATCATGTCAAAAACACAACAACAAGGACAATTATCAATCAATACAACCAATATTTTACCAATCATTAAAAAGTGGTTGTATTCGGATCATGATATTTTTATTCGAGAACTGGTATCCAATGCTTTTGATGCCATTACCAAGCGTCAAAAATTAACGACCCTTGAATCGGACATCACATTTGATGAAACCCCTGAAATTTCAATACGCATCGACAAGAAAAAGAAGACACTCACAATTTCAGATAATGGGGTTGGGATGACAGCAGAGGAAGTTGAAAAATACATTACGCAAATTGCATTTTCTGGGGCTGAAGATTTTGTCAAAAAATACGAATCCGAAGATAAAGACGCCGGAATTATTGGTCACTTTGGCTTGGGATTCTACTCGTCATTCATGGTGGCTTCGTCTGTCGAGATTCAAACACTATCGTCCAGCAAAGATGCCAAGCCTGTCTATTGGCGTTGTGACGGTGAAACAGATTATGTGATTGATAAAGGCACAAGAACCACGGTTGGAACCGATATTATTTTATTTATTGATAAGGAAGGCAAAGAATTTTTAGAGGAATCAAAAGTTGAAGAATTGTTAAAAAAATATGCCAACTTCCTGCCAGTCAAAATCAACCTGAACGACAAAGAGGCCATCACCAATGGTCAACCTTTGTGGGATAAATCACCTCAAGATGTTAAAGAAGAGGAATATAAAGAATTTTACCAAACATTATTTCCATTCTCTGGAGAGCCTTTATTTTGGGTTCATTTAAATGTAGACTATCCATTCAACCTAAAGGGAATCATTTATTTTCCAAAATTAATGCATGAACTCGATACATCAAAAAGCCGCATTCAATTGTTCTGCCAGAACGTATTTGTATCTGACAATGTGAATAACATTCTTCCTGAATTTCTAACCCTGCTTCAAGGGGCGATTGACTGTCCAGAACTGCCGCTCAATGTATCTCGATCACAGCTTCAAAATGATCCATACGTACAGAAAATTTCAAATCATATTGTCAAAAAGGTTGGGGATGAGTTGGCCAAACGGTTTAAAAAATCATTTGATGAATTTAAAAATGACTGGAAAGACATTCACCCATTCATTAAGTTTGGGATGATGAATAACGATACATTTTTCAAGAAAACTGAAAAAATTGTATTGTTGACTCAATCCAATAATGAGTTGGTTGTTCTTTCAGATATTGTTGAGCCGGCCAAAGAAAAGAACAATGGAAAAATCGTTTATGCTCAATCCAAAGATCAAGTGGTTGCCCACAAATCATTTTTTGAGAAAAAAGAGATCCCAGTGTTTATTTTGGATGCCGTCATCGACCATCATTTTGTTCAATTTATTGAGTCTAAAATCGATGGCATTTCATTTTTATCGATTGATAATGCCGTGAAGGAATTTGCAAGTTCAGAAAACACTGAAGAAATTGTTGATGCCGATACCAATAAAAAACCATCCGAAATATTGCCAGAGATTTTTAAGGAGGCATTGGGCAATGATGACATCACATTTGAATCCAAGCCCATGGATATTAGTGGTCCCGCGGTGATTTATGAGGATGAAATGATGAAGCGGTTTTCTCAAATGAATCAATTCATGCAACGGGGAACCGCTGCATTACCTAAAAAATTAACGTGCATATTAAATAGTTCCTCGTCCTTATTAAAAACAGTCATTGACCTTCATAAATCAGGCAAAAACGATCAAGTTAAGGTCGCCTGTCAACACGTGGTCGATTTGGCCGTATTGTCCAATCAACCATTGGAAGGGCAACAACTGGAATCGTTTCTGTCACGATCATTTGATTTATTGGATGCGAAATTAACCGATTAAGTGCCCACCCATCACACAGAGTTTGTTCATAAATTAACCATCGGTGAACACTTATCAGAATCAGAAGCTTACGCGCTGGCTAGCCACTTTTTTGATGGGCAACTGGCTACGGCATCCATTGTTGAATGTTTGACGTTGATGCATAACAAAGGCGAGTCAGTCAGTGAAATTCTAGGGTTTATTCATGCCATGAGAGCACACATGACCCCATTATCATTTTCTCAACGCCCCCTGATTGATATTTGTGGTACAGGGGGAAGCCTTCCCAACCGGTTTAATGCATCCACCTGTACAGCACTGGTATTGGGTCATTTGGGATTTACTGTTGCAAAACACGGAAACCGTGGCTCGAAAAAGGCCAATGGCAGCTTTGACTTTTTGGACGCCTTACAGATTCCTTATGAGTTAACAGAAGCTGAGCATCAAGATCGACTCAATCAATTTGGGACCACTTTTTTATTTGCACGCCTGTACCATCCCGCGGTTCGTCATGTGGCCAAAGCTCGGCAACAACTAAGCACCCGCAGTATTTTTAACCTTATTGGCCCATTTTGTAATCCGGCATCCCCAACGGTTCAAATTATTGGTGCACCAACCAAATCATTGGCAAAAACATTAGTAACAGTTGCTGAATCACTCAACTACGATACCTTTGCTGTGATAACTAGCGATATTGGTTTGGATGAATGCTCAACAGTTGGAACATCAACCATTCATAAGTTGTCCAATGGCAACCACCAAACCATTCATATAGACCCTGAAACACATGGCATTCACCATACCCTTCAAGACATTACGGTCAGTGATTCAGCCCTCGCTTCCGACAATGCCAAGGCCTTTACCGAGATGTTAAAAAATCAAGACCCGGACCATCCACTGGCAACATTTATTGCCCTAAATGCCGCCGTTATTATGCATATTATTAATGAATCCATCCCCATCGAATCTGGCATGGATCAAGCCAAACAGGCGCTTTTTTCTTTAAAATTTTAATAAAACCGCACTATTTTGGTTAGTATGGAGGATTAAGATTCCAAAAGCTCTCCACTTTTTGCCCAAGAAGTTCGGGGAATTTCTGTAAATGTAATGTACGTGGCAGACAATGGTTTCCCGGCATTTTTTTCTAGTGAAGCGGCAACATCGGCAGCAATTGCATTTTTCTGATCGGATGATAAGGCTCCGGCAACTTTAATATCAACGTATGGCATCGAATAACTCCTAAATTAATTTTTCTTTTTTTAGATAATTTAACACATCATTTTCCCATGTTGGGGGCGTGTACAAATCAGAATAAATCCATTTCCCAATATTTAACACCCCATTCTTAGGACGCTTTGCCTTGGTTTTAAATTCTGAGCTTGATACCGGAATCACCGCAACATTCATCTTGCATTTTTCCAGAAAGTAGACAGCAAAATCATACCAAGAGGTGTGTTTTAATGTTCGAAAATGATACGTTCCATACTCCGGTTTATTTAAAATTAAATTGACCACGGCTTTTGAAATCGAGGTGGTGGACGTGGGCGACCCAAATTGGTCATTCACAATATGAACCTCTTTCTTTTCTTTGGCCAATCGAAGAATTGTGCTTACAAAATTTGGTTTTGCTGGGCCATATACCCATTGCACACGAAGAATGTAATGCTCAATTAACCGGGAACGAATGGCGGTTTCAGCAATCAGTTTGGATGCGCCATATGCATTAATAGGAATTGGCAAATCATCTTCTTCGTAAGGGGTTTCCTTCGTCCCATTAAATACATAATCGGTTGAAAAGTGAATGAGTGCGGCACCATATTGATTGCATGCATCGATCAAATGATCAAGCGCAAACCCATTGACTAAATTGGCTGTTGACGCATCAGTTTCACAATCATCAACCTTGGTATAGGCAGCAGCATTGATGACATGAGTTGGACAATACGTATTAAATACCTGATTCACCGCGTCTTTATCAGTGATATCACAGTCTGACTTGGATAGAAAATTCAAAGAGAGCGGGTTTAACTCCGGAAGCCACGCCTGAAGCTCAGTGGACAACAACCCATCTTTTCCAAAACAACAAATCCTCATATGCTTTTTATTTCCTCAATTAATTTAACCGCCTCATCATGGCTCTTTGCTTCAGCAAAGATTCGAATAATGGGCTCTGTATTGGAAGGTCGAATATGCACCCAACTGGATTCAAACGTTACTTTGACACCATCTTCTAAATTAATATTCTCAGATAAAAACCGATCCGTAACCAATGACAGTTTCTTTTCAATGACATCCTTGGATTCCAATGGCTGCTTGTCTCTTACCATGACATATTTGGGATAACTCTCAATGACTTCCGAGACAGATTTTCCACTCTCACTTAAGTGCAATAACGCCAAAACAATCCCTGTAAGGCTATCTCTGCCCCAACCAATGGCTGGGCAAATGATCCCGCCATTCCCTTCACCACCAATGACCGCTTCAATGGCTTTCATTTTAGCCGTCACATTGGGCTCCCCTATTTTGGTTTGAAATAAGGTTGCATTGTATTTTGATGCAATGTATTCAATGATTTTAGAGGTCGATAAATTGACCACGACCGACGGGTTTTTGGCATTAACACTCGACAAATAATAATCCATACAAAACGCCAATGAATAATCCTCACCAATAAAACGGCCATGTTCGTCCACAATCACCAACCGATCCGCGTCTGGGTCTTGGGCAAATCCGATGTCATACCCTCCCTTAGCTACACGATCACAGAGTTCTTTGAGGTTCTCTTTTAATGGTTCCGGGGCGTGAGAAAACCGACCATCGGGAGTATCATATAAATAATCCACCTGAACGTGATCCAAGGCATTAAACAGCGCTTTATCAGAGGCGCAACCCGCCCCGTGATTGACATCAATCAATACCTTTAGTGGCTTAATTTTATTTATGGGCAAGACATGCTCAATTAACTCCACATGCTTTTTTAGTGCGTCCAGGTCATCAAAGCGCTGGCCTTGTTGATCCCATGGGACATACGGGCTCCCCTGCCCGGTTTGATACAATGCGTCAAAGGAATTAAAGTCCTCGGCTGACAAAAAAGACCCACTGGAATTAATGATTTTAATTCCATTCCATGGAACAGGATTGTGAGAGGCTGTGATTGCAAATCCACCCGCCGCCATGGTCTGGCGAACCATTTGCTGAACGGTCGGTGTGGGCACTTGACCAATGTAGACAATATCCCGACCACATAACTGACAGATGGACATCACCAATTGTGATATGGCAGAGTGAGAGGTTCGGGTATCGCCTCCAACAATAATTTTTCCTTCCGGACACCATTTTAAAAACGCCCGAACGAACGGTTCAAGGGTATGCACCGTCATATGCTCACCAATAATTCCCCTTAACCCAGAGGAAGAAATCATTAATTTTGACATTATTTTCTCCAATTCTTACTGAATTTATTTTATCATTTTATAGTTTTTGGCAAAAGTGCATTCAAACATACTCAATCCCACGTTATACTGATTCATATGAACTCATTTTTGTATCATATCTGGTATTGGAGTGTTACGGCAATCTGTGTTTCTTCGCACTTTTTCATTGCACTACTCTGCATTTTTACCCCCAACTTTTTTAAGAATCATCGAAAACTATCGAAGTTGTTTATTATCATTATTGCAAAATCCATGAAATTAAAGGTGATCACTCACGGTGCTCACCATATTCCAAAAGATCGCGCATGTATTTTTATGGCCAACCATACCAGCCTTATTGATATTTTGGTGATGGTGATTGGTGTTCCCTATCACTTTAATTTTATCGCAAAAAAGGAATTATTTTGGGTGCCATTTATTGGGCTAGACATGGTTTTTGGTGGTGACTTTTTAATTGATCGAAAGAATCCTAGACAAGCAAAAAAATGCCTTAATAAAGTAGAAAAGCGACTTAAAAAAGGCTGGAACATGTTGATTTTCCCTGAAGGTACCCGGTCAATGACTGGCGAATTATTGCCATTTAAACGTGGCGCATTTAAATTGGCCGTTGATTCTGGCGCCTCAATTATTCCTTGTTATATTGATGGTAGCAAAAAGATTGTTCAAAAAAAATCCCTTAAAGCCTCCCCTGGGGATGTTCACATTCATTTTGCCCTCCCCATTGAACCCGACCGCTCACTCGAACCCAAGAAAAACATTGAATCCCTAATGGACATCACGTTTCAGAATATTCAAGACATGAAAGATCAGCCCAGGGATTAACCCGATCGAAATTCCAGTATCAATTCTTTTTTTCAATCATGAATATCCCTTTTTCCGTCCAAAAATTGGTGAATCTTAATGGGAACATCAATCGTTGAAATTTAAACTTTGCCAATGGAATTTCTTTGAGAATGTTGATGTTATTTTCAGCACATAGTTTTCGAAAATCTTTGATGGTAATCACCCGAATATTGGGGGTATTGTGCCATTCATGGGGCAGTTGCTTTGTTTTTGGAGAATACCCTTTGGTTAATAAATGAAACCGCACTTTCCAATGACCAAAATTTGGAAACGTTACGATGGCCTTCTTTGATACACGGCACATCTCATGAATCACATCAATGGGATTCATCACTTGTTGCAATGTTTGCGATAAAATCGCGATGTCAAATGTACCATCATCAAATTGTTTCAATCCATCCAAAATATCTCCCTGATACACAGGGATCCCTCGCCCCATGGCCACCAGAACTTCTTGAAAATTTTGCTCAATACCATACCCATCACATGATTTTTCATGAATGAGCTCATTGAGTAACACCCCACCCCCACATCCCAAATCAATGACCTTTGACTTTTTTTTGATTTGATTAAACAATATGGTTTCGTATAATTTCATAAGCTATCCAAAAAACATTTTATCACTTGTTTGGTTTCGTCTGAATCAATTAAAAATGTATCGTGGCCATAATCAGAATCAATTTCAACATAACTCACGTGCTTGTTTAGTTTCATCAATTGATAGGCCAAGGCCTTGCTTTGATTCGCTGTATAGAGCCAGTCGGAGGTGATTGCCATCACCAAAAACTTGGCCGATGAATGACCGATGGCTTTCTCAATGGATCCATAAGATCGCTCGAGATCAAAATAACTCACCGCCTTTGTTAGGACCAAATAGGCATATAAATTAAATCGTCCTAAAAATTTTTCCCCTTGATAGTTTAAATAACTTTCAATTTGAAATTCTGGTTCCAAATGATATTGATACGCATCGCTATGTTGCAAATTCCTTGAAAACTTTTGCTCCATGGCCTCTTCCGATAAATATGTGATATGCCCCAATTGTCGGGCCACTGCTAATCCAGCTTCACCATGCCCTGACTTTAATTGCTCCATAATGGATTTACGGCCCACAGAATCAAATGCTACGGCCAATGGGCTTACCTTTGTTGTGGACGCAATTGGAACACACGATTCAATGAGCTCTGACGCTTGTGCCACCCATTCAAGGGCCTGCATCCCCCCCATGGAGCCCCCAATGACCATTTTAATCTTATTGATTCCTAGATGGCCAATGAGTTCACGTTGCACCCTCACCATGTCCGCAATGGTGACCACTGGAAAATCCAACAAATAAGGGGTGTTGGTTTTTGGGTTGATGGATGCCGGACCAGTTGTTCCAGAACATCCGCCCAGTGCATTGGTGCAAATCACAAAATACTGATTGGTATCAATGGCCAAACCTGGGCCAACAATTTTTGGCCACCATTCCATGGCGTTTGATGACCCCGTTAACGGATGACAAATTAAAATAACATTGGTCTTCGCTGCATTTAGTTCACCAAATGTATGATAGGCAATGGTAATCTCTTCCAAATGCCGACCACTATCCAAGGAAATTTTATGAGCATCGGCTATTTTAAATTGTTGTTGTGTCATACGAAAAATAATATCCCCAGTCCCCCAAGTAATATCCGATACACGCCAAAGACCAATAAGCCCTGCCGATTAATAAACGCTAGAAACCAACGCATGGTTAGATAGGCCACCACAAAAGAGATGCCCATCCCCAAGGCAATCCAGGCAAGCTCAATGGCCGTAAAGGATGACCAAGCGTTCAACAAATCATAACCCACCACCACCACCATGACAGGCACTGCGATGATGAATGAAAATGAGGCGGATGTGACACGGTTTAAGCCACCAGCCAAGCCACCTAAAATAGTCATGGCAGACCGGCTCATTCCTGGCCACAGGGCCAAACACTGCCATAGTCCAACAATCAATGCTTGGCGAAGGCTTACCGATTCTTTGTGATCATCGGTCGCCGTGGTGGGCACTTTTTTGTCAGCAATGATCAACCCCACCCCACCAACAATTAATCCCCAAAAAATAACGTCGGGTGAAAACAATACGGCTTTGATCACATCTTTCAACACGTATCCCATCATCAATATGGGCAAAACGGCCAACGCTATCACCACCGTTTCCTTGGATTTAAACTGCTTAATTCGCTCACTAAAATACGATGGAAACAGGAAAAAAACAGCACAAATGGCCCCCAACTGAATGGCAATGTCAAACACCTCATAAAATGCTTTATCCATATTTAGATAGTCACTAACAAGAATTAAATGCCCCGTTGATGAAATGGGCAAAAATTCAGTCACCCCCTCAATGATACTGAGTAAAACAACCTTAAAGAACATGCTCAATGCCCTGTGTTTGATCGATGGATGGTTTAATTGGATTTAAAAACGACGACACAATCAGCCCAAAGGCGATCACAATCGTTGCAAATAATACAAAGAGTTTTTTCTTCTCCGTTTTATTTAAGGTGATCCAATTAAGGCGCCCTTGAAGTAACTGCACCAATGGATTAACAAAGGATATCTGATAAGAAGCCCTGCAGGATGGGCAGGTGACATTCAGTGTTTTCCCTGGTTTCACTGGAAATCGAAACTTGGTCTGACACTGGGTGCAAACCATTACCTTTTTTGGCGTAAACGTATTGAGCCATTGCTTCATTTGGTTTTTTTCACGCATTGGATGTTCAAATCAATATCAATAAAATTATCCACAACCAATCCCCCGTTGTCCATTTTCTTTGAATACATAATGCCATACTCTTTTCGGTTAATTCGAATTTGGCCAATTAATGCCAACCGCTCCTGTCCGAACCCATCAACCATTGGCTCGAGCAATGTAAATGGGATGGACACCTGATTGGTAATGCCATGAATTTCCAAATCACCAATTGCAACGTAGCCCACATCATTTTTACGGATTTGTTTGGATTTAAACCGAATGTAAGGGTACTCGGCCACATTAAAAAAATCATCCGATCTTAAATGCGCATCACGTTTTGCGTTGTTGGTATCAATGCTTGATGCATCAATTTGACCAACGATGCTGGTTGGTTCACCATTATCCAAGCTCACTTGGCCATCAAATGCATTGAATTGCCCCTGAACAGCACTTAACATCATGTACTTTACCTTGAACCCGACGGTTGAGTGCACCGAATCCACGCTAAAACCACTGGCAAACAGTGATGTGCTCACAAGCATGGCCATCCACAAACTTAATATTTTCATGACATCTCCATTTAGTTTTATGATTAGTACCATTCTATACCAGGGGTTATGTGTTTGTCTCTAGTAGACTTTTGTTTGTTTTGGCATTTAAACTAAACCTATGTCCATTTACTTTTGTAATGATTGCAAAGAGGCTTTTTTACCTGAAAAAACCACCACCGATGGGCGGAAACTATTTTGCAGCAAATGCAATGTTCCATTAATTAATTTGGGAAGTGAGCACGGAAGAATTAGTTTGCAAGCCCACATTGAATCACAACAACGAGTGAGTAGCGATGATCTGTACCATCAATTTTCTCTGATCCAAGCCAAGCACTACAAAACACCAAAAAAAGACACCATCCTTATTGATTGCGAAGCCAAGCTGGCCATTAATCCACTCAACACCGAAGCCCTCTTTACGTTGGCCCAATGGTATTACGCTCAAGGGCTTTCGGCTGAAGCATTGGCCATTGCCAAACAAATCATTTCCATTGATCCGTCCTTTAATCAAGCCCATGATTTAATCAGTAAAACCGAGCGCAATGCCTTCAATACACCCGCGGCCCTTCCAGATGATGTCCCCACCTTGGAATCCATGGCCTTAAACTTTGTGAAGACAAAACAATTTGAACAAGCGGAACCGATATTGAAGAAAATTTTATCCCAGGATGGAAAGCACGTTGCCGCACGCCGATATTTGGCGGATATTTACACGGAACAAGGCTTATTCAATGAAGCCATCCACCAGCTCAACAGGTTGTCTATGCAGTACCCGGATGACGATCGCATTTTATTTAATTTGGCCGTTGCATGCTATAATGCCAAAGACATGCCTCGCGCCATGAGCAATTTAAAAGCGGCGTATAAACTCACCAAAGACGATGATTTAAGAGAAGAGATCAGGCAATTCATGGCCCACCTTGATCAATTTGAAGAGTAATATTTTTCCTGAATTTATGATTTAGAACCATTTTACATGCCGCTTTTTTTTGAGATGTCACCATGTTTTTTGCAACACACCGGTTTGCAACACCCCATTTATGGCATCTCAATATTTTTCAATTGATAAGATTCACATCGTTTGATACAATTTTTTTATTGTTGGGGTGTAGCCAAGCGGCAAGGCAGCGGGTTTTGGTCTCGCGATCGTTGGTTCGAATCCAGCCACCCCAGCCATTC
>MDTD01200224.1_pt1 | contig 62025 bp, 54 predicted proteins | sample 811221 | NCBI WGS metagenome assembly MDTD01 (sample SAMN05326646, study PRJNA326480) | marine metagenome | isolation source: seawater | place: Pacific Ocean: South West | collected 2011
GATCCCGGACTACGACACCCAGCACAGCGCGGAGAACTTCGACTGGTACTACGCCTTCGGCCTCTTCCGCCTGGCGGTCATCGCCCAGCAGATTTACAACCGGTACTTCCACGGACTGACCAAAAACAAGCGGTTCGCTATGCTTATCTTCGGGGTCCATGCCCTGGAGAAAACCGCCATGAAAATTGTAGACACATCAAAAATATAGATAAGGAGATCCTGACATGAAAGAATTCGACCTGAGCGGCCGCGTCGCCGTGATCACGGGTGCCAGCCGGGGGATCGGCCTGGCAGCAGCCAAAAAAATCGCCGGATGCGGTGCCACCTGTATCCTGGTCAGCCGCAAAATTGAAGGGCTCAAGGCGGCTGCCGCACAGATTGCCGAAGCGGGTGGAAAAGCCGAACCCGTGGCCTGCCACACGGGTTATCCCGATCAGATCCAGGCCATGTACGATGGTATAAAGGAAAAATACGGCCGCCTGGACATCCTGATCAACAACGCCGCCACCAACCCCCATTTCGGTGAGATGATCACGGCGGATGAGGGCATCTGGGATAAAACCCTGGACGTCAACATCAAAGGCCCCTTTTTCATGATCAAGTATGCCGTTCCCCTGATGACCGAAGGCGGCGCCATCGTTAACGTTTCCTCTGTTAACGCGGTGCGCCCGGGATTTTTCCAGGGCATTTATTCCGCCACCAAGGCAGCCCTGGTGAACATGACCAAGACCCTGGCCAGGGAGTTGGCTCCCCGGGGTATCCGGGTAAACGCCTTGCTGCCCGGCCTTACCGATACCAAGTTTGCCTCCGCCATCATCGGATCAGATGAGATCTGCGAGCATGCCCTGGCCCAGATTCCCATGGGACGGTATGCCCAGCCCGAGGAAATGGCAGGCTCCATTCTTTACCTGGTGTCCGATGCTGCATCTTATACAACGGGAAGCTGCCTCATCGCAGACGGCGGCATGACAATTTAAAGGTTTCTTTTTATACGTAAATGAAGGAGGCGGTATGGCACAACTCATCGCTGATAGCCGGGACGGGGAATTCATCCTCTACGATCTGCTGGGGGCGGATAAACTGACCGAGCACGAAAAATACGCTGATTTTTCAAAGAAGAGCTTTGACCTGATGATCGCCGAGGCCCGGAAGCTGGCCCTAAAAGAGGTGCTGCCCACCCTGGCGGAAGGAGACCGAAAGGGGGTTCGCTTCGACCAGGGTAAGGTAACCGTTCCAGAAGGCTTTCACCGGGCCCGGGAAGCGGTGATGGAAGCCGGTTTCACCTCGGTGATAGAAGATCCGGACTGGGGCGGGCAGGGGCTTCCCTACCAGATCGCCTTTGCCATTATGGAGTATGTGGTGGGGGCCAACTACGCTCTGAGCGGCTATACCCACATGGGCCATGGCACCGGTAAGATGATCGAATTGTACGGTACGGACAAGCTTAAAAACCTCTTTTTGGAAAAACTCTATACGGCGGAGTGGGGCGGCACTATGCTGCTCACCGAACCTGAGGCCGGTTCTGATGTGGGGGCACTGACCACCACGGCTAAAAGAAACGATGACGGTACCTGGTCCATTTCCGGCAACAAGATTTTTATTACGGCCGGTGAACACGACATGACGGAAAATATCGTCCATCCGGTGCTCGCACGGATCGAAGGCGCCCCTGCAGGTTCAAAGGGAATCTCCATTTTCATCGTTCCCAAAATCTGGGTGAATGAAGACGGCAGCCTTGGGGAGGCCAATGACGTGGCCTGCACCGGCACCGAAGAAAAGATGGGGCTGCACGGCTCCGCCACCTGTGCCATGGCCCTGGGCAGCAAGGGGAAATGTCGTGGGTTCCTCCTGGGCGAGGAGAACCGGGGGCTTGAGATCATGTTCCATATGATGAACGAGGCCCGGCTCAACGTGGGCTTCCAGGGAAGCAGCGCGGCCTCTATGGCATACCTTTACGCCCTGGACTACGCAAGAAGCCGGAAACAGGGCAAACGGCTGAGCGATATCAAGAATCCCGACGCCCCGTCCGCTCCCATCATCGCCCATCCAGATGTCCGCCGGATGATGACCTGGATGAAGTCCCATGTGGACGGGATGCGGACCCTGATTTTTTATGTGGCCAGCCTCTTTGACACCCAGGCAGTGTCCGAAGACCCCAAGGAAGTGGCGCGGGCTTCGGACCTCATCGAATTGCTCACCCCGGTGGTCAAGGCCTATTGTGCCGAACGGGGATTCGAGGTCTGCGTCCAGGCCGTCCAGACGTTCGGAGGCTACGGCTACACCCGGGAGTACCCGGTGGAGCAATTGCTCCGGGATGCTAAAATCGCCTCCATCTATGAGGGCACGGACGGCATCCAGGCCATGGATCTTCTGGGCCGGAAGCTGGGCATGAAAAAGGGGATGGTCTTTGCCGCCCTGATGGAAGAGATGAATGCCGCCATCGCACAGGCCAGGGACTTTGAGACTCTTTCCCCCATGGCAGATGCCCTGGACAAGGCGGTCCGGGAATTGGGCGCCACCGCCATGGACCTGGGGATGACCGCCATGTCCGAGCGCTTCGAAACCGCTTTTGCCCATGCCAGCCCCTTTCTGGAAATCACCGGGGATGTGGTTATGGGATGGCTCCATCTGAGACGGGCCGTGACGGCAGAACAAAAGCTTGCGGCGGCCAAAAAGAAGGCGGACCAGGTGTTTTACGGCGGTATCGTTACCTGCGCCCGGTTTTTCATCGACACGGTACTGCCCGTTACCCAGGGAAAAATGGCCTCCGTCAGAGGGCTGTCGTCTGCAGCGCTGGATATGGATGACAAAGCATTCGGATAATGAATCCTCCGGAATGAAAAGGATAATTTTATGGATATAAAAAATGTAACGGTTCTCGGTGCCGGCACCATGGGCCTGCAGATCGGCATTCAATGTGCCGCTTCCGGGTTCGATGTCGCAATATACGACCCTTACGAATCCGCACTTGAGGCAGCCGCAATCCGCATGGAAAAACTGGCCGGCCGGCTGGCCTGTGCCAACCGGATCTCACAGGAACAGGCAAAAGCCGCCCTGACCCGGATGCGGTTTACCGCTGATGCGGATGATGCGGGCCGGGATGCGGATTTCATCAATGAATCCGTGCCTGAAGACCCGAAGATCAAAGCCCGTGTTTTTGCCCGGTTCAACGAGATCTGCCCGGCTCACACGGTTTTCACCACCAATACGTCCACACTGATCCCTTCCATGATCGCGGAGGCCACAGGACGGCCCGACCGGTTTGCCGCCTTTCATTTCCATGACTGCATGGTGACCAACGTGGTGGATATCATGCCCCACCCCGGGACGTCTGAAAAGACCTTGGGGATCATCCGGCGCTTCTGCCGGGCCATCGATCAGTTCCCCATTGAGCTGAAAAAGGAGCAGCACGGCTACGTATTCAACACCATGCTCACCGAGTTCATGGGGGCGGCTCTCAGCCTGGCCTCAAAGGGCGTGGCCGAGGTGCCGGATATCGACCGGGCCTGGATGGGGATCATGCGGACCTTTGCCGGCCCCTTCGGCATCATGGATTCCATCGGCCTTGAGACCGTGTACAAGGTTACGGATTACTGGGCCGAGAAAAAGGACGATGACAAATCCCGGAGAAATGCCGCTTTTATCAAGGCATATGTGGACAGGGGAGAGTTGGGCATTAAAACCGGAAAAGGGTTTTACTCCTATCCGGATCCGGAGTTCACTCAACCTGAATTCATGAACGGTATCAAGTAAAGGAATCGGATCATGGCCCAGAAATTCATGAGCATGCAGAACCTAAAGTTCACCCTGGCCACCCGGGACAGCCGTTTCCGGGAAGGGGACATCCTGAACGGCCATACCCCCAAAACTGTGGATATGGTATTTAAGGCGGCCCGGGATATCGCAAAAAACATCATGCACCCCATGTTTGAGGAGATGGACCGGAACCCGCCGCAACTGGATAAGGGAACGGTACGGGTTCATCCCGGGGTCCGCCCCATGCTGGAAACCCTGGGCACTGACGGCTGGATCGCAGCCCCCTTTCCGGATGCCTGGGACGGGGAGGACATGCCGGATTCCCTGCTTCACTGCATCAATTTTATCTTTGCTACGGCCAACTATTCTGCAGCGGTGTATGCCGGGCTGACCATGGGGGCGGCCAAGCTATTGCTCAGCTTCGGCTCCGAATCCCTTCAGGAGCGATTCCTGCCCAAAATGCTTTCGGGCAGGTGGCAGGGCACCATGGCCCTGACCGAGCCCGAGGCTGGGACGTCACTGGGGGATCTTGTCACTTGCGCTGCGCCGGTGGACGGCAAAGACGGGGTGTACCGGATTTTAGGGGAAAAGATCTTTATCTCGGCCGGGGATCATGACGCAGTCGATAATGTGGTGCATCTCATGCTGGCCCGGATCGAAGGGGCAACGCCGGGTGTGAAGGGGATATCCCTCTTTGCCGTACCCAAGCTTCGGGAGGACGGCAAGGGCGGCCTTGAACCCAACGATGTCACCGTCACCCAGGTTTTCCACAAACTGGGATACCGGGGGGCCCCCATCACGGGGTTGCGCCTGGGGGAAAAAGGGGACTGCCTGGGATGGCTTGTGGGGGAACCCCATCGCGGCCTGTCTTACATGTTCCAGATGATGAACGGCGCTCGCCTGGAAGTGGGCATGGGGGCCACGGCCATTGCAACGGCCGCCTACCATGCCGCACTGGACTATTGCCGGGGACGGCATCAGGGGCGGCCTGTCACGGCGCCCAAAGGCTTCGAACCCGTTCCCATCATCCGGCATGCCGATGTCCGGCGGATGCTGCTGCTTCAGCGGGCCGTAACCGAAGGCTCCCTCTCATTGATTCTTCACTGCGGGATGTATGAAGATATCCTGGCCAAAAATTCCGAAGCCAAAGACTGCCACCTCCTGCTGGAACTGCTGACCCCTGTGGCCAAAACCTATCCTTCGGAGATGGGCATCCAGTCCACTTCAGCCGCCATCCAATGCTTCGGTGGCTATGGCTATTGCGATGATTTTCCCGTGGAGCAGCATTTCAGAGACATGCGCATCCACCCCATCCACGAAGGCACCACCGGCATCCAGGCCATGGATCTTCTGGGGCGCAAGCTTACGATGGAAAATGGCCGCGCCCTCCGGCTTCTCAGGCAGGAAATTGAAGACGCCATTGCAAAAGCGAAGGCTGTTGCCAAAGAGGCTGATGCTGGAGACCGTCTGACGGTAATGGCAGACGACCTTTCAAAAACAATAGCGCAAGTGGAAACCACGGCCATGACCCTCGGTGGGGTAGCCATGGAAAAAGGTCCGGAAGCCTTCCTGTCCGATGCCACCTTGTTTCTGGAGATGTTCGGCATCATGGCCATCGCCTGGCAGTGGCTGACCATGGCCACTGCCGCCACCCAGAATCTTTCCACCGGAAAACCCAAGAAAAAGGAAAAGGCATTCCTGGAAGGTAAGATCCATACGGCCCGTTACTTTTTCGCCTATGAACTGCCGAAAACCATTGCCCTGGAAACCACGCTGAACAAAAGCGGCCAGATGACCCTGGATGTGCCCGATACCTGTTTTACCGACTAAAAGATAAGGATATACGCCCATGGCAGAGAAACAGCAGACCACCCATGACAACACCGCCCCTTTTACATTTGAAGTTGCAAACGGCATCGGCCGGCTCACCTTCACCCGTTCCGCCACCTACAACGCCTTTGACCTGTCCATGGTGGAAACCTTTGAAACCTTCCTGCGCGACCGGCGCTACGACGAAGACACCCGGGTCATCATTATTGACGGCGGGGATGCCAAAGGCTTTTGCGCCGGCCTGGACACCAAGAAATACGCCCCGGAGATTTTCAGCATGACCCCGGTGCAGGCCTACAATGCCCAGGTCCGCATGAGCCGGCTTTTCCTGGGGATGCGGCAAATCCCCCAGCCCATCATCTCCTGCGTCCACGGGGCTGCTGCCGGTATCGGATTTTCCATTGCCATGGCCTCTGACCTGAGAATCCTGGCCAAAAATGCCAGGTTTTCAGCCGCTTACATCAACATCGGCCTTGGGGGGGCGGATATGGCGTCATCATATTTTTTGCCCCGGTTGATCGGGGCGGGAAGGGCCTACGAGTATTTGCTCACCGGGAACTGGATGGATGCGCAGACCGCCATGGATCTGGGGTTCGCCTCCAGGGTGGTGGATAAGGAGGAAATGATCCCAAAGGCCATCGAATTGGCCCAAACCATGTGTGAAAAAAATTCCATGGGCATCCGTATGACCAAGGAGGCCATCAATATCAGCCTGGACTGCCCGGGGCTTGAAGCAGCCCTGAATATGGAAGACAGGAACCAGATCATGATGAGCTATACCTATAGAATGAAATAGGCTTGGCGGCGGTAAATACCCTTATTTTAAGCTTTGAATCTGAGCCGGTCCCTTGCCGGCAGGCATCGGGAGTTATTTATATGAAAGAACCAAATAACTCGTTGAATTCTTTCATGGTTTATTGTGGGCACGCCGAATAACATTCATGGACGGCCCAGTTTCTGCCCTCTGGGTATGGCCGTTATTCCGGTTTGCCGGATTCTGATTTATTCTTCTTTAAATTCTTATACTGGGAACTCAGGTCTCTTAGGGACGTTGAGATCTGATGATTGCAGCTGTCCACAGGATACTCATAGGCAATGTCATCAGCGGATTCATTTGTATGATGGGGATTCGATTTCATAATTTGATACTCCTTTTTGGGTTGATGCGTGTATTGTTTTAAATACACGGCTTTGTAAACCAATCAGCATAGGTAAATCGATAAAATACGGTGTGTAAGAATACTAAAGAGATGAGCTTTGTGCGGTCTTCAAAAATATTTTACGGATCGGGATAGTATGCTAACCAACATTAGGATAAGCATATATGATTAGAGGATAATTGCAAGCAAATTTATTATGTTGTCAGTGGCCGGGGGGGGGAAAAAGAGAGGAAAAACAGATGATCGTGCACCCGGAAGATACCATGGTCAACTTGACAACCGACGGTCAATTTCTATTCTTTTGGTATGAATCAACGATATAATCAAGAGACGGAGTGATGGAACCTGAAAAAGACAACTCCAAAAAGAATTATGGCCAATTCATACTGTCTGAATACCTGACAGAGATGGACAACATGATCAGGACGCTGACGCTCAGAGGTATGGCTGCCGGAAATGACGGGGACTTTGAGACCGCGTTTTTGCACATGGAACTGGCCTTATGGATGTCCAAATGCCTTGAGAATAAATGCCTTGAAGCGACCTTATTGAACAATATCGGGCTGCTTTACACCATGCAGGGGACCTGGGACAAGGCGCTTTTCACCTTTGACCGCGCCATGGAAATTGCATTGGCCTTTTGCAGGGCACAAGACAAGTTTCTATCCGTTCTTAAAAGAAATATTTCCTGCCTCTTTGATCCGAAAATAACCATCCCTGGCGATCCTGATACGGATTGACCCAAACTATTGCAACGGGTTCCCGGACTTTTTTTTGCACAACCCCTTCAAGCCATGGCCTAAATCTTAAATCTTCCCACCATCTCATCCAGTTGCGAGGCCAAACCGGATAGCTCCCCGGCGCTGGACTGAATCTGCCGGCTTCTGTCCGCCATGGTGCCGGAGGCCTGATTTACATCGATGATATCTGCGGAAATTTTCTGTGCGGCATCGGCACTTTCGTTGACCGTCCGGGTGACTTCTTCGGTGCCTGTGGAGGCCTGGGAGATGTTTTCTGCGATTTCACGGACAGCGGAGGACTGTTCCTCCACGGCGGCGGCAATGGCGGCCACAATGTCGTTGACATCGGTGATGACCTGGGAGATTTCCTGGATGCCTTCCAGGGTGGCGGAGGAACTGTCCTGGATATTGTCGATCTTGTCCTTGATGTCCATGGAGGCGTTGGAGGTCTGGTTGGCCAGTTCCTTGATTTCGTTGGCTACGACGGCAAATCCTCTGCCGGCCTCCCCTGCGCGGGCCGCTTCAATGGTGGCGTTAAGGGAGAGCAGGTTTACCTGTTCGGAGATATCCGTGATGGTTTCCACCACCTCACCGATGGCGTGGGCCGCCTCTCCCAGTTCCCCCATCTTGACGGTGGAGGTTTCCACCTTGGAGACTGCCGTGGAGGATATATCCCTGGCGGTTTCTGCATTTTTAGCTATTTCCCCGATGGTGGTGTTCATCTCTTCGGCGGCGCCGGCCACGGTATTAAGATTGCTGGAGGTCTGGGCCATGGCGGCGGATACCGAGGTCATATTGGTGGTGAGGGCTTCGGTGGCAGCGGTAACCATGGCGGCCTTCTCCGTTGTCTGGGCCGCACCTGCGGACATGTCGTCTGAGATGGCGGTTAGCTGTGAGGAGGAAGTGGACAGGGTGCTGACACCGGATTTCAGGTCTTTGATCATGGTGTGGAGCTTGTCCACAAATCCGTTAAAACGGTAGGACAGAACCCCCACCTCATCCTTGCCGGAGACGGTGAGCCGTTTGGTGAGATCTCCTTCACCGTCGGCAATGTCCTTGAGGCCGGCCACGGCACGGTTGATGGGGGTCAGGACGGCCAGGGCCGCCAGGAAGATGATCCCTCCCGAGACAAGGATAACGATGATGCCGGCGATGAGGCTGTAGGTCATCATCTGCCGCACCGGGGCCATGAGTTCGGAATAGTCCTGGGTAACACCGATGCTCCATCCGGTCATGGGCACAAAGGCGAATCCGGCCACCTTTTTTATACCGTTAAAGACGTAGGTGCCGTGGCCGGATTCATCGTTGAGCATGCGTTTGCTGATGGCTTCCATACCTTCTACGTTGGCCAGGTTGAGTTTGAACAGGAACTCCTGGTTGGGGTGGGCGATAACCGTGCCGTCGGCACTGATGACATAGGCATAGCCGGTCTCGCCGATTTTCACGGTGGTCAGCTTTGAGGAGAGGGCGTCCAGCTTCAGTACGGAACAGACAATTCCTGCGAACGTTCCGTCTTTCGCAGTCAGGGGAACGGCAATGGCCACGACGGATTTTCCCGAGGCCCTGGATTTGATGGGCGGGCCGATCACTGGATACCCCTCCTTGCGGGCCGCCTTGAAATAGGCCCGGTCCCCTACGTTCACCCCTTTGGTTCTGAGGGCCCCGTCCATGCTGTCCGCGATGATGGCCCCCCCGGCATCGGTGATGAAAAACAGATCGTAGTCTTCACCGAGTTTCAGGTGGTAGTGTTTGAAAAGGTTGTCCATGGCGGCGAGGGTGCGGGTTTCGTTTTCAACCCCGTTTTCCGTGATCCGGGCAACGGTGGTGGCCACTTCGGAACTTAAGGCCAATTCCCTGGCAAACTTGATTTCCTCTGTCATGAACAATTCCGTGGTCAGGGCCAGATCCTGGGCGATTCGGTGGGTGGACTGCTGCCCTGAAGCCATCAGGGCCTTGGAGGCAATGTTGACGGTGATCAGGGCGACAATGAGCATGGGAACCAAAACGGCAATCATGCCGAAGATATTGAGTTTCAACTTTAACTTGACGTCTTTAAGTGCCTTCATGTCCTACCTCCTAAAAGCGGTTGTGGTGCCGCACCGGGGTGCCGGAACATCGGTACGGGGTGCTTTAGATTACAGACCCTCTTCGCAAGTATCCTGAACGACGAAAAGTAGTCTATTTGTGAATTGTTCTAATGTCAAGAAACATTAGACATTCTGACTATCGCAGAAGATGACGTGAAATTCTCTTTTAAGGAAAAACGCTGGAAAGATGCCTGGCTGAAATTACTCCGGCAGGGTCGGCCGGCTCCGGTTGGCAAAGGCGGCCAGGATTTCCCGCTGCCAGCCTTCGTTGTACCCGTCCGCATCCGGCACATGGCGGCGGTTGCCGGTATGGGCAAAGTTGATGCGGACAAAATCCTGGAAGCGTTTGGCCACAATTCTGCGCACCGGCAGTGTCAGGGCGTCGTACATCTCATCGGTGATTTCGTTGAAATCAAAGAAAATGGCAAGATGGTTGATGAGGCTGTCCGATACTGAGATTCCCCGGGCGGATGAGCCTGTGACTGCCATGTCGGCAAGGGCAACGATGCCGGACCGGATGGTCTGCTTGATCTGCCGGAGCTGGGCATCCGTCCAGAAAATGCGGTTGCGGTCCATGCTCAGTTCGCACCGGTCGCGGCCGGTCAGGTTGATCCGGCCGATGACGTTCTGCCTTGCCCCTTCGGGCAGCAGGTCGGTGGTCTGGGTGACGAATATGCCGTCCTGGAAAATGGACACCCCGCCTTTGGCGTTTTCCAGGGCATAAAGGGTATCTTTGTTCCGTTTGGTCTTCATGAACAAAAAGCCTTTGGCATCCTTGAACATCAGGGGGGCCACAAACTCGCAATTGTAGGATTCATCCTTTTCATAGGCCAGGGGTTCGGACCCCAATACCGACTGCCGCCCCAGATGATCCGTCAGGGTGACGGGGACAGTCAGGAACCTCAGGTTGGTTTTAAGATAGCAGACGTACTGCATGCTCTTGGCAAAGGACACGTTCTCAGCAGAAAGGTGGAGGCAGACCTCCGTGCCTTCCGGGCAGTCCTCATTTGCAAGGCGGACATCAAAGTAGTCCTGTAGGGTGTGTATGGTGATCAAAAGCCCGGGTTGCCCGGCTTTCCGGGTGGTCACCACCACCTGTTCCGCTGCCAGAAAGCTGGAGAGAAAGCCGATGCCGAATTTGGAGATAAAGCTGGCATCCACCCGGCTGTTGTCGAGGTTTTTGGAATCTCCGGACTGGTAAAAGGAAATTCCGATTTTCAGGAAGTACTTCTCCATCCACTGGCGGTCCATGCCGATGCCGTTGTCCCGGAACCGGATGGTTTTATAATCGGCTGAAAAATCAATCCGGATGTCCGGAGAGACCCCCGGATCGGACAATCGTTTAAGGTTGCAGGCATCCACGGCGTTTTGCACCAGTTCCCTTAAAAAAACCCGCTGATCCGAATACAGACGGTTGCCGGTGAGCAGCTTCATGGCAGCCATGGCATCCACGGAGAATTTCATGTCCATGGGGCAATAGCCTGCGGCCTTGATTTCGAACACCACCTCGGAATAGAGAAACCGCGGGCTGATCAGCCCGTTGATCTTGTGGAGCAACTGCTGGACCCGGGTTTCGTGATGCTTCAATGCCCGGTGAACCCCAGGATGGCTGCAGGTCAGCCCAAGGCGGATGGTGCCGGAAAGAAAGGGATGGGGTTCTGCGGAAATCAGGTCAAATTGGGTCTCGGCTTTGCCCGCGGATGCAACATCTTCCTGGGAGAGGCCTTGATTCAGGGTGTCGATGGTCAGGGGATGGGTCAGATCCAGCCGGATAGCCAGGGCCAGGATCGCCACCAGCAGGGGCAGGTGAACCGGTTCCTCGTTGTACGTCAGGGGCGGTTTCGTGCCAAGGGCTTCCACATCTCCTGATCGGGCATGGCGGACAATCCGTGCCACCAAGTCTGCCTGTTCTTTATCTTTTAGGGCAAGGTTATTTCCCACTGCCAGGCAGGCCGCCTTGAGAAAAAACAGGTTCCAGGGATGGCGGGTGATGGTTTCCTGCTGTTCGTCATCCAAGAGCACCTGATCAATCAGATTCCATAGCGCCTCTTTTTTTGCAGCAGCGTTCGTCGTAATTTGATCCAATGCGTGGCGGACATCCTCAGGTACCTGGTTTTGTTTTGTCTGCATGGGGGCTTCTTTGTGTCAGGTGGTTTCGGGTGGTTTCAAAAAGTGATACTAAGGCAGAGCCCCCCGCAGTGTCAAGCCCGTGGGCTGGAAGGTCGCAGTGAGCGTTTATATCATGGCAGAAAAATCCCCCGCCTGTTTTTTTACCCCACAAAGGTGCCGCCTTGATTTTGGCTTCACTAACCACCTTCTGGTAACCCCATATCAGTGCCCGGGATCGATCACCCGGAGCATGAGGCGGACAATGTCCGCAATGGACGGCCTGTCCGCCTCAAGCAGGGTCTGAAGAATGAACCCGTCCACCACTGCCACCAGGAACCGGGCCTTGGCAGCGGCATCTGTTTTGGGGCCGGCCATCCGGTCGTAGGCCTCATCCACCATATTGAACCACTGGGCATAGGTCTCCTGGAACCGCTCTTTGAGACCCGCATTGCCCGACACCGCCTCCCGGACCAGGTAGAGGTGGAGGCGGCTGCGGGCTTCCGAAGTGAGGATCGTGGTGAAAAAAGCCGTGAGCAAACGTTCCCAGGTTACGGGCTGGCTTCGGTCTTTGTCCGCATCTATCATGTCGAACAGGGTGGTGGTAATCTGGGCCATGTGCCGGTCGGCGATGTCGAAGACAAGATCGTTTTTACTGGCGTAGTAATAGTAAAGCGTGCCCTTGCTCAGTCCGGCAGCCTCGGCCACTCTGGCCAGACTGGTCCGGTCCACCCCGCATTCCCCGATCATTGTACCTGCGGCGTCAAGGATTTTGGCGCGGTTGTCTTCCCCGGTGCCTTTTGCGGTTTTCGCCATGGATCAGGCCCCTGTCGTTGCAGGTGCTTTGGTTTCCTTCGGGGGCGCTGTTTTTTGAGCTGAAGGCCTTGGCCCCATGGTAACGGCGCCCACCGGGCAGTCCTGGGCACAGAAACCGCAGGCAATACAGCCCGCCTCATTTTCGAGGAAGGGCAGCTTATGGATGGAGCCCACCTTCTGGAGGACCTGGCCGATCACGCCGGCAGGGCAGGTGTCGATGCAGATGGTGCAGGACATACAGGTCTCAAGGTTGAACAGGGGCCGCTCCCATTCTTTTTTTGGGATGCGGGTGAGCATAAGGCCGAAGTTATCGGTGACGGCCCCTGAGGGGCAGACCCTGCCGCAGGCCCCGCATTCAATACAGACGGATATGTCTATGGCGTGAACCGCCTTTTTTTCACCCGTGATGGCCCGGGTGGGGCAGATTTTTGCGCAGGCCCGGCATCCGATACAGTCCCGGGTAATGGTAAATGCCATTATGTGTCTCCTTTATTACGGTATCTGATTTTAGGTCTCAGGCGATGGATGCCACCCGGTTGACGGTTTCCTGCGGGGGGATGCCGGTTTCCCGGTCCCATCCGAACAATTCCCAATAGTCCTTCATCATGGTTTCCACATCCACGGTGCGGCCCTTGTTGGCCCCTTCGGTCTGGGGGGGCGAGCCCACCAGGCGGTCCGGTGCGCGGTTGGTTTTAGGGGCGATGCCGTGCTTAACGTTGAACGCCTGTTTCAGGATCTGGATGTTGGTCCCTTTTTCCATGTATTCTTCCGGGGTGTACTGCCAGCCGGTGGCGGCGTTGAGCCAGTCGAAGATCCGGATGCGCTCGGCCCCCATAAATCCGCCGAACAGGCAGGCACCGGCCCCGTTCATTACGTTGAGAAATTCGGAGTTTGCCTTGCCCACCCGGGCATGTTCCTTGTTCTTCTTGTACTTGCTGGATTTCCAGGTGGCAAGGCCCGGGTTGGGAACCCCCTTCACCTTTTTCCAGAGCTGATACATCTCGTAGTAGAGGCCTGCGCCATTGGTGTGGCGGCCCGGGGCCGGGTCCACGCTGTAGTGCAGGGCAAAGCCGGGATCATTCCTGGAGTCGTGCATGGCCGGTTCCTGGCCGCCGCAGTGCAGGGCGATTTCCTTTGCCTCGTCTCCCAGGCGTTCGGCCGCCGCTTTGACCCCGTCCGCCAGGATATCTCCGATGCCTTCCCTTGTGATCATTTTTTCAATCAGGAACTCCACCGCTTTGGGATCTCCCCATTCCAGGGTCTGGCCGGAGGTATCACCGGGCTTGATGATGCCTTTTTCCCAGCATTCCATGGCAAAGGCCACCACATGCCCGGCGGAGATGGTGTCCATGCCGGCACGGTTGAGCAGTTCGTTGAGGTAGAAAATACCGTCCACATCCTTGTTCATGACAAAGCCGCCCAGGGAAAGCACGGTTTCGTACTCGGGCTTGTGGGTTTCAGGGAAACGGCCGGCCTTGTTGCAGATCCCCCCGCAGCCCAGGGGGCAGGAGTAGCAGTGGAATTTCTCGGTTTCATGTTTGGTGATGGCATCGGGATTTGAGGACAGGGATTTGAAAAATCCCCAGTCACGGCTGGAGCCCAGCCAGTTTTTGATGGGGGAGTCCCCCATTTCCACGGAGGTCTGGTTCATGGACACCGTGCCCCATTTCCGGAGCATGATCTTGTAAAGCAGACCGTCCTGGGTGGCCGTGAAGGGAAGGATACGCATGAGTGCACCGATGGGGGCGGTAAGCCATCCCGGCACAAACGGCGGCTGGAACTGTATCCATTTGTTGCAGATCGCCGAGATTTCCTTCATCTCCACCCGGTTGTGGACGGGAATCCGTTTCTTGCCTGAAAGCACCAGTGCCTTGAGGTTTTTGACGCCCATCACGGCACCCAGACCGGATCGGGCCGCCATCCGCCCCTTGTCCGTGGACACCCCTGAAATCAGGGAGCGGTTTTCCCCGGACTGGCCGATGCAGGCCACCCGGGCATTGGGATATCTTTCCTGCAGCATCTCTTCGGACGCCACCGCATCCCGGCCCCAGATACCCTCAGCGGGCCGAAGTTCCGCCCCGTGGTCATCCACGTGGAGATATACGGGGTCTGTGCTGATGCCTTTGAAAAAGATGCCGTCCACCCCGCAGCGTTTGATGGCCGGCGAAAAAGAGCCGCCGCAGTTGGCCTCGCCCCAGCCCCCGGTGAGGGGAGACAGGCCTGTGATCATCCAGCGCCCGGTGAAAAGTGAGCCTGTGCCGGTGAGAAGACCGGACACGAATCCCAGGATGTTGTCCGGCCCCATGGGATCGGCGCCTGCGGGAATCCGGTGGTAAAGCACGTGGGCGGCAAGCCCCATGCCGGAAAGAAACGATTCGTAAACCCTGGGCGAGATTTTTTCGAAAGTGATGGTGCGGTCCGTCAGATCCACCATCATGATCCTGCCCATAACCCCTTTTGATGTCATTGATATTCTCCTTGGCTTGGCGTAATTTGGTTGGGTTACCCTTTTTTGATGCGGGTGGGATCCAGGGGAACCCCTTCCCATGCGGCTTCGGTCACCATCAGGAAATCCTCATAATCCATGTCTTCCGGATTGTAGAAGATGGCCCCGTCCCCCATGGCGGTGGCGGCGATTTCCGGCAGCTTATCTTTGGGCACCATGGGGGTGCCGTCATGGCCTTTCAAATCCTTGAAACGTGTGGCATGACGGCCGGAGGTGATCTGGTTGAGTTCTTTGTTGAATTCCCGTATCCAGTCAATGGCGGCCTGGGCCCGTTTGTCCGCCGGGGTGGATACCACGGCTTCGGGGCCAGCCAGGGGCAAAAGGAGATCTGCGATCCGGTCTTCGGCCTTGTGCAGGTTGTACTCCAGGCCGTAGGGCAGGAGGATGGCCATGCAGGTGCCGTGGGGCACGTGGCAGACAGAACCCACGGAGTGGCCGATGGCGTGTACCATGCCCACCATGGCGTTGGAAAACGCGATGCCGGCCATGGTGGCGGCCGTGGCCAGGGCCAGACGGCCGTCCTTATCCGAGGGATTTTTGATCACGGAAACCAGGTGTTTGCTGATCAGGGTCATGGCTTCCCGGGCGTGGGCGTCGCTTAAGGGATTCTTGGACATCATCACCGTGGATTCCACGGAATGGGCCATGGCATCCATGGCGGTGGCCGCCGTGATATGGGGCGGCAGGGTCAGGGTCATCCGGGGATCCACCACGGCAGCGTCCGGCAGCAGGAAGTAGGAGGTGAAAAGCATTTTCCGGTTGTTGGCGTGGTCGGCGATGACCGCCACCAGGGTGACCTCGGAGCCTGTGCCCGCTGTGGTCGGCACGGCGATCAGCGGCCGCAGGGGGCGTTTCAGGGCCCCGGCGCCGGTGAATTCCATGAGGTTGTCCGAATCTTCGGATACCAGGATGTTGATGCCCTTGGCCGTATCCAGCACAGAACCGCCGCCTACGGCGATAATGGCGTCACAACCTTTTTCCCGGTAGACATCGGCCAGGCGGTGGACCACGTTCAGGTCCGAATCCGGGGGCACATCATCTTCAATGGTGGGGATGGTAAGGTTTCAGCCCAGGGCGGTTTCCACCACATCCACCAGGCCTGCGGCCCTGACCCCCTTGTCCGTGAGGATCATCGGGGCCGAAGATCCCATGGCTGTGAGCAACGAGGGGATCTGTTCCAGTCCGTCATGGCCGGCGACAATCTTTACCCGGCAGCAGAATTCAAAATAGTCAGGTATGTACATGGTGTCTCCTTTACCCTAAGGGGGCGGTTACCGGGCTGCCGTCGCAGGCATGGGTTAGTATGCATTTCAGGACGTCTTGAGCCGTGTCCCGGGTGATATTTTGGATGTTTTCATCCGCGGCAAGGGCGGTGAGGGCGTCGCGCTGCCAGCCGGCCTCCGCCAGGGTCCGGGGGGTATGGCCGCCTGTGACGGCATGAAGACCGTTGAGCAGCCCGCGGATGGTTTGGACGGCGGTGACCGGCTGCTGGGATACCGGCACCGTGCTGAAGCGTTCCATGCCTGAAAGGGGCAGCAGCAGGCTGCCAAAACGATCCCGGCCCAGGGTTTCGAGGACCGCCGGCAGTAGGACGGTCATAATCATCCCTAAGGAGACCCGGCCGCTGTCGCCTGAGATTTCCCGGCCCAGCGCAAGGGTCAGCAGCGGGCGTGATCCGTCGGTGAGGTAGCCGCTGATGACGGCGGCCTGGACCAGTTGTTTCTGCCATCCGGCTTCCGCTTTTTTCCGCAGCTTTAAGTTGGATTCCGAATAGCTCCCGATCATCTGCGCCAGGGGGACTGCAGCCAGTTCAACAAGGGCGGCGGCATAGGCCCTGGCCGGCGGGTTGCCTGACAGGGCATGAACCTCGCATCCCAGGGCCAGGCAGAACAGGGCGGCATCCAGGAGGCTGTCCCGGTCGTCGGGGATCAGCATGGCAGGGTCAATCACGGCCTGGTCCGGGGCGAGATAGGGGGAGGTGAAGGCCTTACGGTTGAAGGTGACCGAGGCGGCGGTTGCAGTGACTGTGTCCACGCCTGTGGGAATATAGATCAACGGGTTGAGGGGGGCTGTGATGTCTGTGCCTTTGAGGGCGTCCGGCCCGAGGGTCACAGCGATGTTCAAGGCTTTGGCCATGTCGGCGGCAGCCGCCTTGCCCACGGCGATGATGGCGTCATACCCCTTTTCGCGGTAGGTGGCATACATGTCGCGGATGAATTGCGCCGTCGCCTCCGGTTTTTTCTTTGATCCGCTCAGTGCAGGTTCCGGCACAGCCGGGGCAATTCCCAAAGTCATGCCGGAATCCTTGAAGGCCCGGATCAGGCATTTGTGACGTTTTAGCTTCCGGCTTGCCGCGTCCTGGATCACCATGGGTTTTTTGGCGCCCATCCCGCTCAGTTCAAAGGGGAGGTGCTCCAGGGCATTGGTGCCGGCCGAGGTTTTGGTCCGGCAGAGAAAAGAAAAATGGGTGGTCATGTGATCCTCCGACTTAAAATCCGATAAGGGTTCTGATGAGTACCAGGGCCCGGTCCAGGGTGTGGCGTTTGAACGACCACCTGGGGTAACGTTTGATGGCCAGTTTGGCAATGGGCTTGGGCAGAAGATAGACCTGGACGATGTCCAGCACCCGCACACAGGCACAGGCGTTAGGAACGTCGCCGCAGACAAAGAGGCGGTCCCTGGCATTGGCCACCGGGGTGCTTTCCCGGAAGGTGAACATGGTAAAAAGGTTGCCTAAGCTTTTTAGCCCCATTTCCAGGTGGATATCATGTTTATCCGGATTTCCCCCCTTGTATCTCACCCGGCCGATGGCATCCTTGCCCACGATCATGTAGGGACCGTTGGGAAAGGCCCCCAGGCAAAAGGTGTATTCGTCGGGCATATTCTCAAATTCTTTTGCGACCTCTTTGTCCACCTTGGCGGCTGCCTGAACCGCCCGCCCCACAAACCAGAGCATGATGCCAAGGTAGATACGCGTCAGGTAACGCTTCCCGGGTTTGATTTCTGCAAAAGCCTCCATGGTCCTCCCCCTTGATTTTCGGTGTTGATAATAAATGCGCTACTTCAGTCGGCCGAGCGACCGACAATGAATATACGAGTGAATACTATTTTTTGTCAAGAAGATTTTTATCCCCCTCTTTTTTTATGATATCAATCCATTGCCCGATTTTATTTGCAGCTGCTATTTTTTATTTTCCCACCCTTGCACCCCGTTAAAAGATACGTTAAAAGATAGAGTGATAACAGTGTTTACTATAGTAAATTGCTTCATTATTTCGACCGTATTTTGAAAGGATGTGTATCATGTTGAAAAAAGAGATCCAGGACAATATCGTCATTGCCACCCTGACGGACGGGGCCTCCAATGCCGTCACCATAGAGACCCTGCGCCAGCTGAAAGCCATCGTGGATGAAGTGAACGAGACCGATGACCTCAAGGGTATTGTCCTGACAGGGGAAGGGCGGTTTTTCTCCAGCGGTTTCAGCCTGCCCATGTTTGTGGGGTTTGAATCTGATGACGAGGTGATCTCCTTTTTTGAAGAGGAAGAGCGGATTCTGCTGGATTATTTTACCTGTGCAAAGCCTGTGGTCTGCGCCATGAACGGTCATTCCGCAGCCATGGGACTGATTCTGGCCATGGCCTCCGACTACAGGATTGTGAAAAACCACCCCAAAATCAAGCTGGGCATGAGTGAAATCAAGATCGGTTTAGGACTGTCCATCGCCCAGGCGGCAGTGGTCCGGTTCGGCCTGGATTCCGACAAGCGCTACAGGGATGTCATGTATTTCGGTGACATGGTGGGTGTGGACAAGGCCCTTGAAATGGAGTTGGTGGATGAGGTGGTGGAAGGAGACCAGCTTATCGCCCGGGCCAAAGAGGTGATCTGCACCTGGATCGATACCCCCAACCGCCCCTTTATCCAGATCAAGCAGGGGCTGAAATTCGCCACCGCCGAAACCATCCGCAACGACCTTGAAACCCGTCCCTGGCAGGACCTCATGGCTAAAACGCTGATGAACAAGGATGTGAAGGCCACGCTCTCTTTTGTCCAGGCGGCCATGGAACAAAAGAAGTAAGCGCAGAAGATTTCCGAACCAATATCTTTTTGAATACACCCGGACAGACCGGTCTGTACGGGTGTATTACTCTTTATCCCCGAATCTTTTCGCAATTCGTTTGATGGTGGTTTCGATTTCCACAAAGGCATCCACGATCACAGGATCGAAAAGTTTTCCCCGTTCTTTGCGGATGATGCCCATGGCTTTGTCGTGGGAAAACGGCGGTTTGTAGCAGCGCCTTGAGATCAGGGCGTCGTAAACGTCTGCGATTGCCATGATCCGGCCGGACAGGGGGATATCCTCTCCAGACAGTCCCTCGGGATACCCCGTACCGTCCCATTTTTCGTGGTGGGTGCCGGCTATATCTTCGGCCATGGCCAGGTAGTTGCTGCCCTCTATTTTTTCGGCCGCCTGCCGGAGGATGATCCGGCCATAGGTGGCATGCATCTTCATTTGCCTGAATTCATCATCGGTAAGTCGGCCGGGTTTCAAAAGGATGTTGTCCGGAATGCCCACTTTTCCGATATCGTGGAGGGGAACGGACAAAAACAGGGTCTCAATATATTCGTCGGTAAGCCAGTCTGCAAACCGTCCCTTTTTCCTGAGATGAAGGGCCACGGCACGGGCGTAATGCTGTGTCCTGACAATATGCTCTCCGGTTTCCGGGTCCCGGGTTTCCACCATGGAGACCATGATTTCCATGGTGAGTTGCTGGGCCGCGGAAAGTTTCTGGTACCACATGAAGGCAGCCCTTTTTTCCGAGACAAACCGGGTGAAGGCGATGAGAACGAAAAGTGTCGTGGCCAGGGCCAGGGGGAGGGCGGGAGAAACAAAGATGCGTCCTGTGGCGTACAGGGCGGCGCTTGCCCCGAATACCAGGCCTGTGCCTGCAAGGAATCCGCCCGAAAGCACCCCCGGCCCCTGATTCCGGTAAAATACGGCAACCAGGAGGAACCCCAGCAGGAGGCAACCCACAGCCACCGCTGTTTTTGCCCAGTCCGGCCGGCGGATCAGGCGGTTGCTGGCCATATTGTCCAGAAGCACCGCAGAGACCTCAATCCCCGGAAAGTGGGGATCAAACACCGTGGGGTGGATATCGTTGAGTCCGACGGCCGAACTGCCCACAAGGATGGTCCGCCCCCGGATTTTGGCCGGGTCAAAGTTTCGGTTGAGGATATCGATGGCTGAAATATAGGTAAATCCGAAGGCCGGCCGGTTGAAACTCATATGGGCATAGCCGTCCCGGGTGATGGGAATCTGTGTATCACCTGCTTCCAGGACAAGACCGGTTGATGTGCTGACGGCCTTGACGTCGCTGATTCCCCGTTCCATCAGGAACAGGGCCAGGGAAAGATGGGGCATCACCCCGTCGTGATAACGGATCAGGAGCGGGGTTTTTCTTACCAGTCCGTCGCTGTCGTAGCGGGTATTGATAAAACCGGCCGAGGACAGGCGGGTTTCGATTTTCGGCACGTTGCACAATGTGCCTTTTGCCCGGGGCAATGCGGCCAGCATGTCTGTTTCCCCTTCGGCGATACGGATGTCCAGGGAGGCATCCCGGCAGATCTCTCCTTCGGTGGTATGGTCAAAGTAGTAATATCTGGCACCGACGGTCCGGGTCTGCCCGAGGATATGGCCGAAGAAGCCGTCATTGTCCGTGAGGGTGGCCGGGACGTTGGAGATTTGGAGATCCACCTTGAAATCGGATCTGAACTGTTGGGCAAGGTGGTTCAGGGAGAGGCGGTCGGCTTCGGGGAAAACGATATCCAGCCCCATGGCTTGGGGCTCATGGGCGGAAAGAATGGCCAGCATCTGGCCCAGGCGGTACCTGGGCCAGGGCCATTGCCCGGCACCGGCCAGGCTGGTTTCGTCAATATCCACAATGGTGACCCCGTGGGTATATGGGGCGGTGGATCCCAAATGGCGCATGTAGCGATCGTAAAAGAACCGGTCCATGATTTTTACCGGACCCTGTACAGGACCTTGTACCGGGGAAAGGGATGAGAACGGGCCAAACGCCGCAGCCAGGGTAAGTATCACCATGGCAACGCTTAGGCCTGTGCGGGCCGGCCGGGGGAGGCCGTCTATTTTCGGGATGGCGTTCACAGGGGCAAGTTTAAGGTAATGGCTTCATGGGGTCAGCGGATCATGATCTCCACACGCCGGTTCCGGGGTTCAGGGGTTTCATCCGGGGTTGGGACCAAAAGATCGTTTTCTCCGAAACCCTGGACGTAAATCTGCCGAAGCCCGGTGTCGTGCCGGGCGAGAATCCTGGCCACGGCCCTGGCCCGTTCCAGGGACAGGGCCATATTGTACTCCGGTGTCCCTTGGGAATCGGTATGGCCGATAATACTGATTTCCGAAGGAGCCCGATCCCGGGCACTCTGGGAGATCTGGGGCAGCAGGTCCATGGAGGCCGGGGTGAGGCGGACCGAGTCCGTGTCAAAGTATAGGATAAAGTGTACGGGTTTGGCCGGTTCCTGGGCGAACAGCCGGGCATAGGTGGTGTTGATCTGTCGGGGATCCGCCTTTTCAACCACAAACCCCTGGGTTTCGGACGCTGCCCGGGTATAGGTGTAGGGTTTGTCAAGCCGGGTGGCAAAGGCCTGGTTCCGGACCACAACCGATCCGGTCTTTCCGTCGTCCTGGGGCAGCAAAATGACGGTGGTCTCCTTTTTTAAACCGCAGGATGCCAGAAGTGTCAGGGCCAAACAAAGAACCAGAAGTTTACAAGTCGTCTTCAATGTATCACTCCACTTTCACGATGAACCGGGTGCCCCGGATACCCACCGTTGCCTTTGGGGTGGTCACCTTGACCGATTCCGGCGAGAGTTTGCCTATTTTACCCGAATGGTACACGGCTTCGCCCCGCTCCAGGTAAAAGAGGAAGTCATAGGTGGCGGTTTCCGGGGAAAAGATGTAATTGCTGATCGTAAAGCTTGTTTTCGGCCCCAGGGTGATGACGGTGCCGTCCGTGAACATGATTCCGGCATAGCCTTTGTACGCCGTGACGATCAGGTCGCCGCTTTGAAGCAGCATGCCCACCCGGGCAGGTATCTGTTCCGTATTATGGTTCTGGTTTTGAGCCTGACTCGGCAATTGGCGCTGGACACTGACCTTGCCGGATATGCTTTTGACCATGGCGGCATGGTTCTGGGCCACCGCCGTATCCGGCAAAAAGAACAGCGCAATGAGAAATAGGATCCAAAAGGGTTTCATAATTTTAGGTGTCACAGTCCGGGGCTGTAAAATTTGAGCCTGATTAAGAAAAAAGATCAACCGTTCGTCGATTATAGACAGCAGACAGATCCAAGTCAAGGCGGTACAGCTTAAGCAGATACAGCCAGAAAAGAGGACCTGATCCGTTTAAGGTGTTTTAAAAGCTGGGTTTTTCTGGCCCGGCCTGTCTCTTCGGGGCTGCCTTTCCTGAGCAGCTCGGAAAGAAGCACCAGGTCTTCCATCACCGCATCCACTTCCCGGCTCAGTCCTTTGGTGTCCATTTTCAGCATATTGAAATACCAGAGTCTGAAAGTCAGGGAATATAGACGTTCGGAGGTCTCAACCAGAAAGGGGTTCCCGGCGGCTTCATGGAAGATTGTTTTATTGGCGATGTCCAGCTCTGCCAGTTTTTTGGGCTCTGGGGCTGACTTCAAGGCGTTGCAAAGGTCTTGAAGCGCATCGAAGCGAGAGAGTTGCTCCGGCTGTATTTTGTCCCGGGCCATGGTACCGATCACCGCTTCGAGTTCAAGCCTGGCCTGGAATACGTTGGTGATGGAGCTGAGTTCCAGTTCGGAGATCAGGATGCCGGTTCTAGGAAGGATCTTTACCAGGTACTCCCATTCCAGGCGGAAGAGTACGGTGCGCAAAGGCGTTCTGCTGACCCCGAATTCTTCGGCAAGGGTCTGCTCTTTGAGGATGAGGCCGGGCTCGTATTCCAGGAACATGATCCGGTTTCGAAGGGTGTTGTAAATGTCTTTGTTCATAATCGGTTTTATCCCGCCTTGGTTCGTCAGGTTCAGAACGTTGGTATACCTTAATAGTACAAGCCATAAGATTATGCAACCGGCAACCGAAACGGCTGCCGGTATCTGGATATAACCCGGTTATGAGGTGTTGGGATCAGTCCATCACCGGTGTCCCGTTGGGGTGCTTTTCCCGTTTTTTTTCAAACCCGATGAAAAATGCCAGAAGTGAGGGCACCACAAAGAGGGTGAACATGGTGGACAGGGCCAGTCCCCCAAGCAATACAGATCCCAGTCCCCGGTACAGCTCGGAGCCTGCACCGGTGGAAATGGCCAGGGGCAGCATGCCGAAAACAGAGGTGGCGGCCGACATGAATATGGGACGGATACGGGTCCGCACCGATTCCATGATGGCCGCGGTGCCGGTATAGCCGCCGTATCTTACGTTGTTCAGGGACTGGTGAACGATGAGGATGGCGTTGTTCACCACGGTGCCCACCAGGATGATGAAGCCGAGCATGGTGACCACGTCAAACCCCTGGGGGGCCACATAGGCATCCACTAACCGCAGACCGATAAACCCGCCGGCCCCGGCCAGGGGGACGGTAAACATGATGATAAAGGGGTAGAAAAAGTTTTCAAACAGGGCGGACATCAGAAGATAGGTGATGACCACCGCCAGAAGGAAGTTCCACTGCAGGGCCTCCCGGGTCTGGGTCAGTTTGTCCGCATTGCCGCCCATGGTGATTGCCACCCCCGGCAGCCGTCCGGCCTCCTGCATGGGCCGCACCACCTGGTTTTCAATCTTTTCCATGGCGGCCTGGAGGGGCAGGGATTCCGGTGGTGTGACCTGGAGTCGAACGTGGCGCTTTCGTTCCAGGTGATTGACCTGGGTCATCCCCCGGGTGTAGACCAGGTCTGCCACATCTCCGATGCGGATGGGCGTGCCAAAGGGGTTGACCACAGCGGTGTTGAGCAAGGCCTCCGGCGTGGCGGAACGCTCCTGCGGCCCTTTGAGCACAAGGTCAAGCTGCCGCTTGCCTTCGGGGCGGAATTCGTCTACCTTCCGGCCGTCCATGAGTACATCCACCCAGGTGCCGAATTCCGCTTCGGTGAGGCCGCTGGCCGCAAGCTTTTCACGGTCCGGCATCAGCCGGGCTTCGGGGTAGGTGGTTTCCAGGGAGGGAATGGGCCGAATTTGGGACCCGGGTATCCCGCCCATCAACGCACCGAACAATTGCCCGCCGGCACCGATGATCTGGGTTAAGTCTTCCCCGGTGATATCCACGTCAATGGTCCGACTGCTGGCGATGTCGGTCTGGAAGATACCGGCCTGGAAGGCAAAACCGAAAACATCCGGCAGGCTGTTGGCGATGCGGTTGTACAGGGGCAGCAGTTTTCCGGCCTCGGTGTCATGGACGCTAACCCCGCCCAGGAGGTTGAAGCCCTCTTCGGCCACAAACCAGATATCTTCAATCTGGGGAATGCCGTCCTTCCAGTCCTCGGCCAGGTAAGGGGCAAGCTGATCACTGAAAAATTGCCCCATCTCCTGCCGCTTGTCCACCGAACTGCCCGGGGTGGGGATCAGGATGGCCAGGACCAGGTTCTGGTTGCCCTGAGGCAGGTATTCGGTCTTGGGCATCAACTGCCAGACAATGGCCACGGACAGGGAGGTAAACATGAGGACGCATCCCAGCCGGGTGACGGCATTTTTCAAAAAGAACCCGGACAGGGACATGAGCCCGCCGTGGAGCAGGTTGCCGATCTTATCGATGATCCCGGCCGATTTTTTCCCCTGATTGGCTTTCCTTGGCAACCGGTAAAGCCGGTTGAGGATGGTGGGAATCACGGCCACGGATACAAACAGGCTTAAGAGAATGGAAAAGGTAATGGCAATGGCGATATCTCTGAACAGCTGGCCGGCCTCCTCCTGGATGAAGATGACGGGAACGAATACGGCCACAGTGGTGGCAGTGGAGGCAAACACCGCCCCCCAGACTTCAGACGCCCCTTCATAGGCGGCGGCAAAGGCTTTTTTTCCCATATGGCGGTGCCGGTCGATATTCTCCAGTACCACGATGGCGTTGTCCACCAACATGCCCACGGCAAAACTGATGCCGGCCAGGCTGACCACGTTGAGATTCCGGCCCAGCACCCACAAGAAAAGGAAGGTGCCCACCACGGAAATGGGAATGGCCACGGCCGTGGTGACGGTGGCGCTGGCGGACCGCAGGAAGAGCAGCAGCACCAGAATGGCCAGGGCGCCGCCCACCATGACGTTTTTCTTCACCAGGTCGATGGCGTTGAGAATATAGGGCGCCTCATCATAGACCCAGTCCAGGAAAAGCTCCCGGGGGGCCAGCAATTCTTCGTTGATGCGGTCGATTTCTTTTTGCAGCCGGTCCACAAGATCGATGACGTTGGCCCCTTGTTCCTTTCTGACGCCGATGGCGATGACTTCGGTACCGTTCTGCATCACAGCGCCGGTCCGGCGTTCATACCCGAAACCCACCTCGGCCACATCCCTTAGGTGAACCCGCTGGAGGCCGTCGTTGTAAATAACCGTGGCCAGGGCATCTTCCGGGGTTTCAAACTGGCTGACGGTCCTGATCCGGTAGTCTTTTTTCCCGATGCCCATAAGGCCTGCGGAGGTATTCCGGTTGGCCCCGCGCACCCGGCTGATCACCTGGTCGATGGTCAGATTGTACCGGGCAAGTTTCTGGGGATCAATCTCAATATGCACCTCGGTTTCCGTGCCGCCCCCCACAAAGAGGGACCCCACACCCTTGACCCTTTCCAGGTGCTGGCGAAGTTCATTTTCAAAATAGGTGCGATAGGTGGCGATGGAGCGGGTATTTGCGGGCCGTGTCTTGAACATGATCCAGATCACCGGGTTGGACTGGGCCCCTGCCGCCTCAATGGCCGGCTTTTCGACATTCTCCGGGTAATCCGCCACCTCGTTCATCTTGTTGGACACCCGCAGCAGGGCGGCGTCCAGGTCGCTGCCCACGGGAAATGTCAGGGAGACCTGGCCGTAATTGTTGAAGGCTGAGCTCTCCATGGATTCCAGGTTTTCAAGCCCTTTGAGGGCCTCTTCCTGCTTTTCGATGATCTCCTGCTCGATTTCCGTGGGGGTGGCACCGGGCCACACGGTCCGGACGGTGATTTCAGGGGTTTCCACATCCGGGGTCAGCTGTTTGGGTAGCTGCATCAGGCCGATGGTGCCGAACAGGACCACCAGGATCACGCCCACGGCAACCGTGATGGGTTTTTCTATGGCATAGCGGATGATATCCATCTTATTCTCCCTGTGATCCTGGGGCCGGTTTTTCTTCTGTGTTTTCAGCCGCAGCGTTGCCTGCGGGCGGCAGTACAGTCACGGGTTGGCCCGGTCGCAGGCGCTCGTTTCCTTCGGTGATCACGGTCATGCCGGGCGTAAGCCCTTCAGCGTTGACACCCACATTTGCCCCCCGGGAATAGGCCACCTGTACAGGCAGGCTTTTGGCCTTGCCGTCAGCTATAATGAATACCATGTCCATGCCCTGGAACTGCACCAGGGCATCCCTGGGAATCATGACCATCTCTTTTTTCTCAGACACGGGTACGGCAACGGTGGCAGACATGTTTACGGCCACGGGACCGTCATAGTTCAGCTTGAGCTTCAGGGAAATATTTTTGGTCTTGGGGTCGGCCTCGGGCCGGATACCTGTGACAATGCCGTCCAGCGTGGTGTCGGAGGCATGGAGGGTGACCGGCATCACATCCCCGGATGTGGAGAAGCGTATCAGGTGTTCGGCCACCGGCACCTGGATAAAAATGGCGTCTGTGGCGCCGAGCATGCACAGCTGGCTGCCCGGCAGGACCCACTCCCCCACTTCCGCCTGTTTTTCAAGGATGATGCCGTCAAAGGGGGCTCTCACCACATGTTTGGCCAGGCGGAGGGTCAGGATATCGATCTCCCTGGCCAGGACAACGGTCTCCTGAATGCGGTCTTTATGGTCAAACCGCTGATCGTCATAGCTGGATTCCGGTGCAATATCCTTTTTGAAAAGATGGGTCTGCCGGTCCAGGTTTCGCTTGGCCTTTTCAGCCCGGATCTTAGCCTGGGCAAGCCGGGCCTTTTTCAGGGCCAGTTCTTTTTCAAGGATACGGCTGTCCTGGCGGATCAGGATATCTCCTTTTCGAACCCGGTCTCCTTCATTGAAGGTCACCTGGATGATCCGGGCGCTTTCTTCGGGTGATACCCGGCTGATGCGGTCAAAGTAAAGGGTGCCGATCAGATCTGTGGTGGTGGCCGCTGTGGTGGCCACCACGGTTTGGGTACGGACCAGTGCCGGCGGCTGGGCCGGGGCGCCTTCCTGGGCCTGGCAAAGGACCGGGTTCAGCAGGACCGGACTCAGCAGGCATATCATATAAAGGAAAAAAAGGTATGGAATACGCATGGAAGATAAGACTCCTAAAAAGTGGCCGGGGAACACCCCGCAGGGATTTCGGCCAGCGTTACAGATAAACGGTTTTTTTGCCCTGCCTTTGCGGGGCGGCCTGCCGTGAGAGGACGCAGATGATAGACCAGGGCGGCGGCGGTTGTCAATATCTCATCTTTGCTGCGTACATTTCAATGGAAAAAGTGAAAGCAATTGTAAAGGAACGGAAAAATTGTCTGGATACCGGGAGAGGCTTGACAAAAATATTTTCTTGGTATACCTGAAAAATATCAACATTGCGACAGGGCCGATGTAACGGGGACGGCAAGAAAATAAAAGGAGAACGCATGACCTATTCAGATATCACGCATGGATTGTGGGCCGAGACGGCCAAGGGAAAACCCGAACTTAAGATGTTTTCAGGGGAGCACCGCACGGAAGTTGCCGTGATCGGCGGGGGATATACCGGTCTTTCGGCTGCCCTTCACCTGGCAAAAGAAGGGCATGACACCGTATTGCTGGAGGCCAATGCCGTGGGGTTCGGCGGGGCCGGGCGGAATGTCGGGCTGGTGAATGCCGGGTTGTGGCTGATGCCCGAGGATGTGATTTCCCTGGTGGGTGAAGACCACGGGGAGAAACTGATTGATGTGCTTGGGGCCTCCCCCGATCTGGTGTACGGCCTCATTGATGAATACGATATCCCCTGTGAACCCTGGCGGTTTGGTACACTGCATTGTGCGGATTCCGGGTCCGGATACAAGGCCCTTAAGGAACGGGAACGCCAGTGGCAGAAACGGGGGGCACCGGTCGAACTTCTGGAAAAAGAGGAGGCTGCGCAGAAACTGGGCACCCAGGTATTCCGCGGGGCCTTGCTGGACAAACGCGCAGGGACGGTTCAGCCCTTGGGTTACGCCTTCGGGTTGGCACAGGCCGCGTTGAAAGAGGGGGCCTCCCTGTTTGAAAACACTCCTGTGACCGCCCTGAATAAAAAGGACGGGGAATTTGTGCTGGAGACGCCGGAAGGACGACTGCTGGCCAAAAAGGTCATCGTTGCGGTGATGGGGTATCCGGAACAGGTTTTTGACAATCATATGAAAAACATGGTGCCTTTTAACTATTTTCAGTTTGCCACCCCGCCGTTGAGCCGGTCCATTCTGGAAACGGTGCTGCCCGGGAGGAACGGGGCCTGGGACACCAATTTAATCCTTTCCTCATACCGGCTGGATGAAGCCGGCCGGCTGATTGTGGGCAGCGTGGGCAAGGTGGAAGGCTTTGCCTGGGATTTGAAGCTGGCCTGGGCCAAACGGACAATCGCCAAGGTGTTTCCCCAGGTGGGACAGGTGGATATGGAACACGGGTGGTACGGCAGGATCGCCATGACCACGGACCATATCCCCAGGTTCCATGTGATGGATAAGGATATGGCCATGGTGACCTGCTATAACGGCAGGGGTATCGGGCCGGGAACGGTATTCGGGAAACTTTTGGCCCGGTATATGACCGAAGGGTCAAGGGCGGACATTCCCCTTCCCATATCCCCGATCCAGGCGGTTAATTTCAGGCGGCTGCGGGGATTGTTTTACGAGGCCGGGTCCAGGCTGTACCACTTTGCCCAGCGCAGAATCTAAGGCGGGTTCGCCGTCGGTGATTTCGGCAACGCAGGGGTCAGGTGCTGCCAAGGGTAAAAATGTGGACAGGTTCCGTAAACCCTTTGATGGAAACCGGCTCATCAAAAGGGACCGGGGTAATGCCGGAAAGATCGTCCGGGATGCAGGCCGCCGTATCTTCTGACAGGAGGATATCAACGTTCATATCACGGGTCTTGGCCTGGAGGCGGGAGGCCAGGTTGACGGTCTCTCCCACCAGCAGGTAGGAGAGCCGCTCCGGGCTGCCGATATTGGCCGCCAGGACCTGCCCGGTATGAATTCCGATGCCGTGGGCCAGCCTCGTCCGGCCGCATTGTTCAAGACCCCGGTTCAGCCGGGCCAGGGCCGCATCCATGTCCAGGGCAGCCCTGACCGCGTGCAACGGATGGTCCGGATCTGCCACCGGCGCCCCGAACACCGCATAAATTTCATCCCCCAGAAACTGGAGGATCAAGCCGTTGTGGGCCTTGATGGCAGCGCTCATCTCCTTGAAATACCCGTTGAGCAGGCTGACCACCTGTTTGGGGTCCAGGGTGGCCGTCAGGGGGGTGAAGTCCCGCAGATCCGCAAACATGACGGTGACATGTTTATATGCCCCGTCCAGGGGGATGTTGCCGGACAGGATTTCATCCCGGATCCTCGGGTCCACATAGCGGCCGAAGGCGTCTCTGACCCGCCTGCGGTCCGCAAGTCCCTGGATCATCCGGTTGAAGGCATCGCCCAGGATGCCGATTTCATCGTTGGATACCACCTGAACCCTGGTATTATAGTCCCCGTCCCTCACCGATTTCATGGCCTTTAGCATGATGGTCAGGGGATGGGAAATAGACCGGCTGATCAGCCGTGTCATGATACCCGAACCGATAAAAAACAGGACAAACGCCACCAGGGAAAAAATCAGGACGGAACCTGCGTACTCCCGGGTGGACATGGGGTTGATCTCCACCTGGAGATAGAGCACAAAAAGGGTCAGTACGATGTGGGTCAATGGCAGCAGGATACCCATTCTGAAAAAGGCCCGTACCCGCCTTTTTATGGAGAGTCTGCGGGTGTTTTCAACCTCATAGAGACGGCCTTCGGGGAAGAGCTGCGGGATCAGTTCTTTGCGGGCATGGGCTTCCAGGCTGAAAAAGATCAGGGCCGAAGAAACCAGGCCCACCAAAGTGGACCTCAGGGAAAAGGTGATGGCGGTGGCAGCATCCATGGCTCCCATCCGGAACAAAGTAAAGAACATGGCCATGGGAATGAAAATCCACAGTCCGATATTCAGTGGTACAATAATGAAGGGCAGATTGATGATCCGCTGCCTGGCCAGCGCCTGAATCCCGTCCCGCTCCCTTTTGCCTTCAAGGAAAAGGCGCACCGGTGCCAGCATTTGCCGCATGCCCAGTAACAACGGACAGGTGGCCACCGCTGTGGCCAGCACCAAAAGCCCGAATCTGAATGCAATCACATAGGGCCAGTTCCCGGAATTCAGCTCGCTGATCCGTTCCCTGGCAAATTCAAAAGGGGTGGATATGTTCAGAAGCATGACCACCAGCATGGCCAGGAAGGTGGCTTTCAATGCCACCACATAAAACCCGGCCAGAACTGCCGATGGTTTGCTGGAATTCACGGTTAGCGTACCGGTACGACTTCCAGCCAGTATCCATCCGGATCATTGATAAAATAGATGCCCATATCCTTGTTTTCGTAGCAGATGCACCCCATCTTCTCGTGCAGGGCATGTGCCCCTTCAAAGTCGTCTGTTTTAAAGGCGATATGGAATTCTTCATCCCCTAAGTCGTAGGGCTTTTCCTGGGATTTGAGCCAGGTCAGTTCCAGCTTGTTGGCAGAGGCGTTGTCCGTCAGGAACACGATGATGTAACTGCCGTCGTCCGCTGTTTTTCTGCTTTGTTCCGTCAGCCCCAGGGCCTTTTCATAAAATGCCAGGCTTTTGTCAAGGTCCAGTACGTTTATGTTAAAGTGATCGATGGTAAATTTCATGAAATTACGGTCTCCGTGTGTTGAAGTTGTTTTCTTAGGTAACCATAGGACGCCCGGTATAGGGGGGTCAAGAAAAAAACTCGATGGATTCTGATATGCAAAGGTTAACTTATATCCGTCTTTGGTGTATATACGTGGGAAACGTTTAGAACAACCAATCCGGACACGGGTTCTCAATGGATAAACATGATAGTCAATTGACGGACGAAGACGTCAGAACATTGCGGTTGCGGTGGCAGGAAATAGCGCCTGATACCGGACTCAGCAGGCGGGATGCCACCATCCGGCGGCTTAAGGATGAGTGCGTGCCCGCAGGTTCGAAACGGCCGCTTCGTCTGGATCTGCGGGGGATCGACCTGAACAGCCAGAATCTGGCCGGCCTGGACCTGTCAGGCTACGATTTCAGGTATGCCTCCATGAACCGGATCGATCTGACCGGGGCAAATTTAAGCTATGCGAAACTTGGGAACGCCAGCCTGGATATGGCTGTGCTGGACGAATGCGAATTCATCGGGGCGGATCTCCAGCACGCCAGCCTGAATGAGTGCAGCGCAAAACACTGCGGATTCGGTGGTGCCGACCTGGCCCACGCAAGTATGATCAACGCCCGTCTGGGCGAGGCGGTTCTCAGCCGGTCCCGGCTTCACATGGCTGATTTGAGGGCCTCAGATCTCACCGGTGCCAGAATGTCGGAGGCCGACCTGTCCCATGCGGTGTTTACCCGGGCCTGCCTTGATGATGCGGATCTAAAACACAGCGATGTGGACCATACCCGGTTCAACCTGGCAGGACTTCAGCGCTGCCGGCTGTTGGGGATAAAGCATTTTGAGACCGCAGACTGGATCGGTTCGGACATCCGCGATATGGATCTTCGGGGCGCTTACCTGGTGCGACGGCATATTTCCGATGAAAATTACCTGTTTGAATTCCAGAGCCAAAGCAGGGTTCACAAGGCCATTTACCGGGTCTGGTGGGTGACCTCGGACTGCGGCCGTTCCCTGTTGCGATGGCTGGTCTGGCTGGTGGGCGCCACCCTGGGATTCGCTGCGGTTTATACCCAGGTGGCCATTGATTACGGGGCGTATGAAACCTGGTTTTCCCCGGTTTATTTTAGTTTTGTCACCCTGACCACCCTGGGATACGGAGATGCCGTTCCCATGTCCCTGACCGCCCAGATGGTGGTGTCACTGCAGGCGGTAACCGGCTATATGGGGCTGGGAGGGTTGCTGAGTATCCTTGGAAACAAAATGGCACGCCGTGCTGAATGAGGTGAAATCACATGTTCTCATTTTTTAAAAAGAAATCCGATCCGAAATCTGAATTGAAAAAAATTCTCAAGGGCTATGAACTGCCCTCATTTCCAGCCGTGGTGATGCAGATTCTGCAGAAGATAAGAAGCCCTTATTCATCGGCATCTTCCATTGCCGAATCCCTGGCCCTGGATCCCGGCATTTCCGTGAAGCTGCTCAGAATCGCCAATTCAGCGGCCTTTTCCCCCACAAAAAGAGTGGAAAATTTAACCCAGGCCATTGCATTGGTGGGGATTTCCCAGCTTGAATCCCTGGTGCTGGGGGTGGGGGTGGCCAAGGGCATGCCCAAACAGTCCTGCCAATGGCATGATCCTGCCGGGTTCTGGCTGACCTCTGCCAAGCGGGCGATCCTCGCCAGTGAACTGGCCCGCATCCTTTGCCCGGCAAAGGAGTCCGAATGTTTTACCGCAGCTTTTCTTCAGGATCTGGCACTGCCTTTCCTGGCCTGCCACAGAAGTGATGTCTATGATCCGGTATTCAAGTCATGGCATCTGGAAGGCGGAGACCTGGCGGCACTTGAGCGTGAGCACCTGAACTGGGATCATACCGAAGTGGCTGCCTGGATCTGTGCCGAATGGGGGCTGCCGGAAAATATCGCCGCAGCCATCCGGGGGCATCACGGTGCCGAAGTGCCGGATTACCAGGCACTGGGGCCGGTCCGGCTGGTGTCAATCCTCAGAGAGGACGAAACCAATTCCGGTATTGACGAACTCATCGTCGAGGCCCATACCGGTTACGGCATCCCGCAGGAGAAGGTGGAAGACCTGATTGAACCTGCGTTTGAAAAGGCTGCCGAACTGGCCCGGCTGATCGTTTGACGGCGATGTGATGCAAGGGTTGTCTCACGATACACACATCGTGAGACAACCGCCGCCACGTTATGTCTCACTTTCTGTTTGAGATTCTGCTTCATTCATAGTAGGTTTATCCATAAGATAGAGTAATACCTTTACCTCTGCGATATAAATATTCTGGTGGTACAATTTGTGAATAGGTTTTCCTTATAAACCTAAATGCGTCAGTTACGCTGAATTCCCGGCGATATTGTGACGCGGGAAAACTATTTGTAAACAGAACCCGCCAGGATAAGCGCCGGGGATGTGTGCCACAGGCCAGTCAAGGCGAAGTCAATGAATTAAGGGGGTCAAATGAAAAAAATCAACGATATCAAGCTCAGTGTAAAGCTCATCATCGGCGGGGTGGTGTCCGTATTTATTCCCATGCTCATTGTAGGGATAATTTCCGTGAATGAAGCTGGTGATGCCTTGGTGGATGCAGGAAAAAGGACTGCGGAAAGAGTGGCACTGGACCTGGCCATGACTGCTGAGATTTTTTTAGAAGAAGAGATGAAATTCGCTAAGGAAATGTCGTTTACCCCCGTATTGAAACGCGCCATGGAAGGGGTGGCGGCTGATGGACTGGAAGGATCAATGGCGGCGGTGACGGCGTTGGATGCGTTTCTGGCAGAAGCCCATCAAAAGGTGGGGGCGGATTACGATCTTTTTTTCACTGCGGATGCCGCGGGCAATACCTTAGGGGACAGCCAGAACGGGGGCCTGCGGGCAAAAAAGATCAATGTCGCGGACAGAGACTATTTTAAGGCAGCCGCCACTGGCAAAGCAATTATCGGCAAACCCATCAAGTCTCGTGCGAGCGGCTTACCGGTGGTGGTTATGGCGGTGCCTTTGGAAAACGGGGCGGGAAAATTCATCGGACTTTTCGGTGCCGTGCTTAAATTGGCCTCTCTTTCAGACAAGTTGACCGCGATTGAGATCGGCGACACCGGCTATCCTTTTGTTGCAGATAGCAAAGGAATCGTTATCGCCCACCCAAAAAAAGAGTTTATCTTTGAGCTTGATATGACCAAGCTGGATGGCCTAGAAGATATTACGCGCCGCATGTTGGCCGGAGAGGCCGGCAATGAAAGCTATACATTTAAGGGGGTTAAAAAACTGGCCGGCTTCGCGCCGGTGCCCATGGCAGAATGGAGTATCTGTGTGACCCAGAATAAAGATGAATTTATGGCTCCGGTCCGGAAAATGGAGATATATAATCTGATCGTCGGGGGCATTGTTCTTGCCGTTGTCGGTGTACTGATTTTTTTCGCTTCTCTGACCATCGTCCGGCCTATCAATGAGGCGGTGGCAGGGCTCAAGGATATTTCAGAAGGCGAGGGGGATCTGACCAAACGGCTGAAGGTAAGAGGAAAAGATGAGATCGGCGTGCTATCGCATTCTTTTAACGTGTTTATCGATAGACTTCAGGCCATGATATCCGATATCAACGGCGGGGTTGATACCCTGTCTTCATCGTCAACGGAACTTGCTGCGATCTCCGATCAGATGTCTCGCGGGGCATCCCAGACCTCTGAAAAAGCCGGGACGGTTGCGGCATCCGCCGAGGAGATGACCACCAACATGAATTCGGTGTCCGCTGCCATGGAAGAGTCTTCGGCTAATGTCAACACCGTTGCCGGTGCGGCTGAGCAGATGAACGCCACCATTGACGAAATTGCAAAAAATGCGGAAAACGCAAGGGCCATCTCCTTCAATGCCGTGACAAAGATGGAGGATTCCACGGATAAAATGAACGAACTTGGGGATGCTGCCCAGGCCATCGGCCAGGTGGTGGAGACCATCACGGATATCTCCGAGCAGGTGAACCTGCTCTCCTTGAATGCCACCATTGAGGCTGCCCGGGCCGGAGAGGCCGGAAAAGGCTTTGCGGTTGTGGCCAATGAAATTAAGGATTTGGCCAAACAGACCTCCGATGCCTCACTGGATATCAAGGCAAAGATCGACAATATCCAGGAAAGTTCTGCTGGCACCCGATCCGGTATGAAGGAGGTGGCCGAGGTCATCGCCCAGGTCAACGAGATTGTGGCAACCATCGCTACGGCGGTTGAGCAGCAGTCTTCCGCCACTCGTGAAATTGCCGACAATATCTCCCAGGCCTCCTTGGGCATTGAAGAGGTCAACCAGAATGTCAGCCAGAGTTCGGTGGTGGCCCATGAGATAACCCTGGATATTACAGAGGTCAACCAGGCCTCTGCGGAAATGGCAAGCAGGAGTGCCGAAGTGCAGAACAGTGCCGAGGAACTGTCAAATCTGGCTGTCAAGCTGGATGAGATGGTGAACCGTTTTAAAATTTAAGACGTAAGTTACCGTTCCGGGACCGGTCCTTGATGTCTCTTTGAAGGTACCAGGTCCCGGAATTAACATTTTCCCACAAGTTGTGACCCCAAAATATACTCAGGGTTTATCAATTGCGCCCGGACTGCTATACTCCCCTCCCATGATTGCCCTGAGAAGGAATAGTATTACCGCTGACCTCCTGCTGATTTTGATTGCGGTTGTGGGGTTTTGGGTGATTGGGCCGATTGTATCGCCGAATGCTGAAGCCGCCCACAGCCGGACCGATCTGAAACGGTTCCAGGGCAAGATTATTGATCATCGCCAACGGCTGAATTCCAAATTCAAGAAACGAAAGCTTGGAAAAACGAGGTTAATTATTGTCCACACCTCGGAATTGGGGCAGACCAATACCCTGAGGGTCGTCTCCCGGGGAAAGCATTTTAAAAGCGGCAGATCCACGCCCGGCGGCCACGCACATTACGTGATCGCCAGGGACGGCCGTACCTACAGGACCCTGGACCGGCGTTACCGGGCGGACCATGCGGGATTGTCCATGTGGAACGGGAGAACCAATGTCAGTGATTTTTCCCTTGGTATTGAATTGGTGGGGTATCACCATGCCCCCATTTCAACGGCGCAGTATAAGTCCTTGGGGATGCTGCTCCACATCCTGAAACAGGTATACGGGCTGACAGACAAAGATGTGCTTACCCACAGCCAGGTGGCTTACGGCCGTCCAAATCCCTGGTTCAAAAAGAACCACAGGGGGCGCAAGCGGTGTGCTAAAAATTTTGACCGGGCCAAAGCAGGCCTTGGCCCGACCTGGACCTATGACCCCGATGTACGGGCAGGCCGCCTCCAGGCAGACCCGCTTTTAACGGCGGTCTTTTACTCTCCCCTGGGCAAATCCGTCCCGGCGGCCCCGGCGGTGGCCCAGGTAAAGGGAACCCGGTCAAATATCATTTCAAAAACCAACTCTGCCTGGGCCATCGCAGGAGACGAGTATAATGATCATTCCACGGCCTATATCCTGCCGGACGGCAGGGCATTGCCGGGGGACCGGGTGGGCAAATCCATCGGCTGGGGCAGCCTGCCGGCCGGCACCCGGGTCCTGTTGAATCAGGAAACCGAACAGGTGGTGGTCCAGGCCAAGAACCCCATTAAAACCATCACCGGTCAGATGACGGCCTGGTCCCATGCCGGGGCGGATTATCGTTCTGATTCCACCATTTATTTTTTACCCTCCGGCCGGACCATGGTGGGCTCCCGGATCCGGGACTGGGATGACCTGCCGGCAGGAACGAAACTGGTGGTGGGGTATAAGGGCCCCTATGCCGTCACCCTGACACGGACGGCGTATAAAATTGCCGGCAAGCGTTACAAGGATAAAACGGTGGTCTACCGTCTGCCGGGGGGCGTGTTGATGCCGGGCAATGAAATTAAGGATTTCAACGACCTGCCCAAAGGGGTGGATATTTATATTCCTGTCGCTTTCGGTGGGTGATGCGGCAATGATAGCTTACATCAGTAGTTGTAGTAAAGCTCCTGGATCTGTGCCACGGAACGTGTCTTCAGCAGTGCCAGCATCAGAAGTATCCTGGCCTTGGCCGGGTTTAGTTCGTCCGAAGCGATAAAGCCGTTGATATCGTCATCCACTTCAACGTTGCGATCGACGGTACCGGTGGGCACCCGGGACGCCCGGACGATGCAGATCCCCTTTGCGGCGAATTCGGCAGCGGTTTTGATGGTTGCCCGGTTCATATTTCCGTTGCCGTCACCGGCAATGACGATGCCCAGGGCTCCCCGTGACACAGACGCCTCAATCAGGTCCGGGGGCATATCTGCGCAGGCATAGATAATGTCCACCCGGGGCAGGGGCAGGTCATATTCCGGGGTGAATTCCGATATCATGGTATGTTTGCGAAAGGGACCCCTGAAGAATTTCACCGAACCGAATACGACGGTGCCCATCAGGCCGTTGACCGGTGACAGGAAGGTTTCCACCGATGTGGTGTTGGTTTTGGTCAGGGAGTGGGCACCGTGGATCCAGTCGTTCATGACCACCATCACCCCCCTGCCGGCAGCGTCCGGGTGGGCAGCCACCGCCACGGCGTTGAACAGGTTTAAAGGGCCGTCTGCACTGATCGCCGTGGCAGGCCGCATGGCCCCTGTCATGACCACGGGTTTGGAAGATTTCACGGTCAGGTTGAGAAAAAAAGCGGTTTCTTCCATGGTATCGGTACCGTGGGTGACCACCACCCCGCCCACTGCGTCATCGTCCAGCAGGGTGTTGATCCGCCGGGCCAGCCTGGTCATGATTTCAAAGGACATATCCTGGGAGCCTACACTGGCGACTTGTTCCCCCTCAACCTGTGCCAGACGGTCCAGGTCCGGAACCGCCTTGAGCAGTCCTGTCAGATCCAGCTGGCCTGAGGTGTATCCCGAACGGGTCGAAGAACCGCCGGAACCGGCAATGGTGCCGCCGGTGGCGAGAATATGAACTTTGGGCAACGCAGTCATCCGCTCTTTATCCTTATCGTCTTATCCTTTAATTCAACCGCATGGGGCAATCGCGGTCCTAAAATCTATTTTTAAAACCGCGGTTGCGGTGTTTCATTAAAGGCATCGGGCTAACGATCTCTTTTGATGGGTTTTTAGTAAGAAACAGCCGCTAAGTCAAAGGAAAAATGTCGAAAACGATTCAAAGAATCACCTATGTTTCACTAGGAAAACCAATTGACACTCGGCCGCAAAATGGTATATCTTTTGGGTATTGAGCAAAACGGCAATTTGCTTAGGCGTCACCTACGATTTCCCCTAATTTTGTGATAACCCGGTCGTTTTACGGCTAGTATTGTTTGGAAAAATTGTTTAATAAATTTGAGGCGTTATTTCAGAGGAGTTTTCATGAAGGAAAAACAACCCAGTCGTCGGAGCAGCATTGCGATGAAAACATCGGTGGCCAGCGGTATCATTATTCTGATTCTTCTGGCGATCAGCAGCTTTATCGGTATTCGGCTCCAGTCCGGACTGTCCGACAGCATGATCGATCAATTCGTTACCACCCAGAAAACCGCTCTGGAAGAAGAATCCGTTCAACTCAAAAAATCTCTGGTTGCCAATATGTCGGTAAACCTGGAAATCTGTACCAGTGTTACCCGGTCCTTTCTGTACAATTTTGACCAGGAGCAATGTTATAAACTGCTGGCGTCCTACCTCAAGCTGGAGGGCATGGTGGCCATCAAAGTGTTGGATGCGGATGGTAATCCTTTTGCGGCGGCCTGGAAGCAACCCGAAATTAAAACGGATGCGGCGCTCCCCGACACGGTCAAGGTGGATGAAAACCTTTCCATAGCCTCTGATGCTATTCATGAAGGAGAGAAGGTGGGCAGCGTCAGATTGTACTATACAAACGATCTTGTGAATCAGGTGATCAAGGCAACCGAAGACCAGACCCAGAGCAGCATTGCTTCATTCCGGGGTATTGCCAAAAAGAAGATCGGACAGTCCATTACCACCCAGCTTGTGGTGGCCCTGGTGATTATCATCGCCTTGATTGTCACCATTGTTGCCTGTCTCCAGATTTTTGTCACCCGTCCCATCAAAAACACCGTTGAGATGATCAAGGATATTGCCCAGGGTGAAGGCGATCTCACCAAGCGTCTTGCGGTGAAAACCCGTGATGAAATCGGGGAACTTTCCTCCTGGTTCAACCAGTTCATTGAAAAACTTCAGGATCTCATCAAAGAGGTGTCTGAAAACGCCACCACTGTTGACACGGCATCCACCCATTTTTCCAAGTTGTCGGACTGCATGAACGCAGGGGTGGACGGACTTGCCGAAAGGGCCACGTCCGTTGCCGGTGCGGCGGACAACATGAGTGACAATATGACTTCCGTGGCCGCAGCCATGGAACAGGCCTCCACCAATATCAACATGGTGGCCACTGCCTCTGAAGAAATGTCATCCACCATCAATGAGATTGCCTCTAATGCGGAAAAGGCACGTTCCATCACGGACAATGCCGTGAACCAGACCCAGAGTGCCTCCAAGCAGGTAAATGAACTCGGGGATGCGGCCAACCAGATCGGCAAGGTGGTGGAAACCATTACCGATATTTCCGAACAGGTGAACCTGCTGGCCTTGAATGCCACCATAGAGGCGGCAAGGGCCGGTGAGGCCGGAAAAGGATTTGCCGTCGTGGCAAATGAGATCAAGGATCTGGCCAACCAGACTGCCGAAGCTTCCGGTGCCATCAAGGAACAGATCCAGGGTATTCAGACATCCACCAACGGTACTGTGGAAGAAATTACCAGTATTTCAGAGGTGGTCACTGAAATTAACGCCATTGTTGCCACCATTGCCACGGCTGTGGAAGAGCAGTCGGCCACCACCCGGGAAATTGCGGAAAATATCTCCCACGCCTCCACCGGTATCAATGAGGTAAATGATAATGTTTCGGAGGGGTCTGCCTCGTCCCAGCGGGTGGCCCAGGAAATCGCAGAGGTCAACGAAGCCACCAACGGCCTGATGTCCTCCAGTGAGGAAGTCAAGGAAAATGCAGACAAGCTGTCCATGCTGGGTGAAAGGTTGGCAGAGCTGATGAGCAAGTTCAAAGTATAGGTAAAACCACTTAATTTGATTCAAAGGGCCGGCTTTGCCGGCCCTTTTTTTGTCCGCAGCCATATTGCCTGATTGGCGTGTTTTCTTTGGGCCTTGTGCCGATTTCGTAACCGTGCTAAATATTTACCATGCTGCTACATTCCCGTATTTATTAGGTGGATGTAAAATTTGTTTTGTTAATCCCCTGGATTTCGTAAAGGAGAAAATCGTATGAAAGCATGGTTAATTAAACTTGTTGCCCTTCTGTGTTGTCTGATTCCCGTATCCGTATCCGCCCAGACCTTTTCAATCATGACCGAGGAGTACCCGCCGTTCAACTATACTGAGGAGGGAAAACTCACCGGCCTGTCTTCGGAGGTGATGGCAGAGTTGATCAAACGGATGGGGCACCCGGATAATATAAAAGTGCTTCCCTGGGCCAGGGCCTATAATTTTATCCAGAATAAAGAGGGTATGATCCTTTTTTCCATGACCCGGACAGAACAGCGGGAGTCCCTTTTCAAATGGGTGGGGCCGGTGGCTATCAACAAATGGGTCTTTTTCGCCAAAAAGGGAAGCGGGATTCAGGTGGCATCCCTTGATGATGCCCGGAACGTAAAAAAAATCGGTGCATATAAGGATGATGCCGCCGAGCAGTTTCTTAAAAACGAGGGGTTCACCAATATTGAAAGCGTTGTGGACGATCTGTCCAACGTGAAGAAACTTGCCGCAGGACGGATTGACCTCTGGATTGTGGGGGAGCTTCAGGGGATTTTCAAGGCCAAATCCGTGGCCGGCGACGCTGCAGCCTTTGAAAAGGTGTTTGATATCAAGGAAACCCAGCTTTACATTGCCTTTAGTAAGACAACCCCGGACAGTGTGATTGCCAAGTGGCAGGCTGAGCTGGATAAAATGAAAGCTGACGGCACTTACGACGCTATTCTCAAAAAATATATGTAAGCCATCCGGTGTACAGCAGACCGTTTACGGCCCGGGAATTTTCCCGGGCCGTTTTTTTAATGGACTATACGCCGAACCAGCCCCTGAAGATCCGGGTTAATTCATCGTTTTGTTCATCGCTGAGGGAGTCGGCGAACACGGCCAGACGGATGGAAATGGTCTGTCCGTTTTTCCAGGGCCACCAGGCGCACAGAAGGATGCCGTCAATGTTGGGATCTGAGGTGAACAATTGCTGGTCAGGCAGCAGGCCGCCGAAATAGTCTATGATGATGTGAATGAGATCCGGGGCCTGGTCCGTGTTTTCCTGATGCCATACAATGTCCATCTGCTGGGATAGCTTCTGGCGGATGGCTTCCGTATCCTTGACGTCGAATTCGGCAAGGACGGTTTCAAACCGGTCATCCCATTTCCAGGTCAGATGATCCCCGAGGATGTCAATGATCCAGCGGCAGCGTTTTTCAAGAATGGATGTATCGTATTCAAGCATCTGGTTTTTCCTTTCCGTAGGCGACCCAAAATGGTCCTTCGGGCAATAAATCAATGTATCATACCCGGCAGTATATCAGATTGCAAGCATATGAACAGGCGTGAACCGAATTCCTCCCGGTAATTGCTCCTTCATGCTTGCGCACGGGTGCTGCCTGTGGTACCGTTTTGTATCCTTTGATTTTCATTGAACCGTCAATTTATGCATTCCGTAACCGGAAGGTGAGCCTTCTTTAATAAGGGGGCCTGGCAACTGCCGCCTGCAATCCTTGCGGAATACGGGCTCCGCAGCCATGCGACCCAAACAGAGAGGGAAACCATGAAACAACCTGAGATTGATTATTGGATTACCTGTATGCTGGAGACCTTTGACAACGTCTCCGACCTGAACATAACGGTGGGCAAAGGGCTCCAGGTGGAATCATCCGGCCAGCTGACCAATGTCCCTGTGGAGCCACCGGTGGAGAACCTGACCCCGTTTCAGGCTGAGGTGTTTGCCCTGAATCTCATCGGAGGAGATCCCAGACTCATTGAAGACCTGGTGACCACAGGTTCCTGCGATCTGTCCTACTGGCTGGGGAACAAGGCCAGGTTCAGGGTGAACATTTTCAAGCAGCAGAACCATCTGACAACCATTCTAAGAAAGCTTGAAACCAAGATTCCCAGTATTGACAAGCTTGGCCTGCCCCCGATCTTTAAAAAAATGGCAGAGGAAAAGAACGGATTGATCCTTGTGACAGGATCCACCGGATCGGGAAAGTCAACCACCCTGGCGGCTTTGCTGAACCACATCAACCAGGAAAAATCCATCCATGTGGTCACCCTTGAGGATCCCGTGGAGTTTGTTCATCCCCATCAGCAGGCCACATTCAATCAGCGGGAACTGGGCAATGATTTCGATACCTTTCCCACAGGACTTCGGGCCGCCCTGCGCCAGGCACCGAAGGTTGTCCTGGTGGGGGAGATGCGGGACCGGGAAACCATGGAGATTGGTTTGTCCGCCGCAGAAACCGGCCATCTGGTGGTCTCCACCCTGCACACCGTGGATGCCGGACAGACCATCAACCGTATCCTGGGCATGTTTGACCAGGAGGAACAACCCCAGGTCCGCCATCGTCTGGCAGATACCGTCCGGTACATCGTCTGCCAGCGGCTGCTGCCGAGAAACGGCGGGGGGCGGGTGGCCGCCCTGGAAATCCTGGGGATGAACCTGAGGGTGAAGGATATCATCTTGAACGGGGAATCCGAAGGCAAGACCATCAATGAGGTCATTGCCAATGCCAAGGCCTTCGGGATGCAGACCTTTGACCAGCATATCCTGGACCTGTTCAAAGAGGAAACCATCACCGAGGAAACCGCCTTTGCCTATTGTTCCCACCGTAACGTGCTGTCCCAGAGTATGGATGTACTCAAACGTGAGAAGGGCCAGAAAACCTCCGAGATTGAAGGGCTCACCATTGACTGGAAAGCTGATGAATCCGACACGGATGAGGAAAATGAAGGAAACCAAGGAGAAAAAGAAAGCGAGGATAACAAATGATCACCCAATGTCCCCATTGCAGCAACCCCTTAAAATTTTCCGACGCCCATAAGGACAAACTGGTCAAGGCCCTGGACAACCTCGCCCCGGGACGGTCCCTGAAGTTCGGGTGCCCCAAATGTAAAACCCCCATCGAACTAGATAAATCAGGCAATCCGGTGGCCAAGGCCCCGGCCGGTCCGCAAAAGCCGGAAGCGCCCGGAGTATCCAAGAGTATCGTCCCCCCGAAAGCCCCGGATATTGCCTGGCTCACCGAAGGGGAGAGAGAAGAGGTGGACGTCATTGAAGATGTCCCAACGGCGATGGTCCTGGTGGATGATGCCGCCCTGAAAGAGAAAGCGGTGGAGTCCCTAAAGGAGAACCAGTATCAGATCGTGGTCCCTGAAGATGTGGATGCCGCCATCGACAGTATGCGGTTCAAGGATTATGCCGTGGTGGTATTTTTAAGCACCTACGGCGGCGGAACCCTTCACACCCAGGATTTCCACAAGTTCATGATGCACATGAGCATGAAAAAAAGACGGAATATCTTCTATATCCTCATCGGTCCTGAATTCAACACCCTGTACGATCTTCAGGCCCTGACGCTCAGCGCCAACCTGGTGGTGAATACAGCACAGATGGATCATTTTTCCACCCTGATCAAAAAGGGGATGAAGGATTACGAGGCCTTGTTTGCCCCCTATCTTTCCACGCTTAAGCGGCATGGAAAAAATTAAAATTAAGGAAACGCCCATGTCAATTTACATGTATCGGCAAAGATCCGGCCGACGGTTCCCGATCTGGTTCGGCTTCAGCCTGTTGGTTTTTTTGTGGCTTATAAATTCGGCGGCCTGTGCACATGCGGCCGAAACAAAGGTTTCGGGACGGCTGGTGAACGGGTTTCGCATTCTGGATACGCAAAATCATCCGGACACATCTGAGTTTACCGTGTATCGCGGAGATTATATCAAATTTGTTCCCGGTGAAAACAAACCTGCGGTATTGTCCGTCCCCGCCCTGGACATTGAGGCGGAGTTGACCCCGGTGCTTTCCGACGCCCCGTACTTCAAAATGAAGGAGGTCGGCACATTTGATTTCTTCATTAATACCACCCCCGGCACCATACAGGTGGTGGAATATACCGGAATCCGATACCAGGCGGTGTCGGCAACGGAAGCCGCCGCCATCATCAAAGCCCAGAATCCCCTGGTGCTGGATGTCAGAACGCCCCGGGAATATGCCGTCGGCCATCTGCCTGACGTTACATTGATTCCCGTTCAGGAACTGCAGCGCCGCATAGGAGAACTTGCCACCCACAAAGATGCCCCGGTCCTGATTTATTGTGCGTCTGGAAACCGCAGTACCGTGGCATCCAAAATACTCATAGACCAGGGGTTCTCACGAATTTACAACTTGGAAAAAGGGATCAAGGGCTGGGCTAAGCAGGGCTTGCCGGTGGTGAAATAAATCCCGATACAGGTAACAGGCCAATGGGTTGCGGGGCTTTCCTTAAGGCTTTTCGGGTCACTGCCTGAACCGCGACATGTCCAGATCCAGGCGTTTGATGATCTTTTGAATTGATGCCCGTTCCAGGCCGCTGCGCCGTGAGGTTTCGGAGATATTGCCCCGGGTTTCCTCGAACATCCGGGTCAGATAATCCCTTGAGAAAATGTCCAGGGCTTCCTTTTTTGCATCCTTGTATCGCATACGGGTAAATTGGCCCGGGTTGATCCCGCCGCTGCCGTACTCGGTGCCATCACTTCCAAGATCGTTGTCCACCATTTTTATCAGCGGCAGGTCGATGGTCTGGCCGTTGGAAAAAACGGTGAGCCTGCGGACATAGTTGAGCAGTTCCCGGACATTACCGGGCCAGGGCTGCCGGGCCAGGTAGGCCATGGCGGACGGGTGGATCTCCATGGGCGGCAGGTTCATTTCCCGGCTGGTCTGTCCGATGAATTTCCTGACCAGGATCGGGATATCTTCCCGCCGATCCCTTAGGGGCGGAACCACAATGGACAACACATTCAGGCGGTAGAAAAGATCCTGGCGGAAGCTGTTATCCCTGATCTTTTCTTCCAGGTTGCGGTTGGTCAGGGCGATAATCCTGACATCTGTGATTTTGGGGCTTGAAGATCCGACGGGTTTCACCTCTTTGTCCTGGAGAAACTTGAGCAGTTTGGCCTGGATGGGCAGGGATATATCCCCGATTTCATCGAGAATCAGGGTGCCCTTGTCCGCAGCCAGGAAAAATCCTTCCCGGTTCCGCTCCGCACCGGTAAATGCCCCTTTGACATGACCGAACAATTCGCTTTCCAGAAGCTGTTCCGGGATGGCCGGGCAGTTCAGGGCGTGGCATGCCGCAGGCGACCGGTGGGATAATCTGTGGATCTCCCTGGCAATAAATTCCTTGCCGGCACCTGATTCTCCGGTGACAAGAACGGTGTAATCCGTTATTGCGATGGCGGAGATTTTTTCCTGGAGCTGCTTCATGGCACGGCTTTCCCAGGTCGGGGACAGGTCCGAAGACAGATCCGACACCAATGCCTTTAGCCGTTTGTTTTCCCTGGCAAGGGTGTAATGCTGGACCGCCTTTTCCACGGTGAGATAGAGGGTATCCCGGTCCAGGGGTTTGGTGATAAAATCCCAGGCCCCTGCCTTCAGGGCCTGAACCGCTGCTTCCACGGTGGCGTAGCCTGTGATCATCACCGTGCAGATTCTCGGGTTGATCCCGGCGGCTTTTTCAAGGAGTTCGTGACCGGAAAGCCCGGGCATGCGAAGGTCGGACAGCAGCACCCCCACCTCTGAGGACGAAATGATTTCAAGGGCTGCCCGGCCGTCGCAGGCACCGATGATCGGCACCGGGTCGAACCGTTTTTTCAGATGGCGTATAATCCCGTTAAGAAAATCCGTATCATCATCCACCACAAGGATAGAAAATTCTGTCATGTTTGCTCCTGTTCCTGCCGGGGTGATGCGGCAGTAGGGAAGAAAATATCGAATCGGGTGACCGGATGATTGTCCGCCGTGATGCGTCCGCCCAGTTCGGTGATGAATCCATAAATCACGGAAAGCCCTAGACCGGTTCCTTTTCCCACCTCTTTGGTGGTGAAAAAGGGGTCAAAAATCTGGGGCAGAAGGTCATCTTTAATTCCGGCACCGTTATCGGTAACCGTTAGACAGATCTCACCGTCGCCGGTGAGGCGGGTGGCCAGGGTAAACCGGTCTCCTCGATCCTTGAGGGCGTCCAGGGCGTTGAGCCAGAGGTTGGTCAGAATTTGTCCGGCAATCGCCGCATCGCACCGGATCATGGGAAGGTCCGGGGCAAGATCCGTTGAAATCTTGATGGCCCTGTCCCTTGCCTGGGTTTTAAACACATCCAGTTCTGAAATGATGCGCCGGTTGATATCGCAGGTGCCCGTGAGGGTTTTGGGCGGCCGTGACAGGTTCAACAGGTTGCGGACAACCGTTTGGGCGGTGCGGGTGTGCTTGAGGATCACCTCCACGTCCTTTACGGTATCCGGGTCTGAGATACCGTCCTTTATGAGGTCTGCGTATACCTGGATGACACCTAAGGGATTGTTGATCTCATGGGCAACGCCGGCGGCCATCCGTCCGATGGCAGACAGGCGTTCGGCCTGGTGCATCCGTTCCAGCATCTCTTTTTCCTGGGTGATCTCCCTGGCGTATAACACCATGCGCATGCCGGTCTGGCCCTGCCGGTCAAGGGGGTACAGGTCCACATCAAAAAAGCGGTTGTCCGCTGTTTTTACCTCATCTTTTACCGGTCGGTCGGAGCTGACCACCTGGGTCAGGATATCGCAGGTGTCCTTTGTCTCGCTTCCCATGCACAAAAAGCTGCGCAGGGCCTTTTCACGATCCGCCCGTTTGTCCTGGGGAAAAATGAGGCGGCTGCCCTCGTTGGCAATGATGATGTGGCAGTCTTCATCGATGAGCATCAAGGGATCAGAAATTCCCTTGAATACGGACTGTAGCATGTCGTGTTGAAACCGGATGTTTGAAAAGGCATGGATATTTTCAATGAGAATGGCCACTTGCTGACCCAGGGCCAGGAGGATGTCCTGGTCCAGGTCGTCCGGATCAGGCGGGGTATCCCATGAGAGGCAGAGTATGCCCCAGTGGCTCTCCGGGGATTTGACAGGGATATAAAGCTGCCTGCCCATGCGAAGCGTTTCGTCTTTCCAAAGCAGCTCCCGGATATTCTCGGACAGGGGGGATACCTTTTCAGGGGGTTGCCATGCATAGTAATTTTCAGAGGCTACCGTACAGTGGTAAACGGCCTGGACAGCGCCGTAGCGTTTGCCCACACTTTCAAGCAGGCTGGAGATGAGCTCCCGGGTATCCAAAGAATTGCCGAATCCCGACAGCAGGTCCACAAATAGCCGGGCGTCTCCCAGGTGTTTTTTGGCCTTGAGATCCAGGGCGCGGGTCCGGTCCGCCACGCGGACCTCAAGGTTCTGGGTGTAGTCTTCCAGTTCCTGCCTGGCATCTGAAAGGCAGACCGCCAACTCATCCACCCCTTCCACCAGGCCTTCGATTTCATCTTTTTTCCCCAGCCGTTCGATGATGCTTTGTTCCTGCACCCCGGAAAACCGGGTTTTGAAGATCCGGGTCAGGTGCTGCAGGTTTTTCATCACCAGATGGTCGAAAAAAAGGCTGATCAGGCCGGCAAAGCAAAGTATTCCCAAAAGGTAAAGGCTGAGGTACTGGAGGGTCAATTCCCTGGCGGGGCTCTTAATCATATCCACGGGAAATCCTGCCACCACAACCCCTCCCACTTCTCCCACCTTGTAGTGAAATCCGTTTTCGGCACCGTATATCTTGATGAGTTCTTCCGGGGCATCGGTTGGTTCGCCGTGGCATTGCATGCATGAGGATTTGAAGGTAACGGGCCGGGCCACCAGGTGGTATGCCACACCGTTCACCTGCGTGGTATCTTCCCAGAACGTCAGGTCTTTTTCTTCGTCGAATGTACGGATGAGGTCCGTTTCGAAAGCATCCGGTGCGGAGGCCGGGTTCCTGGGGTTCCGGCTCACCCGCCGGTAATGGTAGTTGGAGGCATCCCGGGTATTCAGCCGGGCCATCACCTGTCTTGATATATAGGAGGATGACATGGCCTGGAGGATAAACCGGCCCTCTGGAAGGGTTTTGAACATCTCCGGGCGCAGGACTGTTTTTACGTAGTCTTGAACCGCATCGGACTGGGCCAGCAACATCCTTGAGCGCTGGCTGATTTCGGACTCCATGATGGAGTTGTAGTGGAAATACATGATCACACTGATGCAGATGCCCAGTGCCGTGGCAAACATCACCAGCCCGATAATGAATTTAAGGCGCAGGTTGATTGATCTTACGCGCATTTAATTTTCTCTTTGAATTGCAATGGCTTTTCTGGCAGCTTTGTATGTCGGGCTTTCCATGATTGCAGCCTGGCTTTTATCAAACTGTTCCACCGTGATATGCCCCCTTTCCACTTGGGTTGTCAGTACTGCCATATTCTTTTCCACCACTGCCATATACGTCTGCAGTTTTTTTGGGTTCTCCTGAAAATAGGCCACATCTCTTACGGGCTCCGTATTTGTGCACCCCCAAAAAGCCAGGATCATGAATATGCCTGCCAGGAAAATATAGGGTCTCATGTCCCCCCTCTTTTTTGATTCATTATTCTGTAAACATGCGTATTATACATGAAAGTTATCAATTTCTAACCATAAAAAAAGGCCGGAGCGCTAATGGGTCCGCGCTCCGGCCTCTGGCAGGGGCGATTACCCCCTTATGGGTTATTCAGGAAGGGTTTTAAAACCAATGATCAGAATCAGCAGGCAGATGACCATCCCGGATATAAAGGGCATGGTAAACCCATACTGCTTGGGGGCTTTCAAGGCAATGGAGCCCAGCAATTCCCGTTGTCCGTCATAGGAGGCATCAATTTCCGTATAGAAATAGGCACCGGAGTCTATGTCCCGTGCTTCAATTGTCTCCACAATGGTGTTGAACATGGGAATATGCTTTTCCCCATAAGGTCCGATCACCATGGCAAAAAGCCAAAGCGCCGCCATGGTCCCCATGAGGATGATCCACGCTTTTGCCTTTGATTTTGGTGTATTGGTTTTCATATGATTTATCTTCCTTTTTGTTATTGCCCTATATTGAACGCTTTAGATAGTGGCGGTCAGTTCGGGGAAGATCAGGTAGAACACAATGTATGCCATGATCAGTGTCAGACACAGGTTGAACGACTGGCCAAAGACATAGAGAATCAGGGGTTTTCCGCCTGAGAAATGTTCTTTGAGCTCTCTGAAGTTTGTGGCCAGACCAATGGATACAAATGAGAGGATAAAGAACCAGCCTCTGAACAGGTCACTCATACCCTTGATGGACCCCTTATCGATCATGGAATATCCCAGACCCGACACTTCTGCATTGTAGCTTGAGTAGATCATGGAGAAAATCACAGATGCCGCGATAAATCCGAGAACGAATTTGGGGAATCTGTACCAGATTTCCATAAGGCCAACCTTGTGACCGGTTTCTGCAGCTTCTACCCTTGTGGTGAAGTAAATGGCCACAAAAAAGGCCATGACACCGATGAGCACGTTCTGGATCATTTTAATGGTGGCGGCAACGTTCAGGGCTTTTTCACCCAAGAAGGCACCGGCCGCAGCAACTGCACCCGTGGCATCAATGGTTCCGCCCATCCAGGCACCACCTAAGATTTCAACCTTATCCGCAGGGAAGAAACCGTGTATCACGGCCGGCATGGCAATCATCATAATAGAAGTGAAAACCAGGGAGAGACCAACCGCCAGGGTCAGGTGCTCTTTTTTGGCCTTACAGGCAGATGCTGCGGCAATGGCGGCAGACACACCGCAAACCGACATGTCAGAACAGATAACCGCATTCAGCCGCTTGGATTTCATCTTGATGACCTTCTGGCCGAACCAGAACGTGACCAGCCAGACAATGGGGGTAACCACCCAGGCCACAAAGATACCTGCGGTACCGATGGTAATGATTTTTTCAAAGAGGATCTTGGCCCCTAAGAGCACCAGGCCGGTCTTGATGTAGAACTCGGTCTGGATGGCCGGGAAAACCCATTTGGGGGTGCCCACGGTATTGGAGATGAGCATACCAAAGAAGATGGCCCAGGCTGCATATCCCACACCATAATGCTTCATGGTGGCCTGGGAAGCGAACATCCAGGAGAGTACGGCAATGGCAAAGATGAAGGTAAAGGCCTTGAGAAACTGGGTAAAGGAGTTGCCCATGGCTTTCATTCCGATACCAAAGAAGACAGCAAAGAAAACACCCAGGCCTAAAAGTTTGAAGATCTGGTTGTAGGGTTTGGCGGATTTAACTTTTTTCTTGGCCTTGCCTTCAATAAACTTGGCATTTCGCCAGTCCTGAATGGCACCCCTTGCTGCTTCGTTCAGCGCCTGATTTTTGAAGCCTGCAGCTTCAGCGGCCTGTTCCGCTGCCAGAGCCGTTGCAAAGAGTCCGGCTGTCTTGGCCTTGGCCGTATCATATTTGGCCTGGGCTTTGGCCTTTTTAGCATCGGCCTTTTCCTTGGACATAAAAAAGGCGTCAGCCGGATTGCTGCTCCACTTATGGGTTTTCTTGGTTACGGAACTGAGCCATTTACCGACATCAATATTTTTGGCCTGAACCTTGGCCTTGGCATCGGACATCTTATACCAGGCAATGGTTTTAAATGCATCCGTGCGGTTGGCAGCTTGACTGTATTCGGCTTCAGCCTGTTCCAGTTTGACTTTCATGTCACCTGAATGGGGGAAATAGACGAACATTCCTGCAATGAGAATGGCAAAACCAAGCCAGATGGCCCACCAATCCTCTTTTTTCCACATTTCCGACCATTCCCATTTTCCAATGTCTCTGACCACTTGTGAATTGTCAGACATAGGGTTTTCTCCTAATTTATTTTGGGGTTAAAATTATGCAACTCAATGCTGTCCGTATTGTATAGCAAAGGGTGTGCCATTATGATGTTGTGGGGTAAGTAATTGAAATTAATTGGTTTTTAATGAATTGCAAAATGGGCTGGTGTAAACTCGAGTTGGCAGGTATGAAACATAGAGGATTCAGTTTGATTTGCATTGAATAAAACAGGCGGCAAATTTCCGGCCGGACACGTACAAAGCGACCAAAGGTGGCAAGGAAAAAACACGGGGTTTTGGGATTGAAATTAAATTGAGGTTGAAAACTGAACTCAAAAGATATAATGTCGCTACAAAATAGACGATATCAGGCTATATCTAAGATAAGGCGTATCGGAGGGACCACCATCTCTTCATCTGAAACAGATAACAGAGAATGGATATTCATAGGAAACTACGACGAACCCAGATTGACTGAAATCAGTGAATTGTACCGGACGATCGGGTTTGAAGTGAAACACCTGCCATTTCTCCGGGAACAGGAGGCGCATTGCAGGCAATGCCTTGATCTTGACACCCAAAGGTTCTACGCTTTGTATACCAGGAAATCATGCCATCAAACCAATAGGACGACCAATGAACGACACAAGCATCAGGGATAAAAAGGGTCAGGAGTTAAAACCCAGGGCCCGGGTAAAGTTTGAAGTATACGGTGAGGAGATGATTGAAAAAGAGGTAAAATCTTCGGGCAACAGCGGCCGCATCTACCTGCCGCCAAACTGGGTGGGTCACACCGTTAAAATCATAAAGGTTGAATAACCTTATTGCCTTCCCCCAAAAAAATGAGCCGGACAGGAAAAAAACTTGTCCGGCTTTTTTATGTCTAACCCCATGTCTAACCCCATGAAAAAAAGGCGTGTGTTCGTATTTTGAGCCTGGGAATAACGGCCATGGGCCGTCCATGAGTGGTAGTCGGCGTGCCCACAACAAACCATGAAAGAATTCAACGAGTTGTTTGGTTCTTTCATATAAAAAACAAATGGGATGAAAAAAAGTTGGAAAAATTAAGGGTTTCCCTGATTGATTTGGAAAATGCCGAACTGATATAAATAGGATAAGCCTTAGCAATGCGAATATGATCACGCTTAAAAATAAGGATGGGCGTGACCGGCAAAACAGACAAGAGGAGGCTTCCAAAACCATGTTGGACCGCGTTAACCATAATCAAGTTCCAAAAAACCTCTGTGATCCAGGAAGAAAACAAAACAATCCTTTGGGAACCCTTGGAGGACTTTATGAAAGAACACTCAGGTAAAACACCCCCCGTTGGTAATGAGAATCCTTTGAATTCCCCTGTGAATTTTGACAGGGGCGCTCGGGATGCGTTTGATTTCTTGCGTGCCGGGGACAAACTGGCATGTCATGGCGGCCTTGGTAAATCCACCAATGGCAGCTTCCATTCTTACTCGACGGTGTCTTCGGATCATGGGCGCAAGGTAAAACATCTCTAAACTTTCATTTGTACCACTGTCCTAACGTTTCTTGCGCATCAGCAGGACCTTCGCTCCGGAGGCCTGCTGGTGCATTTTTTTGTACTTTTTTTCGCAACCGCCATACGAAATCTTAGCCGTTAGACGAACTGAATCACGGCAACCCGTCGTGAACCATGTTTTTGTGGCCGGTAAGAATCCGGTTGTCTTCGGTGATGAAATGCGCTATTAAGGCCTTTTTGGCCAACACGTTTCAAGGTAAAAGAAATGTCAAAGGGTCCGGTGCTCTATTTCCTTATTTGTCTGTTGGATCTTAAATAAAGGCATCACGAAAATAACTTGGTCCAGATATTAGTTGGCACTGTTCACGAAAATATAAGAGGTGTGAATATGACTGCGTTAACGTCCATTGAAGGTATTGCCTATGAATTCCCCGAAACGGTTGTGACTTCACAGCAGATTGAAGACCGGCTGGGACCGGCGGTACAGAAATTCGGTTTTGAGCCGGGGTACTTTGAGGCACTCACCGGCATAAAAGAGCGGCGGATCTGGGGGGATGAAATGAAGCCCAGTGATGCGGCCACACGGGCGGCTGAAAAACTGCTGGAAACCGCAGGGATAGACAGGGATGAGATCGGTTGTATCGTCAACACCTCTGTATGCCGGGATTATATCGAACCTTCCGTGGCCTGTCTGGTTCATGGAAACCTTCAGCTTCCTTCCTCCTGTCTGAACTTTGATGTTTCCAATGCCTGTCTGGGCTTTGTCAATGGCATCCACATTATTGATGCGTTGATGAAAACAAAACAGATAAAGTACGGGCTGATTGTCAACGGCGAGTGTTCCGGGCATTCCCTTGAAAGCACGTTGAAGCTGATGACAAGCCCCGAAGCCGACCTGGACACATTCCGGGAAAATTTTGCCACCCTCACCCTGGGCTCCGGGGCTGTTGCCATGCTGCTGGCCAGGGAAGATGTGGCCAAAGAAGGGCACATCGTTCGCGGTGCCGTCAGTCGTGCAGACACCCGCTACAACCGCATCTGTGTGGGTGAAATTGACCAGAGCCAAATGCGCTCCGATCCCCAGACCATGCTCAAAGCCGGTGTCGAACTCTGCATTGAAACCTGGAAAGACGCCACGGAAGTCATTCCCGGATGGAGTTCCCAGGGGATAGATGTGGTTGCCCCGCACCAGGTGAGTATCAAACATCCCCAGGCCATGTGCGATGCGGTGGGACTGGACATGGCAAAGGTTTTCTTGAGCATTCAGACCACAGGTAACATCGGCCCTGCCGGGGTGCCCGTATCCATGCTGATGGCAGAAGAGCAAGGCAGACTTAAAAGAGGCGATTATCTGGCACTGCTCGGCGTCGGGTCCGGCCTCAATTGTATGGTGATGGGGGTTGACTGGTAACCGTCAGATACCCAAGCGAATTTACAGAATAAAAAAAGGCGTCGGTCCGGTGGGTTCACCGGACCGACGCCTTTATCGTTTTAAGCGCTTTTTAAGGATTACATACCCAGGTACGCTTTTTTCACATCCTCGTTTTCCAGGAGATTTTCACCCGTATCGGTCATGGTGATGGCACCGTTCTCCATAACATAACCGCGGTGGGCGGCTTTCAGTGCCAGGTTGGCATTCTGCTCCACGATAAATATGGTGGTTTTATGTTCCTGGTTGATCTTCTGGATAATGTCGAAGATCTGGCGGATGATAATCGGCGCAAGCCCCAGGGAGGGTTCATCCAGCAACAATACCTTGGGCCGGGACATCAGGGCGCGTGAGATGGCCAGCATCTGCTGTTCTCCGCCGGAAAGCGTTCCGCCGGACTGGTTGCGCCGGTTGGCAAGAATGGGGAAAAGACCGTAAACATAGTCCAGGTCCTCTTTGATTCCCTCCTTGTCATCCCTTAAAAAGGCGCCCATATCCAAGTTTTCAGCCACGGTAAGATAGGGGAATATTCTGCGCCCTTCGGGCACCTGGCAGATCCCCCGTTTAACGATGTCGTCCGGCGCCATCTGGGTGATGTCCTCCCCGTTTAATTCAACGGTGCCCCGTTTTGCCGGGACCACGCCGGAGGTGGTCATCAGGGTGGTGGATTTACCGGCGCCGTTGGCACCGATCAGGGAGATGATCTCTCCTTCTGATACTTCAATATTTATGCCTTTGAGCGCGTGAATATTGCCGTAATATGTATGTACGTCGGTTAGTTTAAGCATCGTCAGACTCGTCTCCCAGATAGGCCTTGATCACGTCCGGATTGTTCTTTACCTCTTCCGGTGTGCCTTCGGCGATTTTCTTGCCGTAATCCACCACGTGGATCCGGTCACTCAGGCTCATGACCAGTTTCATATCATGCTCAATGAGCAGGATGGTCAGGTCTTCGTTATCCCGCAACCAGATAATCAGATCGTCCAGGTCTTTGGTTTCCTGGGGGTTCATACCGGCAGCCGGTTCGTCTAAAAGCAGGATAAAGGGATTTGTGGCAAGGGCCCTGGCAATCTCCAGGCGGCGCTGGGCGCCGTAGGGAAGATTCACGGCCATCTCATTCACATATTTTTCCAGCCCGATTTTTTCCAGGATTTCATAGGAGTCGGACACCACCTTTTTTTCTTCCTCCCGCTGGCTTCCCGGCCGGAGCATGGCACTTAAAATGCCGGAATTCAAGCGGCAGTGGCGGCCGATCATGACGTTTTCCAGTACCGTCATCCCGTGAAAGAGACGGATATTCTGGAAGGTCCTGGACATGCCTTTTTCAGTGACGTGGTTGGGTTTGAGTCCTTTGATCCGCTCGGGACGTTTCCCCGGCGGGGTGATTTCAACGTACCCCTTGGTGGGGTCGTAGATGCCTGTGATACAGTTGAAAAAGGTGGTCTTGCCTGCGCCATTGGGACCGATGAGGGCGGCAATTTGCCCTTTTTCAACCGAAATATTCACATCGTCCAGGGCCTTGAGTCCCCCGAAATTCATTGTGAGGTTTTTTACGTTCAGTACCGGTTCCATATGCTATTTTTCCGCCCGTTCAAATTTATAGGTTTTTCTGACACTCTTGATCAGACCGTCCGGCCTGAATACCATCACGATGACCTGGAGCGCACCGAATACCAGCATCCGGTATTCCGCCACAGCCCTCAAGTATTCAGGCAGCAGGATAAGCACCAGGGCACCTGCAATAACGCCGATGGCCGAGCCCATACCGCCGATGACCACCACGCAGAGAATGGTGATGGACTCCCAGATGGTAAAGGACATGGGGTTGATATAGGAGGTCTTGGCGGCAAATACCACGCCCCCTAAGCTTGCCCATGTGGCACCCAAGGCAAAGGCGGTCAGCTTGGTTTTGAACTTGTCGATACCCATGGCCTGGCAGGCGATCTCATCATCTCTCAGGGCAATCCACGCCCGGCCGATCCGCGAGTTCTCCAGGCGGTTGACAAAGAAGATGGTGGTGAGTACCAGGGCGATCACGATGAAGTATATGTAGATTACCGTGGCATGCTGTCCCAACTCTATACCGAAAAGACCCGGCGGGGGAATATCGGGAATCCCCCTGGGGCCTTTGGAAAACTCGCTCCAGTTTTCCAGGACAATCCGGATAATTTCACCGAATCCCAGGGTGACGATGGCCAGGTAATCTCCCCGGAGCCTGAGCACCGGGTATCCCAGCAGGGTTCCGCATATGGCCCCAAGCACCGCAGCTATGGGCAGCACCACCCAGAAACTGATACCGAAGTGCAGATTCAAAAGGGCGTAGGCGTAGGCGCCCACGGCGTAAAAGGCCACATACCCAAGATCCAGAAGTCCCGCCAGTCCCACAACAATGTTCAGACCTAAGCCCAGCATCACATAGACCAGGGCGGAGATCATGATGGAGGTGTGGTACATGGGAAAGACAAAGGGATAGGCCAGGAAAAAGACCCCCACAGCCAGCAAAAAGGGTGTCCTGAACTGAGGCGTGTTCAAAAGCCTGTGAACGGTGGGTACATCATCTTTGATGTCCGCCCGTTTCTTTGATTCTTTTAAACGTAAAAAATAGTTCCAGATCAAAGACGCGAAAAAGGTACCCACACCGGTCCAAAACAGCGCCTGCCATCTGAAAATAACTTCATTTTTTATTGTGTTGACCTTGATCACCATGATGGGAAAGGTCAGCAGCATAAACCAAAACGCAATTACAACGGATTGCTTTATCTCTTTTTTTGTAACCATAGTTGATAACTTACCTGTTTAAACTTTCTGGGTTTCATGCTTGCCAAGGATGCCTGAAGGACGGAAGATCAAGATAATGACCAGGATAGTGAAGGCAAATACATCCTCATATTCACTCCAGAAATAGCCGGTGAAGAAGCTTTCGGAAATACCGAGGACCAGACTGCCGAGAACAGCGCCGGGGACAGACCCGATACCACCTAGGACGGCAGCGATAAAGGCTTTGAGTCCTGCGAGAAATCCGATGAAAAAGTTGATCTGACCCACATGGCAGGCAATGAGTACGCCGCCGATGGCTGCTGTGGCAGATCCCACCACAAAGGTGGTGGAAATAACGTTGTTGACGTTGATGCCCACAAGCGAAGACATGATTTTGTCCTGGGCTGTGGCCCGCATGGCCTTGCCGATTTTGGTGAACTTGATGAGCATGCCCAGAAGGATCATGACGACAACAGTGGTAATAATGATGGCGAGCTCAACAGAGGTGATAATATGGGCGTAGGGTTCCCAGAAGGCAAAATCCGGGATCAGACTTTCAAAGGGCTGAAATTCGGGGGTCTGGGCCAGCATCACGTAGTTCTGCAGAAACAGGCTCATCCCGATGGCCGAAATCAGGGCGGAAAGTCTTGGGGCGGTTCTCAGGGGTTTATAGGCAATCTTTTCAACGGTGAAGCCGTAAGCACAGGAATAGACAACAGCAAAAACAACAGCAAGAATGGCGATCACCGCAGAGTGCCAGCCCCAGAGTCCGAGAACCGAGGCAACGATCAGTGCTGTCATGGCACCGATCATATAAATTTCACCATGGGCAAAGTTGATCAACTGAATGATCCCGTACACCATGGTGTATCCAAGGGCAATCAGGGCGTAAATGCTGCCCCGGACCAGGCCCCCTAAGAATAGTTCCAAAAAGTAAACAGGGTCTGCCAGAAGCTCTCGGATACCATAGAATCCCAGTATCCCGGCAACGGCCAGACCCAATAATATATTAATCCAGCGCATGTTAATTAATTTAAAACTCCTAAACTCAGTTAAATTTAAATAAACTTATACGGCAAAAAACAGGAGCGCGGTGGTCCCGCGGCTCCTGTTTTTATCAGGAAGTCTTACGATTAATTAACCTGGGTGTATTTTCCGTCAATAACCTTGTAAACGGAGAAACCCGCGCCGATAACATCGCCTCTATCGTCAAAACCGATGGGACCCAGAGGAGAATCGATTTTGGTATCAAACATGGCGGCTCTCAGCTTGTCGTAATCTATGGAACCTGCTTTTTCTGCTGCGGCAGCCAGGGCCTGAACACAGGCATAACCGTTGTAGAAGAAGGTGCCGGGATCTTCGCCGTATTTTTTCTGATGTTTTACGGCCAGTTCCTTGTGCAGCGGGTTGTTGGAGGTATCGTTGGGGCCTGTGGCATATACGCCTTCAGAATATTTGCCGGCCAGGTTGGTGAAGTTGTCGCCGTACATGCCGTCACCACCGAAGAAGGTGGTTTTAACACGTTTTTTCTTCAGCAATTGAACAATTTTAGACGCGTCGGAATGGTAGCCGCCCCAGAGGGTAACTTCGGCTTTGGAGCGTTTGATTTTCTGAACGATGGCGGAAAAGTCAACCGCACCTGTGGTCACGCCTTCAAACAGAACGATCTCAACGCCGCCCATGGCTTCGAATTCTTTTTGAACCAGTTCCATCTGGCCCTTGCCGTAGTCGCCCTTGTCATGAACCAGGGCCACTGTTTTGGCCTTGAGTTCATTCTTTACAAAAGAAGACATCAGTTTGGCCTGGGCACCGTCATAGGCGATGGTTCTGAAAAAGTTGGGATGATCACCGCTCAGTGTGAGGGGATCGGCCGTGGAGGACGGAGACACGACAACGATATTCGCGTCTTTATAAATTTTGTTGGCGGCAATGGTACATCCGGAACAGATGTGGCCGACGATCATCTGAGCACCGTCGGAAACCAGTTTGGTGGCCATGTTGACCGCGATTTCAGGTTTGCAGACATCATCACCGGGCATCACTTCCAGTTTTTTGCCCAGAACGCCGCCGGCGGCGTTGATGTCATCAACTGCGATTTCAACACCCCTGAGGGCGGAAATACCGTAAGGTGCCAGGTCACCGGAGATAACCCCGGCGGAACCGATCTTGATGGTGTCGGCTGCAAACCCCTGTGCGGTGAAAACCGCCAGACCCAGTGCCGCAACGGCAATTGCTTTAAAAATAGATTTCATGTGTTTCTCCCCTTCATTAAAAAATTAAAAGTACAGCATACCTACAAATTAAATTGTGAGTGTTGCACAATATAAAAAACTCACCAATATATAGTCAAGTAAAAAAGGGAAAACCCGGTGAAAATGCACGCTTAGTCTTTGAAAATCCTTTTTACTGGCCGCATTATCTTGTATATACATGCACAATCAACCGAATTTTATTCGGAGATGAAACAGGAAGAATCCGGTGGATTGTGCATGTGGCATCTCAGGTGCTAAATCCGTTGGAAGTGGCAGGTGAAATGGCGCAGGAAACGGGTCTGATAGGTGATTTTATACCCGGGAATTTTTGCCCTGTTTTTCCATACATCGCGGATGACTTCCACCAGGTAGTCAAAATGACTTTGGGTGTACACCCGTCTCGGGAATGCCAGCCGCACCAGTTCCAGGGGGGAGGGCTGTTCATTGCCGTCCTCGTCAAAACTGCCGAACATCACGGACCCCAGTTCAACCGCCCGGATGCCGCCTTCCACGTAAAGCGCGTTAACCACCCCGATGCCGGGGTATTGAAGGTCCGGAATATGATCCAGCATCTTCCGGGCATCCAGAAACACCGCATGGCCGCCTGCCGGCCGGACAATGGGGACCCCCATATCCAGCAGCCGGTCACTCAGGTACCGGACCGTGGCCTGGCGGTAGACCTGGTAATCGTATTCCAGGGCTTCCATGAGCCCCACGGCAATGGCTTCAAGATCCCTTCCCGCAAGGCCGCCGTATGTGGGAAATCCTTCCCGGATAATCAAAAGATTCCTGAACTCCTCTGCCCAGCCGTCATCGTTGCAGATGAGAAAACCGCCGATATTGGCAAGACCGTCTTTCTTGCAGCTCATGGTGGCGCCGTCGGCATAGGAAAACATCTCCTGGGCAATTTCCAGAAGGGATTTTCCCCGAAAGCCTTCTTCCCGCTCATGGATGAAGTAGGCATTTTCCGCAAACCTGCAGGCGTCAATTACCAGGGGAATGCCCTGTTCGGACAACACCTTTTTTACAGCCCGGATATTGGCCATGGAAACCGGTTGGCCCCCGCCGGTGTTATTGGTCACCGTGATCATGGCAAAGGGAATGTTCTCCTTGCCGTGCTCGGCAATACAGGCCTTGAGCTTGTCTAAGTCCATATTCCCCTTAAAGGGGGACGTATCCGCCGTATCCGTGCCTTCCGCACAGAGCAGGTTGGCCGCAATTCCCCCCACATATTCGATGTTGGCTCGGGTGGTGTCGAAATGGGAGTTGTTGGGGATGACGTTGCCTTTTTTGATGAGGGTCTGGGCCAGGATGGCCTCGGCGGCCCGGCCCTGGTGGGTCGGAAGCACATGGGTGATGCCGGTAATCTGCTTCACCGTGCGTTCGAAGTGTTTCCAGGATTTGGAACCGGCATAGGATTCATCTCCGAGCATCATGGCCGCCCACTGCCGGGTGGACATGGCCCCTGTGCCCGAGTCAGTCAAAAGATCGATGCAGCAGTCTTCCGCATCCAGGAGAAATACATTTTGGTGGGCGGCCTCAAGTGCTTTCACCCGTTCTTCCCTGGAAATGATTTTTATGGGTTCCGTGGTTTTGATACGAAAGGGTTCAATAATGGTTTTCATGGATACATCCTTCAAGTTATCTGTCTGTTTGTGGGTGGCCGAATGGCACCGGAATCCGTGTAAAGAAAGAACATCCGGGTCAGCTCTGCCAGTTTTTCTTTATATGTCCCATCATCTAATGCCGGAATGATCTGGTGGCTGCCGATGTAAAAGCAGTACCGGATGATGGCAAACAGTTGTGCATGGTCCGGATCGTCTGTCATCAGCGAAAATAACTCCACCAGGAATTTGGCCCTGTGGGTGTCAATCCGTTCCTGGAATTCTCTGGCCAATGGATCTCTTAACGCCCAGGCGCGGATGGCCACTTCAATTTCGGGATCCATGGCTTTTTCAGACAGGTCCACCAGGGTCTGGTTGATGGCCTCAAAGGTCTTCTTCTGCTTGGATATCCGGATGATTTCATTGGCCTGGCGTTCTTCCCATAGTTCCAGCAGTTTTTTCGAATAGTCCTGCCGGTTTTTAAAATGATGGTAAAAGGCACCTTTGGTCCGGCCCATGGCTGTGGTGAGATTGTCAATGGTCAGGCCGGCGGCCCCCTGGTTTTTTAAAATACCAAACCCCTGGGTCAGCCATGCCTGTCTGCCGGTTTTTGTCTGAGAGGGCATATTGTCTCCGTGGTAATTCGTTGCAAACCATACCGTATGGTATGGGTGATATCACAACCCACGATGCCGGGCAAGTCAAAATGAAAGCCCCGGCCAGGATGAACCGCTTAAGGCATGAATAAGACGGCGTCAGGACCGTTGGCCCTGACGCCCGGAAACGTCTGTTATCAGGTGGCGGGCAGCATTACTGCAATCTTACGGCAGAGGTCTCATTGGAAAACAACGGGCAAATGGTAACGGAATTGTCTTCCCAGATTTCACCATCCAGCAGGGAATCTCCCAGGTGCTGTTTGACGATGTCTTCGGCTTCCGTCTGGGATCGGGCGCCGATGACTTTAAATACCAGGAACTCCCGCTCACTGGTGGAAAGCTTTGTGTAATGAATCATGCCACACCCCCTTGATTTGTGGAACTTCAATCCACGGTTACATTGACTGCGGCCGGTCCTTTCTGTCCGTGTTCAATGTCAAAGTTGACCCGGTCACCTTCTTTAAGCGACTTAAAGCCTTCGGCGTTGATACCGGAATAGTGAACAAATACATCCGGTTTTTCTGCTTCCTGCTGGATGAACCCAAATCCTTTACTGTCGTTGAACCACTTTACAATACCTTGAGCCATTGGGAACGATCTCCTTCACTTTGATTGTTAATACATGCGTCGGACAGGCCGGCCGGAGAAGCCTTTTGAACGGGAACCCTTGTGTTCCGGCGTCTAAAGGCTTATGAAATTATGCGTCCGATGAGGAATTCATCGGACAGCAGCCTGTGTTCGACAGTCGTAGGTATATTTTTCGAGAAGTTCGTCAAAATCTTCAATAAAATCAAGGCGAGCATGGCTTCTGACGCCAAAATCTGTAGGCA
>MDTD01005199.1_pt1 | contig 61882 bp, 53 predicted proteins | sample 811221 | NCBI WGS metagenome assembly MDTD01 (sample SAMN05326646, study PRJNA326480) | marine metagenome | isolation source: seawater | place: Pacific Ocean: South West | collected 2011
CTTTACCATCCAAAATCTCAGCTCAGACACAATTCGAAATCATTGAATCAATGGTCACTTGTTGTGTCTGAATAGTTAGTGATAACCATCCCAACAAGTGCCCACACATCTGTCTTTATCTGATTGTTAAGTAACAAGACCGCCGCTTGGGCAGGTCTTTTCCCGGGGGGGTTACCCCCGCCGAGGTCGCGCATTATACGTACCGCTTGATGCCGTGCAAGCCTTTTTTTAAAAAAAGTTTTGAGGGCCCAAAACGGAGGCAAATTCCGGATGGAACCTGCCGCGCGGGGACGAGATAATAACAACACCCGTCTGCGCACCGCAACCACACCTCGAGCTGTTTGATGTGACTTTGACCGATATTGACGCTTGCGGATTGAGCGCGCTTCGAAAGTGAAGGGCTATCGCGCGGTAGTGAGATATCGCCGCAGGCGCCATCCCAGAAGGACTGCAAACAAGGCGCCGTATATTAACGCCTCTCCAACGTCCGACCGCGCCAACCACAAGACGTGTAGCCAGGCGAGAATCGCTGCGGGGTAGATCAATCTGTGCAGCTGGCGCCAGCGGCGACCCAGCCATCGCCTAGCCCTGTCTGTCGAGGTGGCCGCCAGCGGCATCAGCGCGCACCATGCAGCAAACCCGACCATGACGTAAGGTCGCTCCTTCAATTCCTCGAGGAGCAACTCGCCACTCCAGCCCACATACACCTGAGCGAAAAGTAAAAGATGTAAACAGATGTATAGGAAGAGAGTGAGCCCGAGCATGCGCCGGAAACGAAACAGGCCGCGATAACCGCGCTGCGCCAGTGGCGTAGCTAAAAGCACCAACAGTAAGCCGCGGAGCCCCCACTCCCCCGTGCCCTGCATTAACCGCTTTGCCGGGTCAGGGCCAAGCTGATCTGACACCAGCTCATAGACCATATGCCCCAAGGGCAGCAGACACATAGTGATGACAGCGGGGGTCACCCACCGTTCTGACCCGGTTGCGCGCGCTGCATCAGGCGTCATAAGAATCGTTTCCGCGCCGCAGCCCTAAGCCAAGAACGTCCGGGCTGGGGCCGACGGGGATCGCGCTGTGCGCCAGTCCGCCGAGCACTGTCAGCACGGCATCTCACCCAGATGCTCAATAAAAGGTACGCAGGTCCATCCCTTCATATAGCCCTGCCACGTGATCGGCGTATCCATTGAAAGGCAACGTCGCGACCCGATTTGGCTTGAAAATCGATGAAGGCAGCCGGCGCTCAAACCGTTGAGACCAACGGGGGTGGTCTACGTCAGGATTCACATTGGCGTAGAAACCATACTCAGACGGTTGTAGCTGCTGCCAACTCGTCGCAGGTTGCTTGTCGGTGACATTGATCTCGACGATCGATTTGATGCTCTTAAAGCCATATTTCCAAGGCACTACGAGCCGAAGCGGCGCACCATTTTGGTTGGGCAAGGTCTTGCCATAAAGACCAACGGCCATCAGCGTCAGGGGATGCATGGCCTCATCCAAACGCAGGCCCTCCTGATAGGGCCAGTCAATGATGCTGGTGAAAGATCGAGTGCCCCGCATTTCGCCCGGCCGATACAGCGTCTTGAATTCAACGTAGCGACCCTCTGCTCGCGGCCCGAAGCGCGCTAACAGATCAGAGAGCGGAAATCCGATCCACGGCACGACCATGGACCAGGCCTCGACACACCGAAACCGGTAAATACGCTCCTGCAGATCAAACGCCGAGAGCAGGTCCTCGAGATGCAACTCCCCCGGCTTTTCAACCAAGCCACCGACCTTGACCGTCCACGGATCAGTCGTCATGGCGTGGGCATGGCGGGCGGGGTCTGATTTGTCCGTACCGAACTCGTAAAAATTGTTGTAGCTGGTGACCGCATCATAGGGCGTCTGCTCGGCAGCCAATGATTGGTCCGGGTCTGCGGCAAAACTCAGCGGCGTGTCAGCGCTCTGGCCCTCATCGGCCGCAACATCGAGCGCGGCGGCCGAGGCCACCCCAGCCGCCGCCGATTTGATGAGGTTTCTCCGATTGAGAAAAACGGTTTCGGGAGTAATTTCCGATGACGCGATGCTGGGGTCAGTGTAAATCCGCTTTGTCATGGTCCTGAGCGCCCTCCTGGCGCGACTGATCTGGGCTACGCAGATATTGTAGGGGACCTGACAAGGCATAGATCACCGACATGCCCCAGATTGCCAACGGCGGATCCAACGCAATCAGGCCGAGCACTGCCACGACCAGCAGCATGCGGACGAAGGGCACACGGCGATCAAACGTGATCGACTTGAAACTCGAATAGGGGAACCGGGAAATCATCAAGAAACCGAGCACCGTAAGCAGCAACGCATGCAGCCAATCGAGGGTTGGTCCCGTCCAGCCATGGGTCTGACCCATCCAGACGAGACCCGCGGCGGTGGCAGCGGCGGCAGGGCTCGCGAGCCCCGTAAAATGCGTGGTGTCATCGCTTTCCATGTGGGCGTTAAAACGCGCCAACCGCAGGGCCGCACAAGCTGCGTAGATGAAAGCTGCCACCCAGCCCACCTTTCCCAGCCCAGTCAGCGCCCAGTTAAACGTGAGCAGCGCGGGCGCCAAACCAAAGCTCACCATGTCGGAGAGACTGTCGTACTGAGCACCAAACGCGCTACTGGTGCGCGTCATCCGCGCGACTCGGCCATCCAGGCCGTCGAAAATCATCGCCACCAAAATGGCCACAGCACCCGCATAAAAGTCGCCCTGCATGCCAGCAATAATTGCGTAAAAGCCGCAGAACAAAGCGCCCGACGTAAAGAGGTTGGGCAATAGAAAAATCCCTGAGGCGCGCGGCGCATTATGCGCATCCGCCTCCTCGTAGTCTCCGACAAGACTGGCTAGCGGCGCTTCAATAGACTCTGCTGCGCGCTCGAGCTCGTCGGTATCCGGTGTCTGGTCCGGTGATGACATGACCTGTGCTCCATTTCGTCGGCCACGCCGACTCGCGAGAAATTGTAACAGCGGCGTTTACCCGGAGCACGATGTCCGACACAATACGCCCCCTTTTTTCGAGCCCCAATCAAGGACCGCCCTGTGAGCAACTACTTTAACTCCCTCCCACTCCGCACCCAGCTGCAAGAATTGGGTAAATGCCGATTCATGGATCCGGCTGAGTTCGAGGCGGGTGTCGCGCCCCTCGCGGGCAAGAAACTGGTCATCATTGGCTGCGGTGCCCAGGGCTTTAACCAGGGGCTTAATCTCCGGGATAGCGGCCTAAATGTTGCTTACGCGCTGAGAAAGGAAGCGATCGAAGAGAAGCGCCCCTCCTGGGTAAAAGCCACTGAGGCCGGGTTTCAAGTCGGCACCTATGAAGAAATGGTGCCCGACGCCGACATGGTATTAAACCTCACGCCAGACAAGCAGCACACGAATGTTGTTGAGTCGGTGATGCCGTTGATGAAGCAAGGCGCCTGCCTATCTTACTCCCACGGCTTTAACATCGTGGAAGAAGGGATGAAGATTCGCGAAGACCTCACGGTCATCATGGTCGCCCCCAAGTGCCCCGGTACCGAAGTGCGCGAAGAATACCTGCGTGGCTTTGGCGTCCCCACTTTGATCGCAGTGCACCTCGAAAACGATCCCGAAGGCAAAGGACTGGAATGGGCAAAAGCTTATGCAGCCGGCACGGGTGGCCATCGCGCCGGTGTGCTGCAGTCGTCGTTTATCGCAGAGGTCAAGTCGGACCTGATGGGCGAGCAAACGATTCTCTGCGGCATGCTTCAAACAGGCTCGCTGCTCTGCTTCGACCGCATGGTAGAGCTGGGACAAGACCCCGCCTACGCCGCGAAGCTGGTGCAATACGGCTGGGAGACCGTCACGGAAGGCCTCAAGCAGGGCGGTATTACCAACATGATGGATCGCCTGTCCAACCCGGCCAAGATTCGCGCCTTCGACCTCGCGGAGGAAATGAAGACCATCCTGCGCCCGCTGTTTGAGAAGCACCAAGACGACATTATGTCGGGGCACTTCTCCAGCACCATGATGGCCGACTGGGCTGCGGACGACGCCAACCTGTTGAAGTGGCGCGCTGAAACCAACGGCACGCCCTTCGAACTGCAGGACATCACTGACGACCCCATTGATGAGCAAACCTATTACGATCAGGGCATCTTGATGGTCGCCATGGTGAAAGCAGGTGTAGAACTGGCATACGAAACGATGGTGTCGGCCGGCATCATCGAGGAGTCCGCCTATTATGAGTCGCTCCACGAGACACCGCTGATTGCTAATACCATCGCTCGCAAGAAGCTCTACGAGATGAATGTGGTGATCTCGGACACCGCAGAGTACGGCTGCTATTTGTTTGATCAGGCCGCCAGGCCACTCCTGAAAACCTTTGTCGCGGGCCTCGATGCCGAAGTGATTGGAACCGGTACGGCCGGTAATGGCGCCGTCGACAATCGACGACTGATCGACGTGAACGCCCAGATCCGAACACACTCTGTCGAAGTGGTCGGCGCGACGCTACGTGGCTACATGACAGGTATGAAAGCGATTTCATCTGCCGACTGAGGTCGAGTGAACGAGTTGCGGCCTTATCGCGTATTGGTTGCTATAAGAATGCCGTTGATAGGGGCCGCACCGGTCGTTAGACTTGCGCCCCACTGAATTTTGAACAGTACCCACCAGGAAATCCTATGAGCTTTAATCTGATGTTACCTCCCATTCTTGGGGTGGTCGGACTCGTCATTGCTTTTGTGATCTACACCGTGATGTCACGCGCCTCTGCAGGCGAAGACAAGGTCCGTGGTATCGCCGAGCAGATTCACTTGGGCGCCATGGTGTTTATGCACCGCGAGTACAAAATGCTGCTGGCGTTTGCCGCAGTGCTGGTCGTTGGCATCTTGGTTTCTCCTCTGGGCACCAACACTGCCATCGCTTTCGTAGCGGGTGCCGTGTCCTCTGCAACTGCGGGCTACCTCGGCATGTACGCGGCCACCAAAGCCAACGTGCGAACCGCGGTCGCTGCCAATCAGCAAGGTCCAGCCGCAGCGCTCAATATCGCCTTCTACGGCGGTTCAATCATGGGCCTGTGTGTCGCATCGCTCGGCCTGCTGGGCCTCGGCGGCCTCTACTACTACTTCGGTGGTGATCCCCAGACTGCACACGCTATTCACGGTTTTGGTATGGGTGGTTCAGTCGTTGCCCTGTTCTCGCGTGTGGGTGGCGGCATCTACACCAAGTCTGCTGACGTCGGCGCCGACCTCGTTGGTAAGGTCGAGGCAGGCATCCCCGAAGACGACCCCCGTAACCCCGGCGTTATCGCTGACAACGTGGGAGATAACGTCGGCGACATCGCGGGCATGGGCTCCGATATCTTCGAATCCTATTGCGGCTCGATGATCGCATGTATCGCCATTGCCTCAACGATGGCGCTGACTGCGGCTGAGCAAAGCGCCATGATGGCCTTCCCACTGGCACTGGCCAGCATCGGTCTGCTCGCTTCAGTAGCGGGCATCCTTATCGTGCGTGCACGTTCCTCGGCGGCACCTGAGGCGGCACTTCGCAGCGGCACCCTCGGCGCACCTATTATCTTCATCGCACTGGCCTGGTTCTTGTCAGAGAGCATGGGAATTTCGCAAGACATTTGGTGGGCCGTGGTCTCAGGCGCCGTGGGTGGTATCGCGATCGGCCTGATTACCGAGTACTACACGGGCGGCAAGCCTGTTCGCGTTATCGCAAAGTCAGGTGAAACTGGACCCGCTACTGTCATGATCACGGGCCTCGCTGTCGGCATGCAGTCGGTCGTGGCACCAGTCCTGTTCCTCGCAGCAATTATTTTCGTTTCAACTAACCTCGCCGGCCTCTACGGGGTGGGTATCGCGGCGGTCGGCATGCTGGCTACCGTAGGTATCACCATGGCAATTGACGCCTACGGTCCCGTAGCAGACAACGCGGGCGGTATCGCGGAGATGGCGGGCATGGGTCCTGAAACCCGCGAGATCACGGATGGCCTGGACGAGGTGGGTAACACCACAGCAGCGATCGGTAAGGGCTTCGCAATTGGCGCGGCGGCACTCGCGGCCCTCGCGATCATCGCGGCTTTTGTTGAAACTGTCACGATCAACAACCCGGATTTCGACCTGCAACTGTCTGATCCTCAGGTTCTGATCGGAATCTTTATCGGCGGTACGATTCCCTTCCTCATTGCCTCCATCACCATGACGGCGGTGGGCGATGCGGCTTTCGACATGATCAATGAAATTCGTCGACAGTTCCGTGAAATCCCCGGTCTGCTGGAGGGCAACGCTGAACCCGATACCGCTCGATGCGTGGACATCGCGACTACTGCCGCATTAAAGCGTATGGTCGTTCCCGGCGCGATTGCAGTGCTCGCCCCCGTTGTCGTGGGATTTGGCTTGGGCGCGACCTCACTCGGCGGGATGCTGGCCGGCGGCCTGTTGGGCTGCGTACTGATGGCACTGATGATGGCGAACGCCGGCGGCGCCTGGGATAACGCAAAGAAGTATGTCGAGAAAGGCAACCTCGGTGGAAAGGGTTCCGATACCCACGCAGCAGCCGTTGTCGGTGATACGGTGGGCGACCCCTTCAAGGACACGTCTGGGCCCTCGATGAACATCTTGATCAACGTGATGGCGATCGTGAGTTTAGTGATTGCACCGCTTCTCTGATCTCAGAGCCAATACGAGAAAGGGGCCTCACGGCCCCTTTTTTATTGCTCAATTTCTATCCATTCCTTAGCGCATCATGACCAGCGCAAGCGCCCGCAAGGGACGTTTTACGGCGCCAGCACTTTCTCCCCGCGCGCCATGCCCGCAACGCCAGAACGCACCACTTCAAGCACCTCTGTCTCGCCGAGGGCTTGAATGAAGGAATCAAGCTTTTCTGAAGGACCAGTGAGCTGCACGATATAGGTCGTGGGGCCCACATCAATTATCTGGCCACGGAAAATCTCGGTGGTGCGCTTCACCTCGTCGCGCTGGGCGTCGACTGCGCGGACTTTCACCAATAGCGTGTCTCGCTCGACATGCGCGCCCTCCGTGAGATCAACTACCTTCACCACATCGATGATCTTGTTGAGGTGTTTGGTGATCTGCTCAATCTTGAGATCATCCCCTGAGGTCGTCACCGTAAGCCGCGACAGAGAATGGTCATCGGTCGGCGCCACATTCAAGGTCTCAATGTTGTAGCCACGCTGCGAGAACAAACCCACCACGCGCGACAGAGCACCCGATTCGTTTTCCAACAGTACTGAGAGTATCCGTCTCATATCAGGTTCTCTCCGTTTTGCTGAGCCACATATCTTTCATCGCACCGTTCGGCGCGACCATCATGGGATACACATGCTCATCGGGATCAATGTGAATATCCATAAAGACCAGCTTGTCCTTCAATGCGAAGGCTTCTTTCATCGCCGGCAACAAGTCCGCTTGCGACTTCACCTCCATCCCGACGTGGCCATAGGCCTCTGCGAGTTTCACAAAATCGGGTAACGAGGCCGCATAGTGACTCTCTGAATAACGACCTTCGTACTGCATGTCTTGCCACTGCTTGACCATGCCGAGATAGTCGTTTCTCAAGTTAATGATCTTGACCGGGCAGCCATACTGGCTGCAGGTCGACAGTTCCTGAATATTCATCTGGATGCTGCCCTCGCCGGTAACACAGGCGACGTCGGCATCGGGCAGGGCAATCTTGATGCCCATTGCCGCAGGTAAACCAAAGCCCATGGTGCCCAAGCCCCCTGAGTTGATCCAACGGCGGGGGTAATCAAACTTGTAGTACTGCGCCGCGAACATCTGGTGTTGACCCACGTCCGAGGTCACATAGGCCTCACCGTTGGTAGCCTCATACAGCGCGCGAATGGCGTCCTGAGGCATGATCGATGCTGATTCCCCATACCGCCGGCCGTGCCATAACCCGTGGGCGTCACGCCAGCTGTCGATCTGCTGCCACCACTGCGTGAGTGAATCCGCGTCCGGTAGCGGGCGCTCTGCGCTGTCCATCTGCAGAGCGATTTGCTTGTCGAGCTCGCCCAATATAGTGTCGACCGGGCCGACGATAGGAATGTCGACCGGTACAATTTTGGCGATTGAGGCGGGGTCAATATCAATGTGGATGATTTTCGCCCCGGGACAGAATTTTGAGACCGTATTGGTGACGCGGTCATCGAAGCGCGCGCCGACCGCCAGGATCACGTCGGAGTGGTGCATCGCCATGTTGGCCTCATAGAAGCCGTGCATACCCAACATTCCAAGGAATTGGCGATCGCTGCCCGGATAGGCACCCAGCCCCATCAGCGTGTTGGTGACGGGATAATTCAATCGTCGGGCCAGCGCGGTCAGCTTTTCTGAGCCCTCTCCCTGAATCACACCACCCCCCGCGTATATCACCGGTCGCTTGGCACTCAGCAACATACGCGCGGCTTTCCGAATTTGCCCCGAATGTCCTTTGGCTGATGGCTGATAGGAGCGCATGGTGACCGACCCAGGATAGTGGTACTCAAACTTATGCTCGGGGTGAGTAAAGTCTTTGGGAATATCGACAACAACCGGACCAGGCCGGCCTGTCGAGGCGATGAAAAACGCCTTCTTAATCGTCGAGGGGATGTCTTCAGGCCGCTGCACCAGAAAGCTGTGCTTCACGATAGGCCGTGAGATACCCACCATGTCGGTTTCCTGAAAGGCATCCTCACCAATCAGATGGCTCTGAACTTGCCCAGATATCACCACCAGCGGAATCGAATCCATGTACGCCGTCGCAATACCGGTGATTGCGTTGGTCGCGCCGGGACCAGATGTCACCAATACCACGCCCGGCTTTCCGGTCGCGCGCGCGTAGCCGTCTGCAGCGTGCGTTGCTGCCTGCTCATGACGGACCAAAATATGGGGGACTTTCTCGGCCTTGAATAAGGCATCGTAGATGTGGAGCGCGGCTCCACCGGGGTATCCAAAGATGTACTCAACACCTTCGTCTTCAAGGGCGCGAACGATCATATCGCCGCCGGATAGCATTTCCATGGCCACTCTCCATCTCGTTTGATCAGAGGGTGGCGAAACACCATACGTGCTGCACCACCTTCACCTGTCGCACGAGACACTGGCCGGATCACTCCAGCTCCCCGCCAGATCGCGATCACGAAAGCCGTGTACCGGTGACCTGCGGGGTAACGCAGTGTCGAGCCCGAGTGGCGAAGGCATGGCCTTGCCTGACGGAACCCGCAAACAGCCTGTGAAACTATCCCGTTTCAGAGGTAGGCCAGAGGATGAGGGTACTCACCAATAGCCGTTGCCGCTCGCGTGACAGCGCGGATTGTCGGGGCGTCTCCCCGCTGAAGTCAAGGGATGGCGACAAATGACCATAATCGGCGTTGCGGGGCGGCTGCCACCGGGTTGCCGTGATTTCGTTCTGAGAGGTCATTCTATGGATGGAAAACCACGTATCAGACGCACCGCTGTAGCGCCCTTCTTATCGCCCTCTTTGTCGCTCTTCTTGTCGCTTTTTTTAGCAGCCACGAGTATTGCCGACACCACCTATCGTTGGACAGACGACAACGGCAATCCCGTTTTGAGTGATCGTCCTCCTGCAGCCGGCACACCCTTCACTGAAATTGGCGTGAAGACCGGATTACGGCGTTTTCCCAGAACGATCAATATCAGCCCAACCCATGACAAGGATGCCCCTGTCTTGCCAGCCAGTAGCACAACTATGACCAATGCGCCCTCTAACACCGCAGAAGATGCCCGCGTGACGCACGGCAACCCTGATCTGTGCGAGCAGGCGCGCGAGAACATTCTTAAGTTTGAGACTTTCGCCCGGATGCGGATGCGCGACGAAACCGGTGCGGTGCGTTTTATCAGCGACGAGGAACGCGCCACAAAGCTCGCCCATGCCTATCACGTGCGGGATACGCACTGCACCTGAGCGCATATAGATAGCGCTTGAAACCCTGTGGCTGAAAGATCAGGTGTTTGTGGGCATCACTCGCCATGCTGTTTTCCGACAGACTCATCGCCAGCGGCATCTTCTAGTGCGAGATCGATTCCGCTGATAGCGAGCCGTTGCGAGGTCGCGATCTGAAACGGCCCCAGCATTGCCAGCGAAAAGAGCACCAAGAAAATGACCACCATGGTGATGGCAAAGAAGCCGTCAGCAGTCTGCGACTGGTCGCGCCGCCCCCCAGGCACCCGGCGATCAGAGTGCATAAACCCGAATCAAAGCGGGCCAGACGAGTAACTTGCTCGCGGACAACAGCGCGGCACTGCTTTTTGCGGCATCAGCAGCCACGGCCATCTCAACGCGAAACGCTGACAGCCTCTCCGTCACGTGATGCGGAAGCGGTTCTCGCTGACCATCAACGACCTCGCGAATGGCGCCTGGCAACGGTAGTTCGGCTTGCAATACGGTCCATCTCGCCACACCGTCGATCAAAACCTCCGCGGCCCCCCATCGATAATCGGCACTGGAAACCGGCGTTTGTAGCCGCAGTGCGGGTAACGAATCTGGCACATCACTGACACGCCGATACACGAGAAATAATCGATCGAGAGCGCCCCACGTTGCTGCGGCAGCGCAAACCGGTAACGTAGACCGATCCGTTTGCCATTGCGCCCGCCATGCCATTCTAATCCCCTCGGCCACTTCACCGCCATCGCATGCAGCGGGAATCAGCACATAGCCCTCGTCGGCAGCGCATGCTTCGGGGCAAGGCCGGACTGTTTCGATATAGAGCCCTGTCTGCGCAGCGCTACCGGGGAAGCAATTGGACCCGGCGGTATCGATCAATGCAACGCCACCCCACTCATGGCGATATCCCAATGACTCCGGTGCAGCGCAAGGATCTGACACAGCAAGCGCAGCGAGGGCATCTTCGGCAAGAAGGCGAGAGTCGCCCTTCCAGCCCGGTGGCAGACCAGCGTACCCCAGTGCACTGTCGAGGAAGCCGCCAAGCTGATGTAACCGTAACTGCTGATCTGCCCTCGCCGCCACCATGTTGACAGACTGTATAACCTGCGCACCCGTTGCCATTAAAAGCGCCAGCAACGTGAGCGTCAGCGCATTGGCAACGAGGCATTCCACCAGAGACATGCCCGCCTCAACCTGCGCGGCTTTCTCGAACTGCCGACCACCCAATGGGGGCAAGCCGGTGTAATCAAAGCGCGATCTCACACCCAAGCTCTGTAGCCCTTAGGGGCATGAGCACAGGAGTCGCGGCATCGCTTAAGCAACCACACTAATGCGCCAGGGCTCACCCCTCGCCACCCACCACACCGATGGCCCCACTATCGAGGGACATCCATTGGCCCTCGATATCTCGCCATACCAACCTGACACCGCCAGCGTACCCTTGTTCGAAGTGATAGTCGGGCAACGATTCAAGTAACGGCGAGAGGCCCTCGCAGGTCGCATGCCAAAAACCGGTGGGCTCCTGGGTCGCAGAGGGATGACAGGCCGAGTGAAGGTCCCACCCGATTGGATCGAACAACGAGCGCGCGGCGAGCACTTCACGTAACACCATCCCAGCGCTGGCGTATTGGCTGGTAACAGTGTGCAGCATTACGATTTCGCTCGCCCACTGTACCAGGCCAAGCATCCCGATCAACGCAACACTGGCCGCGATCAAGTAATCGAACAGCACAGTTCAGGCGCCTCAGTGACAACCTTGTCGGGGAGCAAGTGAGCAATTTCGCGCCACATACCGAGATGGCTTAGCTCCAAAGATGGCAGAGATTCTGTCCGACTCAGAAGCTGAAGCGTAAAGCCCTGTGATTCTGTACTAACGCGTAATTGGTATCGCTGGGCGATGCGACGCGACAGGTTTTCCAGCGCCGGCAACTCACTCGACATCGCATACCGTTGATAACGCTGCCAGAACGCGCGCTGGGCTAAAGCCAGTCGCTGTAGCACGACGCGGGCCTCGTTCTCCGTCGCACGATCCTGCAGTGACCGCCACGACGGGAGCGCAACCGTGAGCAGCGTCCCCACAATCGCCAGCACCACCATTAATTCAATTAACGTGAATGCTCTGCGCGAAAATGGGCATGGCCCCATGGCAAGACGTCCGGCGCTAAGACACCGCGACGAGAATAGAGCGCTTCATCCAAAGCCATACATCGCCGGTTGGTAAAGGCGCCAGATGGCGCCCCATGATGCTGCAGCAACGCTTCGATTCGACGATTCGCTGCTGATCGGCAGGCAGGCAAAGCCTAGGCGGCGGCAGATACCGCCGACGCTTTGGCGAATTGCAGCACTTCGCCGGACCGGGAAACGACGACCCGGTCCCCCGGAGTGAACTCGCCGCCCAGCAACGCCTCTGCAAGGGGATTCTCGATCAACCGCTGTATCGCGCGCTTGAGCGGGCGGGCGCCGTATACCGGGTCGAACCCCTGTCCCACCAGATAGTCCATCACATCCGTATCAAGCGACAGCTGCACATCCCGTTCAGCCAGCCGTGCCTCAAGAGCCGTCAGCTGTAGCGCGGCAATCTCGCGGACATGTCCGCGCCCCAGCGCGTGAAATACAACTGATTCGTCAATACGATTGAGAAATTCGGGCCGGAAATGCATCGCCACGTCGGACATCACCTTCGCCTGAATGGCGGCCTTCACTGCACCGCTGTCCGATTCACCCTCTGCGTCGTCCAATGCCTCGCGGATATGTTCTGTGCCCAGGTTGGAGGTCATGACAATGACGGTATTGCGAAAATCGACTGTCCTCCCCTGACTGTCGGTCAGGCGACCGTCCTCCAGCACCTGCAGCAAGATATTGAACACGTCGGGATGCGCCTTCTCGACTTCGTCGAGTAAAAGCAATGAGTAGGGTCGGCGTCGGACGGCCTCAGTGAGATACCCGCCTTCCTCATAACCCACATACCCCGGAGGCGCGCCAATCAGGCGCGCCACCGAGTGCTGCTCCATGAACTCGGACATGTCGATGCGCACCAACGCCTGTTCGCTGTCGAACAAATAATCAGCTAGCGCCTTACAGAGTTCCGTCTTACCCACACCGGTGGGACCGAGGAACAAAAACGATCCATTCGGTCGCGCGGGATCAGATAACCCTGCGCGCGCGCGACGCACCGCATGAGAGACGGCCTGAACCGCCTCATCCTGACCGATCACCCGCTCGTGCAAGGACGCTTCCATACACAGAAGCTTCTCGCGATCCCCCTCAAGCATTTTGGCCACGGGTATGCCCGTCCAGCGCGAGACGACCTCGGCAACTTCCTCCTCGGTGACGCGGGAGCGCAGTAGCGTAGGCTCCGGCTGTGCCTCGTCCGAGGCCGCCATCAGTCGCTGCTCAAGCTCTGGCAACAACCCGTGCTGGATTTCAGACATGTGCGCTAAATCACCTCCGCGCCGCGCGACCTCCAGATCCAATTTCGCCTGCTCAATATCACTCTTAATCTGGGTCACGCCTTGCACCGCCGCTTTCTCTGCCAACCACACTTCCTCGAGATCGGCGTATTCGCGGGCAATGGTGTCGATTTGCTCATCGAGTGAAGCGAGCTCTCTTGATGCCGCGTCAGAATCTTCTTTCTTCACCGCTTCGCGCTCGATTTTCAGCTGGATCAGGCGACGCTCCAGTCGGTCCATCGATTCCGGCTTCGAATCAATCTCCATCCGGATGCGGCTTGCCGCTTCATCGATCAGATCGATGGCTTTGTCCGGTAGCTGACGATCGGTGATGTAACGCTGGCTCAGTTTCGCCGCCGCAATGATGGCGCTATCCGTGATATCAACGCTGTGATGAACCTCATACCGCTCCTTGAGGCCACGCAGAATCGCGATGGTGTCCTCCTCACTCGGTTCATCAACGAGCACCTTCTGAAAACGCCGCTCTAGCGCTGCGTCCTTCTCCACGTACTGCCGATATTCGTTTAGGGTCGTGGCGCCCACGCAATGGAGTTCGCCTCGGGCGAGCGCGGGCTTCAACATGTTGCCCGCATCCATTGATCCTTCTGCCTTGCCCGCACCCACCATGGTGTGCAACTCATCGACGAAGAGAATAATGCGGCCCTCTTCCCTCGAGAGCGCTTTGAGTACTGCTTTCAAGCGCTCCTCGAAATCACCTCGGAATTTAGCGCCCGCCAGCAGCGCACCAAGATCCAATGCAAGAATCCGCTTGTCTTTGAGGCCCTCCGGCACCTCGCCATTGACCACCCGCTGCGCCAAGCCCTCAAGAATGGCCGTCTTGCCCACGCCAGGCTCGCCAATGAGTACCGGGTTATTCTTGGTGCGTCGCTGCAGCACCTGAATCGTTCTGCGAATCTCCTCATCCCGACCGATGACCGGGTCCAACTTGCCGGCTGCGGCGCGCTCGGTCAGATCGATGGTGTATTTTTCCAGCGCTTGGCGAATCTCTTCAGATTCCGCCGAATTGACAGATTCGCCGCCCCGCGCAGACTCAATAGTGCGCGATAGTAGCTCGGTGGTTAGACCCGCATCCTTCAACAAACTGGCCGTCGTTTTGGATTCCAGCATGGCCAGTAGCACCGAGTCAGTCGACAAGTACGCATCGCCCGCCCGCTGTGACAGCTTGTCCGCCTGATTTAACAGCCGCTGCGTGTCCTGACTGATATGCACGTCAGCCGTGCCCGAGACGGTCGCAATGCCTGACAGCGCCTGATCCACCGAGGCCTGCAACGGCTCGACCGCGGCACCAGCGGCGCGCAATAAGGCCCTAGTCGGAGAAGCCGCTGGGTCGACCATGGCTTTCAATATGTGAATCGGTTCGATGTAGGGGTGATCGCGGCCCACAGCCAGCGATTGGGCGTCACCGAGTGCCGCCTGTAATGAATGCGTTAGCTTGTCCATGCGCATCGCTCTCTCCTTGTTCCCGCCACGCGGGTTAGCATTGTCTGAAGAAAGATATGAGGACCAATTCCCCTTTTTCAAGTAGGGGATTAGACGGTCGGGCGCAGGCTCACCACGCTCTCTAGGAATAATGCGCTCAGAAAATGGCCCTGAAGCGAACGCCGCGCAGTAAATGAGCCCCCTAGTCAGCGCGCCATACGAGTGTCGCCATGCGCCCAGTAGGATCGCCGTCACGGCGATAAGAAAAGAAGTGATCTGCCTCACCATGAGTGCAGCGATCCCCACCCTGAACCTCTGACACGCCAGCCCGTCTCAAATGTAATCGCGCCAGTGCATACAGATCTGCCATCCAATGCCCCTCCTGCACTGCCGAGGGGACAAAACAGGCCTCACTACAGTCGCCCAGTACCTGTCGAAACGCGTCTTTCACGGCAGGCCCCACCTCATAGGCTGCCTGACTGATCGCGGGACCAAGCCATGCTGTAAGTGTGGCAGGAGTCACAGGCATCGACGCGATCAGCGACTCCAGAACGCCTGCCGCCAAACCGCGCCATCCCGCATGCGCGACGCCGACGCACCTGGCGTCGCGCGTCATGAAGACGACTGGCAAGCAATCCGCGGTCAATACAGCCAGAGCCCGACCCGGATCGCTGGTCCACTGGGCGTCGGCCGTCGGCACCTGATCGCTGATCGCCTGCACTGATGCCGTTCCATGCACTTGTCTAAGCCAATTGATGTGATTGACCGGTAGCGCGTCTTGTAGTCGTCTGCGATTCTTGGCGACGTGTTCAGGGTTGTCCCCCACGTGATCACCCAGATTCTGAGTATCCCAAGGCGGTAAGCTGACGCCGCCAGCGCGCGTCGTCACTCTGATCTCTACGCCGCCTATCCCGACTTCGGGCGCAACCCATGATGGGGCTGTCGTCACGCGGGATCCTCCGCCGCCAAACACGTCAACAATTCCTTGAGATCAGCGGGAATGTCAGCGGCGAACGTCTGGCGTTCTCCCGATACGGGATGCGTGAATGCCAGCTCTCGCGCATGAAGTGCCTGCCGCTTGAAGGCCGATAAATGCTCAAGCAGCCGGTCACTGGCACCCGGTGGGCGACTAGCCCGACCGCCGTAGACGGGATCTCCAACCAGCGGGTGCCTCCGCCAGGCAAAGTGCACGCGGATCTGGTGGGTTCTGCCCGACTCCAGGCTGACATCGAGATGGGTATGAGCACCGAAACGCTCAGCAATGCGATAGTGAGTCACAGCGGGCCGGCCATCTGGTACCACCGCCATCTTGGTCCGGGAGGTGGGGTGTCGACCAATCGGGCCATCAATCGTGCCACCCCCTGTGAAGGTACCCCTGCACACTGCCGAGTAGCGGCGACTGAGGCTCCGATCCGCAAGCTGGGCAACCAATGATTTGTGGGCAAGGAGTGAGCGCGCCGCAAGCATGATGCCCGAGGTGTCTTTATCCAGTCGGTGCACAATCCCACCGCGAGGCAAAGCCGCCATGTCTGGAGCATGCGCCAGTAAGCCATTCACCAGCGTGCCGCCTTGGTGACCGGCCGCCGGGTGTACAACCAGTCCAACCGGCTTATTCAGGACAATGACGTGTTCGTCCTCGTAGAGTATGTCCAGAGGCAGAGGCTCGGGGCCCCATTCCACCCGGTCGTCATACTCGGGGGTCAAAATCAGGGCATCGCCCACCGCCACTTTGTCACGCGGCTTGGACACCTCGCCATTCCGTCGCAAACGCCCCGACTTGATCCACTCAGATAGCCTGCTGCGAGAGAAATCCGAAAATAGGGACGCTGCAGCGGCATCGAGACGAACACCGTGGAGTGCCTCGGTCACATCGGCCGACATCGACTCAGATTCGCTAAAAACTTCCTCTTCCAAGCGCTGTGACTCCCGCACGGTTGCGTTTACACTACGGTCCCGAAATGTACCACGGTGGACGATCGGTCTTGACCTCTCGCAGCGCTCTTTCACACGCCATCCTGCTTTCACTGCTCCTGCTCGCATCGGGATGTTCGTGGTTTGGTGGTGACGATGACGAGTTGGTGGCGGATTCGGGCGAGCAGCAGCTCTACCGCGAAGCACAGCGGCATCTTAAAAACGAGAATTTCAGTCTGGCAGTGCGCAGCCTACAGATGCTGGAGAGCCGCTACCCGTTTGGCCGCTACGCGGAACAGGCCCAGCTGGAGTTGATCTACGCGCACTATGGCGCCTATGAATTTGCCGCTGCGACCGAATCAGCCGATCGGTTCATTAGGCTGCATCCGCGTCATCCGAACGTGGACTATGCCTTCTACATGAAAGGTCTCGCGGCCTATGATATCGAGCCTGGGTTTTTCTCGCGGTTTATCCCCTCGGATGACACAAAGCGTGATGTTAGCCATATCCAGATCGCTTTCGGAGAATTCTCACAGCTGTTAGCTCGCTATCCCGACAGTGCCTACGCGCCCGACGCCCGGCAGCGCATGGTGCATATGCGCAACATGCTCGCTCGGCATGAGATCCACGTCGCGAACTACTACTTCCGGCGTGGTGCCTATATGGCGGCGCTCAACCGTGGGAAGTATGTTGTGGAACACATGCAACAAACGCCCAGTGTCGCCGATGGGCTAGCCATCATGGCGCAAGCCTATTTGTTGCTGGATCTGAATGACCTCGCTGATGACTCGATCGACGTGCTCTGCGAGAACTTTCCCGATCACCCCAACATCAAAGAAGGCTGTGTGTTCGATAGCGTCTACACAGTCGATGGCCTGCAACGCTCATGGATCAATCAAGCGACGCTCGGCCTGTTCGATCCCCCCGAGCCACCGCAGTTTAATTACCGACCCAAAAGCTGATCCGTTCAGGCGGACGCGCGCCACGCCCAAGTAATGGGATAACGCCGATCGCGGCCAAAGCCGCGCCTTGAAATACGTACGCCGACCGGCGCCTGGCGACGCTTGTATTCGTTCAGATCAACAAGGCGCACGACTCGCGCAATATCGTCTTCAGAGAACCCGGCTGCCAGCATCTGCTCGCGGGATGCATCCTGTTCGACATAGAGCTCGACAATTTGGTCCAGAACGTCATAGGGTGGCAGACTGTCCTCGTCTTTCTGGTCCGGTGCGAGCTCGGCAGAGGGCGGCCGGGTAATCACGCGATCCGGAATGCACTCCCCTAGCGTGTTGCGATAACGCGCGAGTGCATAAACCAGCATCTTCGGGCAGTCCTTGATGACGTCGAAGCCACCGGCCATGTCACCGTAGAGGGTTGAATATCCCACCGCCAGTTCACTTTTGTTACCGGTAGTGAGGACCAGCAGGTTCTTCTTATTCGAGATCGACATGAGCAGTACGCCACGGCAACGTGCCTGCAGATTCTCTTCCGTGATATTCGGTGCCAGGCCATCGAACTCAGCCGATAAGGCGCCCATAAACGACTCGTACAGAGGCTCAATAGAGATGTTGCTAAAGCGCACGCCCAGCGCCTGTGCTTCTGCCTCCGCGTCTTCAATGCTCATTGAGGCCGTGTAACGAAATGGCATCATCACCGCTTCAACACGATCGGAACCCAATGCATCGGCCGCTACCGCCAGCGTCACTGCAGAATCGATTCCGCCTGACAGGCCCAGCACAACCCCCGGGAAACCGTTTTTATTAATGTAGTCCCGCAGGCCTAGCACCAACGCCTGCCACACCGCCTCAAGGTCCTCCATTGGGGCGGCAACTGTGCCGGGCATCAACAGCCCGTCTGTCTCCATATCAAATGCAACAGGTGCAAAGGCCTCCTCAAAGCTTTCCGCCGTCACACACACCTCGCCCCGAGCGTCGACCGCAAAAGAACCGCCATCAAAGACCAATTCGTCCTGACCGCCGACCTGATTCACATACAGAATGGGCAGGGTATGGCGCTTCGCCACGTCCGCCACCCGAGCGATCCGCTCCGCTTGTTTCCCGCGATGGAAAGGCGAGGCATTCAAATTGATCAATACCTGTGCACCAGCCGCTTTAGCCGCCTCAGCTGGTGCCTCATGCCAAATGTCCTCGCAGATCGTCAGACCAAACTGCACGCCGCCAAGAGACACCACGCAAGGCTCCGTACCGGCGTCGAAGTAGCGTTTTTCATCGAAGACCTGATAGTTCGGCAGACACTGTTTGTCGTACTCTGCGGCGACCTGTTGATCGGTGATTACGCCCGCCGTATTGAACAATGCATCCCCCCTCGCTTTGGGATAGCCGACGACCACCAACAGGTCGGCAGGTAGTTCATGACATAGGCGCTGCACCGCAGCCTCGGTTCTCCGTAATACGTCCCCACGAAGGAGCAAGTCCTCAGGCGGATACCCGGTGAGTGTCAACTCCGGGAACACGACCATTTGTATGCCGTCGGCGCGCTGGGCGTGACAGACCGCTAACACTCTGTCGGTATTGCCAGTGATGTCACCGACCACCGTGTTGATCTGCGCCATGCAGATTTTCATACTGGGCTCCTACCTGCGCGAGGCCTGCAAGTAAAACGGGGAGCGAAGGGTACCCTATTTCACCCGAACGAGGGTGGCGCTAGGGGCTATCTACAACCTCGGAGGCCTACGACCTCGGAGGCGCCCAATAACGCTAGAGGCTCTCAACGATGCCCAAAGCCCTCAAAACGTTAGAGGCCCCCAGCAACGCTGAAGATCCCCAACAACGCCGAAGGCCTGTAAAAACCTGGAGGCCCTCTTCAGCGCCACGGAACCTGAACAGCGCTGACGGCATGCATGAACCCCGGGAGCCCCAAAATCAGCCACGAGCAACCCTTTGAATGCATCGCTTCGGGTGGTCATGGCATCAAGGCATCGCTTGGGCACGGTGAACTCACCCTGACCCTGCCGCACCTGCGTGAACGGCGTCACAAAGCCGCCCCAAGAGTTAACCTGAGACCTCCTCGGCACACTCGCCCCACCCTTTGATCAATCGGGGTCGACCCAAACGATTAATCACCACAGCCCAGTTCCATTCGCTGGCACACACTGACAGCGTGACGTTGCGATGCCCGATGCCTTGAGCGTCCCATTGCAGGGTGCCAACAATCGGCGCTGATGCACTGCGATTCGCCACCGACACACCCTCCACCGGCGCCCAGCCACGAAGCACCCTGTTACGCGCAGGGCTCCTGAGTACCACCACAACATCGTCTCCAAAGTGGCCATCGCAGAGGGGTTGTGCCGCGTGAGGATCGCGTGTTCCGCATAACTCAACCGTACCGCGATGGCGTTGCGCCGCACTCCGCGAAAATTGGACCGCGGCATAGAGTTGATGCGCTGCGGCTCGCGCGCGGCGCTCGGTAATTTGCGCCTGAAAGCTGGGCACACCAATACGCAGGATGAGGGCAATCATCGCGACAACCATCAGGCTTTCTAATAGCGTGAACCCATTGAAACGGACACGACGTGGGGCGAAGTCACCAGCCATGCTGGCAGGAATATCGGGATAGCCTCCAAAGCACCATCGCACTGATCAATGCTGGGTAGGGATTGAACAAAAATGATCGAAGTCTTCGACGCTTGGTCGTCGACGCGCTACGCCAAAATCGCGCCTCCGCGTACATAAGCGGCGCCGGAGAGATTACTCCACTGACACCGTGGGAATACGCAAACCTTTGGGTAGAGAGAAGGTAATATTTTCTTCTCTGCCATCCAGGTCCCGAACGCTCACTCCACCATGGGACTGCAAGGTTGTAATGACCTCCCGGACCAGCAATTCAGGTGCCGATGCGCCAGCCGTCACGCCCACGTGTTGGGCACTTTTTAGCCAATCGGGATCAATCATGCTCGCATCGTCGATCAAGTAGGCGTTGGCACCACATCGCTCCGCCAACTCGCGAAGCCGATTGGAGTTAGAACTATTCGTCGACCCCACGACCAACACCAGATCGACCTCCTCCGCCAGTGACTTCACCGCGTCCTGGCGGTTCTGTGTGGCGTAGCAGATATCGTCTTTGCGCGGTCCCTGAATCTCGGGGAACTTTTCGCGCAGGGCATCGATGACTTTCGCCGTGTCATCCACCGACAGTGTCGTCTGAGTCACAAACGCAAGTGTCGCGGGATCACGGACATCCAGCGTGGCCGCCTGGTGCTCGTCTTCAACGAGATAGATGGCGCCGCCGTGAGATGTGTCATATCGCCCCATAGTGCCCTCAACCTCCGGGTGGCCAGCGTGTCCAATCAGCACACATTCGCGCCCCGCGGCGCTGAAGGCAGCCACCTCGACGTGCACTTTAGTGACCAGAGGGCAAGTTGCGTCAAAGACCTGCAGGCCGCGACCTTCCGCCTCATCCTGCACTGCGCGGGATACACCGTGAGCACTGAAAATAACGATGGCATCATCCGGCACTTCAGAGAGTTCATCCACGAACACAGCACCACGAGTGCGCAGATCGTCCACAACATGCCGGTTGTGCACCACTTCATGTCGCACGTAGACGGGCCCACCAAAGACTTCGAGGGCGCGATTCACAATATCAATAGCGCGATCGACTCCGGCACAGAATCCTCGCGGGTTAGCAAGAACAATATCCATCAGTGCAGCTCAGCAGGCTCTACGTGTGCAATTCGCACCTTAAAGTGGATAGTACGCCCTGACAGGGGATGATTGAAATCCACGGTCACGCGCTCATCTCCCACCTCGGCAATCATGCCGGGTACTTCGCCACCCGCCGCATCGGCAAAGGTAAACAACATGCCGGGTTCAAGCGGTGCGTCCTCGTCGAAGTCAGCGCGGGGAACAAACTGCACGTTGTCGCCCTGAGGCTCACCGAAGCCCTCTTCCGGCGGAATACGGAACTCTGCCTCGTCGCCCGCGCGCATGCCTATCAAGCGGCGCTCGAATCCTGGCAACAATGAGCCGTCACCCATCACAAAACTCACCGGATCGGCGCCAAAATTGGTATCGACCTCTTCACCGGTCTCCAAGGACAGTGAAAAGTTCAGCGTCACGCGCGTATTGGATTCGATTTCAAGATTCATGGCATCAGGATACGGAGGCTTTCTGCGTTGGGGAAGCACTACCGAAGAAAGCGCTGAGCAGCCACCATGCCGCGCCAAGCGTAATTGCTGAATCCGCGAGGTTGAAGGCCGGCCAATACCAACGGTCGTAGTGCAGTGAAATAAAATCGACAACATGGCCGAGCCAGATGCGATCGATCAGGTTCCCGAGACCACCGCCTAAAATCAATCCCAGCGGTATGACCAATCCCCGATCAGCGGGAGCGAGTCGAAACAGCCATACGGCAATGAACACGCTCACGACCAACGCGACGCCCGCGAGGAACCACCGTTGCCAGCCTCCCGCCTCAGCCAAAAAACTGAATGCCGCGCCTGTGTTGTAGGTCAGCATCCAGTCAAACCAGCTCGTTACTGCTACGGGCTCCCGGAATGACAGGGTGGAGACGGCCACCTGTTTGGTCCACTGATCTAACAGCACGATGGCAACGGCCACCGCCAGCCCGATCCACGGTCGCTCGCCAATCGCCACCCAAAGGCCGCGCTCAGGCAAACTGCCGAACCTCGCCGTCACCCTCTATGTTAGTCACACACCGGCCACACAGTGTGGGGTGCGCCGCGTGCGTCCCGACATCTTCCCGGCGGTGCCAGCACCGCTCACATTTTTCGCTAGTTGATGGCTCGACGACCACGCGCAGAGGCATATCCTCGGCATCCATTGCGTCATCGGGCGCCTCATCCCAATCCGCCACCCGTGCCTCAGAGGTGATCAAAACGAAACGGAGCTCCTCCCCCAGGCTGCGGAGTCGCGCTGCGAGCGTGGGTTCGGCAAACAGCGTGACAGAGGCATCCAGTGAGCCTTTCAGAGCGCCTTGCGCTCGCGCCAGCTCAAGCGCCTTGTTGACTTGCTGTCGCACGCCCATCATCTCGGACCAGAATGCACGCTCCTCGCTGTCGCCAGACTCGGGCAGCCCGTCGTACCACTGACTCAGAAACACCGAGGCGCTGCGGCTTCCCGGCAGATTTTCCCAAATCTCCTCAGCGGTAAAACTCAAAATCGGGGCGATCCATCGGCACAGCGCCTCAGCCAGATGGAATAACGCAGTTTGCGCTGACCGGCGCGGCAGTGAGTCCGCACCGGTGGTGTATTGGCGATCTTTGATGATATCCAGATAAAAGCCGCCCAGCTCGCCACTGCAGAAGTTGTGAACCCGGTGATACACGTGATGGAACTGGTACTCGTCGTAGGCGGTTTGTATCTCGCCCTGTAGCGATTCAGCTTGTCCCAGAATCCAGCGATCCAGCGGCAACAGTTCGTCAACAGCCAAGGCATCAGCCTGCGGATCGAAGCCCGCCAGATTCGCGAGCAGAAAGCGCGCCGTATTGCGTATGCGGCGGTACGCATCGGCCGTGCGCTTGAAGATCTCATCGGAGGCAGAAATCTCGTTGCGGTAGTCAGCGGCCGAGACATACAGCCTCAGTACATCGGCACCCAGATCTTTCATCGCCTTGCCCGCCGGGATGATATTGCCGAGGGATTTGGACATCTTCCGTCCATCGCCATCCACGGTGAACCCGTGCGTCAACACACTGCGATAGGGCGCCTCGCCATGGGTACCGATCCCGGTGAGTAGCGAAGACTGGAACCACCCACGGTGCTGATCGGAGCCTTCCAGGTAAAGGTCTGCGGGCCAGTTCAAACCCTCCCTCTGACGCAACACACACTCGTGGGTCACACCGGAATCAAACCAGACGTCGAGGGTGTCGGTGACTTTGTCGTAGTCCTCGGCTTCATCACCCAATAGCTCGGCGGGATCCAGATCAAACCAGGCGTCGATGCCCTGGGTTTCCATGCGCTCAGCTACCTGCTCCATCAGCGCTTGGGTGTCAGGGTGGGGTTCGCCCGAAACCTTGTGAACGAATAGTGCGATGGGCACGCCCCAGTTCCGCTGCCGGGAGATACACCAATCGGGTCGCTCGGCGAGCATGGCGTCGATACGTGCCCTGCCCCAATCTGGCACCCATTGCACATTCTCGACGGCTCCCTTGGCAGCATCGAGAAGCCCGTTACCCGACATGCTGATGAACCACTGCGGCGTCGCACGGAAAATAATCGGCGTCTTGTGCCGCCAACAATGGGGATAGCTGTGTTGGAAGGGCTCGTGACACAACAACACGTCGCGCTCTGATAACGCGGCAACGATGTCATCGTTCGCCTTGAAAATATGCTGTCCGGCAAACACTGGCGTGTCAGGGTGGTAAACACCATTGCCCCCAACAGGGTTGTACACCTCAAGGTCGTAGCGGCGTCCCATATCGAAGTCTTCCAGACCATGGGCAGGCGCCGTATGGACACAGCCCGTGCCGGCGTCAGTAGTCACGTGCTCACCCAGCACGATGGGCACCGGCGCCTCGTCGAATGGCGGTCGAAGAAGCAAGCCTTCTAGATCGACCCCCGTCGCACGACCGACGATTGCCACCTCGCCAAAACCAAATCGCTGAGCGCATACCTCGGCAAGCGCCTCAGCAACCAGCACCCGGCGACCTTCATGGGCCAGCACCACATACTCCAGAGAGGCAGACAACGCGACGCCGCGGTTCGCCGGGAGCGTCCAAGGCGTGGTAGTCCAGATTGCGAGTTCAATGGGCTGGCCGCCCTCGCAACCGAGAATATTCGCGGCCGCATCGCCATCAACGAAGGGGAACGCCACATCAACAGCGGAGGATTGCTTGTCGCGGTATTCGACCTCAGCCTCAGCCAGCGCCGAACCGCAGTCCAGACACCAGTGCACGGGCTTGAAACCGCGGTGCAGGTGCCCACGACCGATGATTTTCGCAAGCGTGCGGACAATGTTCGCCTCAAAGGCAAAGTCCATCGTCAGATAAGGGTTGGACCAATCGCCCAATACACCCATTCGGACAAAATCGGCTTTTTGCGCCTCTACCTGCTTGCTCGCGTAATCACGGCAGTGCTGCCGAAACTCTCCGGCAGAGACTTTATTACCGGGCTTACCGACCTTCTTTTCGACATTGAGCTCGATGGGCAGCCCATGGCAGTCCCAGCCGGGCACGTAGGGTGAATCGAAGCCAGAAAGGGTTTTCGATTTGATGATGATGTCTTTGAGGATCTTGTTAATCGCATGCCCAACGTGGAGCTCGCCATTGGCATAGGGAGGGCCGTCATGAAGAATGAAGGTCGGCCGACCCTTACCCTCTTCACGCATTTGGCCATACAGGTCCATTTCAGCCCAAGCTTTGAGTCTCTCGGGCTCTCGCTGCGCCAGATTGGCCTTCATAGGAAAATCTGTCTGCGGCAAATTCAGCGTGGCTTTGTAATCACTCATACCCTATCCGTGTTCAGCAAGCCAAGCGGTTGCATTGGCCTTGTCCGTAGCGATGCCCGCTTTCAGCGCATCAAGCGACGGAAATTTCTGCTCATCGCGCAGCTTGTGTCGAAACCGCACCGTCAGCCGCTCGCCATACAAATCCGGCGAGCCTGCTAGTACATGTACCTCGAGTGTGGCCTCAAGGCTCTCGCCAATCGTCGGTTTCACGCCGACGTTCGCAACGCCCGGGGCGCACTCTAGGCCACCTCCCCACACGTTCACCGCATAAACACCATGTAAAGGTGAACGGATACGATGGAGCGCAATATTAGCGGTCGGCGCATCGAGCTGTCTGCCCAGTTTTTGACCGTGCAACACCCTGCCAGCCAGCTCAAAGGGCCTACCAAGCAACTGCTCCGCTCCGGCGAAGTCTGCCTCGGCCAACGCATCCCGAATACGCGTGCTGCTGGCGCGCGCTCCCGCCACCTCCAGTGTAGGCGTGGGGGCGACAGCATAGCCAAACTCATCCGCCAGCGCGCGGACATAATCCAGATCACCTTCGCGTCGATTACCGAAGCGAAAATCGTCTCCGAAGGCCAGATATTTGACTCCCAAGCCCTCGACGAATACCTGTTCAACGAATTCCCTGGCACTCAATTGGCGCAGCCGCTCGTTAAAGGGCAGGCACAGTACGTGATCAACGCCACACGCCTCGAGCAGGGGCCACTTGTCACGCAATGTCGTAATGCGCGGCGGTGCTTCCAATGGCCGCAGGTACTCGCGGGGCAGTGGCTCGAAGGTCACCACTGTCGTTTGCACACCCCGCGCGTGCGCCTCGGCCTTCAGATGTGCGAGAACCGCCTGATGGCCCAGGTGTACACCGTCGAATGCGCCAATCGTCACCGCGCATCCCCGGTGATGGGGTCGCAAATTATGCCGACCGCGGATGAGTTCCATCCCCGCCTGTTCCCTTCCAACACAAGGTGCTCAGTATACCTGCCGGTGACAGGGAGATCAGCCACACCCCGCTGCCACGACGCGCGCTAGCAGGCTGAAGTTCACTCATCGGACTGGTCGACACCATTGCATCGGCAACTTCACTCTGTCGACACAGACTCTCCGCGAAAACACCCCACCCTATGAGGCACTCTACTACGAAGGGGCTAGCGCAGTGCGACTCGACCCGGGCTCACTGAGCTCCGTCGTATGAGCGCTTGAGATCAGCGGGGCGAAGACCCGTAAGCCATAAACCGGAGGCAAAGACCCCAAAACCTGTCAGGCATAGCACCCCGAGTTGGGTTGCGCGTTCCCACCAAGCCCACATTGTCCATTCAGTCTGCCCCGGTAGCATCCACACCAAGACCCAAGTCATGGCTGCGCTTGCCAGTCCAACCTGCAGCAACCACTTTGAAGGCGCTGATGCCTCCGGCAATACTGCATCGCGTCGCAACCCTCGATACAAGAGCACTGCGTTCAGCCAGGCCGATAGGCTGGTCGCCAGTGCCAGCCCCACATGTCCCATGTTGAACATTGTCATGAGTGGCAATACCAGTGCGACGTTGAGCACCATGTTGCTGACCATGGCGATAATGCCAACCCGCACCGGTGTTCTCATGTCTTCTCGGGCATAAAACCCTGGTGCCAGCACCTTCACCAACATAAAGGCGCCCAAGCCCAGCGTATAGGCACGGAGGCTGGCGGCGGCCATCGTGCGGTCCTCAGCGCTGAACGCACCGTATTGAAAGAGCGTCGCCAGCAGCGGCTCTGCCAAGACTGCGAGCGCTAGTGTTGCGGGTACGGCGATCAGCAGCACACTTCGCATCGCCCATTTCAGGGTGCTGGCGAAGGCCGGATCGTCGGCACGGGCCCGCTGGCCAGACAGCGTCGGCAGGATGACCGTTGCGATGGCAATCGCAAACACGCCCAAAGGCAGTTCGGTGAGCCGGTCAGAGTAGTACAACCACGAGACGCTGCCCGAGGGGAGCAGCGACGCCAGTACGGTGTCGAGTAACAGATTAATTTGACTCACCGACACGCCAAAGAGTGCCGGCACCATCAGTATCAAAATCCTGCGCACACCTTCATGCCCGGGCGCCCAGCGCGGCCTCGGTACCAAGCCAATACCAGCCAGGGCGGGCACCTGAAAAAGTAGTTGTGCAAACCCTGCTACCAGCACGCCCAATGACAGCGCGACGACAGGCTCATCGAATGCCGGCGCGGCCCAGAGTGCCGCCGCGATCAAGCACAGATTCAGAATCACGGGCGTTAACGCCGGCACTGCGAAGCGCTGATAGCTGTTCAAAATGGCGCCGGCAAAACCGGTCAACGAAATCAGCAGCAGGTAGGGGAAAGTCAGTTTGATCAAATCACCGGTTAGCGCGAGCTTTGCGGGATCGCGCAGAAAGCCCGGTGCAAAAAGCGTCGCCACCAACGGAGAAGCCATCACGGTGATCAGCGTGATCACTAGCAGCGTGCCGCCCAGCATGCCCGCGACCCGATCAATCAATTCCCGGACGGCTTCCCGCCCCCCCTTCTCACGAGTATCTGCGAGCACGGGAACAAAGGCCTGAGCAAAAGCGCCCTCAGCAAACAGCCGCCGCAAAAAGTTCGGAATTTTGAACGCAACAAAAAACGCATCGGCGTTGCCATTGGCGCCGATTAAATTGGCCAGCACTACATCACGCAACAACCCGAGCACACGCGAGAGCATGGTCGCACCGCCGACCACGGCACTCGAGCGGACTAATTCGGGATCTTCCGCTACTGTCCCAGACACGCTACGTCTACCGATCTCGCGATGCGCTCAGACATCACTGGCCGAGGCCCACTGCGCTTTTAAGCGGTCACCGTGGCGCGCTAACCATTGCAGGGCAATCAGGGTATGCCCATTGTTGATCTCGTTGCGATCGAGCATCCCAAGCGCTACGTCTCTGGGCATCTGGTGAACCAGGATGTCCTCGTGCTCACTGTCGAGGCCCTGGACGGTACCCGGGCGCGTGACGGTGGACTCACCGACAAACAAGCGGATCTGCTCTGAGCAGGCGCCAGCACTGGGATAAAAGGTCGCAATGGGCTCGAGGCGATCGAGGCGGCACCCGGCCTCCTCTTCGGCTTCGCGCTGGGCTACCAGCGCATCAGACTCTCCCGGCTCGACAATCCCCGCGACCAGCTCCAGCATCCATGGGCTGTCATCACCCCGGATCGCCCCCACCCTGAACTGCTCGATCAGCACTACCTCATCCGATACGGGGTCCCAGGGCAAGACACCGACGGCGTCTCCACGCTGAAACAACTCGCGCTGGAAGCGCTGCGACCAGCCACCCTCAAACAATCGGTGACGAAGGCCCAGCGTCTCGACAGAAAAGAACCCATTAAAACTGGCCTCTCGGTCTGTAACTTCGACATCCTGAGCGCCGAAGCGGGGTCGGTATGCCGTCAAAATCGCCGCTCCGTATACCAGTTGACGGGTACATCGTGCTTGGCGATCTGGTCCACCACATCGAGTATCAACGCAAACATCGCCATCCTCACCACTACGCCGTTATCACTCTGACGAAAGATCGCCAGATTGGGGTTGTCGTTGAGATCAATGTCCAGCTCGCGGGCACCTTCACGCGAGTCCCTAGGGAGCGGGTGCATGATGACGGTGTTGGGTTCGCAGTTCGCGGTGTAAACACTCTGATTCAGTCGAAACCGGCCACGATAGAGATCGGCCTCCTCGCGGCTCGCGAAGCGCTCTTCCTGAATACGGGTGCTATAGACAATATCGACGTCCGCTATGCCTTGCTCGAGCGAGTCGGTCTCCAATACCTCGTGCCCAGCCGCGCGGAGGCTTTCAACGACCTCAGCCGGCATCTTAAGCGCGTCGGGTGATACCAGGCTAACGCGCAGGTTTGAGAACAGGGACAGCAGTTTGGAGAGAGAGTGCACAGTCCGGCCGTAGCGTAAATCCCCGACCATGGCGATGCGCAAACCGTCGAGATGACGCCCCCGCTCCGCAAGCTCGGAGCGAATGGTGTAGAGGTCAAGTAGCGCCTGACTGGGGTGCTCGTTGGCACCATCACCGCCATTGATGACCGGCACCCGACTTGCGGCGGCAAACTCCGCCACGGAGCCGTTCTCCGGGTGGCGCATCACGATCATGTCAGAGTAACCGCTCAGCACACGTGCGGTGTCGTAGAGTGACTCGCCCTTTGCAATCGCAGAGTGTTCAAACCCGGTGGTTTCTCGGACTTCGCCGCCCAATAGGTTGAAGGCGCTACCGAAACTGATGCGGGTCCGTGTGGAGGGCTCGAAAAACATGGAACCCAGAATCGCGCCTTCGAGGACCCGGGTTCTGCGTTCACGGTGCGCGTAGGGCCGCATGGCGTCGGCGACTGTAAAAAGCTGCTCGACGTCAGCACGCTCGAACTGGCTGATACTCAAGATGTGGCTACCGGCAAACTGCATGCATTGCACTCCACTCTCGCACTAAGAAGAGACCTGTCTTGCGCAAGCCTCTCCCTTTATTCGCGCTCGATCTGCACCTGCGATGCAAGACCCCCTGCAGATCGGGCACTACTCACTTACCGCTAGCCGCCGTGCTGTGCTGGATGCCACGCACTCGCTGGCTTACCCGGTCGGTCAGTCAGCAGGCTGGCACGTCAGGTACACAACCTCACTGCCACACCGCGCCTGTCCTCGGCGGCTTTTCTTTGACGCTTATTGTACCGCCACTCATCCCTGCGCTGACAGCGCCCGCACCCAGTGGTCCAATCTATCCAATGCGGCGAGCGTGGCGTCGCTGACCCCGGGGCGCGCGCGCTCCTCCACCATCTCCTGCTCAAACTGGCTGAGCGTGAACGAACCTTCCTGCCACTGCTGCTGGCAATGCTCTCGCCACTGCGCCGTCTCTTGAGGTGTCAGCGTGTCCGGATAATTGCGCGCCCGGTAGCGGAACAATAATTCCGGCAGACGTCTATCCTGAAAAGGGAAAGTCTGTGCACGTAGCGAGGCGGGCTCCGCCGCCACCACCTGCTCACACAGGCTGCGGTCATGGTTATCGATGAAGCCCTCGTACAGCATCACATCGGGATCTGACCGCTCGGCAAACTCGCGCTCCTGCCAAATGGCCTGCAGGCGTGACGTGAATGACTTGGGGTCCGACCCATGAGCGGCTCGGACCGCGGCGAGATGCTGACGATGGCGATCACCGTCCAAGCCCAGACGCTCTGCCGCCTCACCCGCGACCCAACTTGCGGGCAACAATACCGGCGCGCGATTGAGCCGAATCGTTTTCAGTGGCGGCCTCTGTATGCCCTCTGGAAGTGCATCGCGGGGCGTGAACAACTTTTGGCGGAGGGTCTCGGTATCTTGCTCGAGAAAATCCGGTGCCCGACCCAGATCCACACAGATCACCTCGCTGTTGTTACGAGGATGCCAAGCAACTGGCGCGATCAGCGCCAGATTGTATCGGTCATTGCCAAACATTCCGGAGACATGCACCAGGGGAGTCAGTTGTTCGAGATCCAGCAGCGCGGTGACGGCCCGCTTGGTGCGTTGCCGATACAACGCGTCGAACAATTCACCATCAGAGCGCTTAAGTAGCTTGGCCATCTCGATCGTGGCGATCACATCGGCCATAGCATCGTGCGCCGCACCATGCTCAATACCGTTGACGGCGGTTAAGTCTTCGAGCCGGAAGCTGGTTTGTCCGTCATCCCGGACTGGCCACGTAATCCCTGTCGGTCGCAGCGCGCGATAGGCGCGGGTGACGTCGAGCAAATCCCAGCGACTGTTACCGTTCTGCCACTCGCGCGCGTAGGCATCATGGAAGTTCCGCCATAGCGCGAAACGAGTGATTTCATCATCAAACCGAATGGAGTTATAACCGATACCGCAGGTGCCAGGCTGTGCCAGCTCAGCGCGAATACGGTCGATAAATTCCGCTTCGGGGTGCCCTTTGGATTCCGCTTCCTGAGGGGTAATGCCCGTGACTCTGACAGCAGCAGGATGGGGCAAGCGATCCGGTGTGGGTTTCGCGTAAAGCGTTAACGGCTCGCCGATGATTTCCAGATCGGCATTGGTTCGTATACCGGCAAACTGCCAGGGGCGATCCTCGGCCGCGTTGGCACCTGAGGTTTCGTAGTCGTGCCAGTAGAAAGACTCAGATGAGCTCAAGCGCCTGCTCTTCGATCTGCGCCTTCCAGATCTGCGGCCCCGTCACGTGCACCGACTCGCCCTGGCTATCAACCGCAACACTGACCGGCATATCTTTGACGGTAAACGCGTAAATGGCTTCCATCCCGAGATCTTCGAACGCCACCACCTCGGCCTTGGTCACCGCTTGTGACACCAGGTACGCCGCACCGCCAACGGCCATGAGATAGACAGCCCCGTGCTTTTTAATCGCCTCAACCGCTACCGGGCCCCGCTCGGCCTTGCCGATCATGCCGGCCAGCCCCGTCTGATCGAGAATGTAGTCAGTGAACTTGTCCATACGGGTCGCGGTAGTCGGCCCGGCGGGCCCTACCGCCTCATCGCGCACAGGATCTACCGGCCCCACGTAGTAGATGAACTTCCCGGCCAGATCAACGGGCAAGGATTCACCCTGCTCCAGCATCTGGGTCATACGCTTATGTGCCGCATCGCGACCCGTGAGCATCGTGCCCGATAGCAATAGCGTCTCGCCGGGCTTCCAAGTGTGAATATCCTCGCGTGTGACGGTATCCAGATTCACCCGTCGCACGGCTTCACCCGGTTCCCAGCTGATATCCGGCCATTGGTCGACATCCGGCGGTGTCTGCAGTGCAGGGCCCTCACCCGTGAGGGTAAAGTGTGCATGTCGCGTCGCCGCGCAGTTGGGGATCATAGCCACCGGCAAGGAGGCCGCGTGGGTGGGGTAATCCTTAATTTTGACGTCGAGCACCGTGGTCAGACCGCCGAGGCCCTGTGCGCCGATACCCGTACGGTTAGCGGCGTCCATAATTTCAAGACGCAGTTCTTCAATTCGGTTCTGCGGACCGCGGGCGCGCAGTTCATGGATATCGACCGGTGCCATCAGGGACTCTTTGGCCAGCACCATCGCTTTTTCGGCGGTGCCGCCAATGCCAATGCCAAGAATGCCGGGAGGGCACCAGCCTGCCCCCATGGTAGGGAGCGTTTTAGCTACCCAGTCGACGATGCTGTCAGAGGGGTTCAGCATCACCAGCTTCGACTTGTTCTCTGAGCCACCGCCCTTTGCCGCCACATGCACACTCACCGTCTTGCCGGGTACCAGCCGGGTGTGGATGACGGCGGGCGTATTGTCTTTGGTGTTCTGACGCCGGCCTGCAGGATCCTCAAGGATCGACGCGCGGAGGGTATTGTCGGGGTGGGTATAGGCGCGCCGCACGCCCTCGTTGATCATCTCATCGAGAGACTGCGTTGCTTCCCATTGCACGTCCATCCCGATCTCGATAAATACCGTGACGATTCCCGTGTCCTGGCAGATCGGGCGATGGCCCATGGCGCACATTCGAGAGTTGATCAGGATCTGCGCCATCGCATCCTTGGCGGCAGGGTTCAGCTCCATCTCCCAGGCGCGATGCACAGCCTGCACAAAATCCAGCGGATGGTAGTAAGAAATAAACTGCAGTGCGTCTGCGACGCTGTCGATGAGGTCCTGCTGTTTGATGACCGTCATGTCGATCAAAAACTCCCTGTGTTGACGCTACTGCATGGCCGGCGCGCTCAGCGCCGCCACATCGGCCTCCAGTTCAGCCATGTTCGCATTCACCTGCCGTCGGAAGGCGTTAATAGATTCGATCCACTCTGCATTGCTCTCGACCTGCTTACGCAGCGCCGAGCGCTCTAGGTTCGATTTGTTGAGCCCGTCGGCCAACCGCTCCACATCGGTTTGTGCCCGCTGAGCGCTGGCAGCAAGACGCTCTAGGTCACCCGCCACCTTGGTCAACGCGGCCAGCTCGGACTGCATCGAGCTCAGTTGCTCCGTCTGCGTTGACGTCTTGTTATTCAGATTGGTGATTTGTTTTTCCTGCGTGACGGCGGTTTTTTCGAGTTTGGTTAACTTGCCGTTACTGATCTTGCGGGCGTCCCATAGCTTGCGTACTTCGGTATCGAGTAACCGAAGCTGGGCACCCATGGCCGCCGCAGATTTATTGACGGTCTCGTCTGTGTCCGAGAGCAAGGCCTCGAGATCAGCAACCCGACCCTGAGTCATCTTTTGCTGGCGCTGAGACTCATCGAGCAGGGTCTGCAACTGCCAAGCCCAGCCGCAGGCAATACCGGCTACCGCCAGCGCAATCGTGAGTAACAATCGGGCGGTCAATCCCATCGCAGCCTCGCCGCGGGGCGCGCGTGCAGGGATCGCGCCGCGGGGCGCCGAGCTCACTGCCTCATCGCGGTTAGCGGCAAACGAGGGGATGTCATTCAAGTCGTCGCGCGACATAGTCGTCACTCAAAGTTAGGGTTCAGTCGCCATCGCCAGTATATCGCGGCTCGCAGGGCTGGCGTTGGCCGGAGGCATTATTCCCGCTCATGACGGTGACTCGGCGCCGGCGCTACAACCCGCGTAAAACGCCGCGCGCGCAGCGTCTAGGGTTTTCGCAACGCAGCGCGCAGCGCCCCACCATCACTCGCGATATTGGCGGGCGTTTTAAGATTAAGGAGTTCAGCGGCGACGGGATAGAGGTCTAACTGGTGCGCCTCGGGTATGACCTTGCCCGACTGAAATCCGGGCCCCACCGCCACCAAAAAAGCGGCCATGTCCTCGATTGAGGCCGGGTAACCGTGCATCCCTCGCAAATCGGCATCTTTGCCGCCACCCCGACGAAACATCCGCGGCGGACTCGTCTCGATGACCAGCGCACCCACCGCGGGATGATCAAAAAAATGACGACTCTGGAGCGTCTCGTCCGAGACAATCCAGAAACGCCCATCGCTCATCTCGGTCAACGAGTCAGCCAGCTTGTCGATATCTGCGTCAGGGTCCCGCTGGTAATAGGTCACCCGTGTGCTGCCATTGACGCGCTTGAAGCCTCTAGGCCGGGGCAAGGTATTGGTATCGATGAAGACGTCTGGGTCTACTTCGGCCATTCCATGGTCAGATACCAAGAGCAGGCTGATCTCTGCGCCGGTCCTCACATTCAACCGCTGGATCGCCTTCCATAGCCTCGCCACCTGCTTGTCGACTTCGGTAATGGCAGCGAGCGTCTCGGGTGCCTCGGGTCCAAAGGTATGTCCCGCGGAATCCACGGCCGAAAAGTACAAGGTGACCAGCTCAGGTCGCTCGGCGTCGGGCAAGGCCAGCCATTCGATGGCCTGATCCACCCGCGCCTCATGCGGTACCCGGCCATCGTAGGCACGGTAATCAGTGGGTAGCGTGTCGTCGATGGCCGCGTCGGACTCGGGCCAAAAAAAGGTTGAGGCACGGCCACCTTGCTGCTCCACCAATGTCCAAAGGGGCGTGCCCTCCAGCCATGAAGGGTCCTTCCGCCCAGACCCCATGCTGTAGCAATCGGGGCGATCGTCCCTGCAGAAGTAGTTGTCGACAATGCCATGGCCAGTAGGGTGCAAACCGGTCGCTAGTGACAAATGTCCGGGGAAGGTTTTAGAGGGATAGACCGTGCGAAGCTTGGTGACGCGCGTGCCCTGCTCAGCAATCGCTTTCATTTGCCGCGCCTGAGGCCAATCGAGATAGTCCCAGCGGAAGCCGTCGATCGAGACCAACACCAAAGTGCGTGCAGCACTCGCCGCACTCCACAGTGCAGCGGCCAGGCAAAGTGATGTGATGAGCAGGCGGGGCATCAATCTATGGGGTCGCAAACGGATCCGGTCTATTCCCAACGGCGCGGACAATACCAGAGAGCGGCGCCTGTCGAATGGGGGTCAATCACGCGGCCAGCATCGAGTAGCGGCCACCCATCTCCGGGCACAAAAAAGCGGCCCGCAGGCCGCTCTCATGCTGTCGATCGCACTTAAGCGAGGGAATCAGAGGTACAGCAAGATGCCGAGGATGGCGAGCATCAGCGCCAGCGAGCTGTGAATCACGCCCATCACTGACTTCATGGGACCCATGCCGCCGAACAGTGCGTTGATCTCAAGGACCACAATGGTACCCAGCGCCACATACAGACCCGTAGCAGAACCGCCTTCAGCAATCGGTACCGCCAGGTACTTGTTGCCCAACATACCCAGCAACATCGGACCAGAGAACAGGGTGTTGGTGCGGCTCGCGAGGCCGGCCTTAGCGGCCGCTGCGGGACCATCGCCCTCTTTCATGCCCAACACGATTTGCTGGTTAGGCCAAATCACCAGCCAGACGTTCAGGAACATGAACGTACCGGCCAATGCGCCTACCCAGATAGCGGGCATGGTCGTGCCCAGCGCGCCAATCTTGTGGAACAGATAAGCGCCCGTCAGGAATGTCAGCATGGCGCCCCAGCGGAACCACCACAGTGCGCGCGGCGCCAACTTGGCCATCGCATCCGATTTGGCGCCGGCTTCGGCTTCCTTGAAGTACTCAGTCTGAACGAAGTTGAAGTAGTACAGCATGCCGATCCAGACGATGCCGGCCAGCACATGGAAATAACGAAAGAAAAACTCTACGTAATACATGGGTGCGTCTCCCGATTTTTGTATTGACGGCGCAAAGGCCCTGCCCGGCAGTGAGTATATCGCAAGGGCGGAATCGAAGGTAAAAAAAACCCGGCCAGTGGCCGGGTTCTCTCAAGCGTGGGAAGCGCTTACATCATGCCGCCCATGCCGCCCATGTCGGGCATAGCCGGTGCAGGTGCTTCGTCCTTGGGCGCCTCAGCAATCATCACTTCCGTGGTGATCATGAGACCTGCAACAGAACCTGCAGCCTGAAGCGCCGTGCGCGTCACTTTGGCAGGGTCGAGAATGCCCATCTCGATCATATCGCCGTACTCACCGGTACCTGCGTTGTAGCCGAAGTTACCCTCGCCCTGACGGACCTTATCGAGCACAACCGACGCTTCGTCACCAGCGTTGGTCACGATCTGACGGAGGGGCCCTTCCATTGCACGCAGTGCAGCCGCGATACCAATGTTTTGGTCTTCGTTATCACCTTCCAGGCCTGTGATCTGGCTAATTGCGCGGACCAGTGCGACACCACCGCCTGCAACAACGCCTTCTTCAACGGCGGCACGGGTCGCGTGCAGCGCGTCTTCTACGCGGGCTTTCTTCTCCTTCATTTCGATTTCAGTCGCAGCGCCGACTTTGATGACGGCGACACCGCCCGCCAGCTTCGCAACGCGCTCCTGCAACTTCTCACGGTCGTAATCGGAAGAAGTGTTCTCGATCTGGACGCGAATCTCGCTGACGCGACCCTTGATCGCTTCGGCATCACCAGAGCCATCAACGATAGTGGTGTTGTCCTTGTCCATGGTGATGCGCTTGGCATTACCCAGGTGCTCGAGCGTGGTGCTCTCAAGATCCAGGCCGACCTCTTCAGAGATCACCGTACCACCTGTCAGAATCGCGATGTCCTGCAGCATGGCCTTGCGACGATCACCGAAGCCCGGCGCCTTACACGCCGCAACCTTGACGATGCCGCGCATGTTGTTCACGACCAATGTCGCCAGCGCTTCGCCTTCAACGTCTTCCGCAACGATCACCAGCGGACGCGACGCTTTTGCTACCTGCTCAAGCACGGGCAGCAGCTCACGAATGTTAGAGATCTTCTTGTCGACCAGCAGAATGAACGGATCTTCCACTTCAGCTGACATGTTGTCCTGATTGTTGATGAAGTAAGGCGACAGGTAACCACGGTCGAACTGCATACCCTCAACCACATCGAGCTCGTTCTCGAGGCCAGAGCCTTCCTCCACGGTGATAACGCCCTCTTTGCCGACCTTGTCCATCGCCTCGGCAATGATCTCCCCCACTGACGTGTCGCTGTTAGCAGAGATAGTGCCAACCTGAGCGATCGCCTTGCTGTCTTCACACGCAGTGCTCATGCCAGAGACCGCTTCGACCGCAGCCGTTACGGCTTTGTCGATACCGCGCTTCAGATCCATCGGGTTCATACCCGCGGCGACCGCCTTAAGGCCCTCGTTCACGATAGATTGAGCCAGAACCGTTGCCGTGGTGGTGCCGTCGCCGGCTGCGTCAGAAGCTTGTGACGCTACTTCCTTCACCATCTGGGCACCCATGTTTTCAAAGCGGTCCTTCAGCTCGATCTCTTTCGCGACTGAAACACCGTCCTTGGTCACGGTGGGGGCACCGAAGGACTTCTCCAAAATGACGTTGCGGCCTTTGGGGCCGAGTGTCGCCTTTACAGCGTCGGCGAGGATGTTCACACCCTCGAGCATACCGGCGCGGGCTTTATCGCCAAAAAATACGTCTTTAGCTGCCATGTCTAGTATTCCTTTCTCTCAAGTCAGTACGGTGCGTTTACTCAACGACCGCAAAAATTTCGCTTTCGCTCATCAGGATCAGCTCTTCGCCGTCCACCTCAATGGTGTTGCTGCCGGCATACTGGCCAAACACAACCGTGTCACCGACCTTCACAGACAGCGCACGCTGCTCGCCGTTGTCCAGCACTTTGCCATCGCCAACGGCAACGACTTCGCCCTGGTTGGGCTTCTCTTTGGCTGAACCGGGCAGGACGATGCCACCTGCTGAGGTTTCCTCTTCTTCCTTGCGACGAACGACCACGCGGTCGTACAGCGGACGAATATTCATGGGTTTAATTCTCCAAGATTAACGATTTCGCTAGCTCGCCCTTCCGGGCTTACCCCCTGTATGGGGGCGCGGACGCGCATTTCAAGGGATTTTTTAGCACTCTGCAAGGGAGACTGCTAAAAAAAAGGCTCTCAGCGCGAAAAAAACGGAAAAACAAGGCTTATCGACCTTTTGAGGCGGGTTTCAAGATGCGTTGGTGCCCTTATTGGAGCTAGGGAGATCGGGAGTCTGGATACTCTGATTCTTGATGAGGAAGTTGTTGTGCTTCGGGATCGAGCTCCTGAAATTCCCCCTCCAGAATGACGCCGTCATCCTGTCGGCCCCCACGGTCGTGAGTTCGCCCGGCATGGGACGCGTCCTGATAGGCCCCATGGTCTGCGTGACCGTGTGCGTCGTGATGTCTGTGGCCGCTGGCACCATAGTTTCCGCCTCGAGACCAACTGGCAGCAAACAGCGCACCCAGCAAGCGTCGGAAAGAGCGAATCAGCACCAACACCGCCAACGCGTCGGATAGTAGCCCGGGAATAACGAGCAACAGCCCTGAAATAGCCAGCGACAGGTCGCCAGCCACCAACTGCTGTTGCAACGCACCCTCTCGCTGGGCCGCCTGTAACCGCGACAGGACCTGGGCGCCGGCAAAGCGAATTGCGGTCATCCCCAAGAACCCGGCACCGAGCACCCACAGCACAGCGATCCCTGCGCTGGTCTGCGCGCCCAGCTCGATCAAACTCCAGAGCTCGAGCAGGGGGTATAGCAGTAGTGCAATTCTCATTCCGATGCCCGCCGTTCAGCAACCGAGTCCAAGGACGATGGCTCGGCGGTGCCCCCTGCCTGCTGTTCAGGAGCCTCGCCCCGCCATGGCGCAACCCAGATTAGCGCCACCATGCCCGGGATCGCCAACACCGTGCACAGCAAGAAAAACCATACCCAACCCGTGCTCTCCACAATAAAGCCGGTCGACGCATTGGCGATGGACCGCGGAAGGGCCGCGAACGCCGTAAACAGGGCGAACTGGGTGGCGGCGAAAGCGCGACTGGATTCCCGGGCAATAAATGCGGTGAGAGCCGCCGTCCCCAAACCCACACCGAAGTACTCGAACGCGATGACGGCTGCGAGTGCCCAAAGCTGGGCGCCAACGCCTGCAAGCCACGCAAAACCAAGAATGCTGATCATCTGGACAAAGCCAAACACCCAGAGCGCACGGTTGATACCCAAGCGCAACATCATCAGGCCGCCCAGCAACCCTCCTGCGACCGCAGGCCACAACGCAGCATTCTTGGCCACCAACCCGATTTCGGTCATGGAAAAACCGAGGTCCAAGTAAAACGGCGTTGCCAGTGCGGTCGCCATGTTGTCACCCAACTTATAGGCGACCATGAAGAACAGTGCGAGCAAGGCACCACGCCACCCTACCCGGCCAAAGTACTCACTGAAGGGCGTAACCAGACTCTCACGAAAGGATTGACGGGCGGGACTCAGATTCTCGGGTTCGGTCGCAGTGAGGGACAACACCACGCCCCCTCCCATGAAACCTGCCGTCATCCAGAACACCCATACCCAGGGCAGCAGATCCGCCAGTATCAGCGACAATGAACCGGGTACGAGCCCGGCGACGCGGTAGGCCTGTACGTGGATCGCGTTGCCAAGGCCCAGCTCCTCGTCCGGCAAGATTTCGCGGCGGTACGCGTCGATCGCGACGTCCTGCGTCGCACTCAGAAACGCAATGAGAGATGCAAAGATGGCAACCAAAGCAGTTTGATTCAGGGGATCGATATACCCCAGCGTACCGATGCTGGCGATCAACCCCACTTGTGCCAGCAGCATCCAACCCCTGCGCCGTCCGAGTGGCGGCGACATGCGATCCATGAGCGGCGCCCAGAGGAACTTCCAGGTGTAAGGCAAGCCAACGAGAGAGAACAAACCGATCTCGGCAAGGGAGACGTCCGCGGAACGCAGCCAGGCCGGTACCAGTTGGATTAAAAGGTACAGTGGCATGCCAGAGGCTAAGCCCGTCATCACGCAAATCAGCATTCGGCGGTTCAAGAACCTGTGCCGCCAATGCATTTCAGTATCAGTGTTCAGTTGATTCAACCCTGAAGACCCGAGGCCAACGCGCTCAAGTTTACATCGGGCGTAAGCGATGGGCGCGGTAATTCCGGAAAAGGCAGTTGACTAGGCGATCTTGGAGTTTGAGCACCGCGAACGGGCCTATCACTCCTGAGACCTTACAGATCGCGAAGGCAACGTGCTGAGCACTACGCTTAGTGCACCGATTCGTCATTACCTTGGTTCTCGTCGCCAACCGGCAGCGGGTTCGAGCTCGGCAATAGGGCAAAACGACCTCAGATGCTCAGCTAAGTAAGGCTCGACTCAGCGCCAACCCATCAAAGGCCGTTCAATCAGTCGATAGCTCAAAGTGGCGATTGGTAGGGTCACCAGCAGCGCAATGGGCAACGCCAGCGCGCTCATCGATACCGACATCCACTCGTCTTTAAACAAATAGAACATGCTTCGCATGATGGGGTAATGCCAGAGGTAAATACCGAAGCTAATATTCCCCAACCAAATCATGGCCGGATGGCTAAGCCAACGAATAGCGGCCCCGGGTTGCGAGCAGAAGTAGACCATAGCGCCCAATGCCGCAGCGATGCATGGAGGCCAAACCGCCAGAGCCCAGTGCCCTGTCCAGTATGCTTCACCCACAATTAATTGCCACTGCAGCAACAGGACAAACATCGCCGTTGCCAGGCCCAGCCCTCGGGCACGCCATTGCGCAGTGCTATGTGTGGGCAAAAAATTCAAACAGTAGCCCACCATGAAGGTGAACAACGTCCCGGGCAGCAAATCCAGCCAGGGCAACGCGGCTGCGTAATGCGGAACGGATTGCCAATCCATGACACAAAAGCGCCATGTCAAGGTGATGCCCAACGACGCTACCAGCATCATGATCCACCCTATGCGACGGGTGAGAAAACCAATGAACGGCAGCACCAGATAAAAGCTCAACTCAATCGGCAAGGTCCACATCACATTACTAATCGGCACCTGCATGATGGGCGGCATGTTGATCCATAATAAAAATTGCCAATGCAGCGTTGCCCACATGTCGGGAGCGACGAGACGCGGCACGTAAAGTGACGCCAGCAACAGCCAAATCAAGTGGAACCATACGGCCGGGTAGATACGAAGGAACCGTCGGCGCCAGAAACGCGCCACCGACTCAGGGGTCAACTCTTGTCGAATTACTTGTGCACCTAAAATATAGCCGGACAAAACAAAGAACAGCGGTACGCCCAGCCAGCCAAATCTCAACGGTGTCGCGGGATTTATCACAAGCTCACTGGGTAAAAGCACCTCCAGTTGCACCGCAGCCACAGGAAAAATTTGATACCAGTGAAAGAGCACCACCGATAGTGCAGCGACTCCACGAAGTCCATGGACAGCATGATTCACAATAGACTGCTCATACCCCACCCTGTAAGGAGCGATTGCCTGATAGCAGCGGTGGCGCGTTCAATTATCTAGCCGGCCGCTTCCACTCACCCTGAGGCCACGGTACAGAGTGGTGCGCTTTATTTCTTCAGGTCTGGAAATTCTTCTCGCAGTTCAGCCAGAATTTGAGCGCCAAGGGCGGCCTCGTCCAAATCCTCGATGTACGGCCATGCTTCACCTCGAAACTGGGCCAGCACTTCCCCGCGCACCGCCTCTGAACGCTCGCGCTTTACTTGTCTGATGAGGTTTTTCTGAACAGATGCCTGTGGCGTCGCCGAACGCGTGCGTCGACCGTTGTACTTGATTAAGTGCACTCCAAAACTACTCAGTACCGGATCAGATATCGCACCTATCTCAGTCATTACAAATGCGACTTCCTCAAAAGCCGGATCCGTGCGCCCCTGACTGATAAAGCCAAGGCTCCCGCCATTCCGGCTAGCGGAGGTATCGTCGGAATACTTTGCCACCAGATCTTGAAACGGAACGCCCCGTTCGACCTCGGCCTGCACCTCAGCGACGCGAGCGACCAATTCAAGGAACGTGCGCCCTTCGGCCTTCACCAATATGTGATCAACGTTAACCTGTACCCGCTCACCCAGCTTGGCCTGCTCAGCCAGATAGCGCTCGTCTGCAAGTGCAGTCCAGTCCGTCGCACCCAATACCTCGGTGCTTCTATCTGTGACGAACGCTTGAAGACCCAACCTCCGGCCGCCATCACCACGGCGATACTCGAGCTCTCCGGGAGAAACCAGCGCCTCACTTTCAGCGATACTGGACGCCCGCTTCATGACATATAGGTTAACGATGGCGTTCTTGAGCGCATCGGGCTTGGCAACCGCGGACTCTATCGCTTCGGGTACCAGCCTTTCCTTCAAGTAATACTTGAGCTCACTCCGCGTGACAGCCTGGTCATACGGTAAAAGAAAACTCTCACCGGCAGTAAGTGCCTGTACTGGTGACATAAGCACTAGAGAGACAACCGACAGTCGTGTGAGACCGATCAGATTGCGCCCACACGCCTGGCGGATCGCCAAGAAAGACGCTTCTCTAGCGTCCATTGGCGATTTCAACATAATAAGTATATGGATACCGATCGCCGAAGCCGCAGTCGAACGAGGCGATATGGCACGCCAATTCGACGTTCATGTACAGTGTTCGTTCAGCTGCACCTAGGCCGCACGTGAACAGACTGCTGTCGCCATTATTTTGTTGCCATCCCAAGTAAAGCGGATTCGGCTCAACGACAGTCTTCGAGCACCCGCCTGCAGTATCCAAGACCGCTCCCCCCGGTGTCTCAGAGAACCATGCCTTAAATGTCATGTTATCCCTTACCCGCCCTGAATTCGTTGTGAATTCAATTCTGCCAGTCTGACCTGCGGCATTAGCCGTGAACGGATAGGCAACGATTTTACGGGCGGGTATCTGAGCCTCTGCGATGTAGCCCGTGTACTGGCTCCAATTGTCCATGTTTCCGCCCGGTGAACCGACCAACCCCGACGCATTAGGGCTACAGATAACAGTGTCCTGCAACGCAGTCGGAATATCCGAACAGTAACTGGTCGAATCGGTCAACGGAGAGAAGTTTGCGACAACCGTGCAGTCTGCAGTGACAGCCCCCGTCGTATACGTCGATCCAACCAAAGAACCTGTCGGGCAAGTGCCGGTTACATCGTTTATCTGGTAGCCAGAAGACGGTGATATTTCGAAAGCCTGTGTAGCACCGCTACTCACCGTGACAGCACCGGACGGCGAGATCGTGCCACCCGCACCCGCGCTGGCCGTCACAGTGTAACTCGCACCTCCGGTTGAAGCCGGGCAGCCAGTAGTGTCCACGTTACCGCCTTGATTCGGGCAATCATCATTGTTTTCGTAGTAACCGTCGCCATCGATGTCAGCGCACCCGCTGGTATTGATCACCGTTGCACTGGATGGGGTGTTGGGGCAGGTGTCCCAGGAGTCCGGTACGTTGTCACCGTCGCCGTCGACAAGCGCACCGCCGCTGCCGCTGCCTGCAGCAATGTAGCAATACCCGTTAGCCGTAGCCTCACCCAAACACCGCAAACGCACGTCCAGCTGCGGCATGGTAAGCACAATACCACTCTCTCCCACCACGACACTGACCTCGGCACTACTGGGAATCTCGATAGTATCGCCAGAGTCCGCGTTGCTGCCTTTAATCGTAAGTGTTTTGGTGTCCTGCGCCACCGAAGTGCCAGCGTTCGCAATAGCTAACGTCACCAACAGCAGTGTTGAAGATCTAAGGTGCCTAGAGAACATGGTCTTCCGGCCCCCATGCCAGTGAAAAGATTGTTCAAGTTTACCATACGACGGTTATTAACCAGAGTTGATTCCGTTCGGAACAACAATAATTTTGCATAAAAAAAGGGAGCCCTAAGGCTCCCTCTTACCAGCGCAAAACGCTGGATTTACACGATTAAGAAATATCAATCGTTGTCTTGTGTACGGTCGACATCGCGTAGTTTGCCAGGGTACCAGAACCCAGCTCGCCGTTAACGTACTTTTGTACAGCGAAGCCCACAACCGGTAGACCCGTCAACGTATGGGCGTCAGCCGAGACTTTACGGTCACAGATCGCCTTCTGATCTCCAGTAGTCGTTACATCGCCATCTCGACCACACAGGCTCACGTCGGAACCGCCACCGAACAGGTCAGCGGGGTCAAACGAGATCGTACCCCAGCCATCTGACGAATCCAGGAAGGCATTCACACCGACCGCAACAGAGCTTGTACCGACAGCAGACTCTTCAGCGAACTGAACAATCGTTGACTCGTAACACAAAGTGAGGTCACCGTTGGTAGGATCAGCAGGTGCAGGTCCGGGAGGAGGCTTCGGAGAGAAGTCCGGGCCGCCAGACTGATCAACTGATGGGGGCGGCGGAGCCGTTGACTCCTCACGGTCGATCATGTCCATGGCCGCGTACTCACACGCGCTCTGACCAGTCCACAGCTCGCTAAAGGGCTCAATGGGCTCAGTGCCGTTTACGTGGAAGGCTTTGGTCGGGAAGGTCAGCAACCAGTCGGTGGTCGCCGCCAGACCGGGATCAGTCACGTAGTCGTTATGAACGGCTGCTGCCATCATCGTAGCGTTCAGTGCCTGTACCTGTGCGACACCTTCTGCGTAAGAACCGCCAGCAGTGAAATCAACGGTTGTCGCGGTACCTGCGTTGTTAACAATGGCACTCGTATCGAACGCTGAGTTGGTGAAGTTTGGATTAATGTCACCGGGCTCGTAGTGCATTGCTGAACCGGTAGCATTACTGGCTACGTGGTCTGCAATCGCGATAGCGTCGTAGCCAAATGACGTACCCATGTCAACGTTCACCACGCTGGCGTAACCGTACAAACCACCACCGGCCCATGAGGCCAGGAACTCCGACGTGCCGACTTTTGGAGTGCCAGCAATGGCTTCGGCAAGCCATTGGCCATTCGAGCCGTCTGCTGCCGTTGACCATGCATCAACCAGCAAGGCACAGTTCGCGGGAACGCCATCTGAGCCGTGCTTGATCGCTGCAGCAGCATTGATCGCGCCTTCCGTCGCTGTATCGAGGACGGGCGTCGCGTCAGCATCGATCTGACCCATTTCGATGACTTCGATGTAACCCACAGCCGTACGGGTAATGCTGGTGTTGTCGTAAGACTCGTCAGCCTCTGTATCAGCGTCGTCTTCAGCTGAATCCGCAGGGTTGTAGAGGAAATCGCGGAACTTAACACCGTCGCTGGGAATCGCCGGGACGGTACAAGAGTTGTCGTTCGTCTTCAGCATGCCGCCGCCATCTGCAGCGTCAGCCAGTACCGCAAACGAGTAGTGGTCCTTGGGTGACAGGTACAGGTTAAAGTCAAGTACCTCGCGAGAGTTTTGCGCTTCGAGGATACGGACCTTAACGGCCTTTGTACCGGTCGTGGTGTTTGCGATGTTTACGTTAGTTGAATTTCCGTTTTCAGCGGAATAGAAAGGGAAGATAAGTGTTTCACCCATTCCCTTGTCGTTGACGTACATGGCAGCGTTAGCGGCTGACATGACGACGGCAGTGGCTGTGCCCACTGCCAGTGGCAATACCTTCTTCTTCATTGATCACTCCTAAAAGTTGTCAAACGTTTGAGTCTGTTGTCAGAGCCCAGTAACCCTAGCTCAGCTAGCTCGTCAGTCTTGCGAGTCGCGTGGCCACAGCATACGCAGGACCGAAGCTCCTCGGGCCAAGACAACAGGGGAAACGTAACACATGCATCGAACGCGCTTCAAGCAACCGATTGGTACTTTTTAACGCTGTTGGGATACAAACATTGGATTCGCTGCCCCTGATTTATGTGACGAGCAACACTGCAGATTTATTCCGTCGTCAGAGCGTTAATTAGATAAGTTTTGATATAGGTACCAGTCGCCACCGATCCACACCCAGTCTTCGAAAGTGTGGGTATGCGAATAGCCGAACTGGGGTGCCTTGAAGTCTATCCTCACCACGGCTTTGCAATACTGGGGTGGCTCTATGTCTTCGCACTCAACACGCACCACCTGAGCGCCAGTCCACATCGACGACCCAGAATACCGAGTGCCATATTGCCCCACATTCTCGGTACTACGATAGCCTGGTGTCGTGTACTGGTAGGATGCCTCGAAATCGCGTGCTCTTAGCGTATCCAACCTGGCCTGCGCGCGTTCTGCAATAATGTCCTCAGGGGCTCTTGTGTCCAAGATGCTGCAGGCAGGAAGGAGTAGAACCATTAAGAACAAAGCCTGAATTTTCAAAGTAACCTCAGTATCAATTCAATTTTAGTCAGCGGACAAACAAATCATTGCTATAGCCGTAACGTGGATCCAGTTAGCGCTCGAAATCTACGGGCAGATCTTCAAAATTGGTCAAGCCTCGCATTCGCGAGCGCATCTCACGATTCAGGTCCCGCAAATCCTCGTCACCTTCCATGACCCTAGGCGTAATGAAGATCAGCAACTCTGTGCGAGTAGAGGCCTGCGTCGTCGTGCTAAATAGTGCCCCTACCACGGGGATATCCATGAGCAATGGGACACCACTTTTACCCTCAGTCTCGTTGTCGCGGATCAGTCCTCCCAAAACCACTGAGTCCCCGGATCGGATCGCTACCCTCGAGCTAACATTGCGCTCAAGGAAGCTCCTCTGACGGGTTGCGGCATCGACAGGGCCCACATCAGTCACAGACTGGTCAATATCCAGGGTCACGAGGCCACCATCATTCACGCTTGGCGTCACCTGCAACTTCACGCCGGTGTCTTTGTACGTAATGGAGTTCTGCACATTGCCACCATTCGTCACCGTTGATTGACTCTGGATCGGTTGCTGATCGCCGACGTGAATTGCGGCGGTGTGATTGTCGAGTACCAGAACAGACGGCGTCGATATCACATTGATGAGCGACTCCTCCGCCAGCGTGTTCAATACTGCTTTAACTGCACCTGCTGAGTTAGTGATGGTGTAAGAAAAACCTGCCTGCGGCTGCAAATTGCCTCCGAGGTTCAGAAGACCTGAACCGGTATCGCCACCCCCAAGATTATTATCAAAAGCCCATTCGAGTCCGTATTCAAGATCATCTCTGAGAGTGACCTCAACAATACTGGCTTCAATCAAAACCTGGGTGGCGACGACGTCGAGCTTGGTCAGGATGCGCTCAATTTTCTGATACTCGTAGGGTGTGGCATAGACCAGCAATGAGTTGTTGTACTCATCCGCCACCACTCTCACATCGTCACCCAGATCGAAGGTGCCGCCCGTGGCTGCACTTTTACCACCTCGTGAGGGCATGCTCGATGACATTCCACTGCCACTCTGCGCCTGCGCCATACCAGGCGCTACCCCTTGCTTGGTCGAGCCACCCTTGGCGTTGCCGCCATATATAGTGCTCAGCAGGCCTGCCAGCTGACCCGCGTTGCCGTTTCGAACCGGGTAAACCTGCAACGTGGGTTCGGCCCCTGCCTGATCGATCGTGTCCAGCTCATTTACCCAGCCCCGGATCGCCTCGATGTAGTGCGCCCGCGGCGAGACGACCATTAAGCTGTTTAATCTATCGATTGGCATGATATTGACCATGGCATCAATCCCAGGCAGACCCTCTCCGCCCGGACCGGACATGATATGACCCAGCTCCTTTACCACCTCTTCGACCGTGGCATTTTGTAGAGGGAATATGCCCACCGACATGCCCGCCAGCTGATCAACGTCAAAGGTGCTAACGATATCCAGCCAACCCTCCAGTTGTATCTGGGTACCTGCCAGAATCAACAGGTTTCGCGATTGATCAATTCGCACGAAGGTGTCGTCCCGAGCAACGGGCTTGAGAATTTCAGCCATCTCAGTGGCACTGATGTACTGCAACGGCACAATAACGTTGCTGTAGCCCTCCGCCGGGGAGGATTCGAAACTCGGGACCGTTGAGCGTATATTCGCCGATCCGCTGATGAAGAACCGGTCGTTGGGGCCCCGGATCATTAGCACATTATTGTTTCTCAGGAGTGACTCTAGAATCGGTAATAGCTGTGCCCGGGGGATAGGGGAACGTGTGCGGAGTGTGATTTCTCCCGGCACCTGATTTTCAATGACGTAATCCAGACCGAGCGTATCGCCCAGGATGGTGTGGATGACTTCATTTAAAGGCGCTTGCTCAAAATTGAGCATGACTGCATCGCCATCGAGCCTAATCGGTGGCCTTGCAGTAGGAAGCTGAACACCTTGGTCTGTTCCAAGGTAGAGGGCAGACTGAACGGCAACAGGTTCTTGAGCTTCCGCGGTCTGCTCAGACAAGACGCCACTCTTGGTGTCTGTAATAGGGTTCGCACCAGCACTCTCCAACCGCTCTGTTTCGGGAACGGTGGCGCAAGACACCAGAACATAGGCCAGGGCGCCAAGGGTCATTGACCTCAGACTTAATGACTTGACAGCATGAGAGCATGCAGCGACGGAGCAGGTTAGGTCCCGCCGTGATAATTCTGACACAGCAGCACTCCGTAACGTTTGTTTAAGAGATTCGGTTTTCATTTCTGTTCGCTCTTTTTTCGGGCTGCTTCTTGTTCGGCACGTTTGCGTGCTCCGATCGATTCAAAGGTAACGGGGCCACTAGGGCGCTGTGGGCGTTTTGTGGTTTCCACCACCGCATTTTGGCCCGAGCCAGTCGATTCGCCTCCCACTGCAATCGCGGAGGTTGATGCATTCGATGGTGCCGCTGCGACAGTGGGCAGCCTGGGCAGCGAGCTCGCTATCGCTAACTCTATTGCCGCCTCGGCGCCTGCAGCATTTTCAAAATAAGCCGTTCTCAGGGAGGTTCCCTGGAGCCGCCAGCCATCCAACTGATCCCCGACGTACAGACGCTGCCGCTGCCCCTCCTTTGTCGCCACAATTGCACCGCTTGTCTCACCAGAGGCGAAGACGCCCAGCAAAATATAGCCAGAGAGAATTTTCATTGACGCTACGTCAGGCATTTGCTGAACCGCGACGGGCGGCGCTGACTCTAATTGCGCAGGTGGTTTCCGGGAGGGGCGAAACAAGGGTCTGAAGATAAAATCTAAAGTCTCAACGCTCTGAGAAGTCATCATTGATTCGTCAATCCCCGTGACGGCGAGCTCGGCGGGGGAGATTGGGTTAATCGACGGCGGCCAGACCGCATTGATCACCACTGACAACACACAAACGACGGCCGCCACCGCAAAAAACCGCAGGTGCTCGATCGGCCACAGAACGAGGGCTTTTGCACTCACTGCGTCACCGCCTTCAAACCTACGATGGATAAGCGGACATTCAGGATGCCCTGCTCCGCTTTGTCCTGATTACGTCGTGACTGCCTGACCTGCTGTATCTCCATTGTTCTGGCGGCGAGCTTCGGTTGGTGCGCAGCGACAGCCACAAGAAACGCATCCAGCGCGATGGGCGCGGCCTCCAGGCTCAAATCAACAGCCAACACCTCAAACTGCGGATCAGTCTCTTCGTCGCTGTCTTCATCAGAAACCAGCGCATTGACCGATAGTTGACTACCCGTGACTGTCGCGCCCGCGTCTTCTGCGAAGCCACGCAGCGTCTGTTGTAACGCTGCGCCTGCGCGCGCGCTCTGCTGCTGGGGGTCATAGGTGAGACTTGAAAGCATCTGTCGCTGCATTTCCACCGCGGAAGAAAGCTCCGCTGCGGTCATTTCATAGCCGAGCAGCCGTGCAATCCTGGGCTTCATCTGACTGATGTCTTGCGCACTCAGCACGGCAACCGACAACAATTTCAACCACGTGAAGAACATTGCTGCCGCAATCAACGCTGCGATGGCTGCACCGACGGCCCGCGCTTCGAGGGGTAATTGGCGCCACCACGTTTTCATTGCTCGGCACCGTCCACTAATGTCATCGTGAGGGTGAACCGCTCACGGCCGGAGCGTTTATCGCGCGTAAAAGCACTGGGAGCAGATAGGTTTCGCACCCATTCAGCTGACACTAAGGTCGCTTGATAATCCGCCGCATTGTCTGAGACCCCCGAGATGGTCAGCCGGCGACCGTCCAGCGCAAGGCGATTCAGATGCGCGGTATCGGGGGTAATTTCAGCGACCCGATGCAGCCATGGGGCGTAGTCAATCATGCTTGAAAAAAAAGTATCCGCCTCGGTTTTCTGACTTTGCAAAGTCACGAGTTTTTCGCGGGTTGAGACAACCGGAGCCACTCTTTTTTGGGTCGCAACCAACAATCCCTCGGTTTGCGCGGCCGTCTGTGAAAGCCATACCGCGGGCATGGCGAGTAGGATGGTTACGGCAACCAACCCCAATCCAATCGAACCGATAACGCGTCTAAGGCGATCTTTGTATCGGCCTTGTCGGGTCGGGCTTTGATAACCCTCAATGGGCACCAGCGCATTGTCGACTCGCGCCCACAACTCAATTGGCATGCTGCCAAGCTCAGCGTTCTCTGCGATCTGCGTCTGAATCATGTTAGCGGTCGATCGCGCAATCATCACCACCGCCACCCTCAAAGAAGCCTCCGAACGCGACGTGATCGCATGGCCCCATGCGACGTCGGTGGCAGGGAACGGTGACTTCTCGTCCACATGGCTTGCGACTGCTTCAGCTAAAAATACCTCTGCCGCTACAGGCAGATCGATCTGACTCACCAGGCAATCACTGTCGGGCAGCGCCACGGATAGCACATCCGGCGCCGTCGACGCGGACAAAGCGGAAGCCTCAGCAACGTCATACAACTCTACAGGGTCGGCAAGCCACGCTCGTAATCCCGACTCGTCACCCCATAACAACTGACTCCAACCCAATTGCACTCGTCGAAGAACCTGCTCCAAATCGAGGCCAAAGAGATTCATTTGGTCATTGCTACTCATCGCTGCACTCGGTCCGAACTAACACGTCCGGGAGCATCTGCACGCATAATTGCACCGGCATTGTCGGGTGACAGCCATATTTTCTGCTTTAGTGTATGACCCGAGGCCGACACCGTAGACACTTCTGCCACCTGGATGCGTCGGTCAGCGGTACCGCCGGGATTGCGTTTCCTCTCTGCAATCAAGTCAAAGGTCAACCGTCCCTCTGCTGCCCGGCCAGGGACGCCGGCGCCCTCGCTACTCGCGATCTCCTCTTCAAGCAGATCGCCAAGGGGCTCTCTGATCTCTGGGGGCAAATCTGCCAGCGAGAGCGCACCGGTTCTGTATGGGTGGATCACACCCCTGACCCTGTCGTACACATCGCGGGAGGCGCCCTCTATCGCAAGGAGCTCTTCGGGGTAACGAAAACCGGGGAATGCTTCGCGATACGTGAGCACGGCTGCGGCTAAATCTGCAGCATCCGTCTCAGAAGCCTTGCCTACATGTTTAAACAGTAAACTCAATTCAATATCGCTCGCATTATTGAGGGAGACCAAGCCAGCTGCGGGGCCCAAATGCACGCGCGTGCGCCAATCTCCGCCAAAATCATAGGTCTTTTTAAACCGTTCATTCCCCTCACCCTGAGCCTGCGACCTCTCTCCGACAGCTGGATCCAGCGTTGCCTGTTGCGACGCCATCGCCTTGTCGCGGACCGCCAACAATGCGGCACCTCGCCCAAGGGCCTGTGCACGCGCTTCGTCCAGCCTCAATTCCGCCATCGCAATATCTGCGCGGGCAAAGTGTATGACGGCCGCGACCATCAAAGACATCCCGGCAATCATCCACAAAAGTAACGCGATCGCGAAGCCTTGCTGTGGGGAGCGACTGCTCATAATCGCGGCTCGTACTGTTCAAATGCCACAATTAAAGGGGGCCAAATGGCCGCCTCGGTCTCAATTTCCAGCTGAACACCCCACGGGAGTCCCGAGAGGTCATCATTTTTTTGTTCTGTTCCACGCCCCCAGGATTCCTCCGGTTGCACCCGGTAAGACACCCGAAACGATTCCAGCCCATCAATTAAGGAGACAGCCTCGACCACGCTTCCCCATGCCGGTGTCGCGTCTGGTTCAGCCTCACGATCAAAGGGCGCAAAACTCAATATCAACTGATCGCCGCGTGCCTGTAACCGAAGGTGCTGCAAGCCACCGGCGCTGCCCACCCGGTCGAGCGGCGCGACCCACGAAATCTCGCGCGAGGTTCCCTCAAAATAACCAGCCTCACCCAGCGCGTCTTTTAGCGCCTGCCGCAAAAACCGATCGACCTCGCGTTTTGCACTGGTATGTGCTGTCGTTTCTTGCAACCGGTAGTAGCTTTGGCCGAGGGTCCGCATGGCAGTCACCACGGCCAACATGATCATGGCGAATACCATTGAGGCAACCGTAACCTCGACCAGCGTCATACCGGCTTCCCGCTTCACGACGCCGGCCCTCTCAGAGGAACGACTGTCATGAGATCGATTTCACGGGGCGACCCACTGCGCCCCGGCCAGCTAACGACTACCTGCAGGTACTGAAGCGGCGTGGCGGCAACCGCCCGCTCTTCGGGGTCCCGCCCATCGTCATAGAGTGCAGGCCACGAAGATACAGTCCATTGAAAGATCTCAAACTGACCGGCGGCCGATAGGTTTTCCTCCGTGACGTAGCTGTGCTCAGCGAGCATGGATTCGGCCAACATCACTGCATCGGTGTATTCTGCGGCCACCCTCACATTGCGTGTGGCGCCGGTTGCGGCCTGATACAGCACGCCCAAAGACAGTGATAACACTACCAGCGCCACAAGCATCTCTATTAATGAGAAGCCCGATACCTGCACCGGAAGGCGACTTGCGTTGCGCGCCACTACAAGCCTTCCTGCGTCACATCGCCAAGCAGCCAATCGATGGTGAGATGAACACCACTACCGTTGGGTCGCGCCATGGTGATCTCACCACCCGACGAACCACCCGCAGGGTAAAAGCGAATAGCCGCCAGTCCGGGCTTCGGGCTGACCTCGGCGGCATAGACCACGGTAATGTCTAGGGACTCAGGCAGAGATGCAAACTCAAGGCGATCAACTGATTGTGGTTGGTTGGTGAGCGCAAACTGGTTGCGGTCCGTGTCAATCAATAGATCCAGGGGCTGTCCACTGGCAAACGCACCGCGCCGTCCGTTTTTGGCAGCTGAAACAATCTCTCGCACCGCATCGCGGTACTTCATAGTGTCATACAGCGCACCGACAGAAGGGCCGCCGAGGCTGAATAGGAGCCCAGCGATCACGAGAACCACCACAAGCTCCAGCAGGGTAAAGCCCGCGGCACGAGTCGCCTTCATGTTAGTTGGAGACGTCGCCGTCTTCGCCTGATCCGCCCTGGCGCCCGTCCGCGCCCAATGAAGTAATCTCAATATTGGAGCCTGAAACGCGGTACTCGTAGGGATTGCCCCAGGGGTCCTCGGGGATCTCATCTTTCTTTAGGTAAGGCCCGTTCCAGCCCTTCGTCCCTGAGGGTTTGCGCACCAATGCTTCAAGGCCATCGCCCTGCCGGGGAAAGCGCCCCGTATCGAGTTTGTAGAGCTCAAGCGCCTGCTCAAAATCGCGGATCTGGATCGCTGCGGATTTTGATTTCGCACCGCCCAGCTGATTCAGCACCTGCGGCCCGACAAGAGCCGCCAGCATGCCCAGAATCGCCAGGACCACCAACAACTCGACCAACGTAAAGCCACTCATTCGCTTGCGCGCGTTCAGTCTCGCCTTCACCCGATTTCTCCTTCGCTTTACTTTGATAGCCATGCATCACACAACCAGCGTATTGACCGACAGGATGCCCATCAGTATGCCCATGATGATCACAGCGATGATACCGCCCATACCTAAAATCAAAGCAGGCTCCAGCAACGTCAGCGCGCGCTTCACCTCGTCTTCGACTTCGGCCTCATAAACCTGCGCCAGTTCAAGCAGCATCTTATCGAGGCTGCCGGACTCCTCTCCAACCCGGACCATTTGCAATGCGACCGGCGAGAACACCCTAGCGTCCAGAGCCTGTGAAAGGCGCCCACCCCGCTTGATGGTGTTGGGCATATCGCCCAAAGACGCTCGCACAATACCGTTGCCCACGGTGCCCACCGCGATATCGGTCGCACGTAACATCGCCACACCATTGTGTAACAAAGTGCCCATGGTGCGTGCGAAACGCGCGACTTCATACTTCAACATAATGGAGCCAACCAGAGGGAGGGTCAGGCTTTTGAGATCCAACCACTCCCGCCCTGCGGCCGTCGCGGCCCACCGCCGCACCCACCAGAAAGCAACGGCAAACACCATCAGCAACAGCCAACCCCAAGCTGAGACGATATCCCCCAGCCCTACAATAGCCTGCGTGAGCAACGGTAATGACTCACCCATATCCTCAAACAGCGCCTCGAACTCAGGCACCACGTAACCCAACATAATAAAGACAGATATCGCGGCGACCGCCGCCAGAATGGCGGGGTAAATCAGCGCTGACACGACCGAAGCTCGAACGGTCTTGGAGCGCTCGAGGTAGGCGGCAAGCTCAGCCAGAACGTCGGCCAGGTGGCCGCTCGCCTCACCAGATCGCACCATATTGATATAAAAGTGAGAAAATACGTCGGGGCGTCTCTCGAGTCCTGCACTCAATGCCTTTCCGCCCTTCAATGCATCCAGCAGTTCTTGTAACAATGCCTTCTGCGCGCCCTCGGGAGCCGATTCAATCTGTACTCGCATGGCGCGATCGAGGGGCAGCCCTGCTTGCAACAACACCGCCATCTCGCCCGTGAACCGGAGCACATCCTCGCGACCAATCGATTTCTGTATGCGGGCTGGCTTCGCTTTCGTTGATACCTTGTCGAGCAAGGCACGTGCCACTTCAATATCGGGAGCCTCAACTGAACGCGTCTCGCTGGAGGTGCGCTGCGTTGGCACCTCGTTGGTCGCCGTTACAGACAGCGGCGTGAGCTTCTGTGCTCGCAACTGCCGCTGTGCGGCAGCGACATCTTTAGCTGTCAGTGTGCCCGTGTCGATGCCACCAGCCGGCCCTACCGCTTTGTATTTGAAAGCGGGCATCGATCACCACAGCACCGGATTCGAAGGCAAATCATCACGCATCAAGTGCGTCCTCAATGTCTTCATTTTGATCCTGAGTCACGCGCAACACCTCATCAAGCGAGCTCTGCCCCAGTGCCACCTTGCGCAAGCCATCCTCGTACAACGTGCGCATACCGCGGGCGCGGGCATGTTCGCGTAACTGGTGGGCGTCGGCACCATCCAGCACGGCGCGTTGCGCGCTGGCATCCAACACAAACAGTTCATGGATCGCCATTCGGCCACGGTAGCCGGTACCTTTACAGGCCTCACAACCCGCAGGCTCGTAGATGGTTTTGTTTCCCGCGACCATGAAAGGCGCAATGCCCATAGAAGTGATGATCTCGTCGGTCAGCTCGAGGGGTTTTTTGCAATCGCTGCACAGCTTTCTAATCAACCGCTGTGACAGGACACCGTTTACCGCAGCCGTGATCAGGAATCGTTCTACACCCATGTCCTCGAGACGCGTAATCGCGCCCGCGGCGGTGTTGGTGTGGAGCGTGGAAAGGACAAGGTGACCGGTCAGTGCTGACTGCACAGCGATTTGCGCGGTTTCCGTATCACGCATTTCACCGATCATGATGATATCGGGGTCCTGACGCAGGATAGAGCGCAGCGCTCGTGCGAAGGTCAAACCAATCTGGCTGTGCACCGGTATCTGATTGATTCCGTGGAGCTGGTACTCCACGGGATCCTCAACGGTAATGATCTTGAGTGAGTCCGAGTCCATGTTGGACAACGACGCATAAAGAGTCGTGGTCTTACCCGAGCCGGTAGGCCCGGTGAGCAACAAGATCCCGTGAGGGCGCTTCAACAGCTCGGTGTAGGACTCGAAAGTATCTTCGCTGAAACCCATGTCGGCGAGGTCCAACCGAATGCTCTCGCGGTCCAGTACGCGCATGACAATCCCCTCACCATGCACGGTGGGCAATGTGGACACACGAAGATCCAGTTCATGGCCTTTGACACGCATCATGATGCGGCCATCCTGCGGCAAGCGACGCTCTGCAATGTTCAAATTCGCGAGGAGCTTGATGCGCGACACCACGGCCGCCGAGAGACTGGCGTCACCAATCTGACTCGACTCCTGCAATACCCCATCGATCCGGTAGCGTAAGCGCAGACCGTCGTCGAAGTGTTCGAGATGGATGTCGGAAGCTTCAATATCCAGCGACCGCTGGATAATCTGGTTTACCCGCTGAATCACCGGTGCCTCGCTGGCGAGATCTTTCAGATGCTCAACGAATTCATCGTCAGACGCGTCAAAGCCGCTAAAGGTATCGAGATCGTCCTCCTCGTCGTCCTGCGTGTATCGCTCTAATGCCGTTTCGATATCAGACGCCAGCCCCAACCGGAGTTCCACAGCCTTTCCGGTTGCGAGGTGAAGGGCTTTTTTAATAAAGGGGTCCTGCGGTTTCAGTGCGGCGAGAACCAAATGGTCATCGGTGGCTGAGAGCGGCACTACATCGTTGTTCAGCAGAAACTGCTCTGGCAGGTCATCCAGAATGACCGGCTCTTCCGGGTAACCTTCTTTTGAGACAAAGGAAACATCCAGCTCCTCGCATAACGCTGTCACGAGATTGCTCTCGGCAACCAGACCAAGACGAACCAGTGCCTCCCCTAGCATGCACCCCATTTCTCGCTTCGCGATACGTGCGCGCTCGAGGTCTCGCTCGCTCAGCAGGCCACGCGCAACGAGGCGCTCCCCCACACCTGTGGGTGGCGCTTGATGTTCTGTCACTTCGGCGGCTTCCAAGAGCGCTCCTCAGTATGATTTTGGACCAGCAAGTTGATTGACGCGCGGCATTTCGCGCTTATTCCTAGTAAGAATGCCGGTTTGCGCACTCTACCACTCTGAGGAACCCGCCTCGGGCGTAGTTTTCACATCTCGCCCGACCCCCTTACAACTGAAAGGGCCGGTGACAACACGCATTCCTCAATGCCTGCTATCCTCACCGCACTCGGATCAGTGAGCGGGCGGCCATCGAGCCCGATTGTATTTAAGCCATGACCGCGCGCACCATCATCTGCCACTACCATATCTTCAAAACAGCCGGCACTAGCATAGAAGCCTTGCTCAGGCAGAATTACGGCGAGGGGCACATCTCCTTTGACGGGCCAACCAGCGCCTCTTCGGTCGATCAAGCAAGTCTCACCTGCACGATCCGAGACAATCCCAAGGCCTGCACGTTTTCCTCTCATCAGATCGCACTGCCCGCTCCAAACTTGCCTGACCTCAAGATTTTGCCCTTGGTGATGGTCAGGCACCCGTTACTGCGGATTCGTTCGGTCTTTTTGCACGAGATGAGAGATGACCCAACTCAAGCAGGGGTAGATGTCATGGCAGGTTTCGACGCCTGGTTCGATGAACTTGCCGCGGGTCATCCTAATCAACTGCAAATCTGCAACCTTCAAACTAACTTGCTGTGCCGGGAAGCGGACCATCCGCCCCAAGGCCATAACGAAGATGGCAGACCCCTGTATGACCTCGACAATGCCATGAAGAATCTGGCGTCGGTGGAACTGCTGGGACGCGTGGAGCACTTTGAACAGGACGTGGCGCGCTTTCCGTCGCTACTTGCAGCCCACGGCTTGCGCTTTCGAATCGAGGAACCGGTTTCTGAGAATGTTGGCGCGCCAGACTTTTCACTGAGCACAGAAGATCAATTGGACAACCTTCGTTCGCAAGTGGCAGCTAACACTTGGAAGCGTTTGCTTTGGTTTAACGAACAAGATCTCGCTTTATGGGAGTCTGTTTGCGAGCGCCTGGGCAACTAAGGTCTGCGATCCGCCCAACCCGGCACGCCTGCCCGAAGTGCGTCTTCCAATGCATCTCGAGCAACCTGCGGCGTAAATCGATCTTGCAGGGACTGTTGGCCATTCTCTGACAAGGCACGCCACAGTGCTTGATCTGAATAAGCCTCGATCATTGCGCTCGCAAATGCCTCTGCGCTATCAGCGAGCATGGCTTGGCGTCCGTGCTCCAGACCCATGCCCTCCAGCGCGGCAGAAGTGCCTACAACGGGCAGGCCATAACTCAGCGCCTGATTCACTTTTCCCTTCACGCCGGCGCCGTATCGCAGTGGCGCAATGGATAGGACGGATTGCATGTAATACGGCATCAAATCCTCGACAAAGCCAAGCATATTTAGGCCATGGGATTCGCCGAGCTTGCGCAAGCGGTCCGGCATGCGGCTACCGATGATGTAGGTCGGCACGCCAGGGCACTGTTCACGGAAAAGAGGCCAGATTTCCTCCACGTAAAATTCCACCGCATCAATGTTCGGGGGGTGCTGAAACCCGCCTACAAAGACGACTCCCTCACGCCCCTGTCGCTCTACTCTGACTTCACTGATTTCGTGAATGTTGCTTACCACCGCCACGCGTGCGGCCGGGGCCTCTTTGCCCAGCTCCTCGACTTCCACCTCACTGACCACAATGGTCAAGTCAGATTGCCCGATCACCTCCATCTCTTCTCGATAGGCGAGCTCCGCGCGATCGGCTGTGCTTTTCTTGCCATCCAGCTCAAATTGCCGCCGCGATCGGAGATAGTGCAGATCAATCGTATCGAACCAGATCTGCGCAGTCGGGTTCACCTCCCGCACCGTTCGAATGTGCTGAATGGCAATGTAATGACGACACAGCGTGATGACGTCATATTCCCGGCCGTGCTGTTGCAAATACTCACCAACAGACTTAAAGAAGGGTGCGTGAATCACCTCCACACCCTCTGCCTCTATTTGCGAGCGGTAGGGATCAGTACCGTCCATGTTGTCTGCAACGTAAGTGACCTTGCAGCCCATACCCACCAGAATTCGCAGCAAGCGAATCGTCCTGAGCGAACCGGAATCCTGATCCGGTGTCAGCATGCAGGCTTCCACCCATAGAATCCGCGCGGTCGCATGGCGATCACACTCGAGCATGGGCTCTACACCGTTTGCACGATGGTGCGCGAGGACGCGTCGCCACTTTTCCGTGAACTGCGCTTGATTGGAGACCTGGTGCGCCTTCATGCCTGAGCCCGTATCGGTGCCATGTGACACGCCCTCAAAGTGCGTGACAATGGCGCGGGGCTGGTACATCACGCGATGACCCGCGTCGCGGAGTGCAAAACACAGATCAGTGTCCTCGTAATAAGCAGGCGCAAAGCGCTCGTCAAAACCGCCTACTTCGTTCCACAGCGAACGCCGCACCATTAATGCAGCGGCAGAGCCGTAATCGACGTCTCTGGGATAGGCAAAGCGCGGGTCGAGCGGATTTTCTCCGCGCCCCCAGTTCCAGGCCGAGCCGTCCGACCAGACAATACCCCCCGCTTCCTGAAGCGTGCCATCCGGGAAACGAAGCTGTGCACAGGCTGCGCCTACGTCCTCAAACTGTGTGAACGTCTCCAGCAGCGCGTCAATCGCACGGGGGTGAACAACTGTGTCGTTGTTAAGCAACAGTACGTAGTCGCCTTCGGCAGACGCGACCGCCTCGTTACACGTCCGCAGGAACCCCAGATTATTCTGATGACGGACGAGTCGTGCGCCCTCAACCCGCATCGACGCCAGATCCAGCGGCTCAGCATAGGCATCGTCAATCACGATGACTTCGCAAGGCATATCCAATGGATGCGCTGCCAAACTGGCCAAACACCGCCGTGTGACTTCGTGCTCGCCATAGGTCGGGATCACGATAGAGACATGAGGCTGGCGCGATGTATTCAGCACCACCAGCTCGTCAGAGCCTACGACATCAACATCGCTCGCCCATGCGAAGTCTGTTTGACCTTCTGAGTAGTGAGGTCTCGCTTTTAACCTTCGCCGGATCGCAGCGCTCAGTGCACGCCATCCCCCGTGCCCGTAGTGATAGCGCATAAAAACGCTCGCGCGTCGGAGCCATTCAATTCGCGCGGCTACCCATTCAACGGTGACTCTGCTCGCATCAACAGCCATTCTTAACGGGCGCGTGAGGCGCCAGAAGGTGCTGGTTTCCAGCTCACGAATGCGGTCAGCAAGTGTCACAACCAGGGCCTCGCGCTCTTCCAAGTGCTCCGCCTGCTGCTGCAGAGCGCCTTGAACCCTCTCAAGCTCGACCTTGATCTCGGCTACGTTCTCGCTGCCAGACGCCGCAGCGAGGTCATTCGATTCGAGCTTTCCATTCAACTCAGCGATCACTGACTTAAGGTGCTCAACCTCTTCGATCTGAGCTGCTTTGAGCGCTTCAATCGTCACTTTCAGGTGCGCAGTCTCAGCCGCCTCCGCCGCTTTCAACTCGCCCACCAAAATCTCAAGCTTGCTGAGCTCCTCTCCCAGAGCGTCGACGTGCCGATTGCGCTCATCAAGCTGGCGTTCGTTTTGTATGGCCTGCTCTCGCAGCTGGGAGGATGCCTCCGACAGATGGCAATCCAGCGATTGCTCAAGTAGTTCTGCCATGCCGCGCTGGATGCGCTGTAGGGCGGGCGCCTCTAGAGTCACTTTTTGCAGGAGAGGTAGCACTTCTCTGGCCTGAAACGCTGCTTTTTCACTGTCAGCAACCGCTTGATTGTGACGCCTGAGGTAGGGGGCTTGATTAGATTCCACCGTATCGCGCAGCAGTGGTTCTCCAGCCAATGTATAAGGCCCCGCGATGTCGCGCAGAACGGCCAGTACCTCTGCCGCTGTGGCATCCATGGGCAACACCTTCGCACCTGCGACGCCCTGTAACCGCTCGCCAATTGCGCCGGCGTCGAGTGCGATGATGGGCAGACCAGTAGCCAAGCCGGCACTCAACGCATAGTTGTAGGTTTCTGGCACGATGGACAGGAAGAGGAGCCCATCAGGCCGTTCATGAGCCAGCAGCCGAGGCAGGTCCTGCGGCGCGAATTGCCCGGTCACACGAATATTCTCCACCGCATCGGCGCCAATCGGGGCAAGTGTCGGTCCAACGACCACAAAATCGATGAGCTCCGAGCTCGTCTTGACGAGTGCCCCCATCTCTTCGAGTAGGTGCAATCCCTTTACGTCCGACAGCGACCCGATCAGACAGAATTTTTTGCGCGCCAATGACTGCTCGGTGTGCGCCTGATAAGTCACCATAGAGGGCTCGGGATGCGGCCACACCTCTCCCGTCAGCGTTGGGAAGTACTCCGTCACAATATTGCGCACGGACGCGGTGGGATAAATCAACCGATCCGCGGCGGTAAGCCACTGGCTGAATGTGTCTCGCCACTTCTCGACTCCCAACCCCCAAGGGTCAGGGCGATCTGTTACGCACGTCTGGCATACAGAAACATCGGGCCGGCCGCAGAAGCCGCCGTCCCGCGAAATAAAATGGGTTTGCGGACACACGGCATGAAAATCATGGAAAGTGAAATCAAAAGGCAAACCCAACGCCGTGGGTAATTCCAAAATCGAAGCCGGCAAGCCGGCAAGATGATGAAAGTGCAGGCGCTGGATACCCAGTGCGGCGGCCAGCTCGGGCAAAGCCGCGCTCAGCTGGTCATGGGCCAACGGGATATCGAGACTCGAATCGTCACCACACCACGTGAGTCGCACGCTGCGCTCATCTCTGGGCTGAAGCAACCAGACGACGCCATCCAGCTCGTCACGGATCAACGCAGCCAGGTCGTCTACGTGCTGCTGAACTCCGCCGCCGTAAGCATGGGAAATGAACAGCCACCGCGGCCCGGTACGTTCGCTCAACCGATCCAGATCGACTGCTAATCGATAGGGCTGAGCAGGGTCCTGACGAATCCACCGCTGAACGGATTCGCTGTAATCGGGGTAACGCTGATCGACGAGCTTTTGAGCATTGATCTTGCGCTCACTAGCCTCGCTACCAAATGAGACTCCGCCCTCGTGGTAAACGAAAACATCCGTCGCCAGTAAGTGCTGCCAGCCCTTTGCTGACAGCTTGCAACAAAAATCCACTTCCTCGCCGTACCCGCGACCAAAAGCCGGATCAAAGCCATCCGCCTCCTGCCAGGCTCCCCGGCGAATCCAGGTGCAAAAACCAACGGCCGTGGGCATTTCAAGCACCTGACCACCATTTACCTCGGCAAACCGCTCGTGGAGATCCTTTGTACGGGCACCGCAGGGCAGGGCGTTATTTGTGACAGAGTGTGGGTAGCTGGCAATGGTCGCGTTATTTGAAAACGGGGTCACCGTTGCCGCCATGGGGTAATC
>MDTD01131370.1_pt1 | contig 61791 bp, 54 predicted proteins | sample 811221 | NCBI WGS metagenome assembly MDTD01 (sample SAMN05326646, study PRJNA326480) | marine metagenome | isolation source: seawater | place: Pacific Ocean: South West | collected 2011
AGATGATCGGCGTCTCGATGATCTCGCCCGACGGCTTGGCCATCAGGCCGCGCATGCCGGCCAGCTGGCGCATCTGGGCGGCGGAACCGCGGGCGCCGGAATGCGCCATCATCCAGATCGAGTTCACGCCCTGGCCGGTGCCGCCGGTGGAGATCACCTTCATCATCGCCTCGGCGACCAGCTCGGTGCACTGCGACCAGGCGTCGACCACCTTGTTGTACTTCTCGCCCTGGGTGATCAGGCCGTCCTGGTACTGCTGCTCGAACTCCGCCACCTGCTTCTTGGTCGCCTCGACCATCGCCTCCTTGTCGACCGGCACCACCATGTCGTCCTTGCCGAACGAGATGCCGGCGCGGCAGGCGCGGCTGAAGCCCAGGCCCATCATCCGGTCGCAGAAGATCACCGTCTCCTTCTGCCCGCAGTGACGGTAGACGGTGTCGATGACGGAGGTGATCTCCTTCTTGGTCAGGATCCGGTTGATCAGGTCGAAGCCGATCTTCGGATTCTTCGGCAGGATGTCGGCCAGCAGCATCCGCCCCGGGGTCGCCGTGACCTTCAGGATGATGTCGTTGCCGTCCTCGTCCACCGTCTTGAAGCGGCCGCGGATCCGGCTATGCAGCTTCACCGCGCCGGCATCGAGCGCGCGCTCGATCTCGCCGATCTGGGCATAGGCCGGCACCCGCTCGATCAGCGGGTTGCCGGACAGCACCTTGGTGGCGTCGCCGACCGACTGGGGCTTCGGCAGCTCCGCCCCGGTCTTGCGGTCGAAGACGATCACCTCGTCCGCGGTCCAGGCCCGGAACAGCATGTCCGCATCGTCGAACGACACGGTCATGCCCAGCGGCACCGGCTGCTCCTGGGTCATGTAGTAGAGGCCCAGCACGATGTCCTGGCTGGGCACGATGATCGGCTTGCCGTTCGCCGGGCTCAGGATGTTGTTGGTCGACATCATGAGCACGCGGGCTTCCAGCTGCGCCTCCAGCGAGAGCGGCACGTGCACCGCCATCTGGTCGCCGTCGAAATCGGCGTTGAAGGCGGCGCAGACCAGCGGGTGCAGCTGGATCGCCTTGCCCTCGATCAGGGTCGGCTCGAAGGCCTGGATGCCGAGGCGGTGCAGGGTCGGCGCCCGGTTCAGCAGGACCGGATGTTCGCGGATCACCTCCTCCAGGATGTCCCAGACCTCGGGACGCTCCTTCTCCACCATCTTCTTGGCCATCTTCACCGTGGCCGCGAGCCCCTTCAGCTCCAGCTTGGCGTAGATGAACGGCTTGAACAGCTCCAGCGCCATCTTCTTCGGCAGGCCGCACTGGTGCAGCTTCAGCTCGGGCCCGACGACGATCACCGAACGGCCGGAATAGTCGACCCGCTTGCCCAGCAGGTTCTGACGGAAGCGGCCCTGCTTGCCCTTCAGCATGTCGGAGAGAGACTTCAGCGGCCGCTTGTTGGCGCCGGTGATGACCCGGCCGCGGCGGCCATTGTCGAACAGCGCGTCGACCGCCTCCTGCAGCATGCGCTTCTCGTTGCGCACGATGATGTCGGGCGCACGCAGCTCGATCAGCCGCTTCAGGCGGTTGTTGCGGTTGATCACCCGGCGGTACAGGTCGTTCAGGTCGGAGGTCGCGAAGCGGCCGCCGTCCAGCGGCACCAGCGGGCGCAGCTCCGGCGGGATCACCGGGATCACGGTGAGGATCATCCATTCCGGCCGGTTGCCGGATTCGATGAAGCTCTCGATCAGCTTCAGCCGCTTGATCAGCTTCTTGCGCTTGGTCTCCGACGTGGCGCGGGTGTCCTCGGCCAAATCGCCCAGCTCGCCGCGGATCTCGGTGCGCTCCTTCTCCAGCTCCAGGCCGGAAAGGATGTCGCGGATCGCCTCCGCGCCGATCTTCGCGGTGAAGGCGTCGTCGCCATATTCCTCCTGCGCCTGGATGTACTGGTCCTCGCTGAGCAGTTCATGCTTCTTCAGCGGGGTCAGGCCGGGCTCCAGGACCACGAAGTGCTCGAAATACAGCACCCGCTCCAGGTCCTTCAGGGTCATGTCCAGCAACAGGCCGATGCGGCTGGGCAGCGACTTCAGGAACCAGATATGCGCCACCGGCGAGGCCAGCTCGATATGGCCCATCCGTTCCCGGCGCACCTTGGACAGGGTGACCTCGACGCCGCACTTCTCGCAGACGATGCCGCGATACTTCATGCGCTTGTACTTGCCGCACAGGCACTCATAGTCCTTGATCGGACCGAAGATCCGGGCGCAGAACAGGCCGTCGCGCTCCGGCTTGAAAGTGCGGTAGTTGATGGTCTCCGGCTTCTTGATCTCGCCATAGGACCAGGACCGGATCCGCTCGGGGCTTGCGATCGAGATCTTGATCTCGTCGAAGTTCAGCGTGTTGGCCGGCTGGCCGAAGATGTTCATCAGGTCGTTCATGTGACGCGCCTCCTGGGGCTTGTCATGGCACCACCCGGCGGCACAGGCCGCCGGGCGGGCCGGAAGGATGTGAGGAGTTCGTTCCGGCCGGTCAGAAACCGCTCTGCTTCAGCTCCACGTTCAGGCCCAGGGAGCGCATCTCCTTGACCAGAACGTTGAAGCTTTCCGGAATGCCCGCCTCGAAATTGTCCTCGCCGCGGACGATCGCCTCGTAGACCTTGGTGCGGCCGGCCACGTCGTCCGACTTCACCGTCAGCATCTCCTGCAGGGTGTAGGAGGCGCCATAGGCCTGCAGCGCCCAGACCTCCATCTCGCCGAAGCGCTGTCCGCCGAACTGCGCCTTGCCGCCCAGCGGCTGCTGGGTGACCAGGCTGTAGGGGCCGATCGACCGGGCGTGGATCTTGTCGTCCACCAGGTGGTGCAGCTTCAGCATGTAGATGTAGCCCACCGTGACCTTGCGGTCGAAAGACTCGCCGGTGCGGCCGTCCACCAGGGTGACCTGGCCCGAATGGTCCAGCCCGGCCCGGTCCAGCATCTCGACGATATCGGCCTCGATGGCGCCGTCGAACACCGGGGTGGCGAAGGGCACGCCGCGGCGCAGGTTGTCGGACATCTCCACGACGGAATCGTCGTCGAGCTTCGCGACCCCCTCCTCGAACTGCTCCTCGCCATAGACGCCCTTCAGCAGGGTGCGCAGCTCGGCGGCCTTCTCGCCATTGCCCGCCACCCTTTCCAGCACCTCGTTGACCCGGCGGCCGATGCCATGGCTCGACCAGCCCAGATGGGTCTCCAGGATCTGACCGACATTCATGCGGCTGGGCACGCCCAGCGGGTTCAGCACGATGTCGACCGGCTGGCCGTCCTCCAGGTAGGGCATGTCCTCTTCCGGCAGGATGCGGGAGATGACGCCCTTGTTGCCGTGGCGGCCGGCCATCTTGTCGCCGGGCTGCAGCTTGCGCTTCACCGCGACGAAGACCTTGACCATCTTCATCACGCCGGGCGGCAGCTCGTCGCCGCGCTGCAGCTTCTCCACCTTGTTCTCGAAACGGGCCTGCAGGCGGTCCATCATCTGGTCGTGCTGGCGCTTCAGCGCCTCGACCCGTTCCATCACCTCGTCGGCACCGACCGAGATCTGCCACCAATGCGCGCGCGGCAGGCCCTGCAGAGCCTCCGCCGTGACGGTCTTGCCGGACGGCAGGCCCTTCGGGCCCTTGATCACGTCATGGCCGGTCAGCAGTTCCTGCAGCGCGGCATAGATGCTGCGCTCCAGGATCGCCTTCTCGTCGTCGCGGTCCTTGGCGAGGTTCTCGATCTCCGCCCGCTCGATGGCCAGGGCACGCTCGTCCTTCTCCACGCCGTGGCGGGAGAAGACGCGCACCTCGACCACCGTGCCGGTGACCCCCGGCGGCACCCGCAGCGAGGTGTCGCGGACGTCGGACGCCTTCTCGCCGAAGATCGCCCGCAGGAGTTTCTCCTCCGGGGTCATCGGGCTCTCGCCCTTCGGGGTGATCTTGCCGGTCAGGATGTCGCCGGCCGCGACCTCCGCACCGACATAGACGATGCCGGCCTCGTCGAGGTTGCGCAGGCCTTCCTCGCTGACATTCGGGATGTCGCGGGTGATCTCCTCGGGCCCGAGCTTGGTGTCGCGGGCCATCACCTCGAACTCCTCGATGTGGATCGAGGTGAAGACGTCATCCTTCACGATCCGCTCGGAGATCAGGATGCTGTCCTCGAAGTTGTAGCCGTTCCAGGGCATGAACGCGACGAGCACGTTCCGGCCCAGCGCCAGTTCGCCCATCTCGGTCGACGGGCCGTCGGCGATGATGTCGCCCGCGCGCACCGCATCGCCCACCTTCACCAGCGGCCGCTGGTTGATGCAGGTGTTCTGGTTGGAGCGCTGGAACTTCATCAGCTTGTAGATGTCGACGTTGGACTGCGACAGGTCCTCGTTCTCCGTGGCGCGGACCACGATACGGGTCGCATCGACCTGGTCGACCACGCCGGTGCGGCGGGCGGCGATGGTGGCGCCGGAATCGCGGGCCACCGTCTCCTCCATGCCGGTACCGACCATCGGCGCATCGGCGCGCAGCAGCGGCACCGCCTGGCGCTGCATGTTGGAGCCCATCAGCGCGCGGTTCGCGTCGTCGTTCTCAAGGAACGGGATCAGCGCCGCGGCGACGGAGACCAGCTGCTTCGGAGAGACGTCGATATAGTCGATCTGGTCGGGCTTCACCATCTGGAAGTCGCCGCCCAGGCGGCAGGACACCAGCTCGCTGATGAAGCGGCCTTCCTCGTCCAGCTCCGCATTGGCCTGGGCGATGGTGTACTTGCCCTCCTCCATCGCCGTCAGATAGACGACCTCTTCGGAGGCCTTGCCGTCGATCACCTTCCGGTAGGGGCTTTCGATGAAGCCGTACTGGTTCACCCGGGCATAGGTGGCCAGGGAGTTGATCAGGCCGATATTCGGGCCTTCCGGCGTCTCGATCGGGCAGATCCGGCCATAGTGGGTCGGGTGCACGTCGCGCACCTCGAAGCCCGCGCGCTCGCGGGTCAGGCCGCCCGGGCCAAGCGCCGACAGGCGCCGCTTGTGGGTGATCTCCGACAGCGGATTGGTCTGGTCCATGAACTGGCTGAGCTGCGAGGAGCCGAAGAACTCCCGCACCGCCGCCGCCGCCGGCTTGGCGTTGATCAGGTCGTGCGGCATGACCGTGTCGATCTCCACCGAGCTCATGCGCTCGCGGATCGCCCGCTCCATGCGCAACAGGCCGATGCGGTACTGGTTCTCCATCAGCTCGCCGACGGAACGCACCCGGCGGTTGCCCAGATGGTCGATATCGTCGATCTCGCCGCGGCCGTCGCGCAGATCGACCAGGGTCTTGATCACCGACAGCATGTCCTCGGTGCGCAGGATCCGGACATTGTCCTCCGTCTCCAGGCCCAGGCGCGCGTTCATCTTCACCCGGCCGACGGCGGACAGGTCGTAGCGCTCGCCGTCGAAGAACAGGCCGGAGAACAGGGCCTCCGCCGTTTCCGGGGTCGGCGGCTCGCCCGGCCGCATCACCCGGTAGATCTCGTACAGGGCGGCCTCGCGGCTCTGGTTCTTGTCCGCCACCATGGTGTTGCGGATATAGGCGCCGCGCATCACGTCATCGACGTCCAGGGTCGGCAGCTCGTTGACGCCGATCGTCTCCAGCGTCTCGATCGCCGCCTCGGAGATCTCCTCGCCGGCCTCGACGTAGATCTCGCCGGTCTCCATGTTGACCATGTCGTTGGCGCAGTAGCGCCCGATCAGGTCGGCCTTGTTGACCTGCAGCTGCTTGACGCCCTGCTCCTCCAGCTTCTTGGCCAGGCGCGGCGTCACCTTGGTGCCGGCGGCGACCACGACATTGCCGGTCGCGGCATCGATCAGGTCGTGCGACACCCGCAGCCCCCGCAGCCGCTCGGCATTGAACTCCGTCGACCAGTTCTGGCCGTCGAAGCGGTAGATCACCTTCTCGTAGAAATAGTCGAGGATCTCTTCCGAGGTCAGGCCCAGCGCGAACAGCAGGGTGGTCACCGGCAGCTTCCGGCGCCGGTCGATGCGGACATAGACGATGTCCTTGGCGTCGAACTCGAAGTCCAGCCAGGAGCCGCGATAGGGGATGATCCGGGCGGCGAACAGGTACTTGCCCGACGGATGCGTCTTGCCGCGGTCATGATCGAAGAAGACACCGGGCGAGCGGTGCATCTGGCTGACGATCACGCGCTCTGTGCCGTTGATGATGAAGGTGCCCTTGTCCGTCATCAGCGGCATGTCGCCCATATAGACGTCCTGCTCCTTGATATCGAGCACGGACTTCGCCTGGGTGTCGGGGTCCACCTCGAAGACGATCAGGCGCAGGGTGACCTTCAGCGGCGCCGCGAAGGTCATGCCGCGCGCCATGCACTCGTCGACGTCGTACTTGGGCGGGTCGAACTCGTAGCGGACGAATTCCAGGCTGGCGGTCTCGGAGAAGTCCTTGATCGGGAACACCGACTTGAAGACGCCCTGAAGCCCGGTATCCGGCCGGTCGTCGACATCGACCATCAGGAAGCTGTCGTAGGAGGACTTCTGGACCTCGATCAGGTTCGGCATGGCCGCCACGGAGGGGATACGGCCGAAAGTCTTGCGGATGCGCTTACGCTCGGTGAGGGAGAGCGGCATTTCTGCTCCTCGTTCCGACTGACCGGCCATCACCACATGGCCGGCAGCCGCCGCGTCTGATCGCGCGGCAGCATGCGACGGTGTCTTGCGCGGGCCCACTATCCCGCCGGGCGACCGTCAGCGCCCAAATCCCTTCGACCGTGCCGGCCGCGCAAAAGGCGAAAAGGCGCCCTGCCCGCCGCCCTTCCCCCTCTCCAGGGGGCGGGTTGCGGGGGCGTCCTATCTCGCTCGCGTCTATGCCCTGCACTGCATTCCGGCCGTGCCGCAACCAGGCCCCTACGATCAGGACCCTGGGCCGGCACGGCGGGAATGCAGTCCGGGGCGACCGCCGCCCCCGGGCAGCACCCTTTCGGGGCTGGCCGGGGGCGGCGGCGCCAACCGTCTTACGTCAGGCCGTCTTACTTCAGCTCGACCTTGGCGCCGGCACCTTCCAGCTGCGCCTTGATCTTCTCGGCCTCTTCCTTGGTCGCGCCTTCCTTCACAGGCTTCGGCGCGCCCTCGACGAGGTCCTTGGCGTCCTTCAGGCCCAGGCCGGTGATCGCGCGGACTTCCTTGATGACCTTGATCTTCTCCGCCCCGGCATCGGCCAGGATGACGTCGAACTCGGTCTTCTCTTCCTCGGCTGCGGCCTCGCCGCCGCCGGCGGCACCCGGCATCGCCGCCATGGCGACCGGCGCCGCGGCGGACACGCCCCACTTCTCCTCAAGGATCTTCGCCAGCTCGGCGGCCTCGAGCACGGTCAGCTCGGACAGCTCGTCGGCAATCTTCTGCAAATCAGCCATATCGGTTCTCTCTTCGTCTCTTTCCAGCCGCGCGTGTCAGAATGGCGCGGCAAGGTTCTGGATTTCCGCCTTACGAGGCCTGCTCTTCCTTCGCACCGTATGCGGCCATGACCCGGGCAAGCTGTCCGGCGGGCGCCTGCAGGACGCCGGCGACCTTGGTCGCGGGCGCCTGGATCAGGCCCACCAGCTTGCCGCGCAGCTCGTCCAGCGACGGCATGGTGGCCAGGGCCTTCACGCCGTCGGCATCGAGCCGTGTCTCACCCATCGCGCCGCCCAGGATCACCAGCTTTTCGTTCGCCTTGGCGAAGTCGACGCTGGCCTTGGCTGCCGCCACCGGATCGTCGGAATAGGCAATCGCCGTCTGCCCGACGAACAGGTCCTGCAACGCTTCATACGGAGTTCCGGCAAGGGCAAGGCGCGTGAGGCGGTTCTTGGTCACCTTGAAGCTGGCACCCGCATCACGCATCTGCCGCCGAAGCTTCGTCGCCTCGGCCACCGACAGACCCGTGTAGTGGGTGACCACCACCACGGCGGTCTGGGAGAAGACCCCGTGGAAGTGGGCGACCAGCTCCTCTTTGGATGATCGATCCACCTGTCACCTCTTCCTTGTTGCTCCGGCACCGCGCCGCCGCGATACGCTGCGGCCGGCACGGCACCCCTCACTTCCTGCCCCGGAAATCCGCGAACCGCCGCCTCGGACCTTGGGCCGCCCGGGAGATCCCCGGCCGGTCCCGCAGAGAACCGACAAATTCACGCAACTCCCGTCTGTGCAGGCGTCCGGCCACAACCGGCGGCCTTCGCCTTAAGTCCCGCCCGCATGATCTCCACCCGGGCGCGACACCTGCAGTCTCGGACAGGCGGACCCGGCGGCGTGCCGCCGGATCCCCTTGCTGTCGGCCCTTTGGCCGACAGCAATTCTCAAGTCACTCGGCCAGCAGCCTTCTCAGGCGGTACCGGCGGTGATGCTGCCCACATCCACCCGGACGCCGGCGCCCATGGTGGAGGACAGGGCGATGCGGCGCAGATAGACGCCCTTCGCCCCGCTGGGCTTCGCCTTCACGATGGCATCGACGAAGGCGCGGATATTCTCCGCCAGCTGCTCCTCGGTGAAGCTGGCCTTGCCAACGCCGGCATGCAGGATGCCCGCCTTCTCGACCCGGAACTCCACCTGGCCGCCCTTCACCGCCTTCACGGCGCCGGCGACATCGGCGGTCACCGTGCCCAGCTTCGGGTTCGGCATCAGGCCGCGGGGGCCCAGCACGCGGCCCAGCCGGCCCACCACCGCCATCATGTCCGGCGTGGCGATGCAGCGGTCGAAATCGATCGTGCCGCCCTGGATGGTCTCCGCCAGGTCGTCGGCGCCGACGATGTCGGCGCCCGCCGCGCGGGCCTCGTCCGCCTTGTCGCCCTTGGCGAAGACCGCCACGCGGACCGTCTTGCCGGTGCCGTTCGGCAGGGACACGACGCCGCGGACCATCTGGTCGGCATGACGCGGGTCGACGCCCAGATTGACCGACACTTCGACCGTCTCGTCGAACTTCGCGGTCGCGCGGGTCTTCACCATCTTCACCGCCTCGTCCAGCGGATAGCGGCTGTTGGGATCGACCCCTTCGCGCACCGCCTTCAGGCGCTTACCAATTCCCGACATTGCCCTACTCCGTCACCTGGATGCCCATGGAGCGGGCCGAACCCGCCACCATCCGTGCCGCCGCCTCGATGTCGTTGGCATTGAGGTCGACCATCTTCTGCTGGGCGATCTCGCGCACCTGATCCATGGTCACCGAGCCCGCAGTGTCCTTGCCCGGCGTCTTGGAGCCCGACTTCAGGTTCGCCGCGCGTTTCAGGAAGAAGCTGACCGGCGGGGTCTTGGTCTCGAAGCTGAAGGAGCGGTCGGCATAGACCGTGATCACCACCGGGATGGGCATGCCCTGCTCCACCCCTTGGGTCTGCGCGTTGAACGCCTTGCAGAACTCCATGATGTTCACGCCACGCTGACCAAGCGCAGGGCCGATCGGCGGCGACGGATTCGCCTGCCCGGCGGGCACCTGCAGCTTGATATAGCCACTGATCTTTTTCACCGTTTCATCCTCTCATGACACCGAGGCGCGTGGTCCGGCACGGATCACCTCCCACGCCCGGGACCCGAACGCGGGCCCCGATATTTCACTCAGTCCTCAAACGCACTCAATCACGCAACAATCGGCCGCAAGTAACTGATATCGCAGCCTTTTCGCGAAGGTCAGACTTTCTCGACCTGCGAATATTCCAGCTCCACCGGGGTGGCGCGTCCGAAGATCGACACCGCGACCTTGATCCGGGCGCGCTCCTCGTCGACCTCTTCCACCATGCCGTTGAAGGAGGTGAAGGGGCCGTCGCAGACACGCACCTGCTCGCCCACCTCGAACACCACCGACGGCTTCGGCCGCTCCACCCCTTCGCGCACCTGCTGGATGATGCGCTCGGCCTCGCCGTCGCTGATCGGCTGCGGCTTCGCCCCGGAACCCAGAAAGCCGGTGACCTTCTGGGTGTTCTTCACCAGGTGGAAGGTCTCGTCGGTCATCTCCATCTTCACCAGGACATAGCCCGGGAAGAACTTCCGTTCGGCATTGACCTTCTGGCCGCGCCGGACCTCGACGACCTCCTCGACCGGCACCAGCACCTCCTCGAACATCTCGCCCATATTGTTCTGGGCGGCCTGCTCGCGGATCGACTGCGCGACCTTCTTCTCGAAGCCGGAATAGACCTGCACGATGTACCAGCGCTTCGCCATGACTGCCTTGTCTACCTATCGTCTCGGCACCGCCTGCATCGGCAGCCCTCAGTCCTGACCGGCCCTGCCCTCCGGGCAGGCGCCATGCCGGACGCCTAGCGTCCCAGCCCCAGGACCAGCTGGATCAGGTAGCTCAGCGCCTGATCCACCACGAAGAAAAAGATCGCGACCAGGATCACCATGACAAACACCATCGCCGTGGTGATCAGGGTCTCCTTGCGCGTCGGCCAGGTGACCTTCGAGGTTTCCTGCCGGACCTGCCGCAGGAACGCCATCGGACCCGTACTTGCCATGCCTAAACCTGTCCCGCTCGCCGTCCGGAACCTGCCCTGGCAACGCCCGCCCCGAGGGCGGACCCGCCAGGGTCGGCGCCAAGGGCCAGGGGCGGCCATGCCGGCAGGCCGGATCGGCCCAGATGCCACAGCGTGGCAGGAGTGGAGGGACTCGAACCCCCAGCCCCCGGTTTTGGAGACCGGTGCTCTACCAATTGAGCTACACTCCTATCGCGCCGCAGCGCGTCGCGCAATCTCCACAACAGGTGAACACTGCGCGACAACCTACTGAAAAACCAGGATACGACGCCAGACTTCAACCTGGCGCCGCAGCCACCCGCCGGGCCAGACCCGGCGGAAAGGTCCCGGGCCGCAGCCCGGGACGGCAACCTATTCCGTGATGGAGGAGACGACGCCCGCGCCGACGGTGCGGCCGCCCTCGCGGATCGCGAAGCGCAGCCCCTCGTCCATCGCGATCGGCGCGATCAGCTCCACATCCATCGCAACATTGTCGCCCGGCATCACCATCTCGGTGCCCTCGGGCAGGCTCACCACACCCGTCACGTCCGTCGTCCGGAAATAGAACTGCGGACGATAGTTGGTGAAGAACGGCGTGTGACGCCCGCCCTCCTCCTTCGTCAGGATGTACGCCTCCGCCTTGAACTTCGTGTGCGGCTTGATCGTCCCCGGCTTCGCCAGAACCTGACCCCGCTCCACATCGTCGCGGCCCACGCCGCGCAGCAGCGCGCCGATATTGTCGCCCGCCTCGCCCTGGTCCAGAAGCTTCCGGAACATCTCGACGCCGGTGCAGGTCGTCTTCGTCGTCGCCTTGATGCCGACGATCTCGATCTCCTCGCCGACCTTGATCACCCCGCGCTCCACACGGCCCGTCACCACCGTGCCGCGGCCCGAGATCGAGAACACGTCCTCGATCGGCATCAGGAACGGCAGGTCCTTCGGGCGGTCCGGCTGCGGGATGTATTCGTCAACCGCCTTCATCAGCTCCAGGATGCTGTCATGGCCCAGCTTCGCGTCCGAATCCTCCAGCGCCGCAAGCGCAGAGCCCTTCACGACAGGGATGTCGTCGCCGGGGAACTCGTAGGACGACAGAAGCTCGCGAACCTCAAGCTCCACCAGCTCAAGCAGCTCCTCGTCGTCAACCTGGTCGCACTTGTTCAGGTACACAACGATCGCCGGAACGCCCACCTGGCGCGCCAGAAGGATATGCTCCCGCGTCTGCGGCATCGGCCCGTCCGCCGCCGAAACCACAAGGATCGCGCCGTCCATCTGCGCCGCACCCGTGATCATGTTCTTCACGTAGTCGGCATGGCCGGGGCAGTCCACATGCGCGTAGTGCCGGTTCTGCGTCTCGTACTCCACATGGGACGTCGAGATCGTGATCCCGCGCGCCTTCTCCTCAGGCGCCTTGTCGATCGCGTCGTACGCCGTGTACGCCGCGCCGCCGGTCTCCGCCAGGACCTTCGTGATCGCCGCCGTCAGCGACGTCTTGCCATGGTCGACGTGACCGATCGTCCCGATGTTGCAGTGCGGCTTCGTCCGCGAAAACTTCTCTTTGGCCATTGGCTTGCGCTCGGCTCTCCGTCCATCCGGCACCGTGCCCGGTACCCGCAGGACTGACGTCCCGGGCCCCGAAGGACACGACGCTCTGGCGTCGTCAATTCCCCATCCCAGACAGCCGCGCCCGACCTGTCCCTCGCGGACCGGGCCGGACCCGACAGCGGTGCGGGCATGGAGCGGGTGATGGGAATCGAACCCACGTGTCCAGCTTGGAAGGCTGGCGCTCTACCATTGAGCTACACCCGCATCGCAGACCCGGCCGGCGTCACCCGGTCCTGCCGCCCCGCCGCATCGCGCCGGCTGCCTGCAGGACCCGGCCTTCGCCTTGGCACCCGCCGGGCCGGCCCGAAGACCGCCCCTGCACCGGCGCCAAACGCGCATAGCAACCCGTTCCGGGCCGCGATATGCTGTCCAGGACTGCCGGACAATATTGAAGACGCGGAAAAGATCAAGGTCTTTCGGCAGGGTCGGGCGCCGGTGGCGAAATCGTGAGGCGGCGGCGCTGCCGGGGCCGCCGGTGTCGAAGCCGCCTGCGCGGACCGCAAGCCTTGCCCGGGTGGGCAAGCGGCCTGCCGGGCCGTAGCTCGCGGCAACGATTGCCCGCCTTCGCCCCTAGGGGCTTCGGCGCGGCAGCCTTCCCTCGCTGCGCGAGCGAAGGCTGGTGGAGGGGGTTGGATTCGAACCAACGTAGGCGTTCGCCAACGGGTTTACAGCCCGTCCCCTTTAGCCACTCGGGCACCCCTCCAGTCACAACCGGCAGGTCCGGGCGATCGACTGCGCCGCACCGGTCCCTCTTGCGCCTGTCGCGAAGAAGCGGCTGATTACAGAACTGCCGCGCCTCCTGTCAACCGGATCCTTTCCGGCAGGCCATGGCGCAGGCGGAAACGGGGGCGCCGCGGCGCCCGAAACCCGGCCATCCGAGCGAACCCATGTCCTCTTCCCGTCGATCCGGCCCACGCACCACCCCCTCACAGGCACCGCGGGGTCCCCGCAATGCAGGCAACCGCGAGGCGGGCGCGCCGCGCAATGACACAGTGGGCGCGCCGCACAAGGACAGTGTGGGCGCGCCGCGCAGGGACAAGGCGGGCGCGCCGCGCAGGGGCAACCGCAGGGGCCCAGCTGCGAAGCCCGCCGGCGGCGCCTACTGGCTCTACGGCCGGCATGCGGTGCAGGCCGCCATCGACAACCCGCAGCGCCGCATTCTGCGCCTGCTGGTGACGCCGCGGGCGGCGGCCGGCCTGCGGCTGGCGCAGGGGCGGCAGATCGAGCCGGCGGAGATGCAGGACCTGGCGCAGCTGCTGCCCCCCGGCACGGTGCACCAGGGCATCGCCGCGCTGGTGGAACCGCTGCAGCAGCCCGCCCTGCGCGACTGGCTGGCCGGTGTCGGTGCCGAGGCCCGCGCGGTCATCGTCCTCGACCAGGTCACCGATCCCCAGAATGTCGGCACCATCCTGCGCTCCGCCACCGCCTTCGGCGCCGCGGCCATCGTCACCACCGCCGCCCATGCGCCGGAGGAAGGCGGGCCGCTGGCGAAGGCGGCGAGCGGCGCGCTGGACATGCTGCCCTATCTGCGGGAAGCGAATCTGGCGCGTGCCCTGGAGCAGCTGGCGGAGGCCGGCTTCTGGCGTATCGCGCTGGATGCCGACGGCGACGAGACCCTGGCCGCCGCCCGGCCGCAGGACCGCCCCGTGGCCCTGGTCCTGGGAGCGGAGGGCAGCGGCCTGCGCCGGCTCACCCGCGCCCATAGCGACTGCATCGCGCGCCTGCCGATCGCACCGGCGATCGGCAGCCTGAACGTCGCGCAGGCCGCCACTGCCGCCCTGTACGAATTGGCGCGGACGGGGCTACCGGGGGCCGCGGGCAATGACGGCTGAACCGCGCGGGATTGTCAGCCAGCGCGGGAAGCCTTATTGCTCCGGTCGATGGTTCGGGGTTCAGTGCCGGATTAGCACAGCTGGTAGTGCAGCGCTCTTGTAAAGCGAAGGTCGCGGGTTCGAATCCTGCATCCGGCACCACCCCCCGGACCGTCCAGCCACCACTCCCCGGCGGCCATAGTCAGCCCGGCGGGTCCCTTTTGGTCACCCGGAAGCGCCAAGCGTCGGACAGCCGCTCGCCGACCACCTCATGACCCGCCTGCCGGCAGAAATGCGGGATGTCCACCGCCGCCAGCGGATCGTCCGCCAGCACGACAAGCACCCCGCCCGACGGGAGGCCGCGCAGCGCCGCCTCGGTCCGCAGGACGGGAATCGGGCAGCGATGGCCGGTCGTATCCAGGCATCGTTCTGCTGCCGGCCCGGTGCGGTCGCCGGTGCTGTCCGTCATGATCCCGGCCATGATATTCGGGCGGCTCTCCCCTGCCCGGCCGCGCAGCCCTTGCCGCCGCCGTCTTCGTCAGTCGCGTTCGATATAGACCGGCACCATGCCGCGCACATGGGTCTGGTAGCGCCCGCTGGGGTCGCCATAGACCTGGAAGCTCTGGTTCGGCACATATACCACTTCGCCCTCGCCGACCCCCGCGGTTGCGCCGATCTCGCCGCACCATGCCTCCGCCAGGGTTGCCAGGACCAGGAAGCCGGCGCCAAAAGCCGCCAGGATCCAGGTCGCGGAGAGGTCCCGCTGCATCCTACCCTCCTTGATGATAGAGCTTTGTCGAGCCCCGTATTGCCTTCATCTGCGTGGCCTTGATGTCGGAAGCGGAGCCGTCGAGGGCAAGGGCCGCGGCGCAGTCGTGATGCACTGCGAAAGGTTCCAGGGTAGGCGTCCGGCCCAGGCTTCGGGGAGAGGCGGATGGGGCCGGTTGCCGGCAGCGAAGGAAGGATGGCGCGATGTGCGGCCGCTACAGCCTGACCACCCCGCCGGAGGCGATGCGCCGCCTGTTCGGCTTCGACGCGCTGCCCAACCTGCCGCCGCGCTATAACGTGGCGCCGACCCAGGAGGCACCTGTGGTCATGCCGGCAAGCGAACCGGCCCGGGAACCGGATGGCGACGGCCAGCGCCCGCAGCGAACCGTGGCGCAGAGAACCCTGGCGCAGAGAACCCTGGCGATGGCACGCTGGGGCCTGCTGCCACCGTTCGCCAAGAGCCCGGCCGACGGCGCGCGGATGATCAACGCCCGGGCGGAGACGGTGGCGACCATGCCCGCCTTCCGCCGCGCCTTCGCGAAGCGCCGCTGCCTGGTGCCGGCCGATGGCTTCTACGAGTGGCAGAAACTGGGAGACGGGCCGAAGGCGGCGAAGCAGCCCTGGCGCATCGGCCTGAAGGGCGGCGCGCCCTTCGCCTTCGCCGGCCTGTTCGAGACCTGGCAGCCGCCCGCGCCCGAAGACGGCGATGCGACGGCCGCGGGAAGCGCGTCGATCCTGAGCTTCACCATCATCACCACGACCGCCAATGTGGCGATCGAGAAGATCCATCCGCGCATGCCGGTGATGCTGGCGGAAGCCGATCACGACCTCTGGCTGTCGGCGGCGGCGGAACCGGCGGCGCTGCAGGCCCTGCTGCGCCCCTTCCCCGCAGAAGCGATGGGCTATTACCGGGTGAGCACGCGGGTCAATGCCGTGCGCAACGACGATGCCGAATGCATCGCGCCGCTCGCCGGTGGCGCGGAGGGCTGACCGAGGCGGCCTCAGGCCGCCGTCAGGGCCGGCCCCTCGGCATCCTGCCAGCGGCGCAGGACACCGGTCTTCAGCTTCTCGAAAGCCTTCGACTCGATCTGGCGCACCCGTTCCTTGGTGATCCCCAGCCGCTCGCCCAGCTGTTCGAGGGTGGCGCGATCATCCTGCAGCATGCGCTCGGTGATGATCATCTGCTCGCGATCGGTGAGGTCCTTGATCGCCTCCCGCAGCCAGGCGCCGCGGGTTGCGGAATCATGGCTCTCGATCGTCAGCTCCTCAGGCGTCGGGCCATTGTCCTGGAGGAAGTCCTGCCACTGTTCCGAGCCGTCCTCGCCCACCGGATCGTTCAGCGAATGGTCGCGCCCCGACAGGCGCTGCGCCATCCGTTCGACATCCGCGGTCGAGACGTTGAGCTGCTGCGCGATCTGGCTGCGGGTCTCGTCGGTCAGGCTGCCGCCGGTCTTCTCGATCCGGGCGCGCAGCCAGCGCAGGTTGAAGAACAGCGCCTTCTGCCCGGCACTGGTGCCGGAGCGGACGATCGACCAGTTGCGCAGGATGAATTCCTGCATCGCGGAGCGGATCCACCAGCTGGCATAGGTGGAGAAGCGGACGTTGCGGTCATGCTCGAACCGGGCGGCGGCCTGCATCAGGCCGACATTGCCTTCCTGCACCAGGTCGCTCATCGGCAGGCCATAGCCGCGGAAGCGGGCGGCGGTCGCCACGACCAGGCGCATATAGGCGCGCACCAGTTCGTGCATCGCGCGGTCGTCGTCCTCCTCCCGCCAGCGGCGGGCGAGCTCGTACTCCGCGTCCTGGGTCAGAAGCGGCTGTTCCATCGCGTTGGCGATGAACCGCCGGTTCATCGTCGCCGTCGTGCCGGTCTCCACTGCTGTCGTCATGGCTGCATCCTCTCTGGACGCCCGGTGATAGTGAGTCGATACTAACCACTGCCAGCCGCCGTTGCAAGGGTAGTAGCGAGTCGATACGATATTCTCATGACCGGTCCCCGATCGAATTCCGCGCGCCGCATCGCCACCCTGATCGACCGCCTTGCCCGGCTGTCCCGTGAGCTTCAGTTCGCTGAAGGGTTAAACCCCGCACAGTGGGAAGCGTTGCGTTTCCTGGCCCAGGCCAATGCGCAGTCGCGCACGCCGGGCGCCGTTGCGGAATATCTGGGCGCCACCAAGGGCACCGCCTCGCAGACCCTGATCGCGCTGGAGAACAAGGGCCTGATCCGGCGCGCCCAGTGCATGGCGGACAAGCGCCAGCGCGACCTCGCGATCACCGAGGCGGGCGAGGCGCTGCTGACGAAGGACCCGATCCACACCCTGGGCCTGGCCGCAGACGAATTGGCCGACGAGGACTGCCATGCCCTGGTCCGCGGCCTCACCCGGCTGCTGCACGACGTGCAGCGCGCGCACGGCGTGCGGACCTTCGGCGTCTGCGCCGATTGCAGCCTGCAATGCGTGGAGGAGGCGCCCAGCCTCGCCGGCAGCCTGCGGGGCGGCAGCCAGCTGCGCTGCGGCCTGACCGGGGAGCCGATCGACCCGCAGCGCGCCGACCGGCTGTGCATCAATTTCGCGCCACTGGCCGAGGCGGCGCCGCGAGACCGCCGGGCCGCCGGCGACGACGCGGCCGACTGACACCCACCGCCCGGGCAGGCCGCCGGGACGACCGACAGCATCGCCGCCACGACTTCCCCGCCTGCCGCCCCCAGGCCTTGGACCTAGCCACCGCCCTGGGTCGCCGGCCTGGACGCGCCATCTTGCCTGACATGCGCCTGGCCGCTTCCCCGGGCGGCGATTTTCGTGTTTTGATCCCGATATGTCCCAGACCGTGGAAATTGCGGACCCTGCGCCAGCCCGCCCTGCCCCGGCCGCCCGGCTGCCCGCCGTGCTGCGCGACTGGTTCGCGGGCCGCGGCTGGCGGCCGCACCCCCACCAGCTGGCGGTGCTGGCGCAGGCGCAGGCGGGGCGCTCGGTTCTGGCGATCGCGCCGACCGGCGGCGGCAAGACCCTGGCCGGCTTTCTGCCCAGCCTGACGGAACTGGTCGACGGCGCGGCGAAGGACGGGCGGGAGCTGCACACCCTCTACATCTCGCCGCTGAAGGCGCTGGCAGTCGACGTTGCCCGCAACCTGGAGATGCCGGTGGCCGAGATGGCGCTGGACCTGCGGATCGAGACCCGCAGCGGCGACACCAAGGCATCGAAGCGCAGCCGCCAGCGCACCGCACCGCCACATATCCTGATGACCACGCCGGAACAGCTGGCCCTGCTGCTGAGCTATCCGGACGCCGCCCGCTTCTTCCGCCACCTGCGCTGGCTGGTGCTGGACGAACTGCATGCGCTGGCCAACTCCAAGCGCGGCGAGCTGCTGTCGCTGGGCATGGCGCGGCTGGCCCGCCTGGCGCCCGGCCACCGGCGCATCGGGCTGTCGGCGACGGTGGCGGAACCGCCGCGCCTGCAGCGCTTCCTGGACCCCGCCGGCGGGGCGGCGCTGGTGCAGACCGGCGGCGGCGCGCTGCCGGAGATCACGATCCTGGCCTCCGACGCGCATGTGCCCTGGTCGGGCCATACCGCCCGCCATGCCTATGGCGAGATCTATGCCGCGATCCGCCAGGCACGCACCGCCTTGCTGTTCGTGAACACTCGCAGCCAGGCGGAGCTGGTGTTCCAGTCGCTGTGGCATATCAACGAGGACAACCTGCCGATCGCCCTGCACCACGGCTCGCTGGAGAAGGAGCAGCGCCGCAAGGTGGAGGCGGCGATGGCGCGCGGCGCCCTGCGCGCGGTGGTCTGCACCTCCACCCTGGACCTGGGCATCGACTGGGGCGATGTCGACCTGGTGATCCAGATCGGCGCGCCGAAAGGCATCAGCCGCACCCTGCAGCGCATCGGCCGGTCGAACCACCGCATGGCGGAGGCGAGCCGCGCCCTGCTGGTGCCGGCCAACCGGTTCGAGGTGCTGGAATGCCGCGCCGCGGTGCAGGCGGTCGCCGACGGCCAGTTGGACGGCGAGCCGCCGCGGACGGGCGGCTACGACGTGCTGGCGCAGCACCTGCTGGGCATGGCCTGCTCCGCGCCGTTCGACGCCGACGCGCAATATGCGGAGACCCGGCAGGCGGCGCCCTATGCCGACCTGCCGCGGGAGGTCTTCGACCGGGTGCTGGCCTATGTCGCCGATGGCGGCTATGCGCTGCGCGCCTATGACCGCTATCGCCGCCTGCGCCAGGCGGAGGACGGCCGCTGGACGGTGACCGGGCCGCATGTGCTGCGGCAGTACCGGATGAATGCCGGCACCATCGTCGAGGCGCCGAAGGTCAAGGTGCGGCTGCTCGGCGGCCGCAACCTGGGCGAAATCGAGGAGGCCTTCGTCGAGCAGCTGGTGCAAGGCGACACCTTCGTCTTCGCCGGCCAGGTGCTGCGCTTCGAGGGCCTGCGGGAAATGGCAGCCATCGTCACCAGGGCACCGCTGGAGGATCCGGCGATCCCCTCCTACCAGGGTGGCAAGTTCCCGCTCTCGACCTTCCTGGCGGGCCGGGTGCGGCAGCTGCTGGCGGACTGGCGCGCGGCCCGCCTGCCCGGCCAGGTGCGCGACTGGCTGCGGATGCAGGAGCTGCGCTCGGTGCTGCCGCGGCCCAGCCAGCTGCTGGTGGAGAGCTTCCCGCGCGGCAGCCGCCACTACCTGGTGGCCTATCCGTTCGAGGGGCGGCTGGCGCACCAGACCCTGGGCATGCTGCTGACCCGCCGGATGGAGCGCAGCGGCCTGCGCCCGATGGGCTTCGTCGCCTCCGAATATGCGATGGCGGCCTGGAGCCTTCGCCCGGTGCGCAGCGCCGCGGAGGTCGCCGCGCTGTTCCACGAGGACATGCTGGGCGACGATTTGGAGGCCTGGCTTGCGGAAAGCGCATTGCTGAAGCGCACTTTCCGCAATGTCGGCGTGATCGCCGGGCTGATCGAGCGGCGCCATCCGGGTGCGGAAAAGAGCGGCAAGCAGGTCACCGTGTCCTCCGACCTGATCTACGACGTGCTGCGCCGCTACGAGCCCGACCATATCCTGCTGCAGGCGACCCGCGCCGATGCCGCCACCGGGCTTTTGGATATCCGGCGGCTGGGGGATATGTTGCAGCGGGTGCAGGGACGGATCCTGTTCAAGGCACTGGACCGGGTCTCGCCGCTGGCGGTGCCGGTGATGCTGGAGATCGGCAAGGAGCCGGTCCTTGGCGCCGGCACGATGGACGACCTGCTGGGCGAGGCCTCGGAAGCCCTGATCGAGGAGGCCTGCCGCCTGCTGTGACCGTGCCGCATTCCCCTGCCGCGACAAGCGAGCGAAAGATGATCCTGAACGGCGAAGTGCTGATGCCCCATCCCTCCGGCGCCATGTGGTGGCCGGGCGAGCGGTGCGTGATCTTCGCCGACCTGCATTTCGAGAAGGGCAGCGCGGCCGCCGCCCGCGGCGGCGCGCTGCTGCCGCCCTATGACAGCCGCGCGAACCTGGCGCGGATGGAGGCGGTGCTGCGCCGCTTCCGCCCCGACCGGGTGATCTGCCTGGGCGACAGCTTCCACGACCGCGCCGCGCCGGACCGGCTGGATGCCGGCGACCTGCATCGGCTGCGCGCCCTGATGGAGGGCCGCGACTGGCTGTGGATCACCGGCAACCACGATCCCGAAGTGCCGCACTGGCTGGGCGGGCGCAGTGCCGCGGAACTGCGGCTGGGCCGCCTGGTGTTCCGCCACGCGCCGCAGGCCGACCCCGGCACGGGTGCGCCCGAGCGCGGCGAGGTGGTCGGGCACTACCACCCCAAGGCCCGCGTGCAGGTCCGCGGCCGCGCCTTCTCCCGGCGCTGCTTCGCCACCGACGGCGGGCGCCTGGTGATGCCGGCCTTCGGCGCCTATGCCGGCGGCCTGGACGTGCTGGACCCCGCCTTCCGGCCGGTGCTGGCCGAGGTCTTCCATGCCTGGATGCTGGGCGCGCAGGAGGTCTTCCCGGTGCCCGCCGCCCGCCTCGTCCCCATTGCCTGAGGGACGCGCCTGTGTCTGACGCCGCACCGCGCGGACCGGGATCGACACACGATTCGCACCCAGACCCGTCATGTGCAGACGCGATTTGCTGGCGTCCGAGGCTACACCCCCCGCTCCGGCTTGGAGCGTGGAACCGGCTGGGGCTGCCGAGGCAGGTGCCGACAACAGACACAAAGACGGGAACGGTCATTCCCAACGCGTCACCACCGCACGCGTTGCGGTGGTCCATGGTGCGGCCCGGCTCAATCAAGGCAAACTACTTATTGAGGCGCGGCTGGATGGATGCGCGGAACAAGTCCGCGCATGACGATTGTATCGAATGCATCGGACTTCTGCCTGCCTCAAAGAGCATGCAGCCGTACTGCAGCGAGCACGGCCGGCCATGACGAGCCAAGCGGGTCGAGTTGGCCCTACCCGGCATCCACAGAGCGGGATTCCCGATGAGCGTCCCAAATGAGCGTCACTGACGGCGAGGGCTCGCGCCTGGCCGGGATTCTGGGCGCGCTGGCCGCGCTGCTGATCTGGTCCGGCTTCATCCTGACCACCCGCTGGGGCCTGCGCGGGCCGATCCAGCCGGCCGACATGCTGATGCTGCGCTTCGGGGTCAGCGGCCTGATCATGCTGCCCTTCTTCATCCGGCGCGGCTTCGCCGGCCTGCAGTTCTGGCAGGTGATGACGATGGCGCTGCTGGCCGGAGTCGGCTTCTCCTGCCTGTCCTTCTTCACCGGCTTCTCGATGGCGCCGGCGGCCCATGCCGGGGTGCTGCTGCCGGGCATGCTGCCCTTCTTCACCTCGATCCTGGGCGCCCTGTTCCTGGGCGAGCGGCTGCGGGGGATGCGGCTGCTGGGCCTGGGCCTGATCTTCGCCGGCATCGCCGCGCTCGGCTGGTCCAGCATCTCGTCGGACACGCCGGGCCAGTGGATCGGCGATCTGGGCTTCATGGGCGCCAGCCTGTCCTGGTCGGTCTTCACCGTGCTGATGCGGCGCTGGAACGTCAGCCCGGTGAACGCGACGATGCTGATCTGCGTGCCCTCGATGGTGATCTACACGCCGGTCTACCTGGCCTTCCTGCCGGTCCACCTGCACGAACTGCCCTGGACCTGGATCGCCTTCTACGGCGTCTACCAGGGCCTGTTCGCCGTGGTGCTGTCGGTGATCGCCTTCGGCATCGCGGTGCGCAATATCGGCGCCACGGCGGCGGCCAGCATCACCTCCGGCGTGCCGGCCATCGCCACCGTGGCGGCGATCCCGCTGCTGGGCGAGGTGCCGACCCCGGTGACGGCACTCGGCGTCGCGCTGGCGATCTGCGGCATGCTGGTTTCCGTCCAGGCGGTGCGGCGCGGGCCGGCGGTGTCCCTGCGCCACTCCACCGCCGGCGACTGAGCGGATCGCCCGGCGCCGTGGCCGTCGCCGACGGAGAGGGCTCCCGCACCATCGGCATCGCCGCCGCCCTGGCCGCCCTGCTGATCTGGGCCGGCTTCATCCTGACCACCCGCTACGGCCTGCGCGGGCCGGTGCAGCCCTCCGACATGCTGATGCTGCGCTTCGGCGTCAGCGGCCTGATCCTGCTGCCGGTCTTCGTCATGCGCGGCTTCGCCGGCCTGCGCGCCTGGCAGGTGCTGGTGATGGCGCTGCTGGGCGGCCTGCTCTATTCCAGCCTCTCCTTCGTCGGCTTCGCCCTGGCGCCGGCGGCCCATGCCGGCGTGCTGCTGCACGGCATGCTGCCCTTCTTCACCGCCATCCTCGGCGCGCTGTTCCTGGCGGAGCGGCTGCGCGGCCTGCGCATCCTGGGCCTGGGCCTGATCTTCTGCGGCATCGCCGCGCTGGGCGTCTCCAGCCTGATCGACGATGCGGGCAGCCAGTGGCTCGGCGACCTCGGCTTCCTGGGCGCCAGCCTGTCCTGGTCGGTCTTCACCGTCCTGATGCGGCGCTGGAACCTGTCCGCCATCGACGCGACGATGCTGATCTGCGTGCCATCGATGATCATCTACACGCCGATCTACCTGGCTTTCCTGCCGGTCGGCCTGGGCGAGATGTCCTGGGACTGGCTCGCCTTCTACGGCATCTACCAGGGGGTGCTGGCGGTCATCGTCTCGATCTTCGCCTTCGGCACCGCGGTGCGCCATATCGGCGCCACCGCCGCCACCAGCGTGATCGCCGGCGTCCCCGCCATCGCCACCGTGGCGGCGATCCCGCTGTTGGACGAGGTGCCGACCCCGGTCACCGCGATTGGCGTCGGCCTGGCGATCTGCGGCATGCTGGTGTCGGTGCAGGCGGTGCGGCGCGGGCCGGCGGTGTCGCTGCGCCACGGCAAGTGAAAGCCGCCGCTACAGCGACAGCGGCAGTTCCAGATGGTCGCGGTAGATGCGGTCGCGGTGGCGCAGCAGGATCGGGTCCAGTGCGGCGTCGGTGACCGGATCGCGGCTCTCGAACGCCGCCCTGGTGCCCGGGTCCATGGCGCAAAGCGCTTCAGGCAGCGGCCGGAACAGTGCCATGAAGGCGGCGCTGTAGATATCCACGGCGGTCAGCCCGTCGCCCAGGTAGTAGCCGGAGCCGTCGGCGGCCTGCGCCCGCAGCCGGGCCGCCAGCATGGCCAGCAGCGCCGCGGTGCGGGCCGCCGCGGCCTCGCCCGCCGCCGGCGTATAGCCGTACTTGCGGCCCAGATAGGCGGCGGCCTTGGGATGGAAGCCGCCGGCGCCCTGCTGGCCGAGATGGATCAGCTGCAGCCGGCGCGACCAGCCCAGCCCCTGTTCGCCGCAGATCTCGTGCGCCAGGCCGAAGGCCAGCGCCCGTTCCGCCGGGTCGGCAGGCAGCAGCGCAGGATCCGGCGCCAGCCGTTCCGCCAGCAGCAGGATCTCCGCCCAGCCCGCGCGCGGAGGCTCCTGCCCGAAGATCGCGACAGGTCCGCTGCGGCTGCCGGCCCAGTCCTTCAGCGCCGGATCGTCATAGGCCAGCCGCACGGCGGTCCAGTCGATCCCCTTCACGTGCAGGATGCCCTTCGCCGCCTCGCCCCAGGGGCTAGGCACGCCGGGCACCACCACCATCCGCAGGCCGTCGCGGGCGATCGCCTCCGCCGTCGAGACATAGGTTACCGGCATGGCCGCCCTCCCCTCCTGGTTTCTTCTGTCGCCGCGCCTACAGCCCCGGCACCTTCAGCCGCGCCTCCAGCCGGCGCAGGGCCCAGGTGATCAGGGCGGCGACGGCGACATAGAGGATGGCGGCGGCCAGGTAGATGTCGAACTGGAAGGTCGAGGCATAGATCACCCGGGTCACGCCCATCAGGTCGAACAGGGTGATGGTGCTGGCGACCGCCGTGCCCTTCAGCATGTAGATCACCTCGTTGCCATAGGCCGGCAGGCCGACCCGCAGCGCCTGCGGCCAGAGCACCAGCCGCACCACCTGCCAGCGGCTGAAGCCCAGCGACCGCCCCGCCTCGATCTGGCCGCGGGGGACCGCATCCAGCGCGCCGCGCGCGATCACCGCGGTATAGGCGCCGGTGTTCAGGGCGAAGGTGATGATGGCGCACCAATAGGCCTCCCGCAGGACGGTCCAGAGGCCGAGCTCCCGCAGCTCTGCGCTGAACTGGCCGGCGCCGTAATAGACCAGGAAGATCTGCGCGATCAGCGGCGTGCCGCGGAAGAAGAAGGTATAGCCGCGCACCAGCCAGCGCAGCGGCGGCAGCGGGCTGCGCCAGGCCAGCGCACAGAGCAAAGCGATGATGCCGCCCGCGGCCAGCGCCAGCGCCAGCAGCTGCACCGTGAGCCAGAGCCCGCCCAGCAGGCGCGGCAGATGCTCCAGGATGAAGCCGGCCGACATCGCCGCTCAGGCCCGCCCCGCCTGGCCGGCCCCGGCGCGCTCGGCGCCTGTGCGGTCGGGCAGGAAGCGCTGCAGCTGCAGGCTGGCAACGGTCAGCACCAGGTAGAGCAGGCAGGCGGCGAGGTAGAAGGTGAAGGGTTCGCGGCTGGACTGGGAGGCGACGCTGGCGACCCGCAGGATGTCATGCACCGCGATGACGGAAACCAGGGCGGTGTCCTTCAGCACGATCAGCCACAGGTTGGTCAGGCCAGGCAGGGCCAGCCGCAAGGCCTGCGGGCCGATCACCTGCAGCAGCACGACACGGCGCGGCAGGGCGAGCGACGCCGCGCCGTCCCACTGCCCCTTCGGCACCGCGTTCCAGGCGCCGCGCAGAACCTCGGCCGCGAAGGCCGCGGCGATCAGGCCCAGCGCGACGAAGCCGGCGACGAACGGGCTGAGGTCGCTGCCGGTGACCGCCCGGTAGAGGATGCCGCCGCCGAAGAACACCACCAGCACGGCGAGCAGCTCCGGCACGCCGCGGACCAGGGCGACATAGCCCTGGGCCAGGACCCGCAGCCAGCGCCGATCGCTGCGGTAGGCGGCGAGCAGGACGAGCCCCAGCCCGCAGCCCAGGACGAAGGCGCAGACACCGACCGCAAGGGTGTGGAACGCGCCCAGCAGGAAGGCGTCGCTCCACCCCAGGACCAGAGCCAGCTGTTCGACCATCCGCTATGCCGGCGACAGCGCGGCAGGTGCCGTCGGCCGTCGCCTGCTCAGCGGATGCTGAACGGGAAGTATTTGGCGTTGATCTTCTCGTAGGTGCCGTCGGCGACGATCGCCTTCAGGGCCGTGTTGAACTTCTCCCGCAGGGCGCTGTCTTCCTTGCGCAGCGCGATGCCGATGCCGGGACCGAAATACTCCACCGCGGTGATGTCCTCGCCGACGAACTTCAGGCCCTTCGCCTTGTCATGGGCCCAGTCGTGCAGCGCCAGCTTGTCGCCCATCACCACGTCGACCCGGCCCGACTGCAGGTCCAGCACGGCGTCGTCGAGGGTGCGGTACTGCTTGTTGTCGGAGTCCGGATGCTTGTCCTCGACATACTTGGCATGGGTGGCGGCGGCCTGCACCCCGATCGTCTTGTCCGCCAAGCCGGCGGGCGAGGTGTCGGTCACGCCCCCCTCCTCCAGGGTCAGGAAGGCGGCCGGGCTGCGGTAGTAGGGATCGGTGAACAGCACCACTTCCTCGCGGTCCGGGGTGATCGACATCGAGGCGATGATGGCGTCGTAGCGGCCGGCGATCAGCGCCGGGATGATGCCGTCCCAGTCCTGCGCGACGAAGCTGCACTCCACCTTCATCTCGTCGCAGAGGGCATTGGCGATATCGATGTCGAAGCCGGCAAGCTTGCCGTCGTCGGTGGTGTAGTTGAACGGCGGGTAGGCGCCCTCGGTGCCGATGCGCACCGTTTCCGCATGCGCCTGCGGCGCGCCCATTGCCAGGCCGACGCCGACCGCGGCAAAGGCGAACAGGGCCGCCTCCAGGAAACCGCGGCGCGAGAAACCGCCGGTTCGTCCGCTTGCATCCTTGCGTCCACCACTGCGCACGGTCATCGCCCTCTCCCTTGGCTACGCCGGCCCCCGGTCGATGCGCCATGGCCGGAAAGGTCGAGTGTCGGAGGGGGCGCAGCCCGCGTCAACCGGCATGCTGCGGCGCAACAGCGACGGCAGGGCCCCTCTTGCCCGCGGGGCCGGCGGGCTTTCGGCGGCGAAGTTGAACCGCCCGCCCGGGCGTCCTACCTTGCGGCGCAGAAAGCCGGCCGCCGCATGCCAGCGGCGGCCGGGCAGACGGTTTGAGGGATCAGGAAGAACATGCGTTTCGAAGGCACCGAAAGCTATGTGGCGACCGAAGACCTGCGGATCGCCGTGAATGCGGCGATCACCCTGGAGCGGCCGCTCCTGATCAAGGGCGAGCCGGGCACCGGCAAGACCGTGCTGGCGCAGGAGGTGGCGGCGGCCGTGAACGCGCCGCTGATCACCTGGCACATCAAGTCGACCAGCAAGGCGCAGCAGGGCCTGTACGAGTACGACGCCGTCTCCCGCCTGCGCGACAGCCAGCTGGGCGACGCGAAGGTGAACGACATCCGCAACTACATCGTCCGCGGCAAGCTGTGGGACAGCTTCGTCGCCGACCAGCGGCCGGTGCTGCTGATCGACGAGATCGACAAGGCGGATATCGAGTTCCCGAACGACCTGCTGCTCGAACTCGACCGCATGGAGTTCTACGTCTACGAGACGCAGGAGACGGTGCGCGCGGCGCAGCGGCCGATCGTCATCATCACCTCCAACAACGAGAAGGAGCTGCCGGACGCCTTCCTGCGCCGCTGCTTCTTCCACTACATCCAGTTCCCCGACCGGGACACCATGCAAGCGATCATCGACGTCCATTATCCGGACATCCAGACGATGCTGGTGCGCGAGGCGCTGAACATCTTCTACGACATCCGCGAGACGCCGGGCCTGAAGAAGAAGCCCTCCACCTCCGAGCTGCTGGACTGGCTGAAGCTCTTGATGGCGGAGGAGCTGCCGCTGGACGTGCTGAAGAGCAAGGACCCCAACAAGCTGATCCCGCCGATGGCCGGCGCCCTGCTGAAGAACGAGCAGGACGTGCACCTGTTCGAGCGCCTGGCCTTCATCGCCAAGCGCGACCGGAAGAACTGAGGCCGGCATTCATGCCCGCGTCATCCCGGCCTTGAGCCGGGATCCATTCCGCAAGCGGTGCGGCGCCGCAAGGCCGGCGGAATGGGTCCCCGGGTCAAGCCCGGGGACGACGGCAAGCCCTCGACAAGAAACCGCCCCCGCAGGAGAGAGCGCCATGTTCGTCAATTTCTTCCTGGAGCTGCGCGCCGCGCAGGTGCCCGCATCCCTGCGGGAATACCTGACCCTGCTGGAGGCGACGGAGAAGGGCCTCGCCGAATATTCGGTGGAGGATTTCTACTATCTCTCCCGCGCCTGCCTGGTGAAGGACGAGCGCAACCTGGACAAGTTCGACCGGGTGTTCGGCAAGTGCTTCAACGGGCTGGAGTTCGGCGCCGAGGAGGTCACCGCCGAGATCCCCGAGGAATGGCTCCGCAAGATGGCGGAGAAGTACCTGACCGAGGAGGAGAAGGCGGAGATCGAGGCGCTGGGCGGCTGGGAAAAGCTGATGGAGACGCTGAAGAAGCGGCTCGAGGAGCAGAAGGGGCGCCACCAGGGCGGCTCGAAGTGGATCGGCACCGCCGGCACCTCCCCCTTCGGCGCCTATGGCTACAACCCGGAAGGCATCCGCATCGGCCAGGACAAGAGCCGCCACCGCCGGGCGGTGAAGGTCTGGGACAAGCGGGAGTTCAAGAATCTCGACGATTCCGTCGAGCTGGGCACCCGCAACATCAAGATGGCGCTGCGCCGGCTGCGCCAGTTCGCCCGCTCCGGCGCGGACATGGAACTGGACCTGCCCAACACCATCAAGGCGACGGCGAACAATGCCGGCTATCTGGACCTGAAGATGGTGCCGGAGCGGCACAACGCGGTGAAGGTGCTGATCCTGTTCGATATCGGCGGCTCGATGGACGACCATGTCCGCACCTGCGAGGAGCTGTTCTCCGCCGTCCGCACCGAGTTCAAGCACCTGGAATACTATTACTTCCACAACTGCGTGTACGAGAAGCTGTGGAAGGACAATCGCCGCCGCCATTCGGAATTCCTGCCGACCTGGGACGTGCTGCACACCTATGCCGCCGACTACAAGCTGATCTTCGTCGGCGACGCCTCGATGAGCCCCTACGAGATCGTCTATCCCGGCGGCAGCGTGGAGCATTGGAACGAGGAGGCCGGGCAGGTCTGGATGGAGCGGATGCTGGGCATCTACTCCAAGGCGGCCTGGATCAACCCGGTGGCGGAGAAGTACTGGGAATACACCCCCTCCATCCAGATCATGCGGCAGCTGATGAACGACCGCATGTACCCGCTGACCCTGGAGGGGCTGGACAATGCGATGCGGGAACTGACCCGCTAGGAGAGAGTGGCGATCATGCGGCGGACGGCAATCCTGGCGGCGGCCCTGGCGGCCGCCCTGCCCTTCCTTGCGCTTGAAGCAGGCGCAGCGGAGAGCGACGACAAGGACAAGGGCCCCTCCTTCGGCCCCGACTGCACCGAGCTGCAGAGCGACTACAAGGTGACCGAGGGCAAGGCGGAATACGATTTCGTCACGCCGAAGAGCGGCGACCCGAAGATCGACACGCAGCTCGCCGCCTTCGTCCGCGGCCTGCGCGAGGCCGCGGTGAAGGAGGGCACGGAGAACCCGCCGCCGCCCGACAGCTCGATCCAGCAATACACCTTCATGCTGTCCTGCTGGGTGCCCCGCAACGGGCCGGAGATCGCCTCCTACATCTTCGTCGACTACCAGTATACCGGCGGCGCGCACGGCATCTCCGCCTTCCATACCAAGAGCTACGGCAAGGACGACAACGAGGAACTCGCCCTGGCCGACCTGTTCGCCGACATGGACAAGGCCCTGCCGGTCCTGTCGGAAGGCGCCATCGCGGCGCTGAAGACAAACCTGGGCGAGGCGGCCGACGCCGACTGGATCGCCAAGGGCGCCGGCCCGACGGCGGAGAACTTCCGGAACTTCGCCATCGGCGAGGATTCCCTGATCCTGCTGTTCGACCAGTACCAGGTCGGCGCCGGCTATATCGGCCTGCAGGAGGTGAAGCTGCCTTTCGCCAGCCTGGACGGGCTCTGGTCGGAGAAGGCGAGGACCTTGCTGGGCCGCAGCTGAGGCCGCGCGGGCGGTCAACCGGATCATTGGCGTCATGCGCGGGCTTGTCCCGCGCATCCATCGCGCCGCGCCTCAATAGAACCCGACTTTCATAGAGAAGCCGCAGGATGGGCGCGCGGATCAAGCCCGCGCGCGACGCACAAGAAGAAGACCGGCGCCCGAATTCCCTCCCCTGTCATGTCGGAGGCAGACGCCGCCATGCGTCGTTCCGGCGACACGAAACAGACAGCCGGGAGCAGGCCATGCCCAACACGATCCGCCTCCACCGAATCTTCGCCGCGAAGCCCGAGAAGCTCTACCGCGCCTTCGTCGAGCCGGATGCGATGGCGAGCTGGCTGCCGCCCTACGGCTTCCTCTGCACCGTGCACCAACTGGAGCCGAAGGTCGGCGGCCGGCACCGGATGTCCTTCCGGAATTTCACCACCGGCGAAAGCCATGCCTTCGGCGGCACGTTTCTGGAACTCGTCCCCGACGAGCGCCTCGTCTACACGGACCGGTTCGACGACCCGAACCTGCCGGGCGAGATGACGGTCACGGTGACCCTGAAAGCGGTATCGGTCGGCACCGAGGTGCAGATCGAGCAACAGGGCATCCCCGACCTGATTCCGGTCGAGGCCTGTCATCTGGGCTGGCAGGATTCCCTGCAGAAACTCGCCCTGCTCGTGACACCGGAGATCCCGTAGGGCGGGACCGTTCTCAGGCGGCGGCGCGGCGCCACAGCGCAGTCGTCACGCCCGCGGCGACCAGCAGGCTGCCGCCGACCCGGTTGACGGCGCGCTGCACGGCGGGACGCCGGATCGCACGGCGGGCGGCCGAGGCCAGCAGCGCGAAGCCCAGCGCGTTCAGGGTGGCGAGGCCGACGAAGGTCGCCTCCATGATCGCGAATTGCGGCAGCAGCGGCCGCCCCGCCTCCAGGAACTGCGGCAGGAAGGCGACGAAGAAGACGATGCCCTTCGGGTTCAGCGCGGTGACGACGAAGGCATGGCCGAACATCCGGCGCCGGTTGAAGTCCGGCAGCGCCTGTTGTGCCGGATCGCCCGTCGGCGCGCGCCACAGCTTGATGCCGAGCCAGATCAGGTAGGCCGCGCCGAGCCATTTCAGCACGGTGAACAGCAGGGCCGAGGCGGCGAGCAGGGCCCCAAGCCCGGCCAGCGAAACGGTCATCGCGACGAAGTCGCCGAGCGCCACGCCGGCCACGACGGACAGCGCCGCGCGGCGGCCATGGGCCAGCGCATAGGACACGACCAGCAGGACGGTGGGCCCGGGCAGCACCAGCAATGCGCTGGCGGCCAGCGCGAATGCCAGCCAGAGATCGAAAGACATGGGACCGCTCCTGACCCCGGGAATGGGTGTCGTTATGGATCTGGAAGCGGCCAGTGATCCACAGCCCGGCCGGACCCGCAAGGCCCGGCCGGGCAGAAGGAATGAACGGGGTCAGGGCCCCGGAATCAGTCCCAGTGCGGCAGCTTCTCCAGCTGCTCGTTCGTCAGTTGCGTCGCCAGGCGGCCGTCGCGCAGGGCGATCTGGTCCAGACCCAGGATCACCTCACGGTCGCCGATGCCCAGGAAGCCGCCGACTTCCGTGGAGATCGCGACGATCTGGCCGTCCGCGCCGGACAGGATGTCGTCGACTGTGCCGATCACCTCGCCCTGCGCGTTGACGATCTCCATCCCCTCGACCTGGCCCACCCGCAGCTCGATGCCGGGCACGGTCAGGTCGTCGTTCTCGACTTCCAGATAGCGCACTGCGCTGCTGCCGGGATCCGCCGCGATCGCCTGGCCGGTGAAGAGCATCGCCGTCGCCAGGATTGCCATCGTCAGGCCCGGACGGGCTGTCGGTCCATCGTTCCGCATCTTTCTGCCTCCTTACTGTTTGCGCGACGACAACACGCAAGCGAGGCGGAAGGTTGCGCGGTGCGGTCCTGCCGCCGGATCAGGCGTCGGGCGGCAGCACCGCCGCGTCATGGCCGAAGATCGGCGCGATCGCCTTGAACGACCAGTCGGTGGAGCCCTGCGCCATTTCCGAATCGCGGGCGGCCTGTGCCGGACCGTCGGGCAGGTGGAAACGCTGCTTGTTGGTCGTCGCCAGGCCCTGGACGTGGCTGGTCCGCGGCAGGCGGATCCGTTCGTAGCGCTGCAGTGCCGCCGGCACATCGTCCGGCGCCGCGGCCAGGCAGGCGGCGAGGCAGGCGCCGTCCTCGATCGCCTGCGCCGCGCCCTGCGCGATGAAGGGCAGCATGGCATGGCAGGAATCGCCCAGCAGGGTGACCCGCCCATGGCTCCACCGGGCCATCGGCGGATGGTCGAACAGGCCCCAGACGAAGGTCTCGTCCACCGAGCCGATGATCTCCCGCACCACCGGGTGCCAGCCCTCGAAGGCGGCCAGCACGTCGGCCACCGCGCCGGGTTCGGTCCAGGATTCCGCGGTCCAGGTGTCGCGGTCGATCACCGAGACGAAGTTGAACAGGGCGCCGCCGCGCACATAGTAGTGGACGAAATGATTGCCCGGGCCGAGCCAGGCCACCGCCTCCACCGGCAGGTCGAGATGCGCCAGCCGTTCCGCCGGCACCAGGCCGCGATAGGCGATGCAGCCGGTGAATTGCGGCCGGTCCCGGTCGAACAAAGCCGCCCGCACCGCCGAGCGGATGCCGTCGGCGCCGACCACCGCATCCGCCGCGACGGTCGTGCCGTCGGCGAACCGCGCCTCGGCCCGGTCGTCATGGGTCGCGACCGCGGTCAGCCGGTGGCCCAGATGCAGCCGCTCCGGCGGCAGCTGCGCGGCCAGAGCCGCCAGCAGGTCGGCACGGTGGACATGGTAGTAGGGCGCGCCGAAGGCCGCGACGGCGGCACCGCCCAGGTCGGTGCGCAACAGGGTGCGGCCGTCGTCCCAGCGGCGCTGATGCCAGTGGCCGGGCCGCACGCCGATCTGCGCCAGGGCCGGCGCCAGGCCGATGCGATGCAGGATGCGCGACGCGTTCGGCGCCACCTGGATGCCGGCGCCGACTTCCCTCAGGTCCGCCGCCTGCTCGTAGACATGCGCGTCGATGCCCGCGTCCAGCAGCGACAGCGCCGCCGCCAGGCCGCCGATGCCGCCGCCGATCACCGCTACCGACAGATCCCGAACCGTCACCTTGCCGTCCTCCGCCCACGGGTGCCGGCCGGCATCGAAGCCGGCCGCCGCAGACGGTAGCGTCCGCATTCGCCCGACGGCAACCGGCAGGCCCTGCCGGGGGCGGCATCCGGCGTGAGGGCCGAAGCGTCACCCGTGCCGCTCAGGCGGCGCTGCGGCCGCCCGTCGCCCGGTCCGGGATCTGCGCGACCGCATTCGGCAGGCGCGGGTCCGGTCGCGGTACCAGGACATGGATGTCGGCGGCTGCCGGCGCCATGTCGAGACGCGGCCGGAACCGCTCCGGCTGGCGCGCCGCCTCGCGGATGGCCGCGCGGGACAGGCCGATATCGTGCAGCAGGCGGTCGTCCAGGGCGTTCAGCTGGCGCATCGTGGCTGCCCGGCGGTACAGCCCGTGCAGCGACCGCCAGGGTCGGGCCACAACGGCCAGGACCGCTCCTGCGGCCGCGGCAAGTCGGTCCATCGTCTCCGACATGGCGGCGACCCGCGCCTCGTTGTGGCCGCGCTGGATCTCCCGGAAGCGCGCGTCGCTGCTCAGCCAGTAGTAATAGGGTCCCATCTCTTTTCTCTCCCGATGCGGGGCGCGGATAAGAATTTCTGTATGCCTGTCCGCGTCACGAGATTGCGATTCCGTTCGACAACCGGGAGAATGGTGTTGAGAACCGGTCGCGACAAACGACTTATCCTGCCGTGACAGGTTAGGAAATCTAATGCGACGGCCGACCCGGTGCCGGCCGTCGCCGCGAAAGGAGCCGGCCATGCCGCGCCGCCTGCCGCCGCTGACTGCATTGCGGGCCTTCGAGGCCGCCGCCCGCCATCTGAGCTTCAAGGATGCCGCCGACGAACTTGGCGTGACCCCGGCCGCCATCAGCCAGCAGGTGAAGCTGCTGGAGGAGCATGTCGGCGCGGCGCTGTTCCGGCGGCTGACCCGCGCCCTGGTCCTGACGGAGACGGCGCAGCTGGCCCTGCCCGCCCTGCGCACCGGTTTCGACCATCTGGCCGATGCCGCGGAGATCCTGTCCAGCGACACGCGGCAGAGCGTGCTGACCGTCAGCGTCGCGCCGTCCTTCGGTGCGAAATGGCTGGTGCCGCGGCTGTCCCGCTTCCAGGCCGCGCATCCCGATATCGACGTGCTGATCGACGCCGCAGACCGGCTGGTGGATTTCGAGCGCGACACCGTGGACATGGCGCTGCGCTTCGGCCCCGGCGGCTATCCGGGCCTGGTGGTGGAACGGCTGTTCGCCGACCGGCTGTTCCCGGTCTGCAGCCCGGCCCTGCTGCAGGGGGCGCATCCGCTGCGGCTGCCCGCGGACCTGCGGCACCACCACCTGATCCACTACCAGAAGCCGCAATTGAGCGATGCCGACCCGGCCTGGGCGATGTGGCTGCGTGCGGCCGGCGTCGAGGGGGTCGACGGCACGCGGGGGCCGCGCTTCTCCGCCCATACCCTGGCGCTGGAGGCGGCGGTCGCCGGCCAGGGCGTGGCGCTGGTGGAGAGCAGCCTGGTGGAGGACGACCTGGCCTCCGGGCGGCTGGTCCGCCCCTTCGCCGAGGTCGCGCAGATGGAGACGGAATTTTCCTACAACATCGTCTATCCGCAGGCGCGCGCGCAGCAGCCCAAGATCCGGCATTTCCGCGACTGGGTGCTGGCGGAGGCGCAGAGGTTCCTGGACGTGCAGGCGCGTCCCAGGGATGCGGGCATGGCGGAAGGCGATGCGGATGACCGGCTGGGCAACGCCGCGGAATAGGGGAATGACCGAACAGGAGGGTCGTTGCCGCCGCGACCGGGGCTCTCCTACAGTCATGCACGGCCAGCCGGCAGAAGACCGGCGCCGGGGCTCTTCGACGGGGCCGCCGATGGGGAGGGTTGGATGTACGACTATGTCATCGTGGGGGCCGGCTCGGCCGGCTGCGTGCTCGCCGCGCGGCTGACCGAGGATCCGCAGATCCGCGTCTGCCTGCTGGAGGCCGGGCCGCGGGACCGCGACCCGAAGATCCACATGCCGGCGGGCTTTGCGCAGCTGGTGGAGTCGGAGGTGAACTGGCAGTTCGAGACGGTGCCGCAACCGCATTGCGACGGCCGCACCATGTTCCAGCCGCGCGGCCGCACCCTGGGCGGCTCCAGCTCGATCAACGCGCAGGTCTATGTCCGCGGCCATCGCCTGGACTACGACCTGTGGCGGCAGATGGGCAATCGCGGCTGGGGCTATGACGACGTACTGCCCTATTTCCGCAGGGCGGAAGGCAATGTCCGCGGCGCCGGCCCGCTGCACGGCGCCGATGGCCCGCTGGGCGTGGCGGAGCAGACCGGCCCGCTGGAGCTGTCGCTGCGCTTCGTGCAGGCCTGCACCGAGGCCGGCATCCCGGCGAACGCCGATTTCAACGGCGCGGAGCAGGAAGGCGCCGGGCTGTACCAGGTGACCCATCGCCGTGCCCGCCGCTGCAGCACGGCCGTGGCCTATCTGCATCCGGCAATGCGGCGGCCGAACCTGACCGTGATGACCGGGGCAAGGGCGCTGCGCATCCTGGTCGAGCAGGGCCGCGCCACCGGGGTGGAATATGACCGCGGCGGCGTCGCGCAGGTGCGGGCGGAGCGCGAGGTGCTGCTCTGCGCCGGCGCCTTCCAGTCGCCGCAGCTTCTGCTGCTGTCGGGCATCGGCCCGGCCGAGGGGATCGCCGCGCATGGCATCGCCGTGCGCCACGACCTGCCGGGGGTGGGCCGGAACCTGCAGGACCATGTCAATGTCGACGTCCACCGCCTCGCCACCGGGGGCCGCACCTATGACGGGCTGACCAGGCCCTGGCCGATGCTGCGCACCGCCCTGCAGTACTACACCCGGCGCAGCGGGCCCGGCGCCTCGGTGCTGGCGGAGGGCGGCGCCTTCGTGCGCACCGACCCGGCGCTGGCGGCGCCGGACGTGCAGTTCCACTTCATCCCCGCCATCGTCATCGACCATGGCCGGGTGAAGCATCCCGGCCGCGGCGTCTCCCTGCATGTCTGCGCCCTGCGGCCGGAGAGCCGCGGCGAGGTGCGGTTGGCCAGCGCCGACCCGCTGGCACCGCCGGCGATCGACCCGAACTACCTGGCCGAGCGGCAGGACCTGGAGACCCTTGTGCGGGGCCTGCGCAAGGCGCAGGAGGTGCTGGCGGCGCCGTCATTCGCCGGCCTCCTGGGCGAGGAGTTCGCCCCCGGCCCCGGCCTGTCGGACGCCGACCTGCAGGCCTATTGCCGGCGCACGGCGGAAACCATCTACCACCCGGTCGGCACCTGCCGGATGGGCAGCGATCCGCTCGCCGTCGTCGACGACGAGCTGCGGCTGCACGGGCTGGACGGGCTGCGGGTGGTCGATGCCTCCGTGATGCCGTCCATCGTCGGCGGCAATACCAACGCGCCGGTGATCATGATCGCGGAGAAGGCGGCGGACCTGATCCGCGGCAGGGCCATGGCGGCGGCGGACGCGGCCTGAGGCCGCAACGGAGTCTGTCAGCGGAAATTGCGGCCGTCGGGAAAATCGACCTTCACCGGCGGGCTGCCCGCATCCGGGCCCGGCCGAGCCGGGGCCAGCACCTCCGGCGGGCGTGCGGGATGGCGCTTCTGGCGGCTGCGCAGCGCGGCGACGACCTTGGCATTGGGTGGACGCCGCGGCTCGTCGGCCCGCGCCATCGCCCCATCGAAGCCCGTCATGTCGAAGCGGGCCATGTCGCCCGCCCGCGGCGCCGTCTCGTCCGCCGGCGGTGCCGGGCCGTCCAGCTCCGCCAGCCAGGCCAGGCGGTCGGAGAGGTCCTGCAGCTGGTCGGCGATGACGTGGATCACCAGCCCCTCGCGTTGCAGCCTGCCGCGCACCAGCAGCAGCCGCGCGCCCATCACGTCGCGGCGGAAGCGTTCGAACATGGCCGGCCAGATCACCACGTTGGCCACCCCGGTTTCGTCCTCCAGGGTGGCGAAGATCACGCCGCTGGCGGTGCCCGGCCGCTGCCGCACCAGCACCAGCCCGGCCACCGCGACGCGGGATTCGTCCTTCGCCTGCGCCAGCCAGGAGGCGGGCTTCAGGTCGGGGATGCTGCCGCCGGCCCCGCCCAGCACCGGCCGCAGCAGCTGCATCGGATGCGCCTTCAACGACAGCCGCAGCTGCGCATAGTCGTGCAGCACATGCTCCCCCAGCGCCATCGGCGGCAGCGCCACCTCCGGCTCCGCGCCGCCGTCCAGCGCCGGGCGGTTGCTGCCGCGGCCGCCCGGCGCCGCCCGCTCCGCCGCCTCGGCATGGGCGAACAGCGGCAGCGGCCCCTCCCGCAGCGCCGCCGCCTGCCATTCCGCGCGGCGGCGGTCCAGGCCGACGGAGCGGAAGGCGTCGGCGGCGGCCAGGCCCTGCAGTGCCTGGGGGCCGAGCCCGCTGCGGCGATGCAGGTCCGCCATGTCGCGGAACGGGCCGTCCCGGCGGGCGGCGATCAGGCGGGCGATGTCGATCTCCCGCGCACCCTTCACCTGGCGGAAGCCGAGCCGCAGCGCGGCCCCGTCCGCCGGCAGCGGACCGTCGCCTTTTCCTGGCCCCCGTGAACTGCCGAGAGCTTCCAGGGTGCAGTCCCAGCCGCTGTGGTTGACGTCGACGGGGCGCACCTGCACGCCATGGTCGCGGGCGTCCCGCACCAGCTGCGCCGGGGCGTAGAAGCCCATCGGCTGGGCGTTCAGGATCGCGCAGGCGAAGACCGCCGGATAGTGCCGCTTCAGCCAGGCGGAGACATAGACCAGCAGCGCGAAGCTGGCGGCATGGCTTTCCGGGAAGCCGTATTCGCCGAAGCCCTCGATCTGCTGGAAGCAGCGCTCGGCGAAGTCGCGCTCATAGCCGCGCGCCACCATCCCCTCCACCAGCTTGCGCTGGAACTCGTGGATCGTGCCGACCTTGCGGAAGGTCGCCATGGCGCGGCGCAGCCGGTCGGCTTCCGACGGCGTGAAGCCGGCGGCGACGATGGCGATCTTCATCGCCTGCTCCTGGAACAGCGGCACGCCCAGGGTCTTGCCCAGCACCGCCTCCAGCGCCTTGGAGGGATAGGTCACCCGTTCCTCGCCGTGGCGGCGGCGCAGATAGGGATGCACCATGTCGCCCTGGATCGGCCCGGGGCGGACGATCGCCACCTCGATCACCAGGTCGTAGAAGTTGCGCGGCTTCAGCCGCGGCAGCATGGTCATCTGCGCCCGGCTCTCCACCTGGAAGACGCCGATGGAATCCGCCCGGCAGAGCATGTCGTAGACCCGCGGGTCGTCGGGCGGCAGGCTCGCCAGGTCCAGCCGGCGGCCGTGATGGGCGGCGATCAGGTCGAAGGCCTTGGCGATGCAGGTCAGCATGCCCAGCGCCAGCACGTCGATCTTCAGCATGCCGACCGCGTCCAGGTCGTCCTTGTCCCATTCGATGACGGTGCGGTCCGCCATCGCCGCATTCTCGATCGGCACCATCTCCGACAGCGGGCCGGCGGTGATCACGAAGCCGCCGACATGCTGCGACAGGTGGCGGGGAAAGCCGGTCAGGTCCTGCGCCAGGCGGATCGCGGTGGCCAGCAGCGGGTCCGACGGGTCCAGCCCGCCCTGGCGAATGTGATCCTCCTCCACCCCCTCGCGGCCGAAGCCCCAGACGGTGCGCGCCAGCACGCCGACCGCGTCCTGCGACAGGCCCAGCGCCTTGCCCACGTCGCGGATCGCGCTGCGGCCGCGATAGCAGATCACCGTCGCCGCCAGGGCGGCGCGGTCGCGGCCGTACTTTTCGTAGATGTACTGGATCACCTCCTCGCGGCGCTCATGCTCGAAATCGACGTCGATGTCCGGCGGCTCGTTGCGCTCGGCAGAGACGAAGCGCTCGAACAGCAGGTCGACCGCGTCCGGGTCGACCGCGGTGATGCCCAGGCAGTAGCAGACCGCGGAATTGGCCGCCGAGCCGCGGCCCTGGCAGAGGATGCCGCGCGAGCGCGCGAAGCGCACGATGTCGTGCACGGTCAGGAAATAGGGCGCGTAGTTCAGGCTGCCGATCAGGGTCAGCTCGTGCGCCAGCACCCGGCGGATCTTCTGCGGCACGCCGTCGGGATAGCGCGCCCGCGCCCCCTCCCAGGTCAGCCGCTGCAGCGCCGCCTGCGGCGGCTCGCCCGCCGGCCCCGCCTCGCGCGGATATTCGTAGGCCAGTTCGTCCAGGGAGAAGCGGCAGCTGTCCGCCACCGCGCAGGTCCGCGCCACGGCATCCGGATGATTGCGGAACAGGGCCGCCATCTCCGCCGCCGGCTTCAGGTGGCGTTCGGCATTGGCGAACAGGCGGCGGCCGGCTTCGGCCAGGGTGCAGCCCTCGCGGATGCAGGTCAGCACGTCCTGCAGCGGCCGCCGGCCGGGGCTGTGATAGTGCACGTCGTTGCCCGCGACCAGGTCCAGGCCGCTCTCCGCCGCCCATGCGGCGGCGCGCGCCAGCCGCCGGGCATCGTCGCCGCGATACAGGTTGTGCGCCAGCAGCCAGGCGGTGTCCCCGCAGGCCGCCTTCACCGCCTGCAGGTGGCGGCGCAGCGCATCCTCCGCCATTTCCGTCCCGCACGCGTCCGCCCCACCTTCTTCGGGCAGCAAAGCGAGCACCGCCTGGCCCGCGGCATGGTCCAGGAAGTCGGCGAAGGCCAGGTCGCATGCGCCCTTCTCCGCCCGGCGCTTGCCCAGGGTCAGCAGGCGGCAGAGCCGGGCATAGGCGGCCCGGTCGGTGGGCAGGCAGAGCAGGTCCGGCGCGTCGCGGAACACCAGCCGCGCGCCGGGCAGGAAGCGGATGCCGTGGCTCTTCGCCGCCGCATGGGCGCGCACCACCCCGGCCAGGCTGTTGCGGTCGGTCAGCGCGATGGCGCGATGGCCGAGCGACGCCGCGGCGACGACCAGCTCCTCCGGATGGGAGGCGCCGCGCAGGAAGCTGAAATTGCTGGTGACCTGCAGCTCCGCATAGGGCGGCGGCCCGCCGGCCGGCGCGGCGATCTCAGGTACAGAGGCCATGCAGGAACCAGTCGTCATCCGTCCCCTGCACCGCGCCCCCCTGCACAACGTCCCCCTGCGCTGGGCAGAGGCGGAACAGCCAGAAGCGCCGCCCCTCCGCATCCTCCACCCGGTAATAGTCGCGGGCCGGCGGCAGCGGCGCCTCGGTCGCGCTCAGCGCCTGCCACCAGGGCGGGGCGATGCGCTCCGGCCCTTCCGCCGCCACCACCCGGTGCAGCACCCGCCGCCAGCGGAACAGGAGCGGCGGCGCATCCCCGGCGCCGGCAGCCTCCACCGCGACCGGCTCCGGCCGCGGCAGCAGGCTGACCGGCCGCGGCGGCCCGGCAGGGTCCCACGCCATGGCCCCGCTGCCCGCCGGGCTGCGGCTGCCCGCCGCCTCCAGCGCCGGCAGGTGCCGTTCCGCCAGTTCCGGCAGATGCGCCTCCACCGCCAGCAGGCGGCGCACCTGCGCCGCGCCGAGCCGCACCGTCAGCCGGTCCAGGAGCGGCGCCAGCCCGGCCTCGATGCCATGCGCCCGTCCCTGCAAGGCCGCCCGTCCCTGCGGGGCCGCCCGTCCCTGCGGGGCCGCATGGCCGCCGGCGACGGCCGGGACCGGTCCGCCCGAAGCAGGCCCCTCTGAAACAGGTTCGGGGGGCGCCAGCGCCGCCGCCGGCGCGCCGGCCTGCTCCGCCGGCAGCCATTCGGTGACCGGCGCCGCCAGGATCATCACGTCGATGCCGAAACCGGGGGCCGCCTCCCCCAGCCGCTCCGCGAACAGCCGCATCAGATGGCCGGGGTCGCGGACCGGGCGGGCGGTGCCGATCTGCAGGTCCTGGCTGTCGCCGTCGCTGCGGTAGAGGGTCAGGGTGAGCCGGCGGGCACCGCGGCCGTCCCGCTCCAGCCGGGCGCAAAGGGCCTGCAGCAGGCGCAGGCAGCCGGCATCCAGGTCGCCGCGCAGGGCCACCGGCTCCGGAAAGGTCAGCCGCACCCGCCAGTCCGGCACCGGCATGGCGGGGGAGAGCGGCCGCTCCGCCCGCGCCAGGGCGGCATCCAGCCGCTCCAGCAGGTCGGCGCCGAAGCGGCGCGCCAGGCTGGCCCGCGGCAGGCCGATCAGGTCGCCGATGCGGCGCAGGCCGACCCGGTTCAGCGCCTCCAGCCGCGCCGGCTCCAGCCGCAGCGCCGCCAGCGGCAGGGGCCGCAGCGGCGCCTCCCGCTCCCCCGGCGGGGCGATCAGGATGCCCTCCTCCTCCGGCACCTCGGCGGAGCCCCGGCCGGCTTCCTGCGCAGCCCCTGCTTCCTGGGCGGCGAAGCGGGCCAGCGCCCAGGCGGCGGCGGCGCTGTCAGCAATCGCCAGGCGCACCGCCAGGCCGCGCGCGCGCAGCCGCCCGGCCAGGTCGCAGGCCATCGCCGCCTCGCCGCCGAACAGATGGGCGCAGCCGCTGATGTCCATGCGCACCCCGTCCGGCCCGTCCGCCGCCACCCAGGGGCTGTAGCGGCCGCACCAGCGCACCAGCCGCTGCAGCGCCGCATCGTCGGCGGCGCGGTCGGCCTCCCGGCAGCGCAGGTCCGGCAGCAGGGCGCGGGCATCCGCCGCCGTCATCCCCGGCCGCAGCCCCAGCGCGGCGGCACGGCGGTCCACGGCGAACAGCCGCACCCCGCCCTGCACATTCTCCGTCAGGGCCCAGGCTGAGCCTGGCTTCCCGTCATCCGGGGGCGACAGGCGGTCGGTGGGCCAGTAGGGCAGCCAGAGGGCGAGAAAGCGCTTCATGACGGGACCTCCAGAACGGACCGGAACGCGAGAATAAGAACATAATAGGAACATTCTTGCCGCCGACACAAGCGGAACCGGCACCCCCTGCGGATCGTTCTCATCCAACCCACAGCGAACCGGCCATCCCGGCCAACCGGACTCCGGCAGCCCGGTGGGGGACGGACCAACGAACAAGGAGAGGCACAGCGGAGCGAGAATGATCGAGCAAGCGAACGAAGCCAGCGCAAGTACCGCAACCGGCCCTGCCAGCGGGGCCGGCACGGGCGGCGGAGCCCGCACGGGGATTGCGGGGCTCGACGGCATCATGTGCGGCGGCCTTGCGCGCGGCAGCCTGTTCCTGGTCGAGGGCGAACCCGGCGCCGGCAAGACGACCGTGGCGCTGCAGTTCCTGCTTGAAGGCGCGCGCCAGGGCGAACGCGGCCTCTACATCACCCTGTCGGAAACCGCACGGGAGCTCCGCCAGGGCGCCGCATCGCATGGCTGGACCCTGGGCGAGGAGATCGAGATCTTCGAGCTGATCCCGCCGGAAAGCCTGCTCGACGAGGACCAGCAGCAGAGCCTGCTCTATTCCTCCGACCTGGAACTGGGCGAGACCACCAAGCAGATCTTCGGCGCGGTGGAGCGGGTGAAGCCCCGGCGGGTGGTGCTGGACAGCCTGTCGGAAATCCGCCTGCTGGCGCAGAGCTCACTGCGCTACCGGCGCCAGATCCTGGCGATCAAGCACTATTTCACCCGCCACGATGCCACGGTGCTGCTGCTCGACGACCTGACGGCGGAAGCCGCGGACAAGACCGTGCACAGCGTCACGCAGGGGGTGATCCGGCTGGAGGAGATGGCGCCCGACTACGGCGCCGAGCGGCGCCGCGTGCGGATCTTGAAATATCGCGGCCGCAAGTATCGCGGCGGCTATCACGACTTCATCATCACCACCGGCGGGATCAACGTCTTTCCCCGTCTGGTGGCGGCGGAACATCGCGGCGGCCGCCGGCGCGGCCGCATCACCTCCGGCATCGCCGCGCTGGACGCCCTGCTCGGCGGCGGGCTGGAGGCCGGCTCCAGCACCCTGGTCCTGGGCCCGGCCGGCACCGGCAAGACCCTGATCTCGCTGACCTTCGCGCTCGCCGCGATCGCCCGCGGCGAAAAGGCGGCGATGTTCGTCTTCGACGAGGAGCTGGGCCTGCTGATCGACCGGATGCGGGGCATGGGCATCGACCTGGCGGCCCTGCAGCGCGACGGCGCCCTGTTCCTGGAGCAGGTCGACGCCGCCGAACTCTCGCCCGGCGAATTCGCGCACCGGGTGCGCAGCGCGGTCGACGCGCGGGACATCAAGACCGTCGTGATCGACAGCCTGAACGGCTATCAGGCGGCGATGCCGGCGGAGAATTCCCTGATCCTGCACATGCACGAACTGCTGCAATACCTGAACCGGCAGGGGGCGGCGACCTTCATCACCGTCGCGCAGCACGGCCTGGTGGGCGACATGGCGGCGCCGGTCGACGTCACCTACATGGCGGATTCCGTCATCCTGCTCCGCTATTTCGAGGCGGCGGGGAAGGTCCGGCGTGCGATATCGGTGATCAAGAAGCGCTCCGGCACGCACGAAACCACGATCCGCGAGTTCCGTATCGACCCGGCCGGCCTGTCGGTGGGCGAGCCGCTGCATGCTTTCCAGGGCGTGCTGCGTGGCGTGCCGACCTATGCAGGAACGGAAATGCCGCTGCTCTCGGACGCCGAAACGTGAGCGGCGTCGATCCGCTTTCCGAACGGGTGCTGATCCTGGCACCACAGGGGCGGGACGCGCAGATCGCGGCGATGATCCTGACCGAGGCCGGCTTTCCGGCGGACATCCGCGGCACCCTGCCGGAGCTGTCGCGGGAACTGGCAAAGGGTGCCGGCCTTGCCATCATCACCGACGAGGCCGTGCGCCACGCGGACCTGCGGCCGCTGGCCGCCGTCCTGGGCGAACAGCCCTCCTGGTCGGACCTGCCGATCGTCCTGATCACCCATCGCGGCGGCGGAACGGAGCGCAACCCGGCCGCGGCACGGCTGGCGGAAGTGCTGGGCAATGTCACCTTCCTGGAGCGCCCCTTCCACCCCACCACCCTGGCCAGCGTGGTGCGCACCGCCCTGCGCGGCCGCCGCCGCCAGTACCAGGCGCGCAGCCAGCTGGAGGCGCTGCGCGAGGGCGAGCAACGGCTGCAGACCGCCCTCTGGGCCGGCCATCTGGGCTCCTGGATGCTCGACCTGGACGGCGGCACCCTCTGGACCTCGGAAACCTGCCGCGCCCATTTCGGCCGCGCCCCGGAGGCGGAACTGAGCTTCGCCGCCTTCCGCGGCGCCGCCCATCCGGAGGACCGGGAGCGCCTGCGAACCACCTTCGCCCGCTGCAAGCGCAGCGGCAGCGACCTGGCCATCGAGTACCGGATTCTCTGGCCCGACCGCAGCATCCACTGGGTCGACCTGCGGGCCCGGGCCGTGCGCAGCGCGGACCGCGAGGTCGCACAGTTCGTCGGCGTGTCGTCCGACATCACCTTCCGCAAGGTGGCGGAACTGGAACGCGAGCGGCTGCTGGAGGCCCTTGCCGCGGAACGGGCCGCGCTTTCCGACCTGACCGGCACCCTGGAGGAGCGGGTGCGGCAGCGGACCGACGAACTGATGGCCGAGGTCGCCGCGAAGGAAAAGGCCCAGGAACAGCTGATCCAGGCGCAGAAGATGGAGAGCATCGGCCAGCTCACCGGCGGCGTGGCGCATGACTTCAACAACCTGCTCACTGCGGTGATCAGCAACCTGGAACTGCTGGGCAAGCGCCTGCCCGACGATACGCGGGCGCAGCGCCTGATCGACGGCGCAATGCAGGGCGCGCGGCGCGGCGCGGCGCTGACCCAGCGGATGCTGGCCTTCGCCCGGCAGCAGGACCTGCGGACGGTATCCGCCGACCTCGCCGAGCTGCTGGAAGGCATGCGCGACATGCTGGAGCGAACCCTGGGGCCGCAGATCGCACTGCAGATCGCCGTGCCTGCGGGGCTGCCGCCGGCCCGGGTCGACGCCAACCAGATCGAGCTGGCGATCCTGAACCTCGCGATCAACGCCCGCGACGCGATGCCGGAACGCGGCCGGATCGCCATCGCGGTCGACCGGCGCGCGCATGAACCCGGCAAGGGGCTGCCGGACTGCGACTATCTGTGCGTGACGGTCACCGACGACGGTGCGGGCATGGATGCCGCCACCCTGGCCCGCGCGGTCGAGCCGTTCTTCTCCACCAAGCCGACCGGCAAGGGCACCGGCCTGGGTCTGTCCATGGTGCATGGCCTGGCGGTGCAGCTGGGCGGGCTGCTGGAGCTGTCCAGCGAGGTCGGGCGCGGCACCGCCGCCACCCTCTGGCTGCCGGTGGCCACGGAACCGGTCGCGCGATCGCCGGTGCCGGCGGCGGATCCCGCACCGCGCCGCGCCGGTGCGCGGATCCTGGTGGTGGACGACGACCCGCTGATCGCCATGAGCACCGTGGACATGCTGGAGGATCTCGGCCATCAGGTGATCGAGGCGGAGTCAGCCACCCGCGCCCTGGAGATCCTCGCCGCCGGCGAGCGGGTCGACATGATCATGACCGACCATGCGATGCCTGGCATGACGGGGATGGAGCTGGCGGAGGTCGTCCGGCGCAGCCACCCGCAGCTGCCGATCCTCCTGGCCACCGGCTATGCCGATGCCCTGACCGAGGGCGAAGCCGACCTGCCACGCCTGTCGAAACCCTACCAGCAGTCAGAGCTGGAACGGGAGATCAGCCGCCTTCTGCCGCCGGAACAGGGAGAGCGCTGACACCGGCCCCGGGTCCTGGCGAACCTGATATCCTGCCGCCGGCAGAGCCGAGATGCAGGATATGGGGGTGCAGGAAATGGGATCGATCGATGTCGATGCGGAGGCACTGGAGGCCATGGCGGCCGGCGACCCGGACGAGCCGGTGGTCATGCTCAACCTGCTTCGCTACCGGGAGACGGCACAGGCGGGCCACGGGGTGGACGGTCTGAGCGGCCGCCAGGCCTACGAGGTCTACGGCCGGCGGTTCGCAGGCCTGCATCCGCGGTTCGGCGGCGAGCCGGTCTGGATGGGCCGGCCCGGCCGGTCCCTGATCGGGGACGAAGCCTGGGACCTGGTCATGCTTGTCCGCTATCCGACCCGGCGCCAGTTCGTCGACATGCTCAAGGACCCGGACTACCAGGCGATCGCACCGATCCGCGCTGCGGCCCTGGCGGACAGCCGGCTGATCGAGACAAGGCAGCTGCTGCCCCACGGCTGAGCGGCATGCGGTCGGACGCATCTGGCGGAGAGCGGCAGGACATGAATCGCGACGCATATGTAGCGGCCAACAGGGCCGCCTGGGACGCCACCGCGCCGCAGCACCGGGAGGCGGCGCGCTGGCAGGAGCTGGGCGCGGGCTTCGCGCGGCCCGGCTTCACCTGCCTGGACCCCGTGCTCGCCGGCCTGGTGGAACGGAGCGGCGGCGTGGCCGGCCGCGATATCGCCCATCTGTGCTGCAACAATGCCTGCGAGCTTCTCTCGCTGCGGAACATGGGCGCCGCGCGCTGCACCGGCTTCGACCAGTCCGCCGCCTTCCTCGGCCAGGGCCGCGAGCTGGCCCGCATCGCCGGGCAGGAGATCGAACTGGTGGCCGGCGATATCTACGCCCTGCCCGCGACCCATGACGGCGCCTACGACATCGTGCTGGTGACCTGCGGCGCGCTGGGCTGGATGCCCGACCTGGCGGCGTTCTTTGCGATCGCCGCGCGGCTGCTGCGCCCCGGTGGCGCCCTGCTGGTGGCGGAGCAGCATCCGGTGCTGGACATGTTCCTGCCGGACGCGGAGAGGCCGTTCGAGATCGCCGACCCCTATTTCGCAGACCGGCCCTATGCTGGCGAGGCGGCGATCGTCTATGACGGCGCGGCGCCGGCGAAGGTGCCGGTGAACTACTGGTTCACCCACCCGCTCTCCGCGGTCGTCACCGCCGCCCTGGATGCCGGCCTGCGGCTGGAGAGCCTGCAGGAATATCCGGTCAACATCTCGTCGGCGCAGTTCGACATCTACGAGCGCCCGAACGGCGCCAACATGCCGCTGAGCTACGCCATGGCGGCGCGGAAGGGACAGTAGGCGCTGGCGCACCGCTATCGCGCGGCGCGCAGGCTCTCGACATAGGCGCGCAGGTCGCGGATCTCCTGCCGGGTCAGGCTCATGTCCGGCATCGGCGGATGCGGGTCGGCCAGGAAGGCGTCCAGCCAGTCCAGCCCCTGCCCCTTGCCGGCGATCTGCTCGAAGGTCGGGCCGACATCGCCGCCGCTGGTCTGCGATCCGCGCACCACATGGCAGGCCGCGCACCAGCGCATCGCGATCCCGCGGCCGATATCGGCATCGCCGGGCTGCAGCTGCTCGGCCGCGGCCGGGGACGACGCGGCGCCCAGCAGGACACTTGCAGCGAAGACGGCGGCGGACAGGACCGGGGCCAAAGTCGGGCAGCGGAACCGCAGTGCGATCATCCTCCCTCTCCTTCCTTCTTCAGGCTCAGGACATAGGCGACGACATCGCGCAACGCCGCGCGGTCCAGCATGATGTTGGGCATCGTCGGGTGCGACGAGGTCATCCAGGCATAGAGCGCCATCTCCGTCATGCCCGGGGCATCGGCGACCGCCTGGAAGGGCGGCGCCTCCACCATCGGGGCGTACATTTCCCCCGGCTCCACGGCATGGCAGGAGGCACAGACATCGCGGGCGATTGCGGCTCCCGCCACGGGGTCGCCCTGCCCGTCCTGCGCGACGGCAGGACCGGACAGAAGGGCCGCGGCGACGCCACAGAGCAGGGCTGTGCGGCGGATCGGGCTTCGCGGAAAGCGCATGCTCACCTCCCGGGTCGAACCTTGATGCGCGGGATCGTAGCAGCGCCGCCCCAGGCTCAGCTACCCCAGGCTGCGCAGGGGGCGGGTGGCGTAGCGCCGCAGCTGCACGGCTGGCGAATGCGGCGGGTCAGGCGGCCTGTCGCCAGGCGATGAACATGCCGTCCAGCGCCGTCACCGGCGCCGGCGGCCGGGGCGCGGCGATCGCGACGCCGGCCAGGCCGGGCGCCCCCTGCCCCGACCCGGGGGCGAGGCGCGCCAGCTGCGCCGGCGTGGCAACGACCAGAACCTGCCCGCCGCAGCCGACCTCGACCCCTTCCTCGATCTCACGCACCCCGCCGCCGGTGAGGACCGCCAGCGCGGCGGCGTCTTCCGCCGGCTGCGCCGAGCGCAGATAGACCGCCTCCAGCGCCACGGCGCCGTTGGCATGCGCCTGGAAATGCTCCTTCCAGAAATGCTGCGGCGCCTTGTGCTGGCACAGGAAGAAGATGTTGCCGGGAAAGCCCGGCAGGGTCGTAAAGCCCAGGCTGAAGCCGACCGAAGCCTGGCTGCCGTCCGGCAGGGTGGTCTGGCGCTCGAATTCGAACGGGACAAAGGTCCGCACCCCGCGCGCCGCCAGCGCGTCCAGGTCGGCGCGGGCATCGGCCGTGGTCAGGGCCAGCATGGACAGGCCCGGGCCGTGCCGCAGGGCATCCCGGTTGTGCGCGCCGAAGCTGAAGCGCGGCGGCACCTCCTCCGGCCCGTGCGGCGCGACCGTCGCCGGCCGGTCCACCTCCAGCAGTTCCAGGAACACCCGGTTGGCGAACTGCACCAGCCGGTTGGAGGTGCCCATATGGTCGGGATGAGAGGCGCGCGGCGTCAGGGTGAAGCCGAGCCCCTCCCACGCCGCCGCCGCTTCATCCAGGTCCGGCACCGCAAGCACCGGATGATCGATCGAACGCTGGCCGGACATCGACCCGCCCTCCCCTAACCCAGACCGCGCAGATGGCGGATCGGCCGGCCCGGCGACAGGCCCTGCGCCGCCGCCAGGATCGCCTGGACGTCGATGCCGTGGTGGCGGTAGAGCTCGGCGATGGTGCCGGTCTGGCCGAAATGCTCCACCCCCAGCGCGCGGGTGCGGTGGCCCTGCACGGCGCCCAGCCAGCCCAGGGTGGCGGGATGGCCGTCCAGCACGGTGACCAGGCCGCAATGGGCCGGCGCCTCCGCCAGCAGGCGCTCCACATGCGAGCGGGCATGCACCAGGCCGCGCTCCCGCGCCCGCGCCGCGGCGGTCCAGCCGGCGTTCAGGCGGTCGGCGGAGGTGACCGCCAGCAGGCCGACATCGCGGCGGTCCTCCGCCATCAGCCCCACCGCCGCGATCGCTTCCGGCGCCACCGCGCCGGTGAAGGCGACGATGGCTTCGGCGTTCGGCCCGGGCCGGCGCAGCCAGTAGGCGCCGTCGACGATGTCGCGCGCCAGGTCGGCGCTCATCTCCCGCCGGATCTGCTCCACCGGCCGGGTGGAGAGCCGCAGATAGACCGAGCCGCCGGTCTCGTCCCGCAGCCAGGTCCGCTCCGCCGGCTGGCCCTCGCCGTCGCGCTGCAGATAGTCGAAGGCGAAGCGCAGGATCACCGCCAGCTCGTCGACGAAGGCCGGCTCGAACGCCGCCAGACCGTCCTGCGCCATGCCGATCAGCGGCGTGCCGATCGACTGGTGGGCGCCGCCCTCCGGCGCCAGGGTGACGCCGGACGGGGTCGCGACCAGCAGGAAGCGGGCGTCCTGGTAGCAGGCATAGTTCAGGGCATCCAGGCCGCGGGCGATGAACGGGTCGTAGAGGGTGCCGACCGGCAGGACCCGCGCGCCGAACAGGGAATGCGACAGGCCCGCCGCCGCCAGGGTCAGGAACAGGTTCATCTCCGCGATGCCCAGTTCCAGGTGCTGGCCCTTCGGCCCCGCCGCCCATTTCTGCGCCGACGCGATGCGTTCCTCGCGGAACAGGTCGGCCATCGCCTCCCGCGCGAACAGGCCGCGGCGGTTCACCCAGGGACCCAGGTTGGTGGAGACGGTGACGTCGGGCGAGGTGGTCAGGATCGCGTCGGCCAGCGGCCCGCCCGCCTTCGCCAGGCTGTCCAGGATCTTGCCGAAGCCGAACTGGGTGGAGGTCACCGCCGGCACGTCGGCCGGCAGGGTCTCCGGCACCGGCACCGCCGGCGCAGCATGGCGGCGGGTGCCCTCGGCATTGAAGGGCACGGCCTTCAGGAAGTCGCGCAGCTCGTCCGCCGGCAGGTCCAGCCCCTCGAACGGGTCCCATTCATGCCCCTCGCGGACCTTCATCGCCCGGCGGAAGGCTTCCATCTGGTCCGGCGTCATCAGGCCGGCATGATTGTCCTTGTGGCCGGCCAGCGGCAGGCCATAGCCCTTCACCGTATAGGCCAGGAAGCAGACCGGCCGGTCCGTCGGCGCGCTTTCGAAGGCGTCGACCAGGCTCTCCAGGTCGTGGCCGGCCAGGTTGGTCATCAGGGCGGCGAGCTGGTCGTCGGAGCGGCGCTCCAACAGCGCGGTGACGTCGCCCTGGTCGCCGATCTCGTCCAGCAGCCGCTTCCGCCAGGCGGCACCGCCCTGGAAGGTCAGCGCCGAATAAAGCTGGTTCGGGCAGCGGTCGATCCAGTCGCGAAGCGCATCGCCGCCGGGCTCCGCGAAGGCCGCCTCCAGGAGGCGGCCGTATTTCAGCACCCGGACCTCCCAGTCCATCGCGGTGAACAGGGCGGCGATGCGGTCGTAGAGCCCCTCGCGCACCACCGCGTCCAGGCTCTGGCGGTTATAGTCGATCACCCACCAGCAGTTCCGCAGGCCGTGCTTCCAGCCCTCCAGCAGGCATTCGAAGATATTGCCCTCGTCCAGCTCCGCATCGCCGACCAGCGCGATCATCCGCCCCTCGGGACCATCCAGCCGGCCATGGGCGGCCAGATAGTCCTGCACCAGGCTGGCGAACACGGTGATGCCCGCGCCCAGCCCGACGGAGCCGGTGGAGAAGTCGACATCGTCGCCGTCCTTGGTGCGCGACGGATAGGATTGCGCGCCGCCAAAGCCGCGGAACGCCGCCATCTTCTCCCGGTCCTGGTGGCCCAGCAGGTACTGGATGGCGTGGAAGACCGGGCTGGCATGCGGCTTCACCGCCACCCGGTCGGCGGGCCGCAGCACGGCGAAGTAGAGCGCGGTCATGATCGTCGCCAGGGAGGCGGAGGAGGCCTGGTGGCCGCCCACCTTCAGCCCGTCGCCGGTGTCGCGCAGATGGTTGGCGTTGTGGATCATCCAGGTCGCCAGCCACAGCACCTTGCGCTGCAGCGCCGCCAGCCGGCGGCTTTCGGCCGCGTCCAGGCTCATCGCCCACTCCCGTTTCCGTGCCTTCAGGATGTCCGCCCAGGGAATCGTCCGGGCGCCCGCATGATGATGGCGCCGTTACCGGCGTAGTCCAGCCCGCAGCCTCACGCGCTGGCCGGCCGCCGCCGCAGCAGGAAGGCGGCACCGTACAGCAAAGCCACCAGGGCGGCACCGATCAGGTCGGTGTTGTGCTCCGGGATCAGCAGGGTGACGGAAGCGGCGAGCGCCAGCACCGCGAGCGGCCAGGAGATCCGCCCCACCCCGTAGAGCCAGCGCTCCACCCCGGCGGAGAACAGCCAGACGGAGGCGAGCGCCGTGCCGCAGGCCAGCACCACCTCCCCCACTGTGCCGTGCAGGATCAGCGCCGGGTTCAGCACGAACAGGAAGGGCAGGAAGAACAGCACCAGGCCGAAGCGCACCGCCACCACGCCGGTCGCCACCGGGCTGGAGCCGGCGATACCGGCCGCGGCGACCGCCGCCAGCGCCACCGGCGGGGTGATGAAGGAGAGCATGCCCCAATAGAGGATGAACAGGTGGCTGGCCATCGGGTTCAGCCCCGCCTCCTCCAAGGGCGGCCCCAGGATGATCGCCAGGAAGATGTAGCAGGCGCTGGCGGTCATCCCCATGCCCAGGATGAAGCTGGTCAGCGCGCCCAGCAGCAGCAGCAGCACGATGCTCTGCCCGGCATATTGCAGCAGCTCGCGGCTGAAGGCGGTGCCGACCCCGGTGATCGACAGCGCGCCGATGATCAGGCCGATACCGGCCAGCAGCACCACCAGCTGCGCGATGTTGCGGCCGCCAGCGAAGAACAGGCCGCCCAGCTGCCGCAGCATCGCGGCGGGCCCCTCCTTCAGCAGGGTGGTCGCCGCGCCGACCGCGACCACCAGCGCGGTGGCGACGAAGGGGGCCAGCCCCTCCATCCGTTCCGCGACGATCAGCCAGATCAGCACCACGAAGCTGGCCAGGAAGCTCCAGCCGCCCAGCAGGATGCGCCAGACGGACGGCACCTCCTCCTTCGGCAGGGTGGCGAGGCCGGCGCGGGCGGCATAGGCGTCGGCCTGGAAAAGCAAAGCGGCATAGAACAGGACCGCCGGCGCAGCGGCCGCCAGCATCACCTCCGCATAGGCGACGTTCAGGAAGTTGGCCATGATGAAGGCGACCACCCCCATCACCGGCGGCATCAGCGCGCCGCCGGTGGAGGCGCAGGCCTCGATCGCGCCGGCATAGCGGGCGGGATAGCCGCAGCGCTTCATCGTCGGGATCGTCATCGCGCCGGTGGAGATCACGTTGGAGATCACCGAGCCCGACAGGGAGCCGAAGAAGCCGGAGGACAGGATCGCCACCTTCGCCGGGCCGCCGCGGTAGCGGCCCATCAGGGCGGTGGCCAGGTTCATGAAGAAGGCGCCGCCGCCGAACTGGGTCAGCGCCACGCCGAACAGCAGGAAGCCGATCAGCAGTTCGGTCACCACCCGCATCGGGATGCCGATGATGCTCTCGCTGCCCAGCGCATGGGCGCGGACCAGTTCCTCCGGCGTGAACTGGAAGCCGAAGAAGACGCCCGGCATGTTGCCGGCATAGAGCGGATAGGTGGCGAAGAACAGGCAGATCAGGAACAGGGACAGGCCGCCGGCGCGGCGCAGCCCCTCCAGCGACAGCACCACCAGCACCGCTGCCACCAGGGTCGGCAGGGTCGGCGCCTGCAGGTCCCAGCCGCGCAGGAGGATGTCCTCGGCGTGCAGGGCGAGCCAGATGCCGACCGCCAGCGACAGGACGCTCAGGAGGATGTCGTACCAGGGCAGCCGGTGCCGGTCGGCGGCGCGCGCCGGCAGCATCAGGAAGGCGATCGGGAAGAATGCCGCCGCGATCCAGTAGTAATAGCCGGTGGAGATCGGCCGGAAGCCGAAGGCGCCCAGGTTCATCACCTGGTTCAGCGCCATGGCGAGGCCGATGCCGCAGAGCAGGCCGACGATGATGCGCACGACGGGGCCGCCGCGGGCGGGAGCCTCGCCGGCGGGGACGGCCGATGGGTCGTGATCGGTCTGGGTCATGTGACGCTAACGTCGGCGCACCTCCACCGTCGTTCTCGGGCTCGACCCGAGAATCCATTCCGCAAGCATTCGAGCAACGCATCGGCCGGCGGAATGGATCCTCGGGTCAGGCCCGAGGATGACGATCGAAGAGGGCGCGCTGCCTCAGCCGCCCAGATGGTCCTTGCGGTACTGCTCCCAGAAGGCTTCCCATTCCTTGCCGGGCAGGCCCTTGTCCAGCGCCTCGTCGGTGGCGGCGTCCCAGGCGGCCTGAACCGCCTTCATCCGCTCCAGCCGCTTGGCGTTCCAAGTGTCATGCGCGTCCGTCCAGACGCCGGCCTCCTTCAGGTAGCGCACGGCGCCGGGATGGAACGGCGCGTCGGCCGGCGGCACCCCTGCCTGCTGAATGGACCAGAGCGGCATCACCTTGGTGGCGCCCTTGTAGTCGTCGAAGCTTTCCGCGATCGCCTTGGTCAGGGCATAGACCTCATCGTCCGACTGGTTCGCATAGACCGTGACCATCGGATAGCGGTAGGCGATCAGCTCGGCCGGCTGCTCTTCCGAGAGGCCGGCGCCCAGGGTCTCGGTATTCGGCGCGAAGAACGGCGCGATGGCGCGCAGATTTTCCCAGCCCTTCTCATCGTCGGCCGGGATGTCGGGCCAGAAGATGCCATGCGGGCTGGCCTCCAGCTCCCGGAACAGGGCGGAGGTCGGCACGCCGCCGGCAGCATCGGCGCGACCCTCGATCACCGACCGCACCGCGGCGGCGTAGGACGGCGTCTCCACCACCTCGACATCGTCGCGGGTCAGGCCGGCGAAGGCCAGGATCGCGTCGTTCTTGGTGTTGATCGACGGGTTCGCCTTGATATAGGCGATCCGCTTGCCCTTCAGGTCGGCCAGGGTCTTGATGTTGGCGTCCTTGGCGGTGGCCAGGCCGTAGCTGGCCGGCCGACCCATCACCACGCGCAGGTCCTGCGGCCCCCATTCCTGGGCGGCGAAGTCGTGGATCGCCTCGGTCGCGAAGAACACCTCGTTGGCCAGCCAGCCCTGGCTGACCCGGCCGGTTTTCAGCGGCAGCAGGCGGCCGATGGAGGTGCCCGACGGCAGGATGCGGATCCGCGTGTCGTGGTTCTTCATCAGCGCGTCGGCCACGGCGGAGGCTTCCGCATGGCCGGTGGAGCCGACATCGTAGGCCGACCACATCATCTGGCTGGGGACGCCGTCGGCGGCCTGCGCGGGGGCGTCTGCGGATGCGGCAAGGCCCAGCCCGATGGCCAGGATGCCGGCGGCGGCAAACGCAGTGATCCTGCGATCTGCGGTCATTCTTCATTCCTCCCTAAGCACTGACCTGCCGCGCGCGTCCGGTTGGCCCGTGCCGGGTCCGTCCGATGCGGCAGGCGCCTGCGGTCATGCCGCAGTGACGTTGGCGCAGTCATGCGCGCGGGAAGAATGCGGTCTGGCGGGAGGGGTGTAAAGCGCAGGCGCCTGCCCGCCCATGCCCGTACGGCATGGCCGCGCAGCTTCTGCAGCCGCGCCGGGAAAGGATCGGGCGCTGGAAAGGCGGCGGGTGCCGGAGCGGCTCAGGCCTTGATGTCGAGCAGCGCGCCGGTCATCTGGTCCGCCGTCTTCAGGGTGGCGGCACCGGCCTCGAACTGGGTCTGCGCGGCGATCAGGTCGACGACGTCGGCCGCCTGCACGGTCCGGCCGGTCACGATGCGCTCCGCGGCACGGGCCGCACCCTGCTGCGCCTGGCTCAGGGCCTTCAGGGCCGCCTGGGTGGCGTTTGCGGTGCTGGCGATATTCATCTCGGCTTCCGTCGTGTCAGCATTCTGCCTGTGGCGGCATCGGCCGCCCGTCTTTCCACCATATCGTCCGATTCGCCCCGGATGAAAGGGGTTTTTCGTCGCAGAGGGTCCCGGAACCCCGTCGCGACAGGCCCGGCAGGATGCCTGAGGAGCAAAAAGCGCGTTTTTTCCGGGATTTTCGGGCTCATATATCCGCCTCCGATTTTTGGCAACCACAAAATATGGTATGCAGCTGATCGTGACGTGCGGAGCTGCGGCGCGTCGCAACCGGGCTGACGCCCAAATGGCCATCGGTCATCGGGCCGCTTCCGGACGGGTTCCGGAAGAGGGTTTTCCCAGGGGAGGATTTCCGGGGGCTACCTTCGGGGTGCTTCCTTCGGGGACTTCCGATGTTCCGCGACAAGGGAGAGCAACTTGAACAAGGCCGACATGATCAACATCGTGCGTGAGCAGACGAATTCGACGAAGGCCGCGGCCACCAGTGCCGTCGATGCGCTGTTCGATTCCATGGCGAAGAACCTGAAGAAGGACGGTGCCCTCAGCATCGCCGGCTTCGGCGGCTTCAAGGTCACCAAGCGCGCCGCCCGTACCGGCCGCAACCCGCAGACCGGCGAGAAGATCAAGATCAAGGCCAGCAAGTCGGTCCGCTTCCGGCCGGCGAAGGCGCTGAAGGATTCCCTCGGCAAGCGCTGACCGCAGGGCTGACAATAGGGCCGACAGCAGCGGCCGGCAACCGCCGGCCGAGCCCGACCGGTCCCCTGATTCCTCGCCCGATACCTTCGGCGCGGGGATCGGCGGGAGCCATGGTGCCGCAAGCTCCGACGAAGAGGCAGCGGCACTGTGGACTGCGCCCTTCCCGGGCAGCCTTCCCGGGCAGCCTTCCCGGGCAGCCTTCCCGGCTCAGCGTCTCATCCGGTCGGCGGGTCGCGAGTCCCGATGCGAAAGGCTATGCGCCGCGGCCTGGATGATCGCCGTTCCCGTCATCCGCCGGCCCGTCGCCCGCATCCGGGACTGCCGAAGCCCCGCTTGCGGCATCGAAGGTGCCGTGCAGCCGCCAGCGGCCGGGCCGCCCGCCCCGGCAGCGCAGCAGGTCCAGGTCCCAGCAGGGTGGCGGCAGGATCCCCGCCACCTCGATTTCCGGGGCCTCGATCCCCGCCGCCGCGATCCCCGCCGCCTCGATCCCCGCCGCCTCGATCCCCGCCATTTCCCGGCCACCTCCCGTGCCTTCGCCGGCCTGCGGAACTGACGGCCGGGCGGCGATCCGCCAGCGGGTGAGCGAGGGACAGCTTCGCCCTGCCGCCCCGGGATCCGGCCGCAGCAGGAGCAGCGGCCGCCCGGACCGTTCTGCCGCCAGCTGCAGACGCCGCAACGCGACATCCGGCAGGGCCGCGCCGACGCGCGCGACCTCTCCCACGACGGCGGCGGCAGGACTGTCCCGCAGCGCCTCCTCCAACGCCCAGAACAGATCCTCCTCCCGCCGCGCTTCCGCCAAAACCAGGCTTTCGCTCGCCAGGCCGCAGGCCCGCAGCCCCGGACCGTAGGGCAGCCCGTCCTCCTGCCGCCGCGGCAGCAGGCGGCACCAGATCACCGGTGCCCCCGCCCCTCCGGCCGCCTGCTGGCCGGCCGCCTGCTGGCCGGCCGCCTGCTGGAAGCGGCCGGCCAGGAAGGCGGCAAAGGCGATCGCCGCCGTCTCCCCGCCGCTGCCGCCGGCGGAGACGGCACAGATCTCGTGCAGCCCCCCGGCCGGCAGGCCGTGCCAGGGCAGGGCCGCATCGACGGCCGGCAGGCCAAGGGCGACGCAGCCGGACCGCTGCGCCCCAGACTGCTGCGCCCCAGACCGCTGCGCCCCAGACCGCTGCGCCCCAGACCGCTGCGTCAGGGCGGCAGGGCCGCCGGCGGAGCAGGCGGGATCGGCGACGGCGGCGAGAAGCCGCCGCGCTTCCTGGAGGCGCAATGTCTGGCGCAGTGCCGCGACGGCAGCCATGGGCGGAACGGAGGACATATGTTCGTTATATGTTCCGATCCTGCGCCGGGCAACACCAGACCGGCGCCCTCAAACGCAGCCCCTGCAAACGCACCTATGGGCTCAGAGCACCTGCGTTTCCAGCTGCCGCCCTTCCGCCAGAACGGTCAGCCTGCCGCCGTCGACCGCGATCTCGGTACAGGAGCAGTGGTCCGGCTGGCTGACCATGACTTCTGCGGCGCCGGCGGCCGCACCGACCGCCACGTTGATGGCGATGAAATGGGTGAAGATCACGCTGTCCTCCGGCACCGCGGCCAGGGCGGCGAGCAGCGCGTCGCGCCAGGCCAGCAGGCTGGCATCGGCGTCGCTCCAGCGCCCCTGCAGGAAGCCGCGGATCCAGGGCCCGCGCGCCGCCAGGCCGATCCCCTCCGGGCTGGGCAGTTCCGCCACCCGGGGCTCGATGCGCGGGGCTGCGGACCAGAGCGCCGCCAGCGGCGCCGCCGTTTCCTGCGTGCGCCGCAGGGGCGAGGTCAGGATCGGCAGGGCTGCGGCGCCGGCCGCCTGCCGCGCGGCGGCGAAGTCGCGGGCGAAACGATCGGCCTGCGCCTGCCCGGTCGCGTCCAGGCCGGGATCCAGGTGGGCGTCGAAGCCGGCGGCCGCCTTGCCGTGGCGGACGAGATAGAGATGGGCCATGAAGTGCCGCCTCAGAATGTGGGGTGGTTCGACGTGCTCAGGCCAGGTTGATGCGCATGTTCTCCCGCGCGACGATCGCACCGGACCACAGGCTGCGGGCATCGGCCTCCAGCCGCTCCATGAAATGGTCCTCGTGGTCGGGATCGTGGTGGAAAATCGCCAGGGTCTTCACGTTGGCCTGCTGGCAAAGGCGGATGCCTTCCTGCCAGGTGGAATGGCCCCAGCCGATCTTTCCCTCGAATTCCTTGTCGGTATAGGTGCAGTCGTAGATCACGAGGTCCGCCCCCTCGATCAGCGCCAGCACGTTCTGGTCCGGCCGGCCCGGCACATGCTCGGTGTCGGTGACGTAGCAGAGCGACTTGCCGGCATATTCGATGCGGTAGCCGGTCGCGCCGTTGGGATGGTTCAGCGCGGCGGTGCGGATCTGGATGCCGCGCGCCAGGGTGAAGCTGTCGCCCTGGCGGAAATCCTCGTATTCCAGCCGCGCCGACATCACGTCGATCGGCACCGGGAACCAGGGCTGCGTCATCTGGTTCGACAGGATCGGCCGGATGCCGCCGCAATCGGTCAGATGCCCGGCCATGATCTGGAAATGCCGGTCCTTGCGGAAGGCGGGGGAAAAGAAGGGGAAGCCGTTGATATGGTCCCAATGGGTATGGGACAGCAGCAGATAGGCGTGGTGGACATCCTTGCGCAGGAACCAGTGGCCGAGATTGCGGATGCCGGTGCCGGCGTCGAGCACGATCCGGCGCCCGCCCACCGACACCTCCACGCAGGAGGTGTTGCCGCCGAAGGCGATATGGCGCGGCGACGGGGTGGCGATGCTGCCGCGCACCCCCCAGAACTTGACCTTGAAACTCATGCAGTCGCTCCCGCGCGCGCCCATCTCCCACCGGCGGCCGGCCTGCCGGCCGGCGCCTGTGCCAGAGCCTGTGCCAGAGCCTGTGCCAGAGCATGTGGGTGGCGGGACGCGGCTGCCGGTTGGCCCGATCCGACAGAGTAACCAGACCGGCGCGGAATGCACACAGCGCGACGGCGACCGTATACCTTTGGCGGCGGCGGTCGGAGGCCCGCCGCCGCGGCAAGGCAGGCCGGGCCGTCCGTCAGTGGCTCATCAGCACCGGAACGGTCATCTCGTTGAAGATCTTGCGGGTGACGCCGCCGAACGCCCATTCGCGCATGCGGGAATGGCCGTAGGCGCCCATCACCAGCATGTCGCAGCTGTTGTCCGACAGGGCGGCCAGGATCGCATCGCCCACCTCGATGTCGCGCGCGACGGTCGAGGTCGCTTCGGCACGCACATTGTGGCGCGCCAGATGGGTGGCGAGGTCCGCGCCGGGATAGTGATGACTGCCCTCCGCGTTCACGCTGAAGACCAGTACCTTCTCGGCCTGCTGCAGGAAGGGCATGGCATCGCGCACCGCGCGCACCGCCTCCCGCGTGCCATTCCAGCCGATCATCACGGTCTTGCCCATGCTGTCGAAACGGCCGGCATAGGGCACGCAGAGCACCGGGCCGCCGACCTCCATCACCACGTCATGCGGCAGTTCCAGGATGTCGGCCGGCAGGTCGCTCTCGCTCTCGTCCGGCTGCGCCAGCACCGTCATGTCGGCATAGCGGCCATGCAGGGTCACCGCGTTGCCGGGCATGCCGCGCGACATCCGCCACTCGGCGGCGACGCCTTCCTTGCGGCAGCGCTCCTCGAACACCGCCTGGGCCTGCCGGCCGCGCTCCTCGGCCTCCTGCTCGATCCGCTGGGTCACCTCGACCGGAACATAGCCCATCACATAGGCGGGCACCTGCGCCTGCGGGATGGTGAACAGGGCGGTGATATGGGCGTCGAACTTCTGGGCAAGACGAATGGCAATCTTCGCCCGCTCCTCCACCCGGCGATCGTCTGCGACATGCAGAAGAATGTCTTTCATGACGGACTCCTCCCTACGGCGCCGATCCAGCGGCACAAACCCCTCCCCGAGGCGGTACCGGCATACGCGCCCATCCAGACAAAGAGGATCAGTCGCAGGCGCCTTCGGTCAAGCGGCCTAATGCCGCAACGACATCCGCAACCGCCTGCGACAGCGCCGCCTGGGCTGCCGCACGTCGCGCGGGCTCCGCCTCGGCGCCGACCAGGCTCTCCGCCACGGCGGCCAGATGCGCCACCCGGCCCGCGCCGATCCCGCGGGCGGAGCCTTTCAGCGAGTGCGCGGCCTCGTGCCATGCCTTGTCGCTGGCGTCGGGCACCATCGCCGCGACATAGCCGGCGCTGGTCTCGGCGAACAGTTCGGCAATCTCGCGCTCCAGGGCCGGTTCCCCGGCCGTGAACTGACGCAACTGCGAGATGTCCAGCACCTCTGCATCGATTTCGCCCATGGCAGCTCTTCCGGCGCCCCCAGGCCATTGCATCGACCCGGCGCCGCCCCCCAATTCGTTGACACAGCCGTTCACCTGGCCGCCGGCGATGTCCCATTGCGGGTCAACCGGCCTTCCAGGCCCCGCACAAGCGAATCCCGTGCCAGCGGCAGAGTAGCGACCGCGTCCCAGCCGGCCGGCTCCGCCTGCCGGCTGTCCAGCGGTACCAGCGCGACGATCCAGGCCGACGGCATGGCCTGGCGCAACGCCGTGCCGAGATGCAAGCCCCCCGCGCCGGTCAGGGACCAGTCGACCAGCAGCACCCCTGCCCCACCCGCCGCCAGGCCAGCCGCCGGGTCGACAGCGGGGCCGGCGCTGCGGACCACATGCCCCGCCGGCTCCAGGAAGCCGGCGGCGGCGGCCCCGATCCGCGGGTCCGCGGCCACCACCAGGACGGTTTCCGATTGCCCTGCGGTCATGGCCCCTTCGTCAGGTTGATCGCCAGTTCCACCAGCGCATAGAGGCCGAAGGCGAGCATCAGGAAGCCGGAGATCCGGTTGACCCAGCGCAGGCCGCCGCCCTGCAGGTGACGTCGGAAATAGCCGGCGCCGGCCGCCAGGAACAGCCACCAGGCCATCGAGCCGATGAACACCCCCGCCACCAGCGCCGCCGCCAGCCAGCGGTCGTGCGAGACCTCCGCGATGCCGACGGCCGTGAAGATGCCCAGGAAGGCCAGGATCGTGATCGGATTCGTGAGGGTCAGCGCGAAGGTGGAGCCGAAGGAATGCAGCACCGAGCTGTCATTGTCGGTCGCCGCCGCCGCACCGCCGCGCTCCCCCTGCCCCATCGCCAGGATGCGCCAGGCCAGGAACAGCAGGAAGCTGCCGCCGATCAGCTGGATCGCCACCCGGTGGTCGAGCAGCCAGCTGGAGATCAGGGTCAGGCCGAAGGCCGCGACACAGCCGTAGATCGCATCCGCGACCGCTGCCCCGAAGCCGGAGACCAGCCCGGAGACCCGCCCGAACATCAGGGTGCGCCGCACGCAGAGGACGCCCACCGGGCCGACGGGGGCGGCTATCGCGAAACCCACCGCCGTTCCCTTGGCGAGCAGAAAGAGCCAGTCGAGCATGAACCTCAGATCGAAATGCGGGCTGCGGCTGCGGCACGGTGCCGGCGTTCGGGCTTGCAGCGCCTGGGATGCCGGTTATGGCAAAAGCGCCGGGATTTGACAAAAGGCGCATCGCCGCGCCCCCGCAGCCCGGCGCGCCAGGATGGCGGCGGGACGAGGAAACGTTTTCCCTGCAACAAAAACATCAAATTTGTTGAGTAGTTATAAACATCTCGATCACCCCGGCGGCCCTCAAGCCTTCCGGCATTGGAGTAACGGGCCATGGCATCGTCAGACACGACCGGGTTCAAGAGCCTGACCGAGCAGTCCGGTAACAGTGCCGATTCCAGTTCCAACTCCTCCTGGACCGACTGGGTGTCCGATCATTTCGCGACCACCAACAAGCCCGAATCCTCGACCAAGCAGGCCTCCAAGTCGATCGCCCTGACGGCGGGGTTCAAGGGCGCGGTAGGAATCAGTTCACAGGTCAACGAGGCGACCTTCATCAAGTTCTACGGCCCCCTGTTCTACGGCACCCTGTCGGCGCTGGCGCTGAAATCCGACGTGACCCTGCTCTGCGTGGCCAAGCTGTCGGCGGGCCTGCAATACGCCCGCGGCGTCTCCGAAATGCAGGTCAGCGGCGTGGCGGTGAAATGCAAGCTGGGCGGCAAGGAGGAGATCGCCAGCAAGACCGGCGTGATCGGCATCCACAATGCCGTCCTGCTGACCCGGCAGGACACCTCCGGCGTGAAGGCCGCGATCCCGGCCATCCAGGTCCAGGTCTAGGCCAGTACCGGACGGGCCGGAACGGCGCACGGCGAAATGGCACAGAAGGCCTACCAGATCGTCCAATGGACATCGACCTGTGACGATTATTCCGTCACCGCCAACGCCTATTTCGGAATCACGGTCGGCGCCTCGTACAAATACTACTACGACACATACATCAAGGGTGCGGGAGGCCTGCTTGCGTCGGTCTATGTAGCATCGATCTATTCGACCGACGTCCTGGCCGGCGCCTACATCAAGCCGGACATCCTTGCCTTCGTCTACAAGTACTACAAGACCCAGTTGAAGGCGCGCGGCGTCGAGGTCGAATTCAAGGTGTATGGCAAGGACGGCAATGACGTGAAGGCGGAGACCTTCCTCATGCGGACCGACGTGCATCTGGGCATGACGAAGGTCGAACCCGCCCGGGTGGAGGTCAACGGCGCGGTCGCCAATGCCGATGCCACACACCAGCAGACCACCAGCAGCGCCGTCGCGACGGGTCCCGACACCGGCGCCGCGGGCCCCAGCGGCGCAGGCGGCACCGGTGCTGCCGGCGACAGCATGGGCGATCTGGAGGCCGGCGACATGCCGGAACTGGAAGAGGCGGGCGAGCCCGGCGAAGGCGCCGACGCCGAGCCGGAGGCCAGCGGCTCCGGCAGCGAGCCGGAAGCAAGCGGCTCCGGCAGCGAGCCGGAAGCAAGCGGCTCCGGCAGCGAGC